>Ga0326597_10010669_pt1 | contig 12218 bp, 9 predicted proteins | sample RVTome_12_FD_203789 | JGI IMG/M metagenome (GOLD analysis project Ga0326597, IMG submission 203789) | Soil microbial communities from uranium-contaminated site in the Upper Colorado River Basin, Wyoming, United States - RVT100D185 | ecosystem: Environmental > Terrestrial > Soil > Contaminated >... | reverse complement strand
CCCGGCGAACGGAGTGAGCGTTGGGGGGAGAGCCGGCGCAGCCGGGAGGGGGGCCACGACCCTGTAAGGAGCGGTCCGGTGGCGGACACATAACATCGCGAAGTGCCAAGGCAGGGTTCGATCGAACTTCATCCCGAAGCCCGGAATCGATTCGACACCCTTTTCGACACCCACTACCTAGCCGTCTCCCGCTATTGCGTACGTCGTCTCGGCTCGGCTGATGGTGAAGACGCCGCCGCCGAAGTGTTCGCCATCGCCTGGCGCCGCCTCGACCAGGTGCCGGCTGACGAAACAACCCGAGCCTGGCTCCTGGCTGTCGCCTACCGGGTGGTCGGAAACCAGTATCGAAGCCGACGTCGGCGCAATCGACTGTCCGAGCGGTTGTTAACCGAAGTATCAGTCGGGAGCGACCCGATCGAAAACGAGGCACGACTGGTCCAGGAGACCCTCGACTCGCTCGGCAAAGACGACCGCGAGATCCTCCGGATGGCGGCCTGGGACGGTCTCACCCGCAGCGAGATCGCGATGGTCATCGGGATCAAGGAAAACGCGGTCGATCAACGTCTTTTTCGCGCCCGCGCTCGCTTCAAGCAGCACTTCGACCGCCTGAACAAGAACACACCACACATGGATCCAAGGGAAGCCTCAGCATGATGGAACTCCTCGAACGCAACGACCCAGTCATCCACACCATGATCGACAAGGCCAGCCTTCGCGCCAAGGTCGAAGAGAGGATCACGAGTGCACCGGTCTTCCTCCCCGATGCCAGCGCCCGGCGTCGTCCGTTGTTGGCAGCCGCAGCCTCGTTCGCCGTGTTGTTAGCCGTTGTGGTCGTAGTTGTGGTCCTCACCAGCAATCGATCGGAGGCGACACCGCAACTTCTCGCCTTTGGGGTCACCAACCTGGGCGACCTCCCTGGGATTCAGCAGGTGGTGGATCTCGAGACCGGCGGGGTGAAGTCGCCGGCCGTCGACGGCGACACGATCTGGCTCATGGAGGCGCTGCATCGCAAGCTCAATCGGATCGACTCCACGTCCGGGTCGATCGAAGCCACCTACGACATCGACGGTTATGTCGAGGGTGTGGTGGTGGGTGGCGGGTATGTCTGGTTATCAAACTATGAAGGTGAGGAGCTGCTTCGATTCAATCCGGCTCTTGGAGAGGTCGACCTCTCAGTGGACTTGGGAGGTCTGCCAGGTTGGTCGACGTGGTTCGCCAACAGCGTCTGGGTCAGCAACGAGCAAGGAGAGCTCTTTCGGGTCTCCGTGGATGGCGAGATAGTCTCCCGGACAACGGGTGAGATCAAAGGTCTCGGTCTCGGCTATCTCTGGGTCAACGATCCCGAGACCGGGCTGATCGCCAGCGTCTCTCCGGAGGGGACCCACGGCGAGATCGTCATCCCGACGCACGGTGGCCTCGCAACCTCTGATGGATTCGGAGTGCGAGGTTTGACAGAGGTGGCCGGCGATCTCTGGCTGATGGACGGCATGTATCCGTGGGGCACCAACCTGAGTGTCTTCGATCCCGAAACTGGTGAGCTCTCGTCCTTCGGCGGCGTCACCTTCGGGCTGCACTCGCTGGTCGAGTTTGAGGGAGAGCTCTGGCTCACCTCGCACACCGACCACCTACTCATTCGCATTGACTCGGATAACGGCTCGATCCGGCGGTACCCGATGCCGGGGAAAGCTGGTGGACTGGTCGTCGCCGACGGATCGCTGTGGGTGGCGCTGCATCATCCGGGTGCGATAATCCAGGTCGACCCCGACCGTCTGATCGAATCGGCCGCGATCGTTGCCGACGATTGGAATCGATTCCCCCACCGTTTCCTCTGCACGGGAACCGGACAGCCAGGAGCTCCGACCGTCATCCTCGAGCCCTTCGATTGGATCGACTACGGGGTGTGGTCGGTAGTCCAGGCCCAGCTCTCCAATGCGGGCTATGTGGTCTGCGCCAACGGATACATCGAAGGAGAGGCGTCACCTGAGCAGCGGGCCGCGGATCTGGAGGAAGCCTTGGAGGAGGCCGGAATCGATGGTCCGTATGTGCTGGTGGCTGCCGGGGACGGAGTTCACTCGGCGCGGCTGTTCGCCGACGGCCGCACCGACATCGTCGGCACCGTGCTGGTGGATCCGATGGCACTCGGCTTCCAGAAGTTCCTCGATACCGAACTCGACGATCCCGGGCATCCGCCCTGGGCCGATCTCGACCCTTCCGTCTCGGAGTCTCTCGACAACTTCGGCTCCGCCCCCATGATCGTCATCGGTCACGATCCCGAGGTGGTGTTTCTCTCAGAGCGGTTCGTCGGGTTCTGGGGCGAAGCCTCGGCGCAGGCGATCAACGACTACTGGGAACGGGGAATCGCGTTCTACGCGAGCTTGTCGACCGACTCGAGGCGAATCACCGCCGACGAGACCGGATTGGAAATGATCATTTGGGACCGACCCGACCTGATCGCCGGTGCGGTCCTTGAAGTATTGGAGGAGACACGGTGAGAGTTATGACCAAGAGAGCTTCTCTGGCCAGCTCTGCCCTCCTGTTGGGGGCGGTGATGCTCTTGCTGTTCTGGATCAACTCAGTACGAGACTCCGACGATTCCATCATCTCGATGCCATGGCCGGCCCAGGTGGCCTTTCACGGTGTGATGAACCTGCTCCTGGCCGCAGGTTTGGTTTGGTTCGCCATGCACCTCAACCTCTCAGGGTGGCAGCGGGTCACCTGGCAGGTCGGAGCCGGGATGGCGTCCGTCGGCATTTGGGTGAACTATCCCCTGATGGCGGCTGGTCTCATTCTGGTTGGTGTAGCCGAGATCGCCTCTGCCCGTAATCGAGGCGCCGGGGTGGCCTTGATCAGCGGGTCGCTATGTTGGTTTGCCGTATGGTTACGTGGCGCTCGCTTTGATTCCGAAGATTCTCTCCCCCTCGACTCGCTGGAGCGGCTTCTCTCCACCGCCGGCCTGGTGCTCATCGTCCTCGGGATCTTGGCCCTCGGAATCAACGGTTTGCGAGCTGGTCGAGTTTGAGACGCTGTCAATCAGGCAGCCGTCCCTGGTGACTAGGCGTATCGTTGGGCCGTGGAATTCCGCACATTCTTGTTAGCCGAAATAGTCGGCCTTGCTCAGGCCTGGGACGACCTGCCCGACGACGTTCCGGTCTGGCTCGGGTTGTGCTCGACTGCCTTCCGTAAGGCAGCGGTGGCTCATGATGGGCGCGAATTTCCGCTTGCCGGCGAGCAGTTGGGGGCGGCTTTCGATACATCGGAGCAAGCGGTCCTGGCTGGGATCGACACCCAACGGCAATTGCTAGGACTCTCCTGGGCTGGTTCGGATGAACTATCGGTTCGCATGGCTGTTCATGGCGGCGATGCACATCTCATCGAGGACCGATTTATGGGCCCTGCCCTTACCGTCGGACTCGATCTCCTCAAGTCCGCCCGCGGCGGGCAAATCCTGGTGTCGTCGAGTGTGGCCACGAGTCAGACGCTGCCCGGAGGTGCCAGCTTCCGTGATCGGGGCACGATGTGGCTGCGGGAAACAGCCACCAGCGAGCACGTTTTTGACGTGGTTCATCCCGACCTACCTTCCAACTTCCCAATCGGCCAGCTGCCCGAAGTGCGGGAGTCCACGCTCGATCTCTACATCCCCCGCGACCGCCGCATCGCCCTGGCGTTGGGCCAACCCCTCCCGGACCGCACCAGCGGTGCCGTCCTGTTCGCCGACGTGTCGAAGTTCTCCTCGCTAACCGCATCACTTCTCGAAACCTTGGGCCCCCAGCGTGGGGCTGAGGAACTAACACGCCGCCTCAACTCGGTTTTGGCCACGGTGGTAGGGGAGGTGCATCGATACGGAGGGAGCGTGATCGGGTTTGCGGGTGACGGAGTGACCTGCTGGTTCGACGGCGACAATGGGCGTCGGGCCACGGCCGCAGCCCTGGCGGCGCAAGAGGCTTTGGGTAAGGGGCCACCCATGTCAGTGGCGGGGACCGAACTCTCGCGGGTCAAGATCGTCGTCACGGCGGGCTTGGCTCGCCGCTTCCTGGTCGGGGTGCCCCGCATCCAACGTTTCGACGTGCTGGCGGGTGGAATCCTCGATCGCATGGCGGCGGCGGAAAGGCTTGCCCAACCCGGCGATGTTCTCATCGGCAGCGGGATTGTTGGTTGGATTCGCGACCAGGTCGAGATAGTCGATTGGCGCCACGACTCCTCCCAGCCCACATCAGAAACAGAGTCGTTCGCCGTAGTCACTGGTGTCCCTGCCAAAATCGCTGAGCCGGTCGAGCAGGTGACGGTTCCAGCCCTGGCTGAAAGTGTCGCCCGGGGATGGATCAACCCAGCGTTGTTCCAAAGAATCGCCAGCGGCGAGGGCGAACTCGTCTCAGAACTGCGCCAAGCGGTGACGCTGTTCGTACGATTCAGCGGAATCCAATATGACTTCGACAATGAGGCCGGGACCAAGCTCAACGGCTACGTCGAGTGGGTGCAGAAGACCCTGATTCCCCTCGGTGGCTACGTCATGCAGGTGATCGTCGGGGACAAAGGAAGCTACCTATACGCGGTGTTCGGCGCCCCCCTGGCGCAGGAGGACGATTCCCTCCGGGCCTTGCGGGCCGCCGAGAGCCTGATGGATCTGCCACCTCCTCTCGACTTCATCAAGAACACTGCGGCCGGTATCAGCCAGGGCAAAATGCATGCCGGCGTCTTTGGTCGCAGCGGCCACAAGACCTACGAAGTCTTGGGCCAGGCCGCCAATGTGGCTGCGGCCCTCATGCAGAAAGCCGACTCGGGGCGAGTTCTGGTCTCTGCGTCAGTGGCCGAGGCGGGCATCCCCCAATACCGGTTCAAACCCGCGGGCTCTGCTGACGTCCTCGAATTGGTAGGGCCCGAACCCACTGCTCCCGGCCTGATACCCAAAGGCATGGTTCATGCCGACATCGTGGGACGAGAGGTTGAGCGACGCCGGCTCCGTGCCTTTCTTGATGAGTTGTTGGAGGGACGCTCCCAGATGGTGGTCCTCCAGGGACCTTCCGGCATCGGCAAGTCGAGGCTGCTGGTCGATTTGAAGCAAAAGGCCGAGGCTCTTGCCATCCCCACTTTTGCCGGGTCAGGTAACGCCATCGATGCCCGGGTGCCGCTGCACGTCTGGAAAGACATCTTCGCCGGGGTCTTGGGCGTTCGAGCTGGCGACGGGGAGCAGGCAGTGCGCCAGGCTCTCGAACGCCACCTCGCCAATGCTCCCCAGTTGCTGGAGTTGGCACCTCTGCTCAACCCGGTGCTGCCTATCGCACTCCCCGAGAACGAACTGACCGGGCGGATACCAGCCGAGGCCCGCAGCGAAAACGCTCTCAACGTGATGGTTGGCTCTCTATTGAGGCCGGTGGGCAATCTTGGGGTGATGTTGATAATCATCGACGACGCCCAATGGCTGGACTCGGCCTCCTGGACCCTGGTCGAAGCGGTTCTTCGTCAACATCCGTCACTGTTGATGGTGGTGGCTACTCGACCTCGGGAGCCCTCGGTGGCCGGTGACTCCTCCCCCAGGCTTCCGGGCCCTGCTCAGGTCTTCATGGAAGGGCGGCCCGAGGCGTTGCTGACCATCGAACCGATGGACGATGACGACTTGGTCGAGCTGATCAAGCAGTACGTCGAGGTCGAAGAAGTACCCGAAGAGTTGAGCTCGGTGATTCTGGAAAGGGCCGAGGGAAACCCATTCTTTGCACAGGAGCTGATAGGCACCCTCGTCCAACGCGGTCTGGTAAAAGTTGAGGACGGCGTATGTCGTCTCCTCGGCCAACCCGAACAGTTGGCCGCAGCGTTCCCCGAACGAGTGGAATCGTTGCTCATTAGCCGGCTCGATCACTTGCCTCAAGATCATCGAACCACCCTGTTGGTGGCGAGCGTTCTCGGCCGGACTTTCAGCGTCCGAATGCTCGCCGACGTCCATCCTGGTCATCTCGACCAATCGATCCTGCGCGCTCAGCTTGATGATTTAGCCGGCTTCGGGCTCGTCGCTCTCGAACATGAATTGCCCGAACTCTCCTATCGATTCCGGCACGGACTTACGCATCAGGCGGCCGGTGAGCTGATGCCAAGCACGATGCGGGGCGAGATTCAGGCGAAGGCGGCGGTTTGGATCGAGAACAATCAAGGTGCCAACTTGGCCCAGTACTACCCCACCCTGGCGCGCTTTTGGGATGCCGCCGGCGAGGTTTCGAAGTCGCTGGGATTCTTGGAGCTTGCGGCTGAGAACGCTTGGGCGGCGGGCGCGTACCACGAGGCGATCTCCTTCTACTCCAGGGCCGTGAGTCTCGCCCGCGACGGTCATCATGTCCCCAAAGAGAAGTCGGCCGTATGGCAGCTCCGCCTCGGGGAGATCTATGTCCACCATCAAAGCGAGGACGTCACCAAGGGCCGCGAGAATTTGGAAGCCGGCCTTAACGCCCTGGGACTGGCCCCCCCCCGAAGCTCGCTTGGGATGGTCCTCGGTGTGATCTGGCAGCTACTCCTCCAACTCTGGCATCGGCTGACAGCACCGAAAGAGGCGCACCCAGGACCTCCCTCCGAGCGGCTCTTGGAAGCGTCCCGCGCCTACGAGCGATTGGTCGAGGTGCACTACATCTCTGGCGAAAACCTCCCATCGTTATACGCCTCCCTGCGTGCCCTCAACCTGGCCGAGGCGGCCGGCCCCTCACCCGAGCTGATACGAGGTTGGGCCACCGCTGGAGCGATTTTCGGGTTTGTGCCCTTGCGAAGACTGACGTCGCGTTACCTGGAGCGAGCGCTGCAAGCTTCTGAGTCGGGAGATCCAGCAGCGGCGGCCTGGGCTGCCCTGGTAGCCGGGTTCTACTACTCAGGGGTAGGCGAGTGGCAGCGCGCCCAGAGCCTTATGGAGAAGGTGGTGGCGATTTCAAGTCAGGTGGGTGACGGCCGCCGGCTCGAAGATGGTTTGTCGAACCTGATGATGCAGGCATATCTGCGTGGGGACATAGGCCGCGGGCTGCAGCTGACCGAGGAACTGCATGCGCGGGCGGTGGCCCGGCACGCCGATCGACCGCTCGCCTATTACCTGCAGGGCCGGGCGTATCTTCTTTTGGACCTTGATCAAGCCGAAGAGGCGCGCAACGTCATCGATCAACTCGACGATGTGCAGGGCCGCGATCAGCGTTCGGCCGATCAGGCCTTGATCAATGACACCTTTGGCTTGTTGGCCCTCGCCGAGCTGCGCCGGGGCAACCTCCGCAAGGCGCTCACCGCCGGCGAAATATTGCTGACCAGGGTGTCGAAACAACCGCCTAGCAACTACTCGACCATTGCCGCCTACGCGGCACCGGCAGAGGTCTATGCCGAAGCCTGGCGGCAATCACTTTCCGATCGAGACCTACAGCGACAGCTCCAGAAAGCTCTGCGTACGTTGAAGAGATATGCCCGCGTGTTCCCGATCGGTCGACCGCGGTTGCTGATGTGGGAAGGCCTCTACGACGAACTCAGAGGTCAACGGAACCGGGCGATACGCAATCTGGAGATAAGCCTGGCGGAAGCAGTCAAACTGGAGATGCGACTCGACGAGGCGCGAGCTCTGAAGGAGCTGGCAAGGTTGCTCGGTGACTCCGATGCGGCTGCCCGCGACTACCGAAGCCGGGCTGAGGCAATCATGGCCGAGGTGAAAGTCGGTTCGGCAATTACTGCGGCCTGAGTAAATGCACCTACGGAGTTCTGCCACCTTCGGGTACCGAGAAGTGGGAGTGGACGATCTTCCAATCGTCGCCAAAGTTCTTCAGCACGCAGGTCCACCGGCCTTGATGACTCCTGTTGCCTATTTCGAACCTCCCCTCGATCACGGTCCACGCTATATCTCCCTCGATGTGAATGTCAGGCTCAAGTCCGGCAGGGGCCAGCTGCCCTTGGATTTGGTCTAAACCGAAGTCGGATCGGAGTGCCCGCTTGACATCGCTCGGATTGGTCCAGCTCTCACCGTGCTTGGTCCCGATGATGTGCGCGTCCTCGGCGAGGAAGGTCACCAATGTCTCTTCGTCCTGGGTTTGGTAGGCGTTGCGAACCGCCTCGATGACCTCCGATGGCTCTGCCATCTGGGGTGCTCCTTTCTTATGGAGATCGAGCCTATCAGCGGCTACCGGAGCCTGTCGGTTGTCGTGAGCGATAGCCTGCGGTCGTGTATCCGCTCGCTTTGCAAGCCATTGCCGCCGGGAGCGTGGCCGACCTCTTTGCCGCCTTCGATGCAGCACCCCACACGTTGCAGCGGCTCCAGAGTTGGCTCGCATCGCTGTTTGGCGGGGCACCACCCGAAAAGGTCTTCACACGAGCGGACGCCTTCCCGCTGCTGTTGCTGCCCTGGTGGCTGGAGAGCTCTGTTCGCCAACCCGCTCTGTCCCTCCAACGAGAGTTGGCTACATCGTCGATCAGCGGATATCTCTACATCCGTCTGATCGACAACCTCATGGACGGTGACGCCCCCGCCGACGTGTCGATGCTGCCGTCTCTGAGCCTGCTTCACACCCAATTCACCGATCCGTTCCGCAAATGGTTTGGTCACTCGCATCCGTTCTGGGAGGAATTCCACGGGATCTGGTTCGAGACCGCCGAGGTAACTCTGCGTGATTCGACGCTCGATTCGATAGCCTTGTCGCAATTCGAGACGATCTCGGCTCGCAAGACCGGAGCAGCCAAGATTCCGGTCGCCGCCACCGCCTATTCGCTCAATCGATCAGATCTCTTATCCGACTGGTATCGGTTCATCGACCGCTTCGGATGCTGGCACCAGATGGTCAACGACCTCTTCGGATTTCATAAGGATCTGCGCAACGGGAATACCACCTATCTCTTGTCAGAGGGGCGACAGGCGGCCGGACCATCGGAGTCGATTGAGAGCTGGTTCTACCGACAGGGTTTCAATTGGGCGATCCAACAGCTGGATGGATGGATGAACGAGCTGCGCGTGATAGGTGCCCGGCTCGGCTCACCGGAACTCCTTTCTTACTTGGACTCGCGTCATGTCTCTCTTCATGATCAGGCGGCCCGCGTTCGCTCCGGGTTGGAGGCGCTGGCCGAGATCGGTCGGGTGGTCGATCTCAGAGAAGAGCGCGTCGGGAACCCAGGCGAAATGAGGTAGATAGAGTGACCACCAACACTGGGAGGTGGATAGATGGCCGTTGAGCCAGGCGGCGAGTTTCCAATCGGCTTTAGTTACCTTGTGGGAAAGGCCGCATTCGATCCCGAATTCGCCGGTGCCCTTTCCGACGATCCTCCGCAGGCGCTGCGCTCGATCGGCATCGAGCCCACCGAAGAAATGCTGGAGGCACTCAGCCGTATCGATACCGACGCCATCATGGATCTGGCGGCGGCGTTCGACGACAAACGCGGGGTCGTCTAACCGCCCGGTGTCGTCATCGAGAGGGCGTGAAAACATAGGGCCGTGGTGAGTAGGCGACTTGAGTACCACATGGTGCGGCCACCGGTTGCTGGTGCGAAGAAGAACGGCTCACCGGCCCATCCGCCATCAAAGCTTTGGGTTCGAGTGATGGTCGTATTCCAAGAGTCTTGAATGAGGTCTGCCAGATCGGGCCGGGAGCAGGACCAGACCAGACAGGCCGCCTCCTGCGGGGTGATCCGAGCCTGATGAGCTGCTCGGGAGATCTCGGCCCGCAGGCGCCGTCGAGCCGGGGCCAGCTCTGTGATTTCACTGTCCAGAATTTCGAGTCGGTCGATGAGCTCGGCCAGCACTGCCCGGGTGTAAGGGTGCGGGTAGTTGACATTGATGCTCGCCCCCCGAGTGACATAGTCGTCCAAGAGTCGATGGGCGGCAGGCATGATCAAGGACATGTGCTCGTGGGGCTGGTAGTCCAACAGCCCTAGGAGAAGATTGGCCTCGATGGTGCCGCAACCTTCCCCGAGCACCATCGCAGGAGCCTGGTCCCTCTCGACCAGCCACACCGGCAGTCGACCGTCGGGGCGGACGCGCTTGTGCAGCAGCTCCAGGTACTCGTCGACTATCTTCCCGTTCCGCTCGCTTTGGCCGGAATACTTGTAGAGGCGAAGTAGCAGACCCAAGGTGTCGGACTCGACGAATGGCCGGGCGACGGGATGGTCGTAATATGCAAGGCGCTTGCCCTCCGTAGACCGGAAGAAGCCATCGATTAGTTCGGTCATCTCCAGTCCGTGCCCTGCCAGGATCTCAAGGATCAGCCCGGCCGGAAACTGGGCCGACATCTCCACCGCACCCAGTAGCCCCCAGCGATGAACCTCCCACGCTTCCCGCATGGTGGGATCTGCGAGCAGGAATCCGGCCGCCATCTGCGTGGGTGTCTGGAGGGTCGAAGGACCAGTGCTGACTGGGGCCCCCTTCGGCCTGGCTCGGATCCCGCTTTTGTCAAGGGTCGCCGTCAGATGCTGCGCATACATCACGAAGGTCGGAAGCTGCAGCTCCGATGCCAACATCTCAGCTTCCTGTAAGTGCGAACGGCACAGCTCGATCATCGGCTCCATTGCCCCTCCGAGCACGATCTCACCCACAATCACCTCGGCGCCGGGTGGCTCGGTCAGATCCATGCCCAGTTGGGCGACCATCCACCGGACAGTGGGTGAGATGAATCCATGAGCAAGATGACGCATCATCCCCGCCAGTTCGACTCGCACCATCCCTACTAAGCCGAGATGATCGAGCAGGATCTCGATCTGATCGAGATCGCTTGACTTTCGCGTCGCTGCTACTGCCAGCGGGGCTGCGGCCCCCGGGGTGGAGCGAGCAGTTTGGATGCTCCAGAGTTCCGCGTCGGTCGACCCATAGGTTGGATCTCGGATGGCGAGGGTTGCCTCCCAATACGATTCCCATCGTTGACGGTCACGAGTCCAGAAGGCTGAATCCTTCGCAACCACAGTCGCCAGCTCAGCCGACATTTGCTGTAGCAACCATGCACCCAGAGCGAGAGGCTGGGAATCGCCAATGAGGGCCTTGTCGCTGAGATGGCCGTGGGCGAGGGTGTAGAAGGCAGCTCGGAACAGGTGCTCCTCGGCTAGCCGTCTCTGCGGGCCGTCGGGAACCGCTTGATCGTCGAGCATCCAAAGATGCTGATGGAGGATTGGGCTCGCATCAGGCTCTCGCAGGATGTCGCGCAAACCTCCGGTCGAGGAGTAAGCGATGCCCAGATTCTGGCGAAGGAGCCGGCTCTGTCGGTAAAGGTTCGGCGGAAGCGAATCGAACTCGACTTCAAGCGAATTCCAGAACCGGTCAATGCCGTTTCGATAGTCCGTGAACTCTTCCAGCGAAAGCCTCCCCCACGATTCGGCCAGGGTCATCGACCATTTTATGGACGCCATTCTGGGCGGTTGTCGGGAGTCTCCAGGAGTTGTGGGAGTTTGGACCCGATGATCTTCGGGTACTTCATAGCTGTCACAGGCGGATGGATGTCCGCCAGGGGAAGGAGCAGCCATGGATATGGAAATCTGGACCTATCGAGAGTCGATGCCTGCCTCCACCGACATCCTCACCGGATTTGCGGTGGAAGCGACAGATGGCTCGATTGGCCATGTCGACGCCGCTTCCAACGAGCTAGGTGCCGGTTACATCGTGGTCGACACCGGCCCATGGATCTTTGGACGAAAAGTCATCATCCCTGCTGGAGCCACCAGCCACGTCGACCTAGACGAAGAGCGGGTCATGCTCGACTTAACCAAGCAGCAGATCAAGGACTCACCCGAGTTCGACCCGGAGGTCGGATGGGATGACAGTGAGTACCGAGGCAGGCTCGGGGAATACTATGAACCGTTCTTCCGGCCGCGTTCCTGACAGTCACTGGCTGTTTTGGGGGGAGTCCATGACCGGGCTTCCCCCACTCAGGTTCCATCGTGCACGAACCGGCGGCCCCGGGCTTCATCGCCGCTTCAAAGCTGGAAGACGAGTTCGTCGTCCACGCAGCGGCCGGCAGAGTGCGACTCACAAACCTGTTTAGGCCCGATTTGAGTTCCGGAAATTGCTGGCTGTAGGACAATGAAGTGAATGACAATCGCCCGACCATTCATGGGGGCATTCCTGCTTCTCAGTGCCTGTGTCAGCGGATCGCCTATGCCACCAGTAACGGATGTCGGCGAGGTCAGCATGACGTGGAGCGGTGGCATCACCGGAGATGTCACGTCCGTGACCGTCCATCCCGATGGACAGGTGGAGACCCAGGTCAACACCAATCCCTCCACGACCTCCCAAATGGCAGCCACCG
>Ga0326597_10010668_pt1 | contig 12219 bp, 10 predicted proteins | sample RVTome_12_FD_203789 | JGI IMG/M metagenome (GOLD analysis project Ga0326597, IMG submission 203789) | Soil microbial communities from uranium-contaminated site in the Upper Colorado River Basin, Wyoming, United States - RVT100D185 | ecosystem: Environmental > Terrestrial > Soil > Contaminated >... | reverse complement strand
CCGCGTCAACGCCTGGGTAGTGGAATTCTCATGAGCGGGAAGATCATCGATGTCGCGGGAGTGATCGAATTGAGAGCGGACGAACGCGCCCTGCTGTCACAGACCGAATTCGACGTGTTGGCAATCCGCGATCATGATGCGGTTATCAGAAACGGCGAAACGGCCTGCGCGCTGACGAAAGGCCTGCTCGCTCGGGATGCGATACCGGAAGCGCGGCTGAACTGGTTTCTTGACCCCGAATACAATATCGGCGGCCGGGGTTTGTCGCGCCGGCAGATATTCGAGCGCAACGGCACATGCGGGGACGACATTTGCCGGCACCCGCATTTCCTGCCCTACCTGTGGTATTTCATGAACGGCGCGCGACTCCCCGCTCCTGCCATCGAAGCGCTTGTCGATGAAGTCGAGCGCTGCGGACAGGTCACTTCCGGCGATGTCGTGCCGCTTGGTAAATTCGCCCGGCAACTGGCGCGACGGCATCGCCTCGACGGACGCGAGGCGGCAGAAGAATTTTACAAGCTGGCGCTCGATTGCGGCCTGTGGACGCCCTACGCCCGGAGCATCCGCGATGCGGTTCAGCGGTTGCGATGATTGCTACCGAAGGTGCGGCTATGCCCCTGCGCGCGGGATGGAAGCCGGAACGGCCGAAACCCTGCTCGGCAGGGGTTCGGTGTACGACAGCCCATTCCGGCCGAACGGCCGGACGCGCCCAAGCGGTTCAAGACCAGGATCGATGTGTCGGACTGCTGGCCGTAGTCACAAAGGCCCATCACTGGTCATTTTCGGGATCGGGCTCGGGAGCCGGCTCCCCCGATCGCGACCACTCGGCGGCAACAGCTGACCAATCCACGGAGCGCTCATCGGCGAGCGTCCATACGTCCCAATAATCCGGATCGGAGGATCGGGGCCTTTCGTTTTCCGGCAATTCGTCGATCTCAACCAGTACGGGAATGGGTGTCGCCCAACCCAACAAGATTGCTTGTCGTGACGGCAGACTCGGCAGTTCCTTGAGAAGCCCGCCAACGTTGTCAGGAACGAGCCGGGATACCAGGTTCTGATCACTGTCGTTGACAATGCGATGCAGGATGAACGTGTTGCACTGCGCCAGGACGGTGGGCGACAGCTCATAGGGGCGCTGCGACGAGAGAACCAACCCCAAGCCAAACTTTCTGCCCTCGCGGGCGATGCGTTCAAAAGTTTCCCTGCATAAATGGGCGGGAGATGTCACCGCCGCATCATCGTCTCCGCCCCGCCGTACGAAAGTGTGAGCTTCCTCCAGGACCAGAACTGTGGGCAGGGCTTTGCCGTCCGGATGCAGCCGGCGATAACGCTGCATCGACTCGAAAACCAAGCGCGCCAGGACGGAAATGACGATGTGGATGATTTCAGAGGGCACGAGCGACAGGTCGATCACAGCAACCTGGCCATTGGCTGCCCCGTCTTGGCCAACGTAGTCATTCAACCAGGTGTCAAATGCTGTCGGAGGGTCCCGGTTTATGACCGCGCCTAGCCTTTGATCGGCCAGCATCCCTCGGATGCGAAGACCAAGCGTCGATATAAAACCGGCGACGTTGCCTCCCTGTTCGGTAGCGATACGCTCCAAATGCTCAGCAAGTAGATTTACATCAAAGTACAAGGGGGCGTCTTCACTGATTGGTCCACGGCGCCCGATATCCGGAAGGGCGGAAGTTAATTCGGTAATTTTTTGACATACGGTTTCTAGGTCAGCGACAGAGAAATCGTTGAAGTAATTTCCGGAACGTCGGGAATCGACGATGCCATCAACGGTAGCTCGAATGTCTTCCAGCGAAGATTTTGTCGGTTCCTCTGTGGATTCCGCAAAATAGGCTGCCTCGGCACCGACAGATTCAAGTAAGCGGGCGCACTCAAATCGGGCACGAGGCGTTCCACCAAATGCCTGGGTACCCGCGTTCAACATGGATGAAATTCGTGTCGCATACGATACGAGATAGCGGCGGACGATTGCCTCGCGGGGCACTTCTTCCATTTGGCCGCTTTTGAGTTCCCTTAACCCCTGCAAAAGAAGAGGTCTCTGGGCGCCCGGCTGCGCGTGAGCGACTGCTGTCCATTCGTGTCCATTCCAAGCCCATGCAGGAACGTCCAGCCGACGTTCCTGCCCGGTCACAGGCGGGACCCGGAAAAGTCTCAGTTTGTCCGCATAATCGGTGAACGCAGTGGCGTATTCACCGTTCGGATCAAGGACGATAAACCGGGCGTTTGGTGAACCTGCCTGTTCCCGCGCTTCAATCTCCTTTCGGGCCGCATCAATGGACCACCTGATCAAGCCAGCTACGGTGCATGACTTTCCGCTGCCGGTATTCCCGAGGATGGCAAGATGGCGCCCAAAGAGCTTGTCCGGATCGACCATGATCGCCGCGTTGGCGGCCATTGGGGAGGCGCCTATGCGGACGCGCTTGTCGCTCTGCTTTGCACCAACGATGGCTTCGATCTGTTCCTCGGTAGGAACGAGCACCTGATCGCCAACGGAAGGGAAGGCAACGACACCCCTTGAGAGCTCGTATTTTGGTATGCCGGTCTTTCGGTCCCGCCAGGAAGTCAGCGTGCCGACAGGCGTGACGGTCATTTTTCGCAAAGGAAAAGGGAGATCAATCAGGCCAAAATCCTTCAGCCCTGACCGTTTGGGATAGGGGGACCGTTCGATGCCAATCCACGCGATATAAGCAACGGTCGCCCCTGCCTCATTCGGAATCAGCACGTAGCCGTTCAGGCGCGGAAACGGGGCAGGAGTCCCCGTATTGAGTGCCGTAACGTCGGGCGCATCGACGTCGAGTTGCACACGCACCTGGTCAGGGGCCACCGTTTCGACGGACCCGACGACAAGACTGGAAAGTTCCTCAATCGGTCTCGTCATCGCCGTCATCTGCCGCATCTGAATGGGGTGGGTCCATGAGGGGCTCCGCCAAAGCATGTTCGACCGTAACGCCGGCAGGTTGTTCTGGTTCATGCTCCGGCGGGAGGCGGTGCTTGAGTAATTCTGTCAGGCGGCTTGTGATGTAGTCGAGAGCGGGCTTCGGGAGATAGTGCTGAACCAGATTATCCAGGGCGGCGAAGTGAGAGCCTAGCAGCAATGTCACCTGCGCCTGCCGTGTGCGTTCACAGAAATATTCGAGCCTATCGTCTGCCTCATAGGCGATGACGACGATGTGTGTGGAAGGGATTGTCAGCATATCGAGCAAGACCCGATTGACGTGATCGTCGCCGAATCCGTATCCGTAGGTCACCACAACCGCGTTTGGGCGGCACAGGGCTGCTGCAAAATCCCGGAAGAGTTCCGCATATGGGAAGGCCGTCGTTTCAACGTCCTTCGCGGGATTGGGATAAATCATGACCGTATCGATGGGATTGGCCGGAATGTCTGTGTGGTCGTCGGGAGCGCCGAAGGGTATCCCTAAACGACGAATTGTCCTCTGTGTGGGGTCATAGTGCCAATCAAGCGATCCGTGAAGCTTGGTCAGTCTGATGACCCCTTCCATGAAGCGCGGTTCGCCCCGAATGCCAGGCGGGTTGTAATGAACATCCACATCGACCCGAGAGGACCGAAACATCGGAGTCAGGGCGCCGACAAACCGGTCGATCAAACGAAGACCGGCCAAGTCTGATCCGTGCTCGATAAGACGGTCGTAGTTTGTTGTGAACACATGGAGTCGCTCGCGTGAAGCCGTGCGGCTCGCAAAGCTGAGAAGGAACGACTGCAATAAAGCGGCTGCTCTGTCGCCGGCTTCGCTGTCAGTTGCAATCGCGATGTCGCGTTCGGTCTTGAGCAATGCTGATAAGAACGAACTGAGCTGGGCGTCCATCGCGGTTTGCAATGTTGTTGCAGCGCCTTGATCTGTTACTTGCAGGCCTTCGAGAACGGCTATCGCGCTCCGAAACTGGTCCTCGATATTGGCGTCGCCACGGCGCATGCGCTGAGCCGCCGCTTCCGCGTGAGCATCTATTTTTTCGTCGTAGTCGGTTCCAAAGGCGACCTTGTTCATCCCGGCGGGGGTTGCGCCAGACTGGATGGCAATGGCAGTCGAAAAGCCATTGCCAATAAGCAAATTCAGATGCTCGGCCTGAAACACTGCGGACAGCCAGGGTTCAATATGCTTTCGGGCTGCGGCGATGAATTTGTCCAGATCGTCGGATTCAACCGGTATGTCTTCACGTTCGAGAACGTGCGAGCCCACGCGATAAAAATGCGGTTTCCAGGCCATTGGAACGCCGTCTCTGGTTCCCGGCTGGGTGTTATGCTGAATTACTGTCGATCTTGTCGGCGATCAGCTCTAACCCTTGGCAGGGATTGATTGATTAACTCATGGCAAGTTTCGCCAGCCCCGGTTTTTTTTAAGCGCCGCCGAACGGAATACCGGAGCCGCACGACGCCGCGAAATAAGGTCTACCATGAGTAGCTACGCGATTTCGAGCACATCCCGGTCCGAATAAGGATCGATCTTGACGCGCAGGCTTTTGACCAGCGCGGTTGGTACCTTGCGTCGGTTGACCGTCTTCATTTTGATCAGACCTGCCGCTTCAAGCTTGGTGAGCGTCCGTGTGAGATTGGGCGCAGCGCGTCCGGTCAGTTGCGCCAGTTCGGCAATCGAGCGCGGCTTCTCGTCCCGGATGACGGCCAGCAAGTGGCGGTTCTCCGATGTCAGCAGACGGGTCAGCGCTTCAATCGAATTGAAGCTGGGATGCGCGGCATCCGCCGGCGCCCTCTTGTCGCCCCTGGCCACGGCCTTCATTTCTTCCTTGAGCGCTTCGTGGCTCATGATTCTGTAGCGGGTCATTTCTGTCTCCTTTCATCTGTATCGGCAACCACGTTGAGGGCAACGCCGCGTTCTTTGAGGACGCGTTCAACCTCGTTCATGAAGTCGTCGATCAATGTCTCGGCGTCCGTGAATTCGTACGGCCGTCCTTCATCGTCTTCGGTCCGGTGCCAGTGGTCGGCGGCTTCGGGTTTCGGATTGAACCGGGAACCGCGCGGCCGCACCGGATGGGCGTTGTCGAAACCGACCAGACGCACGCCGTCCGGGTCGTGGAGCGTGAAGGAATAGCGCAGGCCATGGGGCCGCGCGGCCGTCTTCTTCACGCGCCTGATCTCGAAGCGGACATGGTAGCCGCCCTCGTACCAGTGCGTCCGCCCGTCGAACGCCAACAAGAACTCAAGCGTGTGTTCTGCTGCCTTGTCACTCATATATTTATCGTATCATGATAGGATATGTTTCGTCAAACTTCGAAGGCGAGCCTATGCTGTCAAGTTTTCCTCATCGGGAGCCGGGTCGTAGGGCGCGGCCGGTTCGCGCAGAAACATGGCGGCGATCTGATCGCCGTTCTCGTCCGCGGCGGCGACGCCAGCCGGGACCAACTCGTCGACGGCGCGCCGCCAGTCATCGAGCGCGATCTTCCGCTCGTTGGTTGGGGCGTCAATGCGCACGACCGACGGCGGCCCCAGCAGCAATCTTGCCTGGTTGGTGGCGGCAAGCGATTGCAGGCGCATCGCTGCGAAGATCGCATCTTTCCAGAAGAACAGACCGCCGAGGCCCATCTGCCATGGCGAGACGACATAGGGATCGTCACCGCAGCCGAGGCTCAGCACCTTGACCCGGGCAGGATCGAGATGGAAGCAGGTCAGCGCCTCGATCACGGCAAGCATCGTCGGGTTATTGACCCAGACGCCGCCATCGAGGAGCAGGTAGCCGCCCTGCTCCAGCGGGCGGTAATAGCTCGGAGCGGCTGAGGTCGCGAGTGCGATATTCACCATGCGCTCGTGGCGGTCGGTCTTGTAATCGGGATGGTGCGGCGTCTTATAGACGAAGACCTCGCTGTGCCGGCCCTCGAAGGCCGGGATGCACAGACGTGTGCGCGATTCGCCGAACAGCCGGTGGCCGAGTGTGTCGGCGAGCAGCCTTTCAAGGGCGGCGCGGTCGCAGCGGCGGCGGAGATAGTGCGTGACGTTGCGCCAGGCGCCTTGGAGCGTGCCGATGAAATTGTCCGGGAGGGACGGAAAGACCTCCGCGCCGCGATTTACATAGAGGTCGCGCAGATAAGTGGCGGTGTGGCCTGCCCCGAGTCCGAGGGCGAGAATGCCGCCGGTCGAGGTGCCGGCGATGAGATCGAAGTGATCGGCGACAGAAACGCCGGCGGTGTAGCGGCGCTCCAGCTCCGCAAGGACAGTGGCAGGGAAAACCCCCCGGATGCCGCCGCCATCAAGGGCAAGGATGCGAAAGTCCCTGTCAGGCGGCCAATCCTGTTGAACGCGGCGCTGAGGCGCCGCGCCCGCAGAGCGGCGCTCTCCGGGCTCAAGTCTTCCGTTGATGGGCATGGCTGAGGACTCCTTTCTGGATGGCGCCCACCCCCTCTCCATTCCCCGGTCAGGAGCCAGACCTCGAACCAGTAAAGCCACTCGATCGTCCAGGGGATGATCGTATCGGCAATGGACTGGTCCGGCCGCCATTCGTCGTCGGCCGGGTCGTAGAGACACAAGGCCGGGGATTCGGGAGGGTGACCGATGCTGTAGACGTGCGGCGGCGGCTGCCCGGTGCCCCGCGGGTCGGGGCCTATCAGCGGCTCGCGCACCTTCACCGTCACATAGGGATTGGCGAGAAGCCAGCCGTCGAAGACGGTGCGGGAGAAATACAGGATGCCAATGCGGTAGGTCTGGGTGATCGGCCGCAGCGGCCCCTCCCAGATCCCGATCCAGCCGGTGGCGGCGACCTTCCGGAACTCCGGGTAGAGGGCCTTGATGCGGCGGTCCTGTTCTTCGGCGGAAAGCGGAATCATCACTCTCCGTCATCGCCGAAGAAGGTGTTGCGCGGCGTCGGGCGGGCGACCGCCGGCAACGCGGTCCCTGCGCCCACGGCGGGGATCGCTCCGATACCGGGGACATGCACTGCCCGCCCCGTGTCACGGTCGGACTGATGCTGCTCGACATAGCGTTCAATCGCCGCCTGTGCCGGCCGCTCGCCGAAAAGCTCTCGGAGGATTCTCTGCATCTCGGGGAGCGGAACACCCGTCTGAAGGCGGCGGAGCTTGGCGGCGAAGTCACCCAGCTCGGCCAGGAACACGCGCTGGTCGGCGAGGCCGCCCGGCCAGCGGTCGGTCAGGATGTCCTCGTGGCAACGGGGATTGCGCTCGAAGACCGGGCTGCCAGCCCTGTCGGCCTCCTCAAGGATCGCGATCATCGACTCGACCTGGTGAATCAGCTCGTCGGCGAGACTGCGGGTCCGGTTGGCGTGGAGCGCGACATATTTGGCCAGCAGGATCGAGGGCGGACGCCGCAGCCGCGGATGCCGCCGGTCATAGCCGAGATTGCGCCAGCGCTTTATGAGCTGGAGCGCGATCACCGCCCGCGACTTGCGGTAGGCCGGAAGCTGGTCGGGCACTTCATCGGCATCGGCCTTGGCAAGCGCCCTTGCACGGGCGTAGTCGAGGGAGCGCTGTTCGAAGAACCGGCCGAATGCCTCGTCGGCCGGGGTCATCTCATTGAACCACTCGCCGAACCCGTATGGGTTGGCATGAAGGCTGAGCTTCGGCTCCGCCGGGTCCTCGGGCTTCGAGTGGAAGATGAAGCCGGTGCGCTCCTCGCGGCTCCACAGGCGGACCGTCGGGGTGGCGTCCAGATGCATGTCCGCGTAGTGGACAGTGACGCAGCGGGTCCTGCGCTCGGCCATGCCGTGGTAGCGCGAGCCCTTCTCGGCGCGGATCGCGTCCATCAACAGCGCGAGGGGTCGCTCTGGATCGATATCGGGCGGCAGAGTGAGCTGGGCCATCGCGTCGAGGTCGAACTCGTCGTCGGTCGAATGCCGGGCAATGGTGGCGCCGATCGCGAAGCTGCCTTGCGGATAAAGCAGCTCGACCAGTCCGTGGAGCGGGCTGTCCGGGCGGTCGATCCACTCATTGATGGCGTCATAGTGATCGACGGCCTTCTGGTAGTCCGTCGCGGTGAGCTGGATGCGGACGGCGATGTCGGCCAGCATGACGTCCAGGACGCCGTAGCTGGCGATCTCGCGCATGATGCGGTCTGTGTAGTTCATCTCGAAATTCCTCTTCTCTTCGCGCCACCGGCGAATCAGTGCTTCTTGTCGCGGGGCGGGTTGGGATCGTGTCCTGGCGGTACGGTATCCGAGTCGCGCCAGCGGGCGTCGCGGCCCTGGATGCGGACTTCGCCGCCGCCAAGGGCGCCAACGGTGCGCTTGGCGGATTTTTCGGCGGCGCCCTGGGTCCGGTGGGTGCTTTCCGGCTTGTCAACGCCGGCCTTTTTCACGGCCCATTTGGCGCCGTGCTTGACGACATAGCGGTCGTTCTTCGACATGGCCTTGCCTCACATTTCGATTGACGGGGATTCCCCGATTGGGTTAAGTAACTATACGCATCACGTTTTGCGGTCAATATAGTTTTTATCCGCATCCACAGAAAGGGGTATCATGAGCAGACAGGCGGCTGATCTGCGTTGGGGCGTCGAACAACGGCTCGAATTCATTGAGTTCCGGCTGTTTTGGGAGGGCGGTATCAACCGCTCCGACATCACGCGGTATTTCGGGGTGTCGGTGCCGCAAGCCTCAAAGGATCTGAGTCGTTATCAAGAGCTGGCGCCGCGCAATATCCGCTATGACCGGAGCGAGAAGCGCTATTTCGCGACCGAGGAGTTCGCGCCGCTGTTCTTGAAGCCTGACCCCGACCGCTACCTCTCGCAGCTCCGGCTGATCGCGGACGGCGCGATTAGCCGCGAGGAGAGCTGGGCTGCGCGGCCGCCGTCGTTCGAGACGCTGACGATGCCACGGCGTCATATTGATCCGGATGTGCTCCGCACCACGCTCGCCGCGATCCGGGACCGGGAGGCGCTGGAGATTCGCTACCAGTCGCTGTCAGGCAACCGGCCGCAGGCGATGTGGCGGTGGATCACGCCACACGCGCTCGCGCATAACGGCGACCGCTGGCACGTCCGGGCCTTTTGCCATATCGACCGGACGTTCAAGGACTTCCTGATACCGCGGTTCCTGAAAACGCGCGATACCGGACCGGCTGAAGCAGCGCCCGAGAATGATGCGATCTGGAACGAGTTCGTCATCGTCGCGCTCAAGCCGCATCCGAAATTGACGGACGACCAGAGACGGGTGGTGGCGCGGGACTTCGGCATGAAGGGCGGCCAGCTCAACATGCAGGTGCGCCTCGCCCTTCTCTATTATCTGCTGAAACGACTCAATCTGGATTTCGAGGAAGAAGCGCGCGCCGCCCGTGAACAGCATGTTGTGCTCGCCAACCGCGATGAAGTCAGAGACGCGCTGGCCCGCGCCCAGACCGGATTAACACCCGAGACGACAAAGCATCCATACAAGGCCGCCGAAGGCATCGCGCGCGCATTGTAGATCAAGCGATTCAGGGTAAGGTCGAAACCCGCAAACACTGCAACAAGCATAGCCGCCAGGGCGCCGTTACTGCGGCGTGACAGGTCAATCGAATTGGCAGGACCCGCCATGACAAAATACGGCCCGCACAACCCTCACCCGCTTTCGACGATGCGCACCGAACTGGTGTGGGAGGGCAAGTACGACGAGTTCGGCAACCGCCGGGAGGTCAATACCTCGGGCCTCGCCATGCCGCTGCAAAAGATCGAGACGATTGACGAGCCGCGTTCACGCGCCGAGGCGCAGGGATCGCTGTTCGATGAAGAGAAGGCACACCGCGACGACTTCCGCAACCGCCTGATCTGGGGCGACAACAAGCTGGTGATGGCATCGCTACTCGACGAGTTTAAAGGCGGAATCGATCTCATTTACATCGATCCACCGTTCGATGTGGGTGCCGACTTCTCGATGCCCGTTCCTATTGGTGACGGAAACGAGAGCATTGAAAAGGATCAATCAATCTTGGAATCAGTCGCTTACCGCGACACATGGGGACGTGGAACCAATTCTTATCTGAGCATGATGTACGAACGATTGGTTCTTATGCGTGAATTACTGAAGGAAAGCGGCTCCATTGTTGTGCATGTCGATTGGCGTGTAAGTCATCTCATGAGGCTACTTCTGCAAGACATTTTTGGTCAGCAGAATTTTATCAGCGAAATTGTCTGGAAACACCAAATAATGGGTGGAGCGCATGGGAGGAAGCTGCCAAAGGCACACGAAAACTTGCTGTGGTGCGCAAAGTCAGAACATTTTCGGATTAATACAGAAGGGAAGTACGCGCGTGTTCCTTTCAGCGATTACGTACGGAACACAATGCAGCAAGACGAAGATTGTCGTTGGTTCTACACACGTCGAAGAATGAGCCGTAAGGCAACAGCCGAGGAACTTGCTTCAAAGGCGCATACCCGAACCTACGTTGATGATCCCGAGAAAGGAACCATCGCTTCGGATGTGTGGGATGATATGCCCTCTTACCAACCAAAGCCGAATGTTAACACGAAATATCCGACGCAAAAGCCGGACGAGATTCTTGAACGGGTGATTAGTGCGGCAACACAAGACCCCCCGTATGATCGGAGCGAGGAAATTCCGACTGTGGCTGACTTTTTTTGCGGTGCTGGAACTATGGGCGCGGTGGCAGAAAGACTTGGCCGCCGCTGGATCATGGCGGATTTAGGTCGGTTTGCAATCCACACTGCGAGAAAGCGCTTGATCGGAATTCAACGCGACTTGCACGAGAAAAGGGAACCCTACCGATCATTCGACGTGTTTAACTTGGGACGCTATGAACGACAGTGGTGGCAACGCGAGTCACTGAAAGGAGCTGAAGAAGAGCATCGATCTGTCGTACTGGGTTTCTTTCGTTCGGAAACTCTCAGCCATACTCCGTCTCCACTAATTCACGGCCGTAAAGGCGGTGCCTTCGTGCATGTTGACGGAATAGACAGCATTTTTAGTCGCGGCGAAGTCATTGCTGTAGTGGAGGCGGTTAAGGCAGCCGGTGGTCGGGAGGTCCACTGTCTGGCGTGGGATTTCGAGATGGATATCCGACAGGTGGTGGCTGCCGTCGAAGCCGAGCACGGTGTGAAGGTACGCCTGCACCGCATTCCGCGGGAAATCATGGAAAAGAACCGGACGGAAGTACCACCTTTCTATGAGGTGGCACTGCTCACGGCGGAACCGGTGATCAGGAATGGGAAAGGGGCGACTGCTGCGGATATTAAGCTAGTCAATTTCGTCCCGTCCCTGACCGAGGTACCAGCGAAGGAACTGGAGGCGCTCCAGGAACGCGCTATCGAAAGCGGGTTCGATTTCATCGATTTCTGGGCCATTGATTTCGACTGGGTGGCGGGAAAGCCGTTCAACCACCACTGGCAGGAGTACCGGACGCGCAAGGACCGTAGCCTGAAGACCGTGAGCGATGCGGCCTTTCACTACGAGAAACCAGGCAAGCATACGGCCTGCATCAAGGTCGTCGATGTGTTCGGGTGTGACACGAGCATCACAGTGGAGATCGGGACATGAGCGGCGAGACCGCCACAGACACTCCGGTCGTCAATCGAGCTGCATTGGAGCCGCTGTTCGCGCCTTGGGAAGAGCCGGATAAGCACCGGGTCCGCGCAAAAAAGGGCTTCCCGCCTGAAGAGAAATCGTACCGGCGGCCTTCGCCCAACCGCCTGGCCAATCCCCTCCGCGCTGCCGTGAAGGAATGGCGGGAGCTGAACTATTTCGGTGCGAGCGACACGACGCGCGAGCTCCTGACCTACTGGTTTAAACGCCCGCATCGCATCGTTGGAACGGATGGCGACGAAATCGAGTTTCGTTACTACTTCTGCCAGCGCGAGGCGATCGAAACTTTCATCTATCTGATGGAAGTGCGCGGTCTGCGTTCGCTGTCATCGATCGTCTCTGAATATGGCGGGGCGAACGCGGAAACCGAAGCGCTCGGCATTAGGCCCGAAGATGACGAGTGGGCGCGTTACGCTTTCAAGATCGCCACGGGCGCGGGCAAAACCAAATGCATGAGCCTTGCGATCGTCTGGAGCTATTTCCATGCGTTGCGGGAAGCCGGCTCCGAATTGGCGCGTCACTTCGTCATCATCGCGCCGAACCTAACGGTCTTTGTGCGGCTGATAGAGGATTTCCGGCCTGAGAGCGGTGTTCCGGACATCTTTATGACCGATCCCCTTATTCCGCCGGAATGGCGCGGCGACTGGAATTTCTCGGTCGTTCTGCAAGATGAGGCGAGCGGCGCGAGCACCGGCGGCGTTTTGTATCTGACCAATAT
>Ga0326597_10010667_pt1 | contig 12219 bp, 9 predicted proteins | sample RVTome_12_FD_203789 | JGI IMG/M metagenome (GOLD analysis project Ga0326597, IMG submission 203789) | Soil microbial communities from uranium-contaminated site in the Upper Colorado River Basin, Wyoming, United States - RVT100D185 | ecosystem: Environmental > Terrestrial > Soil > Contaminated >... | reverse complement strand
TTTGGGCTCTTTGCGGATGATGGCGGATAGAGTTTGCTCGATATCTTCCGGCGCTAAATTATTTTCAAGCAGAAACTCAAGCTTGGCTTCTACTTCCATCACTTTGAATGAGTCTTCTGCCACGGCCTTGAAGTATTCTTTTATCACCGAAGCGACATCGTTCTGAGATTCATAAATATCGGCCAGTTCCATGGCAAATAAATGGGGTTTCCCCAATTTTTTTCGTGCCGAGAGGTAAATCTCTTTGGCTTCCTGTGGCAGTCCGCTGGTCTGAAAAACCCGGGCCGCCTCCCAATAAGCTTTAGGGTCGGAGGGAGTTTTATCTATGCTTTTTTGTAAAGTTGCTCTGGCTTGGGAAATTTTGTTTTGTTTTATCTGCAATTGGGCTAATTCGGCGTAATTGTGAAACTCATCCGGTTTTTTTTGAATCAATTCCCCCAGAAATTTTTCATAGCGGTCCGGCTGACCCAACTTGCTGTAACAGTTTTTTAAAAGCTGCACCACTTTCGAATTCCCCGGGTCTTTTTGGTACAATTGTTCTAAAACTCCTTTGGCTTCTTCTAATTGTCCGGAATTGTAAAGCTGAATGGCTGTGGTTAAATCTTGGGCGTCAGCGGAGGGAAGATGGACTGCCGCAGTTGCTATAAAAATTATTGATAAAAGAGTTAATATTTTCATTTTAAATCAGTTGACATGAAAGTTCCGCTCAACGGATGCGGCTAAATCACAGATTTCTGCCGATCCAGAAAACACCCAGAACCAGACCGCTGCAAGCTGTAATTATCACTATATAGCTAAAAAGTTTTTGCAAGCTGACCGCCTGGGCTTTGCGGAAAAAATGCCCCATCACCAGCCCGTAAAGCCCCATGGAGAGCATACATCCCAAGCCAAAAGTCAGGATGTAGGCATAGGCCAAAAATTTAGAGGATAAAAACGAAAGCGGTATCAAGACAAAAACCGCCAGAGTGCCGGCCGCTCCGTGCAGCATCCCCACCAGGGTGGGGGCATGAGAATGAACATGCTCCGAGCTTTCTAAATGAGAGTGGGAGTGGATGTGCATCTCACCCTCATGCTGATGCGGATGAGTATGCTTTTGGGTCTGATATAAAAGCTTCAACCTCCAGACGGCTAAACCGATTAAAGTCAATCCCACTAAGATTTCAGCCCATTTTTCAAATCTTAAAGAGATTTTGACATTTGATAGAATGATTAAGGAGCCGATGGCCAAAACCGTGATGGCATGTCCCAGACCCCAGCGCAACCCGAAACCGATTCCTTTTCTGGGGTTGGGTTGGAGAGAGATAAATTGAGTTACGGCGGTGATATGGTCCGGGTCGAAGGCATGCCTCAATCCCAAGACAAAACCAGTGGCAAGTATTAAAGATTTTTCCATAAATTATGCCAATTGCCCTGATCTTTAATTAAGTGGAAGTTATCTTACTTTAACAACCTGAAATGCTTTACCAAAACTATACTATTTATTCGGCCCTTCGCTCAACCCTTTAAAATAGCTTTTTATCATCTCTTCGTACTCTTTGGGATAAAACTCTTCTTCATATTTTAATCCGGATTTGGAATTTTGATTTTTATCCAGCATTCTCTCGCTAAGATTAGCAGGAGATTTCCGCAGAATCTCATCTGCTATCTCGGCTTTTCTTTCGTTGTTGAAATCCTGGGTGTTCAAAGACTTATTGGCGTCCAGAAGCCGGGTCAAAATCCGGTTCTGTTTTTGCAAAACCTTATCATTATAATTTTTCTCTTGCAAATTCTCACCCACCTCTTTCATCTCTTTGCCGATTTCACCCAAATCTCCGAGTACATCCGAGGTCTGTTTATACTCCTGCTCCAAGTCCCTCAAAGATTTCTGCAGACCGAACTGCTCCTCTGCCAATCTTTCCATCTGGGCCATCTGTTCTTCGGTCAGGGAGCCGCCTTCACCTAAATTTTGACAGGCCGAGTTTAATCTTTGCTGTTGTTCCGCCATTTGTTGCAGTTGTTGCGTCAGCCCTTGAGAGCCGGAGGGGCAGGAAGAAGGAGAAGAACAGGCCTTGTTCATCCCATCCAGTAAACTTAAAGCGGCCTGGTTCAAATTATACAGGGCCTCATTCTGGAACATCTCCGCCGCAAAACCCTGTTTGGCTGACAGCTTGGAGGTGGCTTCCCCCATATTGGACAGGCACTTGCCCAAAGCTTGCTCCAGCTCCTGATTTATAAAAGAGCTCTTCTGGGCTAACTCCTGTATTTCGGAGGCGGCCTGCTCGGCTCCGGTCTTAAGCTGCATCTGCTGTTGGGCTAATTCGGCTAACTTTTGGGAGGTTTCCTTATTTTCTTTGGTCTCTCCCATCAACTCTTCCTGATTTTGTGAAAGATACAAAAGATTATTCAGAGATTTCTGCATCGCCTCCACTAATTCTTTCTGGGCCTGACTCTGGGTTTTGGCTAAAGCTTTTTTAAGCTGTTCGGCCGCTTTTTGGAAGCTTTCGGAAAGTTCCTTTCCGGTCTGGGAGCTTTTATCTTTATTGGGCTGGCTTAAGGACTGGCACATACCACCCAAATTTTCTTTGATTTCCGGAGCATTCAAAGAAGCTTCTAACTCCTGCATATCTGGCTGAGACAAAAGCGGCGTCTCCTGCATCATTTGCTCTAAATTTTCCATCTCTTTTTGGAGATTTTCATAATCTTTCTCTACTTTCTTTTCTTCCGACTCCAGGCCGGGCAGATTTTTCTCCTGTGATTTTTCTATTTTTTCATTTATTTCATTTTGTTTTTTTAACAGCTCTTCGGTCATCTTGCTTAAGGTCTCTAACTTCTGTTCGGCTTGCAATCTTTTCAAAAGCTCCAGAGTCCTTTCCAGCCGGCTCAAAAGCTCCTCCTGGGAAAATTTCATATTCTTCATAGCTTCCCGCAGCTTATCGGAATTGAGATTTTTCATGGCTTCTTTTATGGCTTCCTGCAATTTTCGGATGGCTTCTTTTAATTCCGGAGTAGCCACCTCTTCCATCAGCTTCTGAACTTCCTGCATTTTTTGAGCTAACTGCTGGCTGACCAGATTATTTTTTTCCAGCTTGGCAATATTCTGCTTCAGGTTGGAAGAAAGTTCCTCTAACTTTGTGGCAATCTCCTTTTGTTTATCCAGCACTGATTCAAATTCTTTCTGTTTCTCCCAGTTCACTTTGAAATCTTTTTGCGCCTCCCAGGCCATATTCTGAATCTTTTTCTGTAACTCTTTGGAGGATTGCAAAACTTCTTCTAAATTGGAAACCTGCCCGGACTGCTCTTTTTCTACTTCAGCAATCATCTCGTCTAAGGTTGGCAGTCGCAGGGTGTAGAGCCGGGATTCACCTGTTTTGGGACCGGAGAAATTGTCGTTATCCCAGACCAGGGCCTGGTAGCTGACATAATCTCCCGGCATAAGTCCGATTCGGGAGAGATTCCAGATGTAGTCGGTCTGGAAGTCGGTTGACTTTTTATCAATTCTGATTTCGAATTCTTTTTCTTTTCCTTCTCTGCCGTCAGAGACGATTTTATATTTTATGGAAAGTTTGGTGAATCCGAAATCATCAGCCGCTTTAATTCTCAACGGCATCGCCATCGATTCATCTAAATCCCTATCTTCTCCGGGATAGATTACATCCACTAAAGGAAACTCATCCGGTACAGCTTTGATTTGATATTCAATCGGGTCCGGATTCTGGACTCCGTTTTTGTCATAAATTTCGATATGGTAGGAAGCATCTTTTCGGATGGTGAATCCGCCTCTGGCGGTTTTATCATTGACTTTTCCGCCAAGGGCGGATCCTGTGGACATTTCAGATTTGGAGCCGTCAGAAAACACCAAGACCGCTTGGTCTAAATTTTTGTTGGCTTTGGCTTCCACCGTGACTCTGCTGCCTACCAGAGCCGTTATATTTCCATCATTTTCATCTTTTACAATCGATTTCAGATTGGTGTAGTCAGGGTAATTGCAGGTCAGCTTGACGTCTATCACTCTGGGTTTGTCCACTACCTTGACCGAGTATTTTTCGGACTTCTCGCCGTTGGCGGCTACATAGTAATTGAAATCTCTTTTGACTTCTTTGAAGGTATAGATGAAGTCCAAATCTTTATCTGTGGGTAAAGTTCTTTCGGTTTGAGCTAATTTCTCTAATTGCACATCCTCCCACTCTTTCCCTTCACTCTTGTAAAGAAGTTTTATCTGGGAAGGAATCTGTTTGGTGAAATTGGCTTGAGTGGAGGTGATTTTTACTCCGATTTTCAAATCGGCGTATTTGACCGCTTCGGTGTTGCCGGGGATGACGGAAAATTCATATTTGGGAGGGAGATTTATTTTTTCCAAGGGATTGGAGAAGGCAGACAGGGTCTGCCTGAAATTGCCGGGAAATAAAACTCCGAAGATTATTAAAACCAGCGCTAAACTGAAACTTAGTTTCCCGAATTTTCTTAAATTTCTTTGGTCCACCACGGCTTTGAAGTCCAAATCCCGGGAGATTTTGTCAGCTTGAAAGCTGATCGCTTCTATCATATCTAAGGAATAACCTTCCGGATTGGCCTGGAACTGTTTTTGTAATTGCAGAGCGGAGATTAATCTATCCTGCAGGTGAGGATATTTTTCTTCCACTTTCAGGGCTAATTTTTCCAAGGATGGTTGGAGAAGCAAGGGGCGGAGGATGAAAAAAAAGATGGAGCCGGATATGGTCAGGAAAAATAATGCTGAAAGAAAAACTCGCACCGGGACCGACAGGGTGGCGAGGGAGTTGAAGAAAAAGGCGAATAGTAAGCTGGCGGAGAGGATGGCTAAGACTAAGATGATGCCTAAGAAAAGCTGGTAGCGGGTGTGATATTTTCTTAAATCGGTGAGGCGACTAATTAAGCTCTGGTAAAGGGTATCTGGCATGGTATATTTTATACGAAATAAGGTTTAAAAACGCTCATTATTATATAAACGTTACTTATTGTTTTTCCTAAAACATTTTGCTATTTCGAGCACCAGCTAATGCATTTTCTTCTTTGCTGATCCATATCCTTGATGTTTGCTCAACGGTTCCTCACAAAAACGTATAACTTCACCCGTTACTGGGTCAATAACGACTTTTTTGTACTTGTCATTCCATTTATCGACCACTTGTTCACGCCACATCCATCTCTCGGTTTCCTTAGACAGGTTATATCCGACCTTAGCTTCGATAAAAGGCTTCCCTTTTCCTTCCGACTTACCCTTATACTTTAGGTCTGCATAAGTTAACACTTCTGCTTTACAAGCTACCAAAAAAGTTCGAGCTGTCGAACCGCAGACCGGACACTTAGTGCGTGCCTCGGATGGCTCGTCTGGTTTAGCCTCGTACTCTGTTTTGCAATTATTACACCTTGCTTGCATCATAACTCTATTTTGTGACATTCTATCTCAGTTACTTGCGGTTGCCCTTACGCTGGTCTCAGCCCGACGCATGTTTCTCAGGATCTTCTCGTTTATTTGTTGCTTCCTTGACTTCTGTTTTTCAGAAAGGTTTCGCTTCCGCATGATGTCGAAGTAGAACTTTTTCTCCCATTCGTCAATCCATCCACTTTGATGAGCGTGTTCAATGGTTTCACCATTTAGGGACTTCGCTATATCTTTTCTAATCCGCTTTAAAGCCTTGAAAATCTTATCAGATTGGAGGCCGGTAAATTTTTTAACGCAACAGTTACCGACTATAGCACTGGCGCCATTCTTCTTATTTTCCAACACACACAGTTCTTTGATTGGATAGTGACCGCAAAGGCAAGTTTCTGCCTCATCCGACTCGTAAACCTGACGCCGGCCCCATTCTAGCTTTGCTTCATCCCAGTTTTTGGCAACTGATTTTTTGATAATCTCTGATGTAAGCCGATACTCGCTCATTTAAAGTCTTTTGATGTTTTTTTATTGCATTATCAATTACTAACTTGAAGTCACAAACTGTGACCTCAAGTTTATAATTTCTTTCACTGCATCATCGCCCAAGTTATAATATTCACCCCCATCTTCAGTTTCTCTTTTCTTCCTCTACCCTAAACCCAATCGGCCTGGTTTTTGTCTCTGGCGGTTTCATCAATTCCCGAATGGCCTGAAACACTACTCTAAAACGGGTGTCATATTTTTTCTCTAATTTATCCAGCTTACCTGCTAGTTCAGCATATGAAGAAAGCATCTTGCGCATACGGACAAAAGCCCGCATGATTTCTATATTGACACTAATAGCCCGCTGACTGTTTAGAACGCTGGAGAGCATAGCCACGCCTTGCTCGGTAAAAGCATAAGGCCAATAGCGTCTGCCTCCCCTTCTGTTTGAGGTCACAATTTGTGACCTCAAAGAGGTAAATTCTGTTTTTGTAAGTTGAAACATAAAGTCTACCGGAAAACGATTTCTATTTCTTTTCATCGCCTGCAACAACACTTTGGTCTTTACACCATAAAGGGCAGCCAGGTCTGCATCCAGTATAACCTTCTGGTCACGAATTAAATAAATAAGCTTTTCAATACGCTCGGCCGGAACAATTGAGGATTTATGCGTAAATGTAAGTTTCATCTTATCCTTTCTACTGCATCATCGCCCAAGTTATAACATTAACCCCCATCCTCAAAGCCTGCTCCCTTTTCTCCGGCGGGTCATTATGCACCTGGGGGTCCTCCCAGCCATCCCCGATATCCGACTCATAAGTATAAAACACCACCAGTTTCCCCTCCTGAAAAATCCCGAAACCTTGAGCCGGCTTCCCCTCATGCTTGTGAATCTTGGGCAGACCGTTGGGAAAATCATAATAACAATGATAAATCCCGTAGCCAAAAGGCAGCTCCACCAGCTCCTTATCCGGAAAAACCTTTTTCATCTCCCGCCTGAAAGCCGCATCCAGCCCGTAAGAATCATTAGCCAATAGAAACCCGCCGTGCGTTAGATAGGTTCTCAACCTCTCCACCTCTTCATCCGAAAATTTAATATTCCCGTGCCCGGTCAGAAACAAAAAAGGATAATTGAAAAGATTCTCATCCATAATGGAAACTTTAACCTCTTCAGCTGATTCCTCCGTCACCCTTAAGTTGGTATTTTCTCGCAAATATTTCAACATATTCGGAATCGCCGACGCCCCCCAGTACCAGTCTCCACCCCCGGAATATTTCAGCCGGGCAATGGTAAAAAGGGTTTTGTCCGGCTCATTCGGTCTGAAAGGGTTGAACTGGGAGTAGACCAGGATTGAGGAGATGAAAAATATTAAAATTGTAGCTATCCAAGAGAATCTGCTTTTGCGCATAAAAAGTGAGCTATCTTGATCTATAATTTACGTGAAAAATGGGAAAAGTCAAGCATGACCCCTCCTTATTCATGGTGAGCTTGCCGAACCATCCTCCCCTACAGGGGAGGGTGAAATAGAATTCCCTCTCCTCGTAGGAGAGGGCTAGGGTGAGGTCAGTCATCATCAAAGTCATTCTGAGCAAAGCGAAGAATCTCGAAGTTCAAAAGCGAGATCCTTCACTAAAGTTCAGGATGACTGAAAGGAGTTTTACTTAAATCTTTTGGGGGCTTTTTTTTCCCATTCCACCAGCATGGAACCGGCCACAAAAACCGAGGAGTAAGAACCGACAATCACCCCCAGCATCAAAGCCAGGGCAAAATCATGCAGCACTTCTCCTCCCAGGAAAAACAAGACCGCCACCACCAGAAAGACCGTGGCGGAGGTGATGATGGTCCGGCTCAAGACCTCATTCACGCTGGTGTTAATCAGAGTGGGAAAATCTCCTCTCTTGCGGAATAATTTTAGATTTTCCCGGATCCGGTCGAACACCACCACCGTATCGGTCAGGGAATATCCGGCTAAAGTCAAAAGCGCGGTGATGACCAGAAGGGTAATCTCTTTTTGCAGTATAAAAAATATTCCCAACACCGCCAGAACATCGTGAAATGTGGCTGCCGTAGCCGCCACCCCGAAACGAAAATCGAATCTGGCCCAGATATAAAGCAGAATTCCCAATAGCGAGATTATAACTGCCAGACGGGCTTTGGCCTGTAAAGTCTTACCCACGGCCGGACCCACCTCATCCACCGAATCCAGATTGAATTTATTGTTGGGAAACTCTTTTTGCAACACCGCCATCAGCTGATTGGCCACCTGGTCCCCGGTTTCGGCCGTGGCTTTAACCCGGATCAAAAAAGAGTTGGGTATTTCCCGGTGCAGCTCTTGAATCTCAGCCTCGCCGTAGCCGTTCCGGCTCATAGCCGACCGCAAATCGGAAATGGAAACCGCCTGGGAAAAATTACCCTGAATCATAGTTCCCCCGGAGAAATCTATTCCCAATCTGGCCTTACCCATAACCACCATCACAAAAGCCACTATCCCCAAAAGCACCAGCATCCCGGAGAGCCCGAAGGCGAATTTTCTTTTTCCTATGAAATCGATATTGGTTTTTTTAATCAGCTCGAACACGTGGTCTCCTTTTCCGACTAAGTCGGATCCGCCTTTGGCGGAATGGTGAGCATAGTCGAACCCTCAGATTGACAGGCTTTGATATTGTTTGCGGATGTCAAATATCATCTTGGTCACCACCAGGGCGGTGAAAAGCGAAATTATGACCCCGGCGCTTAGGGTGACAGCAAATCCTTTGATGGGGCCGGTTCCGAACAGAAACAAGACGAAGGCGGTAATAAGAGTTGTGATATGGGAGTCGATGATGGTGAGCAAGGCTCTTTTGTAACCGGCATCGATGGCGGCCCGGATGGTTTTCCCGGTTCGGAGCTCTTCTCTGATTCTCTCAAATATCAAGACGTTGGAATCGACCGATATTCCCATGGTCAAAATAATCCCGGCGATGCCCGGTAGGGTCAGGGTGGCATGAAAAGCGGCCAGAACCGCCATCAAGAATAAAACGTTCAAAAGCAAAGCGAAATCGGCGATTACACCGGAGAGTCGGTAATAAACGGCTATAAACAAAATCACGGCTAGGCCTCCGATCAGGGAGGAAAGCAATCCCTTCTGAATGGAGTCCTGACCCAAAGAAGGACCAATCACCCGGCTCTCCACAATTTTCACCGGAGCTGGCAGGGCACCGGCTCTTAAAACCACCGCTAAATCCTGGGCTTCTTCAAATTTGGCGTTACCCAATTCGATTTGACCCCGGTCCCTTATTTTGGACTGGATTATAGGGGCTGATTCGACTTTTCCGTCTAAAACAATGGCCAGAGGCTTGCCTATGTTGGCACCGGTCAGGGAGGCAAAAAGTCTCCCCCCTTCTTTGGTCAGTTGAAAATTCACAATCGGTCGGCGAAACTGGTCGTAGCTGGGGGTAGCGTCGGTCAAATATTTTCCGGAAAGCTCAACTGGTTTTCGCACCGTATACAAGAACATATAAGTTATACCTCTGTCAGTTACGCTCCTGGTGGACCAGGCCAACTCTATATCTTCTGGAATCAAGGCCCTGACCTCCGGTTTTTCCAGAATCTTTTTGACTTTGGGGACATCTTCTTCTTCTATCCGGAAGGAATATCCTTCCTGCGAAAGCGGCTCCAATAGAGCGGTAAAAGGACGGCTTCCCAGTTCTTCGTCAACAGCCGCTTCAGATATGGTATCAGCTTTAGCCCCGGTATCGGTTTTGGGACCGGTGAAAAGTTCTGTCAAACCCTTTTCTTCCTGGGTCTTGGACTTGGCGGTAGTTTCCTGTGCAGATTTTTGAGCCGGGGTTTTTCCCTTTTCTGCCTGAGCTGCCAGAAGGGCATCGATTTGATTGAACAAGGTGCGGATCTGTTCCGGCTCCGCTAAAAGTTTAAATTCCAGCTGGGCGGTGCGGCCGATTAGCTGCTTGGCTCTTTCCACATCCTGCAATCCGGGCAACTCCACGATAATCCGGTCGGCTCCGGCTTTCTGAATGATCGGCTCGGTCACTCCGAACTGGTCCACCCGGTTGCGGATAATCTCCAGCGCTCTTTCCTGGGCATCTTCGGCCTCTTCCGGCTTCAGTTTGGACTTATCCACTTCCAGAACCACGTACATTCCCCCTTTTAAATCCAGACCCAATTTGATGGCTCTTTTCTCCAGTGAAACTATTTTGGCCGGGTCTTCCTGGGCTATTTGGTCCCGCTCGGATAGAGGCATAGTCCAGAGTTTTAAAGTGGAAGATAAATACCACAAAGAGGCGATGGTCATAAAGGCCACCAGCCCCATCATCCAGGCTTGCCCTTTTCTCATATTCTTTTCTTTCTATCCCGAATTGACATTTCAGCTGAGAAATTAAGTTTTCAATATAACAATAGATTTGCGTTTGTCAACCGTCCCTTTAGTTTGTTTTTAAATTATAAGAGTTTTGGGTTATATCTGGAGTCAGCAAAAAATGAAAAGTCCTGTGCTAAGGAAAAGCTGCTAACTTGTTGTTAAAAAATAAATTAACCGATTTAATGAACCGCCTCAAATTTTTGCTTGACAAACCTGTCAGAAACATATATCTATTTGAAATCTAATCAGCAAAATTTCTTGAAAGAATTCCTATGCCTTTTGAAAAGCACAACATCTGGATTAACAATAAAAGATGGGATTTAACTTTTATAATCCTGTCGGCTGCTTTGGTTCCCATTCCTCTGATTTTAGCCGGCTATTTCGGATTTAGCCGAACCACGGTTAATATTTTAGTCTCCCTTTTGGTAGGTGGTCCCCATGTCTATGCCACCTTTACCCGTACCCTGATGGATAAAAATTTCACCAAAAAGCATGCCCTATTTTTATTTCCCATGGTGATAATTCTGCCGGTGGGGGTGGTCTATCTGGCCCTGAATTCTCTTTCTATTCTTCTGACGGTTTTCTTTTTCTGGGCTTCGGTGCATGTCCTGCATCAGATCGCCTATATCGTGGATGTCTATGACGGTAAAAGGGCTAAACCTATTCCATTATGGTCAAAAGCCCTGGATTACTTAGTCCTTTTTTCCAGTTTATATCCGGTAGCCAGCTGGAAGCTGATTGCCGGGGAATTTAACATCGGAAAAATCACTCTGGCTTTACCTCCTTTTTTGAGGCAGGAATGGGTGGCTATTTTAGCTAATGTCGGATTCTTCGTGCTATTGGGTCTGTTTATTATCCGCTCTATCTGGGAATGGAGAAATGGGACTCTGCTGCTTCCTAAATTTTTGCTGATGTCTATCACTCTTCTTATATCCTATAATCTGCCTCATTTTAATGATTTGGATGTGGCGTTTCAGGGGTTTAATACCTGGCATTCTTTTCAGTATTTAGCTTTGACCTGGTATATTAATAGATTGCGAGCCCAGAGAGGGGAGATTGCTTCTAAGTTAGTGGATGCTATTTCCCGCAAAGGGAAGCCCTCTACTTTTTATGCTTTTAATTTCGGGATTACGGCTTTAGCCGCGATTCTGATTCTGCTTTTGAGGAATACCGGCTTTACGGCAGAGCAGAGTTATTATTCGATTGCCTTATCTTCTCTTCTGGTGCATTATTATATCGACCATCTGCTTTTTACTGACCCGCAGGCGGTGTTGAAGAAGGCCTGAAGTATTTTCGATTAGCAACTAAGACGCGTAGGGGCGAAGTTCATCTTCGCCCCTTTTGTCTGTCATTCTGAGCGAAGCGAAGAATCTCGCTTTTTAACTACGAGATCCTTCACTACGTTCAGGATGACAAATTTCTTCTTGGGTGGAGACAAGCTCCACCCCTACGCAAAATCTACTGTAAATTTACAAACAGCAGGCTCCACTTTTCATCGGTACTGGTCCTCCTTTGAAAACATAGTTCACCAAATAGATGATGTCTGAAAGATTAGGATTACCACCCGAACCGTCAACATCTCCTCGGCAAACTGGATTAGGAGCAGGTCCAGATTTGAAAAGAAAATTGATAAGATAAACTACATCAGACAGTAAAATTCTGGTATCGGCGTTGGCATCCCCGGGTTTGGCAGAGCAAGTTATTGACAAATTTTTTAAAACTGACACAGTGTTACTACTATAATTTGCTACTGCTAGATCATTGTCTCCATCCCCGTCTAAATCAGAAGCAAATACTGATTGAGGAGTGCTTCCTGTTCCGTAATCCATTTTAGTAGCCAAAGTACCATCCCCATTGTTCTTCAAAACTGAAACAGTGCTGCTGCTTTGATTTGTCACCGCCAAATCCTTATCTCCATCTCCATCTAAATCAGAAGCGAAAAGGGAGACAGGAAGGTTTCCTGTTGCGTAGTCCACCTTAGCAGCAAAAGTTCCATCCCCATTG
>Ga0326597_10010665_pt1 | contig 12221 bp, 9 predicted proteins | sample RVTome_12_FD_203789 | JGI IMG/M metagenome (GOLD analysis project Ga0326597, IMG submission 203789) | Soil microbial communities from uranium-contaminated site in the Upper Colorado River Basin, Wyoming, United States - RVT100D185 | ecosystem: Environmental > Terrestrial > Soil > Contaminated >... | reverse complement strand
CGTGCTCTACGAGCCGGGGATGGCGCTGTTCGAGGACGACCTGGTGGTGTCGTACCAGGGGGCGTCCACCCGGGCCTGGGACGGCGTTGCCAAGGCGCTGGAGCGGGAGCGTTCGGCGGTGTTCGCACGGGCCGCGGCGGCGGGCCGGCAGTAGAGGCGCATCGCGATGACGTGCGCGACGGCGCCGACCGCGAAGACCGCGCCGGTCACGCCGTGGACCCACGCAAGCCAGACCAGCCACCGTTCGTCCGTCACCACCTGGATGGCGTAGCCGCTCGCGATCATCGGAATCACGGACGCCACGGCCGCCAGGCCCGAGCGACGGCCCGGACGCACCCCTTGCCGCAGATGGTCCAGGATGTGGCGCACCGCAATCAGGCCCACGGCGAACACGAGCAGCGGCGCGCTCAGCACGTGGAGCTTGAGGGCGACGGGCTCGAGCGGGTGCGACGCCACGCCCCATTCGTCCGTGGTGGCGAGCAGGTAGCGGAGGATCCCGTAGGCGACCCCGCTCCCCACGACCGCGGCGATCCCCACCCACACCGTCCAGCGCTCGAACCGCGTCATCACACCGGCCCGAACGGGGCGATGACGGCGTGCAGCGCCAACGCGCGCCGCGTGGCCCGCACCGTGGCGCGGGACGTGAGCGTGGCGCCGGACATGGTGGCGATGGCGCCGGCCAGTGCGAGGTCGTCGTCCAGGGCACGTCCTTCGAGCTGGCGGAGCCAGGCCACCGGTGGCAGGTAGTCCGGGGGCTCCTCGAACTTCACGACCTCCACGCGACGGACGCGCCCCGCCGCGGTCACGACCACCATCAGGACCTCCCGCAGCGACCGTACCCGGTGCGCGTCGAAGTAGGCGGCGCCGAGCACCGAGTCCCCACGGGTGGCCGTGTAGTACGTCACCACCGCCGTCTCCGCGCGCGCGTCCCGGCCCGCCAGCTCGGCGACCCGCGCGAGCTGCGCGGCGGTGAGATACGCCGTCCGGCGCTCGACCACCGCGGGCGCCGGGAACGCCAACCGGAGCGCCTCCTCCTGTGTGAGGCGCACGGCCTGGGCGTGCGCCCGGCCTCCGCCCAGCACGCCGAGCAGGCATGCCGCCGGCACCACCACCCGCCGGAGCGAAATCAGAACAGGTACCCCAGCGTCACCGAGAGCTGATTCACGCCGGTGGACGCGTCATTCCGGCGGATCTGGTAGTCGCCCTTGAGCACGACCTGGCCGATGGGTTTCCAGGCCGCGCCGATGGACACGCTGGTCTGCGCGTTGGCCGGATCGGCCGTGAACCCCTCGGGTACGCGGGCCTGCGTGTCGAGTGCCTCATACCGCACGTACGGCAACAGCTCCTGCGTGGTGCGGGCGTGGCGCAGGACGTTGTACCCGGCCTCGGCGTACCAGCCCCAGAGGCGCTCGCCAACGGACTCGGCGCCCGTGAGGCCCCGCGCCGCGTTGATCTCGACCACGTTCTTGACCGTCGAAAACGCACCCAGCGCCCGCAGCCACACGCCGCCCGCGCGGTACTCGGCATGCAGCTCGCCGATGAACGTGCTCGCGCCGATCGTCGTTCCGGGAGCCAGCGGATTCTCGGCCCCCTGCCCCGCCTTGCCATAGTACGCGGACGCGCCGGCCACCACTCCGGGCAGCGGGAGCAGATCCACGCGACCGACGCCCGCCCACGTCTCGGCCAGGGCCCGGGCGCCCTTCTGCCGCCCGCCGCGCAGACCGGCGGCGCTGAACCCTCCCGCTTGCGAGGATCCACCGCCGATGGCGTCGAATCCCGTCACCACGTAGGCCCGGTACGTAAGGGGGCCGGCGCTGCCAAAGAGCCCGGCGCCGTTTTCCCGCCAGGTGGTGGGCAGGATCCGTTGCTCGGTCTCGGGACGGCGGGCGCCCAGGAACGTGGGCGGCTCGTGCATCTCGTTCACCCAGCCCATGGGGAGCAGGAGCAGACCACCGCGAATGCCCAGGTGCCGGGTCACCCGGAAGTCGAGATAGGCGAACTCGAGCGAGACGGACCCGCCCTGCTCGGTGCTGCCGTGCTCGAACTCGAGCTCGGAGTTGAACAGGATCCGGTCGCTGAACTTGTAGCCGACGTAGACGATGCCGCGCAGCGCGTCGAGCTGGGAACGCTGGCTGGCAGGATTGCCACTCTGGTCCGTCCCCGCGAACTGGTCCAGGAGGAACTCCCCGTAGCCGCCGAGCGAGACCCCTTCTCTCGAGCGGTAGATCTTCGAGGCCGCGGGCCCGAAGCCCATCATGGCCGTGTCGGCCCGGGAAACGACCTCGTCGCCCAGCGTCAGGCGTTCCAGTTCCCGGGTGATCGCTTCGACCTGGGCCTTGAGGCGGGCGATCTCGACCGAGTCCGGCTCCTGCGCGGCCAGCCCGCGCGGCATCCCGCACAACACCACCCCCATTGCCACCACCACGAATCGTCTCACTGGTTCGTCCTCTCGAGCACGGCGCCCATTCGGCCGGACGCGAGCGCGGAGGTGGGTCGCAGCGACCACCCCGACGCCTCGCGCGACACGAACAGCGCGGCGACATGATGCGTTTCCGCCCAGGCCCACCCGTGTACGGGACCGAGCACGAAGAGCGCCGTGGCCAGGGCGTCCGCACGGAGCGGGTCCGGGTCCACGACGGTGACACTCCCCCACGCGGGCACCGGCTGCCCCGATCGCGGATCGAGGATGTGGCCCACCCGCCGGCCACGAACCTCGCGCGTCTGCTCGGACTGGCCGCTCGTGGCCGCCGAGCCATGGCGGAGCACGAGCACGGCCACGGAGTCGGCGCGGGCTCCGGGGTCCGCAATGCCAATCCGCCACGGAGGCGCGCCGTCCGACGATACGGCCAGAACCTGGCCGCCGAAGTTGAGCAGCGCCTGGCGCGCCCCCTCCGATTCGAGTGCGCCGCGAGCCGCGCGAAGGGCCGCCCCCTTCGCGAATGCGCCCGCATCGAGCCACGCTGCGGCGTGGAGCCGGGTGACCCCGGTGGCGCTCAGCCGGAATCGCTCCCAGCCGGCGGCCGCGCGCGCCGTCCGGAGCCGGGCGGCGTCCGGCACGGCGCCCGGGCCGCGGAGATCCCAGGCATCCACGAGCGACCCGATGGCGGGATCGAAGGCACCACCCGTCGCGTCCCGCAGTTCCCCCGCCTCTCGCAGGAGGGCGCCCAGCGTGGGGCTGACCGCCGCTTCCCGGGCGCAGGGCGTCTGGTTGACGCGGGCCAGCTCCGCCTCCGGGCGCCACGTGCTGAGGAGGTCATCGGTGCGTTCGACGGCCCGGATGGCGGCTTCCGCGGCCCGTTCCGCGAGGCGACGGTGAGCGGCCTCGAGCCGGACCACGAGGCTGGTCCCCATGACCCGGACTTCGCGCTCGATCCAGACCTCGCCAGGCGTGCCGAAACCGGCGGCGGGCTGTAGAATGGCGAGGAGGGTCAGCCACGCTGAGGTGATTCGGAACGGAAGAATGTGAGGATTCCGCAGAATTTGGTATTGAGACTCATTCTCAGATAATGCTATTGCGAAGCTACTTGTCGGGAATGAGCCGGTCAATTCGGAGCTTTACGGAGGCACGCGAGCACCCCAATGCCCCACCGTCCCCTGCGCCCCCTCGCCATTCCCGAGCCCGCCGCCGCGGTCTATGACCGCTGGCTCGGCGAGATCGAGGAACGGCTCAGCGATCCCGCCTGCGACCGCGTCCGTCTCTGCCGCGACACGCTCTTCCAGCTCTACTATCCCGGACTCGGCGACTACGAGGCCCTCGTCGCGGACCCCGCGACACCGCTGGCCACGCGCGCGGCGCTGCTCGCGCTCGATCCCCGCTACGTCACGCTGGAGCCCGAGCACTACCACGAGATCGACCCCGAGCGCTACGCGCGGGTCAAGCCGCTCCTCTGGCTGTGGCAGCGCTTCGACCGGTCACCGCTCGGCGGCGGGAACGTGACGCTGGGCGTGCGCCTGCGGCGCATCCTGGCGCGGCACGTCTTCCGCCGTTGCGGCGAGCACTTCAAGTGCTTTCAGTACGTCGAGTTCTCGTTCGGCTACAACATGGAGGTGGGCGACAACGTCGTGATCCACCGGCACGTCCTGCTGGACGACCGGGAGACGATCCGCCTGGGCAACCGGGTCTCCATTGCCGACTACGCCAACGTGTACACCCACTCCCACGATCTCGTGGATCAGGAGAACGTGAGCTCGACGCCCGTGATCCTGGCCGACGGCGTGCGCATCACCTACCACGCCACCCTGCTCGAGGGTGTCGAGGTCGGTGAGCAGGGCATGGTGGGGGCCTTGGCCGTCGCGACGAAGCGGGTCCGACCGTACCACGTCCACCTGGGAATTCCCGCCGTCCCCAAGTTCGTGAAGCCCAACGCGCCGCCGGACGCGCGGGACGCGGGAGGGACGTGACCGGCCTGCTGCTCGCGCTCGTGGGGCTGGCGGCGGGCCTCGGCGTCGGGCTGATGGCCGCGCGGCGCTCCGAGAGCGAGCTGGCCCGCGCGCGGGAGGAGGCCTCGCGCCGGGTCGCGGACGTGTTCGCGCTCCAGGAACTGTCGTACGCCCTGTCGGAATCGCTCCAGCCCCGGCGCATCGCCGAACAGATCGTCGGCTACGTGACCCGCTTCACCGACGTGGAGGGGGCCCTCGTGGCGCTCACCAGCGACGCCGGGCGGAACGTGCGCGTGGCCGCCGCGTCCGGCTTGCTGGCCGGGCTCCGGGACGCAGAGATCGCCGATGCGGACGGCGGACTTCTCATGGCGAGCCTCGGACGGGAGGAGATGCTGCTGGCCGACGAGACCGCCGGGACCCGGCCGGTCGTGGCCGGCGGCGCGGCCGTGCGCCGCGCGGCGGTCTTCCCCCTCCGCGCGCATGGCGTCACGGTGGGCGTCCTCGCCGTGGCCGACCCGCGACGCGGCGCTTGGGACCAACAGGCCCTGAAGCTGCTCACGACCGTGTCCGCCCACGCGGCCATCGTGCTCTCGAACGCGCGCTTCTTCGACCTGGTGCGGGCCGGGCGGGACCAGTGGGAGACCACCTTCAACGCGCTCACCGAGGGGCTGGCGGTGGTGGACGAGCAGGGCCGGATCCGTCGCGCCAACCGGGCGCTGGCGGCGCTCACGGGCAGCTCGGCGTCCGCGCTCAGCAACCGCTCCCTGCCGGACGTGCTCCTCCCCGAATCCGCGGACCTGCCGCGGCTGCTGGACGCGGCGCGACGCGGGAATCCGGCTCCCCCCCTTACCGGCCGGACGGCGCGTGACCGGATCCTCCAGATCCGCGCGGCCCCCATGCGCGGCGAGGGCGCCGCGCCGTGGGCCGTCGTCCTGGTGGAGGACGTGACGGAGCAGGAACGCCTCGAGTCGCAGCTGATCCAGAGCGAGAAGATGGCGGCCGTCGGGCAGCTGGTGTCGGGGGTTGCGCACGAGCTGAACAACCCGCTCGCCTCCGTCGCGGGGCTCGCGGAGTTCCTGCTCGAGCAACCCGCGCCCAGCGAGCGGGACCGGGAGCACCTGCGCGTGATCCGGGAGCAGGCGGACCGCGCCACCCAGATCGTCCGCAATCTCCTGACGTTCGCCCGGAAGGGACCGGCCGAGGTGGAGCGCTTCCAGCTCAACGAACTGGTGGAGCGGACGGTGGCGCTGGTGGGGTTCGAGGCCCGGCTCCAGGAGATCACGATCGACGTCACGCTGGACCCTTCCCTGCCCGCCCTGCTCGGCGACCGCTACCAGATCCAGCAGGTGGTGCTGAATCTCGTCACGAACGCGATCCAGGCGGTGCGGACCAACCCGCCCGCCCGCGCGCGCCGCGTCCGAATCGCGACCATCCTCGAGGATGACCTGGTGACACTGCGGGTGGCCGACTCCGGCCCGGGAATCGACACCGCCCTGCTGCCGCACATCTTCACCCCGTTCTTCACGACCAAGGACCCGGGACAGGGCACCGGACTCGGCCTGTCGATCTCGTACCGGATTCTCGAGGGCCATGGGGGCTCCCTCGCGGTGGAGCGCCCGGACGAGGGGGGAGCGGTCTTCGTGATGCGGCTGCCCGCGCACTCCGCCGCCGGGCGCGCGCCGGAGGCGGTCGAGGCCGCCGCGTCGCCGACACCGGGACCGACGCGCGCGTCCCAGGCGGTCCTGGTCGTGGACGAGGATCCGGCGGTGCGCCGGATGCTCACCGTGCTGCTCGCCGACGGTGCGCGCCGGATCGACACGGCCGCGGACGCCGCCCTGGCCACGGCCCTGCTGCGCCAAACGGCCTACGACCTCGTGATGGCGGACGCCCGCGTGCCGGTGTCGGCCGGCGAGCGCTTCGCGGACTACCTGGGGCGCGAGTGGCCGGGCCTGCGGGGCCGGACGATCTTCCTCACGGCCGATGTCCGGCCGGACACGGAAGCGTGGCTGCGGGGGCTGGGCTGCCCCTTCTTTTTCAAGCCCTTCCGGATTGCGGAGCTGAAGACGGCGATCGCCGGGATCCTGGACGCCGGTCCGGCGGCCTCAGGGCGCGCGAGTGGTGCGACGGAGCACCGCCTCCAGGCGGGCTGACAGCGCGCGCGCGCGGAACGGCTTGCTGAGGAAGTCGTCCGCGCCGAATTCGAAGACGCGGAGCTCGTTCTCTTCGTCGCCGCGCGCCGTGAGCACGATGACCGGAATGTCCTGGGTCACGCGCCGGGACCGCAGGTGCGACAGCACGCCAAAGCCGTCGAGCCCCGGCAGGTTGAGATCGAGCACGACGATGTCCGGCGCATGCCGGTCCACCTGATCGAGCGCCTCGACCCCGTCGCCGGCCTCGATGACCACGTACCCCTCCCGCTCGAGCAGGTCCCGCATGACGCGGCGGAGCTGATCTTCGTCGTCCACGAGGAGCACCCGTTTGCCCTGCATGGGCGCGCGGGCGCCCGCGGACGGCGGCTCCGGCGCCCGGGCCTGGTCCCCCTCGAACACGATGTCGAACGCGCCGGCCAGCGCGGCGGACCGGGAGATGCGGGCCACGTCCCTCCCGGACGGTGTCTGGCGAGGCGGGGGCTTCGGCGCCTCGACCGGCGGGGCCTCGGGCCGGGCCTTGGCCCCGGAGCTGCGGCGCCGCTCCTCCAGCACCTCGTCGTCCTGCGGCATGTCCACGACGCGCAGCAGTTCATCGATGGTGGAGTCCCCCTTGACCACGTGCGCCAGCCCGCTCTCCCACAGCGTCTTCATCCCGTCGGCGCGCGCGGCTTCCGCGATCTTGTCCGCCGTGTCGTTCTGCCCGATGCGGCGTTCGACTTCGGCGGTCACCCGGAGCACCTCGATGATCGAGAAGCGCCCCCGATACCCCGTCATGGCGCACTCCTGGCAGCCGACCGCGCGGTACAGCGGCGTATCAGGCGGGATCCAGCGGTGCATCTTGGGCGGGATGGACTCGACCCACACCTCCTTGCACGACGGGCACAGGCGGCGCATCAGCCGCTGCGCCACCACGCCGCGGACCGCGGTGGCGATCTTGAAGCTCTCGACGCCGATGTCCACGAGGCGGGTGACCGCGTTCGGCGCGTCGTTCGTGTGCAGCGTGGACAGCACCAGGTGGCCGGTGAGCGAGGCCTGCACCGCGGTCTGCGCCGTCTCGCGATCGCGGATCTCGCCCACGAGCACCACGTCCGGGTCCTGCCGGAGGATGGAACGCAGCGCCGACGCGAACGTCAGCCCCGCCTTCTCGTGCACCTGCACCTGCACGATGCCCGCCAGCCGGTACTCGACCGGATCTTCGACCGTCACGATGTTGACACCCTCGCTCTGCACGTGCCGGAGCGCGGAGTACAGCGTCGTCGTCTTGCCGGACCCGGTCGGGCCCGTGACGAGGATGATCCCGTCGCGGTTCTCGAGCAGCTCCCGGATGGACAGGATCTCCGGATCGGACAACCCGAGCGACTCCAGCGAGAGGACCGTCCGGCGGGAGTCGAGGATCCGGATCACCACCTTCTCGCCCAGGGACGCCGGCAGCGTGGACACGCGCAGATCCACCGGCGTCCCGTTCACCGCCACCCGCGCCCGGCCATCCTGGGGCCGGAGCCGGTCCGCGATGTCGAGCTGGGAGATGATCTTGAGCCGCGAGATCAGCGGCAGCCCGGCGGCGCGGGGGACCTTCATCACCTGGCGGAGCACCCCGTCAATGCGGTAGCGGACGGCGACCCCGCCCTCCTCGGACTCGATGTGGATGTCGCTCGCCCGGGAGAGGATGCCCTCGGAGAGGATCAGGTCCACGAGGCGGACCACCGGCCGCTGCGACGCCTGCTCCGCGGAGACGGTGAGCTCGTCCACCTCGTGCTCGTCGATCTGCGTAACCTCGGCCGTGTCCATGCCCTCGAGCAGCCGGTCGATCACGTTCTCGGGCCGGTAGTCCTCGTCGATCTTGTTGCGGATGACGCCCGGGCTCGCGAGCAGCATGCGCACTTCGCGCCCGGTTGCGAAGGCCAGGGCCTTCTCGCAGTCGAGGTCGAACGGGTTCGCCGTGGCGATCTCGAGGAACGAATCGGTCACGCGGACCGGGAGGATGTGGTAGCGGCGAGCCACCTGCTCGGGAACGAGATCGCGGGCGCTCCGCTCCGCCTGTGACAGGTCGGCGAGCTTCAGCCGGAAGCGATCGGAGAGGGCCGCGAGGATCTGCTCATCGGTGACGCCGCCCTCGAGGACCATCAGGTCCCAGAGGGACTCGGCCGACGTCTTGGACGCGCGCATCGCTTCGAGCCGCTCCGCGCCCACGATGCCCTCGAGCGTCGGTGCGATCCACTCGTCGCGAAAGTTCTTGCGGTCCTGACCGCCCGATGTGATCAAGCGCCTTCCTGGATCGTGGGAGCTGGCCGTAGATGTTCCAAGCTAATTCCCTGTGGCGTACGGGTCTACAACAACGGCCACAGGTCCCGCCGGACGTCCACGGTGAGCCCCACACCGCCGCCACGCAGGCCCCAGCCGAACTCGACCAGCAGGAGCCGGTGAAACGCCTCCACGGTCACCCCCAGGACGGGGCGGACTCCATTGGTTGCCGCCCACGGCAGCCCAGCGACGGGGCGAGCCGCCCAGCCGGCGGCCACGTACGGGGCCACCTCGAGCTGCCGTCCGCTCGAGGCGTAGCGGCCGAGCGCGACGGCCGGCGCCGACAGCGGCACCGACCACGACAGCCGGGCCTGGCCCATGGCGCGACCGCCATAGGCCCGATACGGCTCTCCCACCAGCGTTCCGCGACCGCCGAGCACGAAGCTGCGGTGCGGCGGGAGGTCGTCCGTACTCCACCCGGCGCCCGCGTGCGCCTCCAGCGTGCCGGGACCGAACGGCAGGGTGGCCCCGCCCACGGCCCGGAGCCGCGTGTAGCCGCGGTCGCCCTGGAGACCGCCCTCGATCTCCACCGATCCGCGCGCGGCACCGCCCACGATCCCGCCCGTGCGTCCGCTCATCGCCACCGCGCCCGTCCACCAGTCACCGGAGCCCAGCGCGGGATTCGGCCGGAAGGACCCGGTCAGCGGTTCCGCGGCAACCATGAGTGAATCGGTGGCCACGAACTCGGCGCGCAGCGACCAGGTGCGGGCCACCAACTCCATCCCCACGCGGTCGAGGCGCACGTAGTCGCCGTAGTCCATCCCCAGCTCCTGCGCCAGGAACGTGTTCACCACGCCGGAGACGGGGGGCTCGTCCGCGAGGTCGCGGATCTCGCGCCGGCCAGACGCGCCGAGCCGCAGACCCGCCGTCTGGTAGGTCATCGCGAGCCCGCCCGTGGCCCGCCGCCCCGAGAATCCGTAGCCCCCCCAGGCGCGGATCCGGAACGGGCCCGCCGCGGGCCGGACCGCGTATCCCAGCCCCAGGCTGAGCCCTGCGACGCGGTTCACGTGGAGCGCCTCGGACGCCGATTCGATCGAGAGCCCGTGGGTTCGGAGCCCGGAGATGGACCGCGGCCCGGCAATGCCGCGGGCGACCTCGCGGACGTCGTCCATCCGGAGGGCCAGCCGGGGCCCCAGCTCGGCCGCCAGCGCCTCGTCCAGCCCTTCGCGCCACGCGAACGAATCGCGCGCGCCCGCGCCCGTGACGATTTCGGGCCCGAGGAACGTGGTGGCGGGCAGCCCAAGGTTGAACTCGTAACCGTCCACGTCCCATCGGCCGCGGATGATGCCGCGGGCCGGCACGTCGAGCCAGGTGGTCCGCCGCCGGATCTCGATTTCCTGCTGCCGCGGCAGCCAGTACCGGCCGTCCCAGAGCCCGTTCTCGAGCACGACCGCGATGTCCTCGAGGCTCTCGTCGAGATAGGCGGCCCGCGTGAAGCTGAACCGCATCCGCACGAGGTCTCCGCCGTCCGCGTCGAGGAACAGGCTCCCGACGATGCGCGGCGCGCCGAAGTCCCGTGGCCGGAACGCGATCTCATGGGCCCGCACGATCCGCCCCGGCAGCTCGATGCGGATCGAATCCACCAGCGCGTAGTCGTAGAGCGTGGGCCCGTCCGGTGCCAGCGGGTGCGGCACGTCCTGCACCTCGTCGCCTTCGCCCAGGCGGATCCGGTCCGCGAACCCGTTCAGGACGATGCCCAGGTGGTCGCGGTGGTAGCGGATGTCCGTGGGCAGCTCGGCGCGGTCGCGCCAGCCGATGATCCGTTGCTTGCTGCGCCCGGCTGCCTGCCAATACACTTCCAGCTCGAGCTGGTCCGACTTCACCAGCCGCGGGGGTTCCCCCAGCCCCTCGGCCCCGAGTTGCGCGAGGAAGAACACGAACCCATGCGCCCGCGCCCGAAAGTCCTGCAACCCCCGCGCGGCATCCTCAGTGCGCCGCGCGATGCCGCGCGCGACGAGGGCCCGGCTCGCGTCGTCGTTCCAGGTCTGGGCCACCGCGGGTGCGGCCACGAGGCACGCGGCCACCGATCCGGCGAGAAGGCGCATGTCCGCGGAATATCCGGGGCCCCGTGGAGGCGGGCAAGCGTTGTGGGACTGATGGCGGCCGCGGCGGGCGCCGCGTGCGTGGACGTGGGGCTGCCCACCGAGGACACCGTCCCGACGGCCGACCTCATCGTGCTCGGGCTCGCGGCCGCGGCGCCGGCCCCGGCGGCGACGACGTTCTTCGTCCCGAACGACCGGCTCACGGTCCGGACCCTCCGCCATCCGGACGCGTTCAACACGCTCTATCTCGAGCTGCGGTTCCCCGCGGGCGCGCTGGAGTCGCTGAACGGAACGGTGGTGGCGGCCGATGATTCCGTCGAGGTCACGGTGCAGCCGCTTGCCGGGGGATATGGCTTCACCCTGTCCCCGTCCGGGCTCACCTTCAGCGACAACGCGCCGACCGCGCTGCTGTCGTTCGGCCGGTATGCCGACCCCGCTGCCGGCGCCGCCGTGTTCGGCGGCACCGACGCCTATCTCGCGGCGCTCGAACTCTGGGTGGACGTCGGGCTGGATCTGTGGGCCGTGGCACGCGGCTCCAGTCCCGGCGGCGTGGACGAGGTGCGCGCGTTCGTGGACGCGCCGGGCGTGTTCCGGCTCGCCGCCGCGCGGGAATGATCCGCGACACGACGTTCGAGGACTTCCGCCGGGCGGCGGCGGACGGGCTCGCCCTGCCCGTCGTCCGGGAGTTCACCGCGGACACGCTGACCCCGGTCGCGGCGTTCGCGACCGTGCACCTTCCGCCCTTCGGGTTCCTGCTCGAGTCGCTCGTGGGCGGGGAGCGGTGGGCCCGGTACACCTTCCTCGGCACCGAGCCCTCCTGCGTGTGGCGGTACCGGGCCGGTGTCGCGGAGCGCTGGAGCGCCCCGGACGGGTGGCGTCCGGCGGGCCCCGCGCCGGATCCCGTCGCCCACATCACGGCGCAGGTCCGCGACCGCCCGGTGGGCCGCGTGGCGGGCCTGCCACGCTTCGTGGGCGGCGCCGTGGGATGCCTCGCCTACGACGCGGTGCGCGCCTTCGAGCGCCTCGGCCCTGGGCCGCCGGACGACCTCGGGCTTCCCGACGCGGTGTTTCTCATTGCCGAAACGGTCCTGATCTTCGACAACGCGTTCGGGCGCGCGATGGCCGTGACCACGACGCCGGTTCCGGAAGCCGGCGCCGCCGCGGTGCGGCACGCGTACGACGGCGCCGTCGCCCGGCTCGAACGCCTCATCGCGCGCCTGGCGGAGCCGCCCGCGCTGGCGCCGCTTCCCCTCCACGCCCCCGCGCTCCCGGCGGTCGCGTCGCCGTATCCCCCGGAGCGGTTCCTGCGCGACGTGGCGCGGCTCAAGGCGCACATCACGGCGGGCGA
>Ga0326597_10010664_pt1 | contig 12221 bp, 7 predicted proteins | sample RVTome_12_FD_203789 | JGI IMG/M metagenome (GOLD analysis project Ga0326597, IMG submission 203789) | Soil microbial communities from uranium-contaminated site in the Upper Colorado River Basin, Wyoming, United States - RVT100D185 | ecosystem: Environmental > Terrestrial > Soil > Contaminated >... | reverse complement strand
AGGCGGATGCCGCTCTTGCGGATCTTCACCGGGTGGAGGTGGAGGAACACGTTGGTCATGACCACGAGCACCCGGTTGCGGTTGGTGCTCGGCATGCCGTGCCGGAAGATCGAGCGCCAGAGCTGGGTCTCGGTGATGTAGTCCCAGGTGCGGGTCAGGAACGGCTCGGGGGCCTTGGTCGCCATATCCCTCTTTAAATGCGTCCTCGCTCCGGCTTGTTCTTCATTGAACGCCGCGCGTCGGATGAACCGCCGCGGCGGCGGCGGAGGAAAGCCTCCGCTGCGGAAAACGCAACCACACATACCCGCGTCATCCCTTGAGGAACGCCTCGGGCTTGGTCCACTCGCCCTTCTCCTCCTGGAACTTCACCGACTTGTCGACCAGGATCTGGCCGTCGTCGGACAGGACGATGCGGGCCCGCTCCAGCGGCCGCGGGGCCGGCCCCTCGAAGTTCACGCCGGTCCGGTAGAAGCCGCTGCCGTGGCAGGGGCACTTGAACTTGTTCTCGGCGGGCAGCCAGTTCGGCGAGCATCCCAGGTGCGTGCACACGGCGATGATTGCGTAGAAGCCGTCCGCCTCGCGCACGATCCACACGCTGAAGGCGTCCTTCCACCGGACGTCGACCTCGCCGACGTTGTACTCGCCGGGGAAGCCGGCCTTGAAGGACTGCGGCGGCTCGAAGAGCACGTTCGGGAACATGAAGCGCGCGGTGGCCACCAGGCTCGACGTGCAGGCGGCGGAGAAGGCAACCCATCCCACCGGCAGCGCCCAGCTCATGAAGCTGCGGCGCGACACGCCCTCGTCGGCGGGCTTCGCGGTCGCGGGGGCTGCGGGCGGCTTCGCGGGCTTCGCGGCGGCCGGCGCTGCTGCGGCGGGCGTCGTCGCCGCGGGGCTCGTGGCTCCCGTGGCCGCGTTCGAGCGCGGCGCGGCGGCGGCATCGCCGGAAGCCGACATCGGCGGCGTGGGGAGCGGAGGTGCGGTTGCGGGCACCGTGCCCGCGGGATGGTCGGCGCGAGCGTGATCGGGCGCCGCGGTCGGAGGCGCGCCCACCGCCGGCGGGTTGGCCGGATCGAGCATCGGCGCGGGATCGGCGGCGGATTTCGTCCCCGGATTCGCGGCCGGTGTCGAGGGATCCGGGGCCGCGGGCTTTGGAGGGGGTGGGGGATTCTCGTCAGCCATGCAGGGCCTCTCGGGTCTCCGGATGAAGTGACGCTTGAAGCGAACGCATCATTACCTCGCCCTGCAATCGTGTCAACAGTGAGCTGGGGGGTGCTGCGCCGCACCCCCCAGACGCCCCGCTCGCTCCGCCGAAGTAATTCGGCTCCGCTCGCCGCTCGTCCTACTGCATCGCCGCGTGCGCGGCGTGGCGGACCTTCAGGTCGGGATCGCCGTCGCGCAATCGCCGGATGGCCTCGTCGAGGCGCGCGTCGTGGAGGACGGCCGCCGCTTCCACCGCCTGCACCATCGCCTCCGCGCGCTGCTCGTCGGTGAGGCCGGGAACGCCGGCCAGCTCGCCTCGATCCATCATGCCGAGCAGCACCGGCACCGCCGCCGGGTCGCGACGGCGGGCCAGCGCGACCGCCGCGTTCCAACGGACGTCGGTGACGGGATCGGACAGCGCGGTCACCAGCGCCTCGCGCGCCGCGTCGTTCGCCGGGAACGCGCCCAGCGCATGGACGGCGGCCTTGCGCAGGCCCGCGTCGTCGCTTCTCGCCAGCGCGACGAGGCGCGGAACGGCCTGCGGGTCGCCGATGACCCCGAGCGCCCAGACCGCGTACACCTGCGTCTCGGGGTCGGAACGCGATCCGTCCGCGCCGGCGTCGTCCACCGCCGTGAGCAGCGCGGGCACCGCCCGCCGATCCCCGATGCGGCCGAGGGCGAGGGCGAGATAGCGACGCACGCGCGGGTCGTCGCCGGACGCCTCCTCGAAGACCTTGGCCACCTCACCCGTGAACGCGGGGTCGGTGAGGGCCGGGTCCTTGCCCGCCTGCAGCACCTTGGCCAGCTCGAACGCGGCCTGCCAGCGCCGGTTCGCGCCGCCGGTGCGCACGTCGGCGAGGTGCTCGCGGGCGCCCTTGCCCTCGGAGGCGATCATTCCGAAGACGACGAACACGGCGACGCAGACGGCCACGATCGAGAGCGGAAAGATGAAGAACTGGAGGACCAGGAAGGGGGTGCTCTGCCGGGCCGGCGGCTCCTCGCTCGCCGTTTCTCCGGCGGCCGGCTCGGGGGTCGTGGTCATGACCGCCGAGTTTACCTTGCGCCCGCCGCGTGCTTCACCAGCACGACGTAATCCGCGGTCACGGGGGGGATCGACACGCGATCGCCGGCGGCGATGGTCCGCCGGAAGAGGCGGAAGGGAACGAGCGCGAGCGCGTCGTTCCTCCAGCGGCCGGTGCGCCCGGTGGCCTCGAACCCCGCGCGCCGCAGCGCCTGGTCCAGCGCGCTGGCTTCCGAGCCGATCACGAAGACCTCGACCGCCGCGCCCGCCGTGAACGAGAGCGCGCTCCGATGCTCGGGCCTGCTCATGCGCCCGGTGCTTATCCAACTGGCGCCCGCGACCTCCTGGGGCACGAGGTCGAAGGTGTTGTCGGCGGTGCCGTCGAACTCGGAGTAGAACGGCCACTGCGCCTGTACGGGCTGGTCGATGAACACCGCGCGGTTCCCGGCGTTGCTCGACCGCAGGTCGCGCACCAGCGGATCCTCCGGGGCGGGCGCGCCCTGGCCATCGTAATAAACGATGGCTCGGTCCCCGTGGCCGGCGCCGTCGCGGACGACGGCCTCGTTGCGCCCGGGGCGCAGTGGGGCGGGCCAGAAGAACACGTTGTCGATCCGGCGGCCGTTGGCGTGCCGGAACGCGCCGTTGGCCCGGCGGCCCTGCGACACCCCGTTGACGGTCAACTCGAGCGCGGCCGCGTTCGAGTAGGCCTTCAGGCCGTTGGTGGCGCTGCCGCGCCGGATGAAATACGTCTTGCTCGCGATGTGGACGACCGGGACCTCCGGACGGAGGAAGGCTTTGTAGAGGTACCACGCGTCCTTCTTGAAGTTCGCGTAGGTCAAGAGCCCCTTGGTGTTGCGCACGCCCTTGTATTTGTCGATGGCGAAATCGCGCAGGATCCAGACCAGGTACATGGGGATGCGCGGGGCGTGGTCGCGGAAGACCACCTGCATCTGGACTTCGGCCATGAGCTGCCGGTACTCCTCCGGCTCGAAGTGGTCGACCTCGTGCCGCAAGTCCGCGTAGTCGGTGTGGTTGGTGATCACCGCGCCGGCGCCGTTTTCGGCGATGAAGCCCATCTCGAGCGCCTTCTGCTCGAACTCCCACGGCTCCCCGCGGTACCAGCCGCGGTAGGTGTTGTGGGCGATGAAGTCGAGGTCGGGATACCGCTTGCGCCCCTTGCCGCCGGTGTTGCTGGCGTAGGTGATGAGGCGATGCGGATCTTCCGCGCGCGCCACCGCGGCGAAGCGGTTGACGCGGACGAACCCCGTCTCGTTGCCCACCGACCAGAACACGATGCTGGGGTGGTTGTAGTTCTGCCGCACCATCTCGCGCGTGATGTGGTCGCCGGTCTCCGTGGTCTTGTTCACGTTGGAGTGGCCGTTCTCGGCCCAGACCAGGAGGCCCATCTCGTCGGCCAGGTCGTACTCGAGCGGGGCATGGGGGTAGTGGGCGAGCCGCACGCAGTTCACCCCGAGGTCGCGGAGGCTGGCGAAGTCCTCGCGGATCTCCTCGTCCGTCATCGCGGCCTGGCTGTACTCCGTCTCCTGGTGCTTGCCCACGCCGCGCAGCGCGATGGGCACGCCGTTCAGCACGAAGCGGCCGCCCTCCAGCCGGAAGTCGCGGAATCCCGTCCGCACCTCGACGGCGTCGGTGGTGGCGCCGCCGGTGCGGAGCTCCGTCGACACCGTGTACAGATGAGGATGCGCCGGTCCCCACCGCCGCGGCCGTTCGATCCGTCCTTCGAAGGTCACCTCGCCGCGCGCGCCCGCCGCCACGTCGACCGCGCCCTCGAAAGCCGCCGCCTCGGCGCCCTCCGCATCCCGCACCTTCTGGCGCACCTGCACGCGCGCGGAGGCGGAGCCGGCGTTGCGCACCAGGGTGCGGATCGAGAAGCGGGCGGATTCCGCGCTGACCGCGGACGGCGTCACGTACACGCCCGACGACGCGTGATCCGTGGGATCCACGTGGACGGGGGCCGTCTGGACGAGCCACGCCTTGCGATAGATGCCGCCGTAGGAGAGGTACAGCCGCTTGCTGCGGCCGGAGGGCAGGGTGTCGGCCGTGTCCTGCGCCGCGTCGCTCACGCGCACGGCGAGCACGTTGTCCCCCGCGCGCACGTGGGCGGTCGCGTCGACCACGAACCGCGTGTACGCGCCGCGGTGCTGGCCGGCGAGGCGGCCGTTGACGAAGACGTCGGCGATGGTGGAGACGCCGTCGAAGACGAGGTAGGTCGTGCGCCGCTCGGGCGGGGGCAGGTCGAAGTGCGTCCGATACCACGCGCGCCGCCAGCTGCGCTCGCGCCCCCAGGTGTGGGGGACGGTGACCGTGGTCCAGGCGCTGTCGTCGTACTCGACGGACTCGGCGCCCGCGAGGTCGTCGCTCCCCTGGAACCGCCACGGCGCGGCGAGGCCGGTCCGTGTGCGCTCGCCGGCGGGGGACGAGCCGGGCGGGGCGGGCGCTTCGCGTCCGCCCCCGCAGCCGGCGGCCAGCGCCGCCGCCAGCACCCACCCGGCGGCGATCGCGCGCCGCCGCCCGTCCCGCCTCTCCGTCAGTGCGTTGACTTGAGGCGGTCGCGCAGGCGGCGCAGCGTCAGCTCCACGTCCACGATCAGCTCTTCCGTCTTGCTCTCGAGCTGATCGAGTCCGCGGTGCAGCTGTGCGAAGTCTGCGCGCTCCGGCTCGTCGGCCTCGGCGAGGTTCTCCAGCCGCGCCGCCCACTCCATGAGGCTCTGCAGGCTCGCTTCGCCGTGGCTGTCCATGTGCGAGGTCTCGGTGCGGCCCAGGTCGAGCCCGCGCAGGAAGGCGCCGATCTCGCGGCGCCGATGCTTGGCGCGCTCGACGACCCCCGCGAAGTTGCGGCGCGCCTGCGGCCGGCTCGGGAGCAGCGGCTCGATGCTGCCCTTCTCGAAGCGCTCGGCCATCCCTTCGGAGTAGCGGGTCAGGTCCTGGCGGTCGCCCTCGGCGTCGCCGCCTTTCTTGAGGATGATCTCGGAGACGCCGGCCACGCCCGCGGCGTGCTCCGCGGCCACCGAGCCGCGCAGGAGGTACTGCACCTCGTCGGGACCCTGGGGGCCCGTGGGCAGGAGCAGGTCGCCAGGGACGAAGGGCTCGCCGTTGGGGCCGCGCCGCTGGGACAGCGGGCTCTTCCGCCCACCCTTCTTGCCCGATCCGCCGGGCCGTGGCGACGGCCGTCCGCCGGGCCGCGCGAGCACACCGGCGGCGGCCACCGCGCCGGGCGCGCCACCCTTGCCCGGCAGCATCGTCGCCCCCTTGCCGGGAAGCGGGATGTTCCGGCTCGATCCGGGTGCAATTTTCGCCGGCGGCGCCGCGACCGGCCGGGCCGGGGCTGCGGCCGGCTTGCCGGCCTTGGACGACGTTCGCGCCGCGACCTTCGCCGCGGGCTTGCGGACGGCCGGCTTCGCGCGCCGCGCCTTCGGCCGTAAGCTCTTCTTCCGCGCGGGGGCGGGCTTCGTCTTCTTCTTCTTTCGTGCTGCGGTCGCCATCGGCTGTCGTCTCTCCTCGATCTAAGGAAGGAACTTGTCGGGCTGCCCTCTGGGCAGGACGCGCTCATTGGGCGCCGGGCGGCGTCCATTCCCGTCAGTGTAACACCGGGGCCGCCGCGCCCGTTCCGCCGGGTTGCGGCTAGCGCACCAGCTTGTTGATCTTCTTCTTGCCCTGCTCGAACTGGTCGACCGCGTCCTCGGCCACGCCGGCGACGGCCTTCTGGCCGCGCTTCACCTGCGCGTCCAGGTAGCGGGACGCCTCCTTGACCTTGTCGTCGAGGTGGTCCTCCGCCTTGGCGATCATCTGCCGGCTCCGGCGTAAAAGGGCCTGGCGCTCGCGCTCGAGCCGGCGCGCCACCCGGCGGCGCGTGTTGCGCCCGGTGTCCGGCGCCATCAGGAGGGCGACCGCTGCGCCCACGGTGCCGGCCACCAGCGCAACCCCAACGTATCTCAGCCTGGACATGACTCCTCCTGTGTCCAGCATACCCCGATGCCGCTACTGAAGGAGCGTGTCCGCCACCTGACGGGCCAGATCGTGCAGCGGCGTGGACACGTCCTCGAGGTTGCACAGCAGCACCACCGCCAGGCCCGACCGCGGCACCATGTAGAGCACCGTGCTCACCCGGGGCTGGCCGCCGGTGTGGGAGACCTCGATCCGGCCGCCGACCTCGCCGACGATCCAGCCCAGGCCGTACCCGGTGAGCTTGCGGTCCCGCGTGCGTTGGCGGCCGAACGCGGCCTGCGCGGTGGAGGCCTTCAGCAACGTCCCTCTCTGGATGGCGACGGCGAACCGCGCGACGTCCTCCGCGGTGGCGACCAGCCCCCCGCCCGCGGTCCGGTTGCTGGTGTCCGAGATCGGCGAGTTCCGGAGCTCCCCGGCCGCGCTCATCTGATAGCCGGCCGCGCGGTGGGGAATGATGGCCAGGACGTCGTCGCCGCGGGCGGCCTCCATACGGGCGGGGGCGAACACGCGCTCCTGGAGGTATTCCAGGAACGGCTTGCCGGAAACGCCCTCCACCACGGCGCCCATCAGGTTGTACCCGAGGCTCGTGTATTGCGTCCGGCTCCCGGGCTCGAAGAGCAGGGGGTCGTCCTTGAACACGGCCAGGGAGTCCGCGATGGTCGTGAAGTGGCGGGTATTGAGGAACTCCTCGTCCGTCCAGTTCCGGATGCCCGCCTGGTGGGACAGCAGGTGCCGCACGGTGACCGGCCACTGCTTCGGCGGGAATGCGGGGACGTAGCGCTGGATGGGCGCGTCGAGGTCGACCTTGCCCGCCTCCACGAGCTGGAGCACGGCGGTGGCGGTGATGGGCTTGGTCACCGAGGCCAGCCGGTACACCGTCTCGTTCGTCGCGGGCACGAAGTTCTCGAGGTCGGCGGTGCCGTAGGCGCCCGACCAGCGCAGCCGGCGCTCGGTGACCACCGCCGCGGAGAGGCCGGGGATGCCGAGCCGCGCCATGGCGGTGGAGATGAGGGCCTGGACCGCGTCCGCCTTCGCGGGCGCGAGAGCGTCTTCCGCCGCGATGGCGGAGGCGGGCGAAGGCGCGGGGGATGGTGCAGCCGAGGGCGAGGGCGCCGGCGAGGCGGCAACCGATGGTGAAGGGGACTGCGCCAGGACGACGCCGAGCGCCAGCGTGCTGATCGCCGGGATCAGGGCATCCTCTTCCTTACTCCAGCCAATCCCGGTCCTTCAGCTTCCTGGGCATGTACTCCTCGGTGATGAAGCTGATGCCGTGCCGCGAGAGCGCCTGGATTTCGAACTTGAGGCCGCTGCGCACCATCTCCTGGATCTCGCGCTGCCACTTGGCATGCTTGAACCAGGGATAGGCGAGCATCTGTTTGGCCCGGCTGTTGTCGCCGTCGTTCATCTTGATGGAGACGTTGGAGGGCAGTTTGTACTTGTCCTTGTCGAACGAGGACAGGCCCACGAAGCGCGCATCCGGCACCGCCAGGCGCATGGACTCGTAGGCGAGGTTGATGGAGCCCTGCTTCATCACACTGTAGATGTAGAAGCCCCAGGGGTCGTTGTCGACCAGCACGTAGACGGGCAGCTTGAGCTCGGTGTGCAGCCGCTGCACGAGGCGGCGCACGCCCCGCGGCGGCTGCCCTCCTCCTTCGATGATGATGCAGTTGTTGCGCTTCCAGAACTTGTCCTCGTTGAAGCGCGTCCACACCGCGTCCTTCTCGATGAGCAGGACGTACTTGGCCTCGTGCTTCTTGAAGGTGATGACGTTGTCTTCGACGATCGAAGGCACGGCCCAGCCACCGGAGCCCATCCGCCGGAGGTCGATGGTGTCGCCGCTGTCGGTGATCGTGAGCGGCCCCACCATCGAGCCCTCGCGTGAAGCGAAGAGGTGCAGCTCCTCGCGCAGCGCATCGATGGTGACCTCCAGGTCCTCGATGATGGGGTCGGACTCGTCCTGATCCTCGAAGGTGTTCTGGCGCGAGTCGCCGATGGTGTGCTTGGTGACGTAATAGAGATCGCGGATGCTGGTGGTCTTGCCCGAATCGATGAGCTCCTTGCAGGCTTCGCTCACCAGGAACGTCTGCATGAACTTCTTCGCCATCGACACGTTGAAGAAGTAGCGCTTCTGCTTCTGGTTGCCCAGCTCGACCAGGCGCTTCTTGTCGCTCCACTTCACGTTGGCCAAGGAGCGGATGGGGATGTCGAGGAACGGGTTCTTGCCGCCATCCACCGCCTTCAAGACGCCCTGGGCGAGGTTCTCGATCTTGCCCGTCGTCGCCTTGTCCAGCGCGTCCTTGCGCGGCGCCATCAGGCCTTCTCCTCTTCAGCCATCTCGGCCGCCGTCACCTTGTGGGCCACCCGCAGGAACTCCCTCTTGATCGGGCCCGGCTTCCGTCCCGTGATCTTGCCGATCGCCACCGCGACTTCTTCGATATAGAGCTCGAAGATGCTGCGTCGCTGCGCCTGGTAATCCGCGGCCTTGCGCTTGCGGATGAAGGTGGCCAGCTTGCGGCCGCACTCCTGGGCCGCGAGCTGGATCTCCTTCGTGATGTCCGGATAGTGCGCGACGGCTTCCTTCGACTCGCTGGTGAACGGCACCCACACCGAGGCGATGTGGACGAGGAGCGCCATCGGCCCCACCGGTAGCGAGCCCTTGGGCTGGCTCAGCTGGTAGTTGCGCCAGTCCGTGCGCACGATGGCGTCGGTGATCCCGCAGGCTCCTCGCTGGAAGAGGAGCGGGACGCGGTTCGCGAAGCGGAAGAGCTCGATGGTCTTGTCCGCCGGCCAGCTGCCTCCGTAGGCGAGTCCGACCTCGATCTGGAAGGGGTTGCCGCGGTACACCTTGGGCGGACGGGTGACGGTGGCGATGAAGTAGTTGTGGCCCTTGATCTTCTCGACCCCTTCCTCGGGCGGCGCATCGGCGATCGACGGCGGAGTGACCGCATCCTCCGCCGCGCGCTTCTTGTCGACCTTCGCGCGCTTCTCGGCCGCCCTCGACGTCTTCACCGGCTTCATCGCCGCGGCGTCGAGATCGAGCTGGGCGTTCTCGTCCCCGCTCTCGCCTTCGCTCTCGATGACGTTCAGGAAGCTGACCAGCCCCTTCTTCATGAGCTCGTCGCCGATGGGGCTCAGGCAGTTCGTGGGCGGGCTCATGAGCTTCGTGGCCGCGATGGCCTTGTGCAGCTCCTCCGCCATCGCGCGGTTCGCGCCGAGCACCCGCGGCCGCACCGTCTTCTTGCCCCACGAGGTCTTCGTGACGATCTCGCCGGCCGTCTGCGCGGACACGCGGCTGAACGCGGTCTGAAGGAAACCGCGCACGTCGTGGCTCTTCGACTCGCTGGCCATGAGCATGAGCGCGCCGAGCTCGACTCCGTGCGGATGCGGCTTGATCTCGACCGCTTCCTTCGGCAGCTCCGTCGTGGCGCGCGGGAAGCTGAGCGTCTCGTTACCCGGCACCGACGCATTCGTGCGCTGGTTGACGCCGACGGGCCGCGAGTAATGCAGCGTCGCGTGCGGATTGGCCAGCGCCGTGTGCTCGACGTAACGATTGACGAAGCGCTGCCCTTGCTGCCAGTTGGCCACGATCTCGAGCTCGAGGCGCGTGCCGTGCTCGAGATGCCACTCCGGGAGCTCTTCGTCGTGGCTCACCACGGGCTCGTTCTTGCGTGTGTCGAGCTGGATGTCGAAGACGTGAGCGGCCTTGCGCTTGCCCACGCGGCTCGTGACGCGGATCGGCTTGCCGGTGGTGAGCTGTCCGTACATCGCGGCCGCGGAAATCCCGATTCCTTGCTGACCGCGAGAGTTGTGGCAGGCAATCGCGCCCTCGCCGGCGACGAAGTTCTCGCACCCCGGCACCGAGAGGTCGTAGACGAACGGTCCGGCGTCATCGATCCACAGCACCTCCTCGACACGCAGGAGGCAGAGATCCGACGCCACGAACGAGCCGGCAGCGGTGATGTCGGCGCGCAGGCCTTCCAGCTTCGCCGTCACCGTGTATCCGCCGGCGGCGGGAGCCAGATATCCCCGTCCGACGAGATGGTTGGGGATGTGCTGCGTGACGCGCCCGCCGGAGAGCGCCTCGAGCCGGGACAGGTCGTACGTCCGGCCCGTCTCCGCGCCCATGACGATGCCCGCCGATTTCATGGCGCCAGCGGGGCCGGTGCCGATACCGACCGCGCGCAACAGCGACTCTGGTGTCGCGTCCACTCGCCGCCGCGGCGCGCCGGAAGCCGGCGGCGTGGACCCACCAAAGGACAGCTTCGATACCGGGAATAACCGGTATCGGTTCTGCCGCTCACGCGAATTCCATCGCTTGTAGACGTGCGACGCGCCGATGTCGAATCCCATGACGTTGAGCCGCCAGACCGTCGAAGGGTCGCGCCCGAGACCGCGGTACTCGTGAGGTCCGCTGCGGGACGGGACGACGCCCTGCAGAAGCCAGAGAACCTCGAGATCCTCGATGAGCTCGCGGCTCGCCGACCCGATCATGAGGGCTTCGCGATTCGGGACTCTGTGACCGTCTCCGAGGTAGACACCGTCGAGGAAGTGCTGTCGGAGATCGCGGCTGGCATGGAATACGAACGCGGGAACACGCTTGTGCTTCGCGCCACGACCGCACCAGGCGGGAAACAGCAGGGAAGTCAATCCGCCGAACACCTTCACCCGGATCGCGTTTCGTTCGCGAGGCTCGACGGTCGTCTTGAGCCCCAGCGCTTGCGCGGTGGCGACGATCTCGTCCACGAGGTGCTTTTCGCGACAGGAGAACGTGAAGCCGATCTGCCGAGCGTCACAATGGCCTTCCGCGACGTAGAGGCCGACCATGCGCATGAGCGACGGCGTCAGGGTCCACGTGACCGCGGTCTCGGTGACGCCTCCGTGGTGGTAGGTCCGGAGCGAGCCCGCTCTGGACGCCTTGTCGAGTCCGAGACCCTTCGCGAGCCAGGCGGGCAGGAATCCCTTGGTCCGGTACTGCTTCCAGGAATCGTCGAGGATGTCGACGACGCTGCCGTCCTTCGCCGCGATTCGATAGTATCGGCGCGATCGTCCCTCTTCGGACTTCTTGTGGACCGTCGTGACGTTGCCTTCCACGGCATCCAGGACCGCGGCGGGCAGGCCGTAGACGAACACCTGCCGGGGCTTCAGCGCCGCGGCATCGACGAATTCCAAGAGATTGATGCGATCACGGCGTTCGGGCTCCGGCAACCGTCGCGGCGCGACGATGTAGTCGCCGGCCCCAAGCGCGCGCGCTTCGACCTCCGTCACCTGTCTCAGATGGGCGTCGTAGGTGAATAGGCTGTGGCACCCGGTGACGCGAACCCGCTTCCCTCTCTCGGTACGGACCTCGAGGACCTCGTTCTCACGGCGATGACGGATAACGTGGGAAACCGGCCGCCATTCGTACCGCCAGGTGGATCGATCGAACGCCGGCGCCCGGATCCCGAGCTCGGTGATGTCTCGCACGTCCTCGCCGTCCACGAGCAGGTCGTCGACGAGACGCCCGATCGCAACGCGTTCGATGGCGCCATCGCGCTCGACGAGGACCCTCTGGTCGGCAGTCAATGACTGCTTCATCCGATGGAACTTCGACCCGTAGAGGAGCTTGCCGAAGATCTTCGGCACCTGCGCCTTCACGATCCCGGGGCCGTTGTCCTGGACGACGACGAGGAACCGGCCCTCGCCCCTGGTCAGCTCCGGGTCCTTCTTCATCGCTTCGAGCGCCAGGTCATGCACTTCGATCGTGAGTTCGGGGAGGATCCCGGCCTCTTCGCAGGCGTCGAGGGAGTTGTCGACGGCCTCCTTGATCGTGGTGAGGACCGCCTTCGAGGGATTGTCGAAGCCGAGGAGATGCCGGTTCTTGACGAAGAACTCGGAGACGGAGATCTCGCGCTGGTGCCCGGCCAGCGCTTCCGCGGTGGCGCGGCGCGGCGGGGGAGCCACGGCGCGCAGGACCGGAGCGGCCGGCGTCTCGGCGTTGGCCGGGGGCGGGGAGGCCTTGGCCGCCGCCACCGGGGGAGCGGGCGTCGGCGCGGGGA
>Ga0326597_10010663_pt1 | contig 12221 bp, 12 predicted proteins | sample RVTome_12_FD_203789 | JGI IMG/M metagenome (GOLD analysis project Ga0326597, IMG submission 203789) | Soil microbial communities from uranium-contaminated site in the Upper Colorado River Basin, Wyoming, United States - RVT100D185 | ecosystem: Environmental > Terrestrial > Soil > Contaminated >... | reverse complement strand
AAGTGCCGTTCAAGTCGGAGACACCCAGAAATCGGAACATTGCTTCAGCAGTTCAGTAAGTTGCAAACTTCGCTGTTCAAGTTAACCGGACAGCACTGAGTAACGAGTAACGAGTAACGAGTAACGAAAAACGAAAAGCAAGGTGCGGTAGCATGCAAAGTTTGTCATCGACGGATTCGACACGCGACTCATGATTTCTGCGGACCGCGGGACCCAACGGGCCGGGTCGTTTCCGGCTTGCCCATGACGATCTACCTGGTCGTGATGATCTCGGCGCTCAGCCAGATCGGGTTCAGCGGCAGCCGTGTCGCGGTGTCGCTCCACGCGCTGGAACTGACCGCCAACCCTTTTGCGATTGGCGTCGTGATCGCGCTCTATTCGCTCTGTCCCATGCTGCTGTCGATCGTCATCGGCCGGTTCGCGGACCGCACGCCGCCGCGCCTGCCGGTCATCCTGGGCTCGATCGGCATGACCGCCGCGCTGATCCTGCCGCCCATGGTCGACGGGCTGTGGGCGCTGTGCGCGACCGCTTTCATGCTGGGGCTCGCGCACCAGATATTCAGCATCCCGCTGGAAGCGGTCGTGGGCAGCATCGACGGCGTGGAAAAGCGCGCCCGCAACTACGCGCTCATCACCATGGGATGGTCCGGCGCCAATTTCATCGGCCCGCTCATCGCCGGCCTCGCGATCGACCATATCGGCCAGCGGCAGGTGTACTGGGTGCTCGCCGCGCTCACCGCGGCACCGATCGCGATCCTGCTCGCGAAGCCGCGCCTGCTGCCGCGCGCGGCCGCCACGCATGCCGGGGCCGCCGCGCGCGGCAGCGTCCTCGATCTGTGGCGCATGCCGTCTGTGCGCATGTCCATCATCGCCGCCGGCGTCGTCGGCTCGGCGCAGGACCTTTTCCAGTTCTACCTCCCTATTTATGGCCGCTCGATCGGGCTGTCGGCGTCCGCCATCGGCACCATCCTCGGCCTCGTGTTCCTCGCCGCCTTCGTGATACGGGGCATCCTGCCGCTCCTGGTGAAGCGCCTCGGCGAGGCGCGGATCCTGATCTACGCGATGTTCGTCGCCGCCGCCGCGTTCACCCTGCTGCCGCTCTTCGGCAGCGCCTTATCGCTGGGCGCCATCGCGTTTCTGCTCGGGCTGGGCGTCGGCTGCGCCCAGCCGATGACGATGTCGCTGCTCTACGCGCTGACGCCGCCGGGGCGCATCGCGGAGTCCTTCGGGCTGCAGAAGACGGTGCGCAACGCCACGCACCTCGTGGTGCCGATCGTCTTCGGCAGCATCGGCGCGGCGTTCGGCGTCGCCACGGTATTCCTCTCGAACGCCGCCATCCTGTCCGCGAGCGGCCTGCTGATGCGCCGGGCCGGGTTGCCGGGGATCGCGCGCCCATCGTGAGCACAGCCGACGGGGCGCTGCTCGTTCCCTATGCCGCCTGGGTCGGCTTCGCCGCCGTGCTGAACGCGGCGCTGTGGCGCCTCAACTGACGCCATCGGGGTTCGAGGCCCGGTCACCCGTCACGAGTCACTGTTCTAGTTGATCTTGCGCAAGGTCTTCCCGCCGCCGGGGCGCTTATACTGGCTCGCGTCCGACGTTCGACCCGAGGCCCGGCCATGAAAGACTCGACCAAGTACCTGCTCGACGAATCGCGCATCCCGCGCTTCTGGTACAACATCCTGGCGGACCTGCCGTCACCCCCGCCGCCGGTGCTGCATCCGGGCACGATGCAGCCGGTGGGCCCCGACGATCTCGCGCCGCTGTTCCCGATGTCGCTGATCGCGCAGGAAGTCACGACCGAGCGCGAGGTGGAGATCCCCGGGCCGGTGCGCGAGATCTACCGGCAATGGCGCCCGACCGCGCTGCACCGCGCGCGGCGGCTCGAGAAGGTGCTGCAGACGCCGGCGCGCATCTACTACAAGTACGAGGGCGTGAGCCCCGCCGGCAGCCACAAGCCCAACACCGCGGTGGCGCAGGCGTTCTACAACGTCGAAGCCGGGATCACGCGCATCACGACCGAGACCGGCGCGGGGCAATGGGGCTCCGCGCTCGCGTTCGCCGGCGCGCTCTTCGGCATCGACGTGCAGGTCTTCATGGTGCGCGTCTCCTACGACCAGAAGCCGTACCGGCGCGCGCTGATGGAAACCTACGGCGCGCGCTGCGTGCCCTCGCCCTCGGGCGAGACGCAGTCGGGCCGCGCGATCCTGGCGAAGGACGCGAAGCACCCGGGCAGCCTCGGCATCGCGATCTCGGAGGCGGTCGAGGTCGCCGCGAGCCGCGACGACACCAAGTACGCGCTGGGCTCGGTGCTGAACCACGTGCTGCTGCACCAGACGGTGATCGGGCAGGAGGCGCTCGCGCAATTCGAGCTTGCCGAGGACTTCCCGGACGTCATCGTCGGCTGCACCGGCGGCGGCTCGAATTTCGCCGGGATCGTCTTCCCGTTCCTGGGCCTGCAGCTGCGCGGCGGCCGGAAGGTGCGCATCGTCGCCGTCGAGCCCGCGGCGTGCCCGAGCCTGACGCGCGGGAAATATGCCTACGATTTCGGCGACACCGCGCACCTCACGCCCCTCGCCAAGATGCACACGCTGGGCTCGACCTTCACGCCGCCGGGCTTCCACGCCGGGGGACTGCGCTATCACGGCATGGCGCCGCTCGTGAGCCACGTGAAGGAGCTCGGGCTGATCGAGGCGCGCGCTTTTCCCCAGATTCGGTGCTTCGAGGCGGGGGTGATGTTCGCGCGCGCCGAGGGCATCCTGCCCGCGCCGGAGGCCAATCACGCGGTGCTGGGCGCGATCGAGGAAGCGCTGCGCTGCAAGGAGGAAGGCGTGTCGCGCGCGATCCTCTTCAACCTGTGCGGCCACGGCCACTTCGACATGCAGGCCTACATCGACTACTTCGCGGGCAAGCTCACCGACCAGCAGTACGACGAGGCCGAGCTTGCCATGGCGCTCGCGGGCCTGCCGTCGGTCAAGGCGGCGTGATCTCCAAGTCGGAAGGCACAAGGAAGATCAGGCGCAGGGAGGTTGCGATGCATGAACCGGTATGGAACCGTTTTCTGACGGAGCGCGACAAGCAGGTGTTCGCGGCGGGCGGCTTCGGCGCGCGGCAGGGATACGGCAAGCGCCCCGCGGTGCTCGTCGTCGACGTCAACTATTTCTTTTGCGGCGACCGCCCGGCGCCGATACTCGAATCGATCAAGCGGTGGCGCGCCTCGTGCGGCGAGGAGGCGTGGCAGGGGGTCGCCGCGATCCGCAAGCTGCTCGCCGCGGCGCGAGAGCGCGGCCTGCCGGTCATCTACACGACGGGCGTCCGGCGCGACGACGGCTGGGACAGCGGGTCCTGGGCCTGGAAGAATCCGCGCGCGACCGAGACGCCGACGACGGCGCGCGGCGACTTCGACGGCAACACCATCGTCCGGGAGATCGCGCCGCAGCCGCGCGACATCGTCATCCGCAAGCACAAGCCGAGCGCATTCTTCGGCACGCCGCTGCAGGGCTTCCTGGTGCAGCTGGGCGCCGACAGCCTGCTGCTCGCCGGCACCACCACGAGCGGGTGCGTGCGCGCGACGGCGGTCGATGCCTTTTCCCACAACTACCGCGTCGCGGTGGTGGAGGAGTGCTGCTTCGACCGCGCCGAGGCGAGCCACGCGCTGAGCTTGTGCGACATGCATGCCAAGTACGCGGACATCGTCGCCCTCGACGAGGCGATCCGGTTCGTGGGGTCCCTCCCCGCCGGAATGTTCGAGCTGCCCCCGGGCGAGCGCAAATAACAGGGACCGCCCGCGCGGGCCCGGCTTTCCAGGGCGCTTCGCACGCGGGAACGCGCCTGGAAGTGTCAGATAGGCGACGCTGGGAGCCGCGCGCGTTGCGGTAGGATGGGCTTTTCAAAGGAGACGGGAACGATGAAGCAGCGATTCGATCGCATCAATGGCTTGGGGAGAGGACTGTCAGCCGTCCGGGCAGGGGCGGGCGTTCTCGGCGTGGCCGCGATCCTGATGGTCCCGAACGCCATGGCGGCGTCGGCGTGGGGGCCGGAGAAGCCGGTCGAGCTCGTGGTGCCGTCCGGGACCGGCGGGGGCAACGACAAGACCGTGCGCGTCATGCAGAAGCTGATCCAGCAGAACAAGCTGATCGACGTCCCGATTGCCGTGATCAACAAGCCGGGAGGCGGGCAGGCGGTCACCTACGCGTATCTGAAACAGCATGCCGGCGACGGGCACATGCTGGCATCGGCGACCATGAACATGCTGACCAACCGCATCATGGGAACCAATCCCCTGAGCTACCGCGACCTGACGCCGGTGGTGCAGCTCACTCGCTACTACCTGACGTACGTCGTGAGGACCGACTCGCCGCTCCAGACGTTCAAGGACGTCGAGGCGCGCCTGAAGTCCGACCCGCAGTCCCTTACCTTCGGCATCTCGAGCGGCGCTTTCCCGGCCATCACGACCGGCATGGTCGGCGTCGCCGTCGGGGTCGAGCCCCGCAAGGTGAAGCGGGTCGTATTCCGCGGCGGCGGCGAGATCATGTCGGCGCTGCTCGGCGGGCACGTCGATATCGTGGCGGGGGCATCCGCTTCGGTGCTGCCGCATTTCCGGTCCGGAAAGATACGGATACTCGGCGTCACGGCGCCGCAGCGGCTCGGCGGGGCGTTTGCGGAGGTGCCGACGGTCAGGGAACAGGGCGTCAACGTGGTGTCGGCCAACTGGTACAACCTGGTGGGGCCGCCGGGGCTGTCGGCCGCCCAGGTCGGTTTCTGGGAAGGCATCTTCGAGAAGGTGACCGCCATGCCGGAATGGAAGAAGGAGATCGAGCGCAACGTCTGGCAGGATTCCTTCGTGACGGGCAAGGACCTCATGCGCGCGCTGCAGGAGCAGGAGAAGCAGCTCGCCGAGGTGCTGAGCGCGATGGGGCAGGCGAAGAACATGCCGTGAACTCAGTGCCGAGGACTGAGTGCTGAGTGCTGAGTGCTGAGTGCGGAGGACTGAGTGCTGAGGACTGAGTGCTGAGTGCGAAGGACTAAGGCCTGAAGGAAAAACAGTTGCCAGTGGACGGTGGCTGGCGGCTGACAGCTGACAGCGCCTCACTCCTCGCCCCTTACTCCTCACAGCAGGCTGGCGGCTGTGAACCGCATCGCCAAGAAACGAGGGCCGCCGTGCTGAACGCGGTACTGTGGCAACTGAACTGAACGAGCGACAGGCGCCTGCCCACCACTAACCACCAGCCACTAGCCACCAGCCACTAGCCTCTCATGCCTCCATGAGTGGTAGTGTGTTCCCTGTTGCCCGCAACCCAGGTGCATTCGAATGCCGCAACTCGTGTTCCTCCACGGCCCCGGCGCGGGCGCCTGCGCGGATGCGTACTTCCATCAGCGCCGGCGTTTCCCGGACGGCGTCGCGCCCAACCTGCCCGGGCACCTGGAGGGCAGTCCCTGTCCGGACGTCGCGCGCTACGCGGAGTGGGTGCGCGGCTGGCTGTGGGCGCAGGGCCTGAACAAGGATCTCGTCCTCGTCGGATACACGCTGGGCGCGTCGATCGCGCTGCAGTACGGACTCGACTATCCGGACGAAGTGAGGGGCCTCGTGCTGATGACGGTCGCCGCGCGGCCGAAGGTGCGCGCTCCGGGCACCTACGAGATGCGGCTGCGCGCGCCGGAGGATCCGAAAGTCTACGACGAATGGCTCGCGTTCCAGCGCACCGCGATGCACCTGGTGGAGCCGGGCCTGCGCGAGCGCCTGATGGAGCGGCACCGCCAGGTGGGCCCGCTGTCCCAGTATCACGACCTGATGGCGATCGACACCTTCGACGTGCGCGATCGCATCGCGACGCTCGAGCCGAAGCTCCTCCTCCTGCGCGGTTTGCGCGACCACGGCAACCCGCCGGAATACGAGAAGGAGATCCACGAGGCCGTGCCGGGGTCGCAGTACGTGAAGCTCCCCGATGCCGGGCATTTTCCGCCCACGGAAGTCCCGGACCGGTTCAACGCCCTGCTCGAGACGTTCGTGGCCGAGTTGTGACTACGGTGTCAGCTGCCAGCTGTCAGCCGTCAGTTGTCAGTTGTCCGATCGATCCAGCTTCCATGACTTGCGGCCCGCGGATCGGACAAAACTTCGGTGGCACGGCGACACGGTGACGCAGTGACGCGGCGCCAACGTATGATGCGGGACATGAACGCGCTCTTCGGATTCGTCGCTGCCTTGCTGTTGGCTGCGACGTCAGTTGCAGCCCAGGACCGCACCGTGCTGGGCGTCGAGCTCGGCGCGCGGTTCAACGTGCCTCCCTGCGGCCCCGGAGACGGCAGCTATCCCGCGCGGCGCTGCTTCCTCAGGATCCCGGCGGCGAACGCGGCAGCAGGCGGGCACAACTACCGCGTGTTCCTGCCCAAGACAGGCACGCCGGCGTACGTCCGCGGCGAGTTGATGGTTGCGGTCATCGACGGGATCGTGGAGTCCGTGCACGTCAACACCTGGGGTTTCGAAGCGCAGTACGGCGCCATGACCGCGTTGAAAAAACAGTTCGGCGAGCCGACGCGCGCGAGCCTCAAGGCGGACAGGAACACCGCCCGCTACCGGCACCGGGTGCAGAAGGCGGAGTGGGTGTTCCAGGATTTCTCGGTCGCGTTCGAGGGCGTCACGGGATCGATCGACTGGGGGCTGATCAAGGTGTCCACGCATCGCTACGCGAAGCGGATGGAGGAGCGCGGGAAACGCGGAGCTGCGCCTGCCCCGGGAGTCCGCTAGGCCGGCTGAGCGCGCCACCGGACTCCAACGCGGTTCGCAATAGCGGATGGAGTCTGACGTCTGACGGCAGCCAATCTGAAGTTTGGTCGCGAATCATGGCGGCCGGCGCCTAGGAGGAAAGCGCCAGCGTGCGAGCCGGCGCGCGAGCCGTCTTTTTGTTCGTGTGGTTCAGCAGGCAGGCTTTGAGAGCGGCAACGAGACGGGCGCGGCCCTCCGTCCGCCGTTCCACGAGGCCGACGGTACGGTAAACGGTGGGCTGCACCAGCGGCCACGCTTTCACGCGCGGATCATCCGACCACCGCGATTCGTGCAGCGGCAGGATCGATACGCCGAAGCCGCGCCCCACCATCTCGCGGATGGTTTCCAGCGAGTCGAGCTCCATCACGTCATTCACCTTGATCCCGTGCTTCCTCAGGGTGCCGTCCACCTGACGCCCCGTCCACGAGAGGCGATTGATGCGTATATAGGGGCGCTCGGCCAGCACCTGGCGCAACCCCGTTACGTTTTCCCGCGCCGGGGTGAACAGTATCAGCGGCTCCTTCAGGATAGGGTGCCAGACCAGGTTCGCGGGGAGCCGCGACGGCGGCTCGGCGACCAGAGCGGCGTCCAGCTCCCCGTGCTCGACCTTCATCGTCAACTCGCTGGATACGCCGTTGACGACGCGCACGTCGATGCGGGGATGGGTTTTCTTGAGGTGCAGGAGCGCATCCGGCAGCAGGCTCGCGAAAGTCGGAGGAATGGCCCCGAGATTGAGCGTGCCGCCCAAAGGGTCACCGCCCGCGGTGGCGGCCATGTCGTCGTAAAGGGAGATGATCTCCTCCGCCCGCCCGACAAGCCCGCGGCCGGCGGCATTCAGGACTACCGCGCGGCGGCTGCGGTCGAAGAGCTTCGTTTTGATTTCGTCCTCGAGCGCGCGCATCTGGATGCTCACTGCGGCCTGGGTGAGCCCGATTTCCCGCGCGGCGGCGGCGAACGTGCCGTGCCGCGCGACGATGAGAAAGGTCTTGAGGTGCCTGATGGACATGGCTTCCATCGCGAATGTCAGATTAAACATAATTTAATCTCGATAAAAATACAATTAACTTTTATTTAATGTAGCCGGCGGCTATCATCTTCCGTTCCGCACAGGAGCGGCCGTGCACGGCAAATTCGCCCACGAGCTCAGGGCCGGAGACCAGTACCAGCCCCTGGAGTTCGTGGTTACGCCCGATCTCAATCAGCAGTTCCTCTACGCCGTCGAGGATTACGCCCCGGTTTATCTCGAGGGGCGCAACGGCAAGCCCCCGGTTGTCCACCCGGTGCTGCTCATGCATATGAGCCCGCGCACGCGCAGCCCTTCGTACCGCCAGGCGCCGGACATGGGATCGGCATTTGCGCGCGACCGCAGCCGCTACCTGAACCCGGGCTACGTGGGAAGCACCTTCCGGGTAACGTGGACTGTGACCGATACCTACGAGCAGCGCGGCAAGATCTACCAGGATTACGTCGCGCTGATCCGGGACCAGGATGGCGTCGAGATCCTGCGGCGAGAGCTGTCCTCGACCTTCTTCACGCTCGGTAAGGTGAAGACCTACGCGCTCGGCGGCAAGTCATGAACGCGGCGCTGCTCTCCGCGGGGCCCGGGCAGGTGTTCGAGGGTCGCGCGCGCAGGTTGACCTGGGCGCGCGCCCTGGCGCTCTCCGGCGGCCCGTTCGACGCGCAGGGATGGCCCGAGAAAAACCTGCATACCGATCTCGACGCGGCGCGTGCCGCCGGGCTCGCGGAAGTGGTGGTCTCCGGCACGCAATGGGAAGGCTATCTCGTCGGCCTGATGGTCGAGTTGTTCGGCATGGCATGGCTACACCATGGGCAGCTCGACATCAAGATTCCCCGCAGCGTGAAAATCGGCGAAACCATACAGCCCAAGGCGCGACTGGAGGCGCGCGAGGCGCGCAAGGATGGGTTCCAGGTTGGGCTGAGCGTCTGGTGCGAGAACCAGGACGGTCAGCAGGTTCTCGCCGGCAAGGCTTCCTGCCTGCTTCCGCAACCCCGGGATCCGGCGGCCTGATTGCGCGGGCGACGATGCTGCGACTGACCGAAGATATTGCCAAGGCCTGGCTTCGTGCGAAGGGGCTGCCGGTCCCGCGCGGCGCCGCAGCCGATTCCGCGGAGGCCGCCGCCAGGCTGGCGGCGGATATGCCCGGCGGCGCGGTGATCAAGGCGCTGGTGCCGGCCGGGCGGCGCGGCAAGGCGGGCGCCGTGCGCGTTGCGGCCGACGCGAAGGCGAGTCGCACCGCGGCGGCCGAGCTCCTCGGCTCGGAAGTTCACGGGTACGCGGTGCAGCGGGTGTACGTCGAAGAACGCATCGCCATCCGGAGCGAGCACTACCTGAGCTTCATGTTGAACGGCCCGCGGCCCGAAGTGATCCTCTCCCGCAGCGGCGGCGTGAACGTCGAGGATGCGCTGGGCTCGACTGAAAACGTGGTTCGCGCGGCTGTCGACCCGCTGCGCGGACTCCAATCCGGGGACACGATGGCGCTTTGGCGGAAAGCAGGGCTGCCTGGCGCGGTCGTCCCGGCCATCGGCGGACTGACCGCGGCGCTCTACGAGGCGTTCTGCGCGGCCGACGCGTTGCTGCTCGAGATCAACCCGTTGGCTGTAGACGACAGGGGCGGGCTGGCGCTGGTGGGAGCGATGATGGGCGTGGACCAGAACGCGTTGTTTCGCCACCCGGCCTGGGCCGGTGGCGCGCTCACCGGGACGCTGCCGGCCAATCCGCGCGAGCGCGGCGTCGCCCTTGCCAATCGCGCCCTGCCGGGCGGCGAGTGCCAGTACGTCGAACTGGACGGCGACATCGGGCTGCTGGTGGGGGGCGGCGGCGCCGGCCTCTACCAGCACGACCTGGTGCTGGAGCTGGGAGGCCGCCCCGCGAATCATTGCGTCACGCCCCCGACCGGATCGGACAACCGCAAGCTGAAAGCGGTGCTTTCGGCGATTCTCGACAACCCGAGCCTTCGGGGACTTCTGATCGGATTCAACTTTGCGCAGATGGCGCGCACGGACATCCGCGTGCGCACGCTCGTGGAGCTGCTCGACGAGAAGGGCGGGCGCACGGCGCGGCTGCCCATCGTGATCCGGCTGTTCGGCGCGGGCGAGGCGGAATCGCGGGCGATGGTCACCGGACGCGCCAACGTGCACTACGTGCCGCGCGGCACGACGCTCAAGGAGGCGGCAGCGCTCATCGTGCGGCTGGTCGCGGAAGCGAAGGCGGAGGAGAGGGCGGCGTGAGCATCCTCGTCGATCGCGAAACGCGCGTGACCGTGCAGGGCATTACCGGCGGGCAGGCGCGCTTCGACACCGAGTGGTGCATCCGCTACGGCACCCGCATCGTGTCGGGCGTGACTCCGGGCAAGGGCGGGGAAACCGTGCACGGCGTACCGGTATACGACACGATGCGGCGCGCGCTCGCTGACCATCCGGTCGATGCGTCCGTCCTCTACGTTCCTGCCCCGATGGTTAAGCCGGCCGTCCTCGAGGCCATTGACGCCGGGATCCGGCTGCTCCTGGTGACCGCGGAATACGTGCCCCTGCATGACGTGGTGCACGTCGTCGCGGCGGCGCGCGCCGCGGGGGCGCGCCTGATCGGCTGCAACACTAATGGCGTCATTTCCGCGGGCAAGAGCAAGCTCGGGGGCGTCGGCGGGATCGACCCTGACGAGATCTACGCGCCGGGCCGCATCGGCATCTGCTCGCGCTCCGGCGGAATGACCGCAGAGATCGCTCTCGCGCTGAGACAGGCCGGCTACGGCGTATCGACCTCGGTGGCAATGGGCGGCGACCTCGTGACCGGCACGACGATGGCCGAGTACGTGGCGCTGTTCGAGAAGGACCCGGATACGGATGCGGTCGTCGTGTTTGGAGAACCGGGAACGGACAACGAGCAGGAACTGGCGGCGCTGCTGCGCGCGGGCGGCGTTCGAAAACCCGTCGTGGCTTTGATTTCGGGCGCGTTCCAGGAGCGCTATCCCGCGGGCATGGCCTTTGGGCACGCCGCCGCGGCGATCAACAGCAGCGACGAAAGCGCGAGCGCCAAGCGCAGGATACTCAGGGAGGCGGGCGCGCATGTCGCGCAATCTCTGGAGGAAATACCGCAACTGCTGCGGCGCGCATTGAACGGGAACTGATGAGCGCTGCCGTGCCCTATCACCCGATGGAACAGGAGGAAGCCTCATGAAACCGAAATTGCTGATGCAGTGGATAGTGATCGCGGCAAGTCTCGCGGGCGCCCTCATGCCCGCACATGCGGCCGAACCGTATCCCGCCAGGCCGATCCGGATGATCGTGCCCTACGCGCCGGGCGGCAACACCGACGTGCTGGCGCGATTGATCGGACGGCGACTGACGCAGGCAGTGGGCCAGCAGGTCGTGATCGACAACCGGCCGGGCGGCAACACGCTGATTGGGAGTGGGCTGGTCGCGCAGGCCGCGCCCGACGGCTACACGATGATGCTGACCACGCTGACCTTCTCCGTGCTCCCGAGCATCTACAAGAAGCTGCCCTTCGACGCGCGCCGCGACTTCACGCCGATCACGCTGGCCGTGACGCTGCCGAACGTCCTGGTCGTGAATCCGTCCGTTCCGGCCCGTTCGCTGAAGGAGTTGATCGCGCACGCGAAGTCCAACCCGGGCAAGCTCAACTACGCGTCCACCGGAAGCGGGACCTCGCCGCACCTGTCGATGGAGCTCTTGAAGACGATGGCGGGCATCGATCTGGTGCACATCCCCTACAAGGGCGGCGGCCCCGCGTTGAGCGCCCTCATGGGCGGGCAGGTTTCCGCGCAGTTCATCGGGTTGCCCGTCGCGCTGCGGCACATCGAGTCCGGGAAGCTGCGCGCGCTGGCGGTCACGAGCGCGAAGCGGGCGGCGGCGGCGCCGGACATTCCCGCCATCGCGGAGACGCTCAAGGGCTATGAGATCAATCCCTGGTTCGGCGTGCTCGGGCCCGGCGGCATGCCGATTTCCGTGGTCCGGAAGCTCCAGGGAGAGATTGCGCGCGCGCTGCAGGCAGCGGACCTGAAAGCGTATCTCGGGAAATTGGGCGCCGAGCCGGTCGGCAATACCCCCGAACAGTTTCGTTCCTTCATCCAGGACGAGATCGGTAAGTACGCGAAGATCGTGAAAACGGCGGGGATACGCGTCGAATAGAGCATTCGACCGGACCGGAGTCGCCGGATTGCGGCGCAGGGGGGTCACGCTCCTGCTGCCGGGAACCGGCCGCGGCCGCGGCTAATTCATCCTGTTGGCGCACAGTTAAAGGGGACGCACCCCTTTTCTACGCCCTCTTCGGCCGTCCTCGGGGTCGGAAGCGCAGCAACTGCTTCGCCTGCCGCTCGAGCTTTCGAATGAACCCCTCGGTTCCGCATGGCAATCCCCTCTAAACATGCCGGCGCAAGACCTCCAGCTGTTCCAGAAAAAGGGGTGCGTCCCCTTTTACGCGCGG
>Ga0326597_10010662_pt1 | contig 12221 bp, 12 predicted proteins | sample RVTome_12_FD_203789 | JGI IMG/M metagenome (GOLD analysis project Ga0326597, IMG submission 203789) | Soil microbial communities from uranium-contaminated site in the Upper Colorado River Basin, Wyoming, United States - RVT100D185 | ecosystem: Environmental > Terrestrial > Soil > Contaminated >... | reverse complement strand
CCACCGACGTGAGCCACTTCCGCACGATGGGAGGGGATATCAAGTCGACGCGGGCGGACGCGAAGGTGGCGCCGCCGCCGCTGACGCCGGTCGTCACGCCGTAGGGAAGAGACAGGAAGCCAACCCCTAACCGGAACAAGGCTTGGAAAAGCCCGGCCCCCCGAAAGGGGCCGGGCTTTTTTTACGTCTTCCACGAGAAGCGGTCGATCGGACCGTTCCTGCCGGATGGGCCGGATCAGGAGGCCCCTCGGCTCCCCCTTCGTCCCGCCGCGATCAGGATTCCCGCTGCCAGCCAGAGAGCCAGGGGAACGAGCCGGGTCCCGTATTTCTGATAGAAGGTGGGGCGCGGCGTCTGACGATACGGGATTTCGAACAGGCCGGTCCACTCCTCCTGCAGGGGGGAACGTCCCATCACGGAGCCGTCCGCCGTCATCGCGGCGGAGATGCCGGTGTTGGTCGCCCGGACGACCGGCCGGCGGAACTCGATCCCCCGGGCCAGGGTCATGACAAGATGCTGGTACGGCTCCGCCGTGGTCCCGAACCAGGAGTCGTTCGTGACGTTGACGAAGATCTGCGCCCCCTGCGCCGCCAGTTCCCGTGAAAGTTCGGGGAAGAGGCCCTCGTAACAGATCTGGGGCCCGACCCGGATGCCGGCGATCCGCCGGATCCCGGGTCCCGGTCCGCGGGCGAAGTTCCCCGCCCAGGGGAACCATCGCTTCACCCCGGGAAACCGATCGGAAAACGGGACATACTCTCCGAACACCAGCAGGCGGGTCTTGTCGTACGGCGGGTCCGTCATCCAGCCGTCCCGCCCGATGAACACCATGGAATTGGATTTCCTGCCGGTGCCTGCGTCATGCCTCAACGCGCCGGTGATCAGTGGAGTTCCGTTGCGTCGGACGAATTCCGACAGGACCGCGGCGTACCCCGCGTGCCGCCGGCCGGTAAGGATCGTGCCGGAGAAAGCGGTCTCGGGCCACGCCGCGAAATCCGGCGCCCGTCCCCCTTCCCGCGCGAGGCCCTTCAGGGTCAGCCGGAAATATCGCCGGAGGATCGCCTCCCGGGCGTCTTCCCGCGTTTCCGCGGACACTTTTTCCATGTTCCCGATGTTGCCCTGAACGACCAGGATCCTCGCCGTGGCATCCGGCGTCGGCTGCCCTTTCCCGGCGATCCATCCCGCCCCGTTGAGCAGGAGCAGGAGAGCCGCCGTACCTCCCAGCAGGTACGCCCCCTTCCGCTCCTTCCGGTGTTCCCATGCCGCCAGGAGGGCCAGGTTCAGGAACAGGGTCAGGACGCCGAGCCCCTCGAACCCGACGAACTCCGCCAGCTGGAACGCGGGCAGCCGGGCCCCCAGCCAGGGATACCCCAGGTTCCAGGGGAAGATCATGGGGACGATTCGCCAGCAGAGCGCGGTGAGGCACGGAAGAAGAGCCATCTGGGCCGCCCTGGAAAGCCCCAGCCGGCTCCGGAGCAGGGCGAAGGCCAGCCCAGCGAGGAGGAAAAACAGGTGGCCGAACGCGCAGAACAGCAGGAGGACGAGCAGCGCGGCCGGCCAGGGCATGTGCCCGAATTCGTGGGCCGTGTGCGCCACCCAGTGGAAGCCGATGAGGCAGAAGAGAAACTGGGCCAGCCACCCCCCCCACAGGATCTTCCGCACAGAGCCTTCGCGGAGCCAGAACAGCCACAGCGGCACGAAGCAGAAAAGGAGCGCCCAGGGCGGGAACGGAATATTGCTCGTACCGAGCAGAAGGCCCGAAAGCAGGGGCAGCCGGCAGCTGGAAAGGCGGGACCGCATTTCCGACACGATATCGCGAACCGCTCCACCCGTCACGGGGCAATCGGGTCCCGGGCGGGGCAGGCGGGACCCGGGTGACCGGACCGCGTCCTTTTCGCCGAATTTCCCCGGATCTCCGGCCGATAAAGGAAACGACGGGGGAGGGATCTCTCCGCGGAGGCAGCGCGTGGGCAGGGACGACTGGAAATACGACGAGGACGCCTGGAGCGAGATGGAGGACGAGGGGAGGAAGGCCGCCCCGCCCCCCGAGAAGCAGTGCCCCCAGTGCCTCCACTGGGTCGACCGCGAGGCGGTCTACTGCCCCTGGTGCGGGAAAGCGCTCGGTGAGAAGGACCGAAGGCGCTGATTCCGGCGGGATAAAAGAGCGGGAATATAAAGGCTTGACAAAGGCGCGGAATGATTGATAAGTTCACGTATGTTGCAAATTTTGGGCGGTCATACGTCCAGGTTTGACAGCGGAATCCAGCAAGGAGGTACAAGGAAGTGGCACAAGGAACGGTGAAGTGGTTCAACGACGCGAAGGGGTACGGGTTCATCGCACAGGAGGGCGGTCCGGACGTGTTCGTGCATTTCAGCGCGATCAAGATGGACGGCTTCCGCTCCCTGAAGGAGGGCGAGCGCGTCGAGTTCGAGATCACCGAAGGCCCCAAGGGCCCGCAGGCCGCCAACGTCACCAAGCCGTAACCAGGCGGGCAACCCAGGGGCACGACGAAACCCCTGCAAACCGAAACCCCCCGGCGGGAAACCGCCGGGGGGTTTTTTTTATCTCGCCGGCGGCGCCGTCGGAGCGCCCGGCACCGCGGGAACCCCGGCCGGGGGCGCGGGCAGGCTCGCCGGCGGGCCGGGCATCGTCTGGACCGGGGCCGGTGCGCCGCTCTTCATGATGCTGGTGGAGGGGCCCCTGCCGGAAAAGTAGGCGAGGAACAGGGAGGTGAGCATGAAGACGATCGCCGCCCCCGCCGTCAGCTTGCTCAGGAAGCTGGTCGGCCCGGTCGAGCCGAACAGGGTCTGCGACGATCCGCCGCCGAAGACCGCGCCGATGTCGGACCCCTTGCCCGTCTGCAGCAGGATGACGAGGATCAGCGCGACGGATACGACGATGTGCAGGACGACGATCAGCGTGTGCATGGTCCGTGGTTTCCTTCTTCGGCGTCGGGGATTAGTGGAACGTCACGATCTTCGCGAACGACTCGGGGGAGAGGCTCGCGCCCCCCACCAGCGCGCCGTCGATGTCTTCGTTCGCCATCAGCGCGGCGATGTTGTCCGGCTTCACGGAGCCGCCGTAGAGGATCCGCACGGAATCGGCGGCGCCCCCCCACAGCTCCTTCAGGCGCCCCCGCAGGAAGGCGTGGACCTCCTGCGCCTGTAACGGCGTCGCCGTCTTCCCCGTTCCGATCGCCCAGACGGGCTCGTAGGCCATGATGACGCGCGCAGCGATGGCGGCGGGGATCTCCTTCGATCCCCCGGCGAGCTGCCGCCCGACCACGTCGAACGTCTTCCCGGCCTCCCGATCCGGCAGCATCTCCCCCACGCAGAGGATGGGGGTGAGCCCGGCGGCGAGGGTGGCGCGGACCTTCCGGTTCACCGCGTCGTCCGTCTCCGCGTAATATTGCCGCCGCTCGGAGTGGCCGATGATGCAATGGGTCGCCCCGGCCTCCTTCAGCATCCGGGCCGAAACTTCCCCGGTGAACGCCCCCTCGTCCTCGAAGTGGACGTTCTGGGACGCCACCCCGATTCCGCTCCCTTGGACGAGCTGCGCCACCGCGCCGATCGAGGGGTACGGCGGGGCGAGGACGATCTCGACCCCCCGGACGCCCGACACCAGCGGCAGGAAGGCCCGGACGAAGGCCGCGGCTTCCGCCGCGGTCTTGTACATCTTCCAGTTGCCGGCGATGACCGGGACGCGCACCGCGTTACCTCGCCGCGGAGACGTACTTCGCCAGGTCGACCAGGCGGCAGGAGTACCCCCACTCGTTGTCGTACCAGGCGAGCACCTTCGCCATCTTCCCGCCGATCACCTTGGTGGAGAGGGCGTCGAAGGAGGACGAGGCCGGGTCGTGGTTGAAATCGATCGAGACGAGCGGCTCGTCCACGTACTGGAGGATCCCCTTCATGGGGCCCTCGGAGGCCTTCCGCATCGCCGCGTTGATCTCCTCCGCCGTGGCGGTCTTCGACAGCTCCGCCGTCAGGTCCACCAGGGAAACGTTCGGGGTGGGGATGCGGATCGCCATCCCGTCGAGCCGTCCCTTCAGCTCGGGGATGACGAGCGAGACGGCCTTGGCGGCTCCCGTGGTCGTCGGGATCATCGACATCCCCGCGGCGCGCGCACGGCGCAGGTCCTTGTGCGGCAGGTCGAGGATCTTCTGGTCGTTCGTGTAGGCGTGGATCGTGGTCATCAGCCCGCGCTCGATCCCGAAGGTGTCGAGCAGCACCTTGGCGACCGGGGCGAGGCAGTTCGTGGTGCAGGAGGCGTTGGAGAGGAGGAAGTGCTTCGCCGGGTCGAACGTCTTCTCGTTGACCCCCATGACGAAGGTCGCGTCCTCCCCCTTCGCCGGGGCGGAGATGATCACGCGCTTCGCGCCCGCCGCGAGGTGCTTCCCGGCGCCGTCCCGGTCCGTGTACCTGCCGGTGGACTCGATGACGATCTCGACCCCCAGCTTCCCCCACGGCAGGTCGGCGGCGTCCTTGCACGACAGGACCTGGACCTCCTTGCCGTTCACCACGACGGCGTTTTCCTTCACCTCCACGGACGCCTCGAAGCGGCCGTGCACGGAGTCGTACTTCAGGAGGTGCGCCAGGGTCTTCGCGTCGGTGATGTCGTTCACGGCCACGATCTGGAGCGAGGGATCCTTGTACGCGGCGCGGAAGAAGTTGCGGCCGATCCGCCCGAACCCGTTGATGCCGACTTTGACGGCCATATCGCGAACCTCCTGCGCGGTAATAGGATGATCCTGCCGGAAAGGAAAGATTATACCCCCTGGGAGCCTTCTGTCAATTTTTCCGGGTATATGGTAGTGGGTCAGTTTGAGATTGTGCTTGAGCGGTTAGGTACGAACTTTGCTGAATTAGCGGGCAGTTTGAAAATTTAGGCAAAAAGTTGGTGGTCGGGATCGATCCAAACAACGTAGAAGATATCATCCATCAGAAAACCATGGATTCGGCCATGCTTGGTTTTCGTCAACTCAAATTGCCATGCCTCTTTACCCCGAAGTTGGGTGTTGAGGCATGTGAACCCGTATTTCTCGGTGGTATCGCACCATTCTATCGGGTGAGATCGTAGGGCTTTTGACCTATTCCCCACTAACTCGCCAACTGAATCGCCCCGGGTTCAGTGGAGACTCAGTTCTGTGAGTCCGACTGTATCCGTCCTGCCGGACTCCGTCCAGTAGAGCATTTCGTATTCGGCCGGCGGGATGTCGCCGATCGGTTCGAGCAGGCGCCGGTTGTTGAACCAGTCGACCCACTCGAGAGTGGCGAACTCCACATCGTCGATGTTCTTCCAAGGTCCCCTTCGTCGGATCACTTCGGTCTTGTAGAGCCCGTTGATGGTTTCAGCGAGCGCGTTGTCGTAGGAATCCCCCCGGGACCCTACCGAGGCGACCGCACCGGCCTCGGCGAGTCGCTCGCTGTAGCGGATGGAGAGGTACTGGCTCCCGCGATCGGAATGGTGCACGAGGCCCTCGGCGTTCCTCCCGCGGGCCCACAGAGCCATCTCGAGGGCGTCGAGCGCCAGATCGCTGCGCAGCGAGCGGGACACCCGCCAACCGACGATCCGCCTGGAGAACACGTCAGTGACGAAGGCGACGTATACGAATCCGTTCCAAGTGGCCACGTAGGTGATGTCGGCCACCCAGAGTTGGTTCGGGCGCGAGGCCCTGAAGTCGCGCTCCACAAGATCTGCTGGCCGAAGCGCACTGCCATCGGGGATCGTCGTGACCTTGAAGGCGCCCCTGCGGACGCCTCGGAGCCCCAAGCCGCTCATGAGGCGCGCGACCGTGCAGCGAGCCACGGGGATCCCCTCGCGGCCGAGTTGCAACCACACCTTGCGTGCCCCATAGACGCCGAAGTTGTCGCGGTGCACGCGTCGGATCTCGGGCTTTAAGCCCTCGTCCCGCACCACCCTGGCCGATGGGGGGCGCGATTTGGCCGCGTAGTAGGTGGAAGGGGCGATCGGCAACTGCTCGCAGATCGGCTCGACCCCGAAACGCTCCTTGTGAGCGTCGATGTAAGCGATCATCTCCTGGTGCGGCGGTCGAGCTCCGCCCCGAAGAAAGCCGCAGCGCTCTTTAGGATCTCGTTCGCGCGCCGCAGTTCACGGTTCTCGCGTTCGATCTCCTTCATGCGGGTGCGCTCGTCACTCGTAATCCCCGGGCGTAATCCCCCATCGCGCTCGGCCTGGCGGACCCAACGCCGCAGCGTCTCCGAGGTCATGCCCAGCTTGCCCGCAATCGAGCAGATCGTCGCCCATTGGCTACCGTGCTCCTCCGTGTGCTCCAGAACCATCCGGACCGCCCGCTCACGCACTTCCCGTGGGTAACGCGTCAGTTTGTTCATGACCCCATCCTCTCAAATGATGGAGTCTCCGGCAAACCCGGGGCGATTCAAACTGTGTTGTGCGATAAATCGCGGAGGCGTTTTAGTAGCGTGTCTAGGTATCCATCTTTACACCTTGATACGCAGAACTTCTTGTTTGTGTGAAGGTCTAGATGTCGGAAGGAGAATAAAAACCTAACCTTTACGTCTTCGTCCGCAACAAGCGGAATGCTTCCCTTGTTGGGCGGCAGATTGCCGCGCCTGATTTTACCCATCAGCCAATGCGCGATAAAAAGCTTTCATTTCCTTATTGCTAATCTTCGCCCTAGATAGCGCGTCGTTCGGGATGGGGCCTCGTGCTACCCTCCATGGCTTTTCCCTGTGCGCTAATTTTTCCAACTGGTACGCACTAAGGCTTCCGTATACGTCCATAATCTCTTCCAAATGCTTTTCCACCTTGCGAGGAAGGGCAGGCTTGCGGGGGTTTTCTTCTATAGGCTTCCATGCCCAATCCTTGAAGGCATGGTACACAGACGGAATAACAGGACCATGCACCCAAGCTTCAAAATCTTCATCGAACAGTGGCTTGTTGTGGATGGCAAGGTACCACGCATGGGCGTAGTAAAGGAGTTTCTGTAATTTCAGATTCGAAATGGGATCGCCGTGTTTGTGCGAAAACCAGATGATGTAATCGGCAACTTCGCGGGCGGTAGTGGGGGCCATTGTCTCCTCCGCTTCTACCGGGATTGTACACCAAAAAGTATTTCCCGCAAGTGTGATGTGACTTTTTTTGTGACTTTTAGTCTAGGAGTCCTGCGATTTCCTCCACCGACCATACATGATCCACAATTCCCGCCTCCATCGCGGGAGTGACCCTCAACGTTTGGTGAATCCTGGCGAAGTTGTAGTACATGAAATGCAAGCTCACCGCATGGCTAAGGTTCTCCACCTTTTTCGAGAAAGCATTCGTTAGCCGCGTGAACCGCCGCATACTCATCCGCATGGTGAGATTGTTCCGCTCCACGTAGCTGGTCGATATGTATTTCGGATCGGGCTCTCCGTTGATCTTGGAAATCCGGGTTCCTGTGCACTCTGCGGGGCTATACTTGGTGTCGGGATTCTTGTTGGCGTTCTCGCTGCCGTATAGTTTCACCAACATCGCGTAATCTACATTTCCGGAGAAAGAGTTTTCCACGGCATCAACATATTTCCGGTATCCGTCCGATGTTAGCTGAATCCGATGGGCAAGCCTCCCGGCCAAGTTATCAATGAACTCTGCCGCATGCTCGGCGGTACGGCGGCCAATCTTCCAACAGGGGACGAGCTTCGTATCGGCGCAAATAGCCGTGAAGGTCCACACGTCTCCGAATCCGAATTGCTCTGCATATTTTTCAGGGACGTTCCTGCTCTTCGAATAACAGAAGCTCCATACTTCATCAACCTGGACGCGCTTGCAGTTCAGGTTATGGAAAGTCTTATCCTGATACTCCGCGCATGCCTTGCCAAGATCGGCCAGGAGCTTGAGTACCGTACCCTTGGCTGCGCCTGTCATGCGGGACGTGGCGCGGATCGAGTTTCCCTCCACCAAGGCGGCTACGATTTGCGCCCTCTGCTTTGTGCTCAGCCTGTTCATCCCCATCCCCCCTCAAGCCTGATGTGACCATTATGCTTGAGCGGTCAAGCAATGTCAAGTGGTTTTTTTCTTGTGGTTGATAATTTTCAATGAATGCATTACGCTATGATATTATACGGTTTTTCACCACTCCAAGTTATTGATATTGCCAAATATCATAATATTATGATAACAAAAAGTCAAGGGTGGGTATTGACACATCATAAAAATATGATACCGTTGCCTGTGTCGGGGGCATGGAGGTTTTTTGATTTCGTCTACCCGAACGGCACCAACCCGATTGAGGAATGGTACAAAAAAGAGGCCGAAGAAGTTCGGGATATGCTGGATGCTATATTAAAAGAGAACCATAGGATAGATAATCCAATTAATTGGGTATACTCTAAGCAACTAAAGGGGAAGTTAAGGGGTTTATGGGAGTTTCGTTATCATTGCAGCTGTCAATATAGGGTTGTTGGATGCTTTGGCCCGGCAAGAAAACAAGCTACGCTTCTAGTTGGATGCTATCATAAAGGAAAGATATATACTCCAACAAACGCTTTAGATTTAGCAGTAAAGAGAGCAGGAATGTTAACTAGAAAGGAGGCAGGTCGTCATGAGCGAAAGATCCGAATGGATCGATAAATTAACAAGTAAATACCGCTCCCGTGTTTCATACACGAAAGCAAAGATTAACGTTAATATTGCCTCTCAAATAAAGGCGTTGCGGCGGCGGAGGGATATGAAACAGATAGACCTTGCCCGCGAAGCAGAGATGCGGCAATCGCGAATTTCCGCGATAGAACGTCCAGGTGCTTCCGGACTTACCGTAGAAACATTGGTTCGCTTGGCCTCGGCTTTTAGAGTAGGATTAATAATAAAATTTGTCCCGTTCAGTGAAATGCTTAGGTGGGATAATAGTTTCTGTCAGGACTTATTTGAAGTTACAAAAATTGATGAAGATATTGAATTTATAAAGCCAGAATTAACAACTGCTTCATTGTCAGCTATGTCTTTTGGTTCTAATTATATGAATATAGATGAAGAGGTGAAACGTTTTATTTTTCCATACTCTCAGGAGGCCAACGAGGAGATGATCGCGGCTGGAAATACTTTTGCGATGGAAATACCAGGGGTTACAGAAACAGCATCGCAACCTCTTCTCAATTAATAATCTAGCATGTAAGGAGATGTAAAAATGACAGAATCTACGCAAAAGAAAACAACAGTAAGGAAACTAGAATTAATTAGACCAAAGGATGGCATCCCTTGCATTTATACCAATCATATACGAATTGGACAAACTGTATATGACATACGAATAACTTTTGGAGAGATTACGGAAGTTACGGAAGAAAGATTTGAAGTGACGGAGCGTATGCAAGTAACAATGTCATGGTTGGAAGCAAAAATATTATCAGAGTTTTTGTCAAGTAATATACGTGTATTCGAAGAAAGAAATGGTCCCATAAAGACTACCTATGCCAAAATTATCAATCCACCGCCAGGGAATATACCTTTGATGATTGATCCAGAAAAGAAGGAATAGGGTTACGCTTACTTAGTCCATCTTGCTTTTGCTGCCTTTTTCGCTATTTCCTTCCGCTTCTTCGCGGATAGTTTCGCGGCGCGAGCCTTCCCGCCCTTGAGCCCACCTAACCGACCCAGGGCTACGGCTGCGGGATTCTTTCCCGAAGTTGCACTCTGCAACTTTTCAGGTTTGTCCTCAGCCGTGGCATCCGCTACAATCGACGCTGCAAGTTGGTTCAGATCGAGGGGCCGCTTCTTCTTTGGGGTTGTCATGCTCCAAGGATAGCATTAGCGGTCAAGCATACGCAAGCCCCCCGACGGCTCAAACTGACCCACTACCGGGTATATAATGTATCCCCCCGGGGACGGGGGGCCCGCAATTCTCACCAGGGTTCGTAGCGAGGTGGTGGAGACGGGCGTGGATACAAGACGCGCGACCGAGGGCCCCGGAGGCGTAGTAGAAACTACGTCGAGGAGCCCGACCGAGCGCAACGCAGTAGACATGCCTGTATCCGCCGCCGCAGTAGAAGCCTGGTGAGAAATGCGGGCTAGGGCCTCGTCAGGTACAGGGTCTGGGTCGGGTAGGCGAACTCGATCCCGCGCTTCCCGAACTCCTCGTAGATCCGCAGGTTGGCCTTCTGCTGGATGTCCATGTATCTCGTGTAGTCGTTGCCCTCCACGTAATAGACGATCTCGTAGATCAGGCTGAAGTCCCCGTAGGAGAAGAAGTGGACACGGTCCAGGGTCGTTCCCTCGATCTCCCGGAAGATGTCCGTGACGATTCCGGGGATCTCCCGGAGAAGCGTGGCCGGGGTCTGGTACGTCACGCCGAGCCGGAACACCACGCGCCGCTTCGCCATCCGCTTGTAGTTGCGCACCCTCGAGTCGGTGAGGTCCTTGTTGGACACGACGATCTGCTCGCCGCCGAGGCTGGCGATTCGCGTGGTCTTGATCCCGAAGCGTTCGATGACTCCCATGTGATCGCCGACGATGACGAAATCGCCGATCTCGAAGGGGCGGTCGAACAGGATGACGAAGTAGCCGAACAGGTCGCCGAGGAGGGCCTGAGCCGCGAGGGCGATGGCGATCCCGCCGATGCCGAGCCCCGCGACCACGGTGGTGATTTTGAACCCGAGGTTGTCGAGCATGAAGAGGGCGCCGATGATCCAGACCACGGCCTTTGCCAGGCCGACGACCCCCTTCAGGGCACGGTCGCTGGTGGCGTCCTCCCCCCGTTTCCGACCGTATTCCTCGAAGCCGAACCGCACGAGCGACACGGCGAATACGATGACGAGGAGCGTCATCAGGACGATACCGGCCATGTCGATGACCCGTTCGAGGGGAGGCGAAAGCTTCAGGAACCGAAGGGAGGCCTGAACGATCGCGAGATAGGCCAGCGGGATACCGGTCCCGCGGATCCGGCCGACGAGGAAGTCGTCGTACGCGGTCGGGGTCCTTTCCGCCCACGCCTTCAGGCGCTTGAATGCCAGGGCGCTGACGATCCGCACCGCGAGGATCCCCCCGAGGATGATCGCCAGGCAGATGAGGTAATCCGAGAGCCGGTTGTGGTAGATCTCCCGCTGCAGGAACTCCCCGATCATCGCTTTCTCCTTTCCTCGATCGCAAGGTACCGGGGTTTCACGCCTCCGGGAGGCCCTCCAGGAGGGCCACCGGAAAGTCGTGGAACACCGCGTGGGAGTGCAGCAGCTTCGAACCGTCCTCCCCGGAAGCGTGAAGGGTCTCCCCCGTGAAAACGTTTCGCCATTTGCCCGGGGCTTCCGCCGGCAGCCGGACGGCGGTTCGCGCCCCCCAGACCCCGAGGCCGACGGGGAATTCCCCCGGCGCCGCCAGGCGGGTAACGAGGCGCGGGACCGCCGCGATCGCCCATGCATCGCCCCGTTTTCGCGCGAACGCCAGCGCATGCTCCTTCAGCCCGCCCGTTACGGGGAGGGGCAGGTAGGCGCCGTCCAGGAACAGCTCCTTCCGCTCCCGCCGGAAGGAGAGCGCCTTGCATGTCACGAAAAGCTTGACCCGTCCGTTTTCCCAGGAGGAGAGGAGATCCCGGGCGAGGGGGCCGAGCCCCTGGACCTCCATCGTCATCAGTTCGTGCAGGAGGCCGGTGCGGTGCGGGTAATCCACCGGCCGGCGGTTGTCCGGGTCCACCAGCGAAAAGTCCCAGATTTCCATCCCCTGGTAGATGTCGGGAACCCCGGGCGAGGCGATTTTCAGCAGGAGCTGGGCCAGGCTGTTGATCGCCCCGTAATGGGCGACCTTCCGCTGGAAGGGGAGGAAATCGGCCAGGAACGCGTTGGTGCCGGGCGACGGATCCTCCAGCAGGGAGGCGACGAACTCCTTCACCGCGCCTTCATGGGGGAGGTTGTATCGTATCCATCGGGTGTGGACCTTGGCCTCCCGCATCGCTTTCACCATGTAGTTCTCGATCCGGGCCTGGAGCTCGGGGAGTTCCTCCTCCTGGAGGGGCCACGCCCCCAGGAGCGTCTGGTAGAGGAGGATCTCCTCCCCCGGGTCCGGCGTCGCGAGCCCGTTGACGATCCGTTTCTTTCCGGCGTTCTGCCGGCTCCACTGCTGGAGTCGCTTCTCCCACTCCTCCGGGATCTCCGAGAGGACGTTGATCCGCGCCCGCACGTCCTCGCTCCTCTTGGTGTCGTGGGTCGAGGTGGCGTTCATGGAATACGGCCAGCGGCCGGCGATGGTTTCGCAGCGGCCGTGGAACGCGCCGACGGAAACACA
>Ga0326597_10010661_pt1 | contig 12223 bp, 9 predicted proteins | sample RVTome_12_FD_203789 | JGI IMG/M metagenome (GOLD analysis project Ga0326597, IMG submission 203789) | Soil microbial communities from uranium-contaminated site in the Upper Colorado River Basin, Wyoming, United States - RVT100D185 | ecosystem: Environmental > Terrestrial > Soil > Contaminated >... | reverse complement strand
GTCAACCCTGTGACGTGAACGGAAATGGGCCCTGAAAAGACGAATCCCGCTCGGTCTCCAGCGAAGATCCGCGCGAGTTGAAAGCTGCGACGCGCGCCGCTTCCCGGTCGCCCTCGTGGCCCTGGTTGGCTACACTCTCAGCCAGAATGCGAGTTCTACTCCTCGAGTTCGGGTTGATATCGGCCGCTGTAATGGCCGCCGGCTGCCTGGCCTCATGCGGCCCACCGGGTCAATGGACCGAGCCGGCCACGGACATGGAATTCGTGTGGATACCGCCCGGCACCTTTCTCATGGGCTCGAATCCCATGGAGCCGGCTGACCCGAGGCCGGCACCGCTTCACGAAGTCGCGATCACGGAGGGCTTCTACCTCGGCCGTTACGAGGTGACGCAGGAAGAGTGGGAGCGGATCATGGGTGAGAATCCCGGCTCGTTCGGGGAATGCGGGCCGCGATGCCCGATCGAGACGGTAAGCTGGGATGAGGTGCAGGAGTTCCTGAGACGGTTGAACGAGTTGGGCCCGGCGAGCCTGTTCCGCCTGCCGACGGAGGCCGAGTGGGAATATGCTTGCCGGGCAGGCACCAGTACGCCCTTCGCCGGGAGGTCCACGCTGACGGCGGTGCACGCGAATATCGATGGACGGATGCCGTATCCGGGCGAGCCGCCGGGAGCGTTTCGTGGTACGCCAACGCCCGTGGGCAGCTTTGCGCCAAACGGGTGGGGCCTCTACGACATGCACGGCAACGTCTGGGAGTGGACGGCGGATGAGTATTGCCCGTACCCGAGCGAACCGGTGAGCGACCCGGTGGGCGGTTGTGGATCCGGGGTCAAGAACATCCGCGGCGGGAGCTGGTACTTCAGCGCCTCGAGCGCACGTTGCGGTCGTCGATACACGCACGCACCTTCGGATCGAGGATTCAGCATTGGCTTCCGGGTGGTACGCGAAGCCAGGTGAGGCGGCGGCCGCCGCGCGCCGGAAGAAGGTGCTGTCGCAGGGTTCGCGGCATGAAGCGGATCCACGGAGCCGGAGGTACCATGCGCAACCTGATGCGGTGCGTGGTGTGGTTCGCCGTTGTCGTGGCATCGGCGTGCACGGCTGATTCACCGGCCCCATCCGGCTTTTCGGTTGTCGACAGCGCGGGAACGCGGATCGCGTCCAACGAGTGGACCGGGGAACGGCAGGTGCCCCGGTGGCAGCTTCAGGAACCGCCGCTGCTGACGATTGGCGACCCCGCCGCTTCCGAGGAATACGAGCTGCATCGCGTCTACTACGCGAGGCTGACACCGGACGGCCGGGTCGTTGCTTCCGTGAACCTCAGCGAGATACGGATCTACTCGCCCGACGGTACCTGGCTTCTTACGATCGGCCGCCAGGGCGAGGGTCCCGGCGAGTTCCAGTTCCTGTGGGATGCTCACCCGGTAGGCGATTCCCTGGTCCGGTCGCTGGACGTCGGCAACCGTCGCACGTCGATCTTCGATTCCCGGACCGGCGAGCTTCGCAGGGAGTCCGCGATGATCCCGATCACCAATCCCAATGGCGCCGGCGTGCTGGCTGATGACAGCTATGCCGGCCTGAGGTCGAGGACCGGCGTGCTGAACGAGCGGTACGTCGTCCACATCTCGCGGGACGGCGACGTCGTGGACACGGTCGCCCACCTGACGGCTCCTGCGCGGACGGAGAGTCCGGTCCCCAATGCCAGCTATCAGTTCGAGCCGAGCTTCTCGTCCACGGCTGCCGGCGACTGGATCTGGGCCGGATGGGAAGGCCGGTACTCGATCCATCGGTACCGGGCGGACGGCACCCTGGAGCGGATCATACGTTCGAGCTTCGAGGGCGAGCCCGTGACGGATGAGATCAGGCAGAGCGCAGCCGAGGGGCCAACGGAGTTTCCCGAGACGCCGCCCACCCAGATCTTCCCCGACCGGCTTCCGCCGTGGAACAAGCTGCTGGCGACGGATTCGGGCTGGCTCTGGGTCCGACGGTTCCGGTCGCCAGTTGGTGAAGATCTGAATACCTGGGATATCTACGACCCCGATGGGCGGCTGGCAGCGTACATGCGGATCCCGACCACGGGTCGCCTGTCGGAGGTCGGCGACGATCACGTCATTGGCGTCTTCCGCAACGAGCTGGACGTCGAGACGATCCGGGTGTATCGCCTCATCAAGACCGATCAGCGGTGACCGTCACCGGGGCCGTCGCTTTACGTGAGCTGGGCAGGAGATCCAGTCGAGAGGCCTCGGCCCCTCGCCGTGTGCGAATTCTCGCCAGCCTGATCGTTCTACTGTCGGGGCAATGTCCCGGGCGGCGACTCTTGACGGGGACTGACGGGCGTGTGGCCGCACGATCGCGGGCGGTCCCTTCGGGCGAGGGGTCGACCGCGCTTCGGGAAGCGCATATGGCGAATCGATGGCTGATGGTTCTTTTGCAGCGGGCACGCTGGCCGCCTGTACAGAGCTGTCACCGGCAGGCATCGATGACCCGGTCCCCGCCGAAGCGCCGAGCCGGGCCGGGATGATCCTCCGGTTCGGCCCACGCGCCATCGTGGATTCGCTGTTTCCCGTTGCCGTTCTCCCCCCTGGTGCTCCGCCCGATGCCGGGATCGGCGTTCCCCAGCCAGTACGTGCCTGGGATGGGTATTTCCTATGTCCGACCCGTGCCGGGTTGGTCAGGCGAGAGCTGGAGACCGTCACCCGTGACGGCTCGACGTGGCTGACGGTGTGGCCGGTGGGCTCTATCACCTGACACCTGACCCCGCCGGCGTGGCCGTTCAGGGAGCACGACCGGTCGCGCGCCAACGATCGCAACGTGGTCGCACCGGCGAACTACATCGCCTGGACGGAGCAGGCCACAGCGTTCGCGTCGCTCGCAGCCTTCGGCGCAGTCAGCGCATCGATCACGGGCGATGGCGAGCCAGAGCGCGTCGGCCAGATCTACAGCACGGCGAAACGCCTGCCCATGCTGGGCGTCCAGCCGCTGCTCGGCCGGCTGTTCGAAGAAGGCGAGGACCGCGAAGGCGCGGCACCGGTCGCGCTGCTGAGCGAGTCGTTCTGGCGCCGCCGCTGCGGCGGTGATGCCGCCGTTGTCGGCCGGACCATGTACATGAATGACCGGGCGACAACGATCATCGGGATCCTGCCCGCCTGGTTCACCTTCGAGCCGCCGCTCCAGTTCGGCTTCACCGGAACGACCGATGTCTGGGGCCCGTTCCAGCTGAGCGAGCAGCATCGCACGTGGGGGCGGCCGCTTTTCCAGGTCCTGGCCAGGCTGGCGCCCGGCACGACACCGGAGCGGACGCAGCGCGAAATGGCGAGGCTCGCCGGCCGGCTCGAGCGCGAGGTCCCGCAGCGGCAGGGCAACTGGGGCATCAACGTCGTGCCGATGCAGGAGCAGGTAACGGGCGCGGTTTCGCGCGCGTTGCTCGTCGTGTTCGGCGCGGTTTCGTTCGTGCTGCTCATCGCGTGCGCGAACGTGGCCAACCTGCTGCTTTTCACGCGCGACCGAGCGACAGCAGGAGGTCGCCGTGCGCGCCGCGCTCGGCGCGAGCCGCGCCCGCATCGCGCAGCAGCTCGTGGCGGAGAGCCTGACGCTTGCGCTGTGGGCGGCGGCGCCGGACTGCTGCTCGCGAGCCTGGGCGTCGGCGCACTGCACACCCTGGCGCCCGACATTCCGCGACTCGAGACGGTCTCCGTGCGCCTGCCGGTCCTCCTCTTCGCCATCGGCGTCACACTGCTCACGGGTGCGCTGTCCGGCACGGCGCCCATCGTGCATGTGCTGCGCTCGGCCTGGCGAACTGGCTGCGAGGCCGCGGCGGCGAAGGCGGCAGGCGAGAGGCGAGACGGACGCGCAACGCGCTGGTCGTGTCGAGCTGGCGCTCTGCTCGTCCTGCTCGTGGGCGCCGGCCTGCTCATCCGGAGCCTGGTCCGGCTCATCGCCACCGGTGTCGGCTTCGATACGGAGCGGCTGCTCACGGCGACGGTCGAGCTGCCGGCCGCGCGCTACCCGGAGGAGGTGCAGCGGGCCGCGTTCTACAACGGGCTCGTCGAGCGCGTGGAGACGCTGCCGGGCGTGGAGGCGGCGAGCGCGATCACGTTCGCGCCGCTCTCGGGTTTCGGTTCAGCGACCTACTTCTGGGCCAACGACCGACCCGTGCCACAGCCCGGCGAACAGCCCACCGCCGAGATCCGCTGGGACTTCGTGCTCGCCCGGCGCGTCCGCGAGCGCGTCATCACGGACGTCCGCGCGGCCCTCGAAGGGACCGAAGGACGCCGAACAGCTGTTCTGGCTGCTGCGCCACGCTCGTCGAAGCGCTCGTGGGAACCGGTGACCGCGACGCGGCCGAGCAGATCCGGACCCTCGCCCTGGCCGAGGCGCCGGGACCCTGGATGCCCGGGTCCATGAACGACCAGGTGACCAGACTCGAAGCGCTGCTGGCCAAAGACCCGCTGCGTTACCTCCGCGCCGGCGACTGACCGGCGGGAGACCCCCGAGCGGACGGACAACCGCTGCCCGTCCTTCGCCTACACACAATGCGGGGATTCCCGACTCCCCGTGGCGAAGCGGCTCCCGACATTGAAACAGAACGTTGCACCGTTCCGTTGCGGAGGTGCCGATGGCGGGAGTGGTTACGAAGGACCTGGCACTGCTGGGCGAGTTGGCGAACGTAGGGTTCTTCGAGGTCGACGCGGATCGCAACGTCGTCGCGCTGAGCCCCGAGCTGGAGCGGATCACGGGATTCGCGGCGGACGAGGTGGTCGGCAAGCCGTGCATTTCGCTGATCCGCTGCAACGACTGCCTCAAGGGCTGCGGCGTGTTCAGGCACGGCCGCGTCAACAGCGCGCGGCTGCGCATCTATCGCAAGGATGGCAGCGAGCTGGAGGTGATCCGGTCGGGCGCGCTGATCCGCGACGAAGCGGGCCAGCCCGCAGGCGCGCTCGAGATCGTCCGTCTTCCGGGCGACGAAGCGGCGGCGTGCGGCGCTCTCGTTCCCGCGGAGCTGGACGTGCTGCTGCGCGGGCTCGGCCGGCTGTTCATCGCAGCGGACGAGCAACTGCGGATTCGCGCATACTCGCCTTCGCTTCCCGCGCTGATCGGCTGGTCCGCGGAGCGGCTGAGCGGCGCCACGCTGCTCGACCTGTTCGGCGAAGAACTGTTCGGACCTCTGGGCACGCTGCGCTCGTCGGTCCTCGCGGGTAAGCGGAAGGAAGGCTGGCGGGCCTCGCTTCCCGCCGCCGCTGGCGGACGCATGGGCGTTTCCATGTCGATCGGCCCGCTCGCCGAGGAGGACCGGTGCGGCCACGCCGACGTGCGCGTCGTCCTGATGATGCGGCCGGACACCGACGGACAGCATCCCGTCGAGGAACGCCGCGCCTTCCATGGCATCGTCGGCCGGTCCGCTGCCATGCAGCGCATCTTCCGCCTGATCGATCTGCTGCGCGACAACGACGCGACCGTGCTCATCACGGGCGAGAGCGGCACCGGCAAGGAGCTGATCGCGCGCGCGATCCATGCCACTTCCAACCGGGCGTCCGGCCCGTTCGTCGCGGTCAACTGCGCCGCGCTTCCGGCCGATCTGCTCGAATCCGAGCTGTTCGGCCACGTTCGCGGGGCGTTCACGGGCGCCGTGCGCGATCGCGCTGGCCGCTTCGAGATGGCCAATGGCGGGACCCTCTTCCTTGACGAGATCGGCGACCTCGCCCCCGCGTTGCAGGCCAAGATCCTGCGCGCGTTGCAGGAGCGCACGTTCGAGCGCGTCGGCGAAACGCGGACGCGCACCTCGGATGTGCGCGTGGTCGCCGCGACGCACGTGCATATCGCGCGCGCCGTCGCCGAACACCAGTTCCGGGAGGACCTCTATTACCGGCTGCGCGTCATCCCCATCGAGCTGCCGCCCCTGCGCGAGCGACGGGAGGACCTGCCCGACCTGATCGACTCGCTGCTCCACAGGATCGGCCGGCGCCACGACCGCGCGCTGCGCCTGGCCAGCACCGTCTCGCGCGTGCTCCTCGAGTACGACTGGCCCGGCAACGTCCGCGAGCTGGAGAACGCGCTCGAGTACGCCGTCACCGTCTGTGCCGGTCAGACGATCCACCTCGACGACCTGCCGGCAGAGATTCGCCGGCCGGCAGTGACGCCGCCGGGCGCTGACGCGTCCGTGATCCCGCTCTATCCGCCCGCCGCACCGGGAGAGGACGCCGTACCCGAAGAGGCGAAGCGAATCCTCGAGGCACTGATCCAGACCCGCTACGAGCGGAGCAGCGCGGCCAGGCTGCTCGGCATGAGCCGGACCACGCTCTGGCGGAAGATGCGTGAGTACCGGTTGTAGGTCCCGGCTGAAACAGTCTGTTCGGATGCGAAACATGGCGTTGAAACAACGTGTTTCGCACCTCCCGCGCTGTTGGCCGTTGCGCCGCGCAAGTTGTTGTCTCCCCATGTGTTGTACGATTCGTCCCGGCCGGCACCGGTCGTGCCTTCCTGAGTGGGCGCAGGGAGCAACCAGACCGGAGAGTCGGCATGAAGAAGATCCTGATCCTGGGCGCGGGCACGGCGGGCACGATGATGGCCGTCAAGCTGCGGCGCGCACTCGATGCGGGGGACTGGTCGATCACGATCATCGATCGCGATGACCGGCACGTGTACCAGCCGGGCCTGCTGTTCATCCCGTTCGGCATCTACACGGAAAGGGACCTCTACAAGTCGCGCGCGCGGTTCATCCCCTACGGCGTGACGCTGGTCTATGGCGAGACGGAGGCCATCGAGCCGGACCGGAACCGGGTGCGTCTGTCGGACGGCCGGCAGTTCGCATACGACCTGCTGATCGTGGCGACGGGCAGCCGCATCGTGCCGGCGGAGACCCCGGGCCTGCTCGAGGGCGGCTGGCGCCGCAACGTGTTCGACTTCTACACGGCGGATGGCGCGCTCGCGCTGGCCGACCGGCTCCGCACCTGGAAGGGCGGCCGGCTGGTCGTGAACCTGGTCGACATGCCGATCAAGTGCCCGGTCGCGCCGCTCGAGTTCGTGTTCCTCGCCGACTGGTACTTCCACACGCAGGGCATTCGGAGGGACGTGGAGCTGGTATACGCCACGCCTCTGAGCGGGCCGTTCACGCGGCAGCGCTGCTCCGACGCGCTGAGCGGCCTGCTGGCGGGCCGCGAGGTGAGGACGGAAACGCAGTTCGCCGTCGAGCGGGTGGACGCGGAGGGCGGCTCGCTCCGGGGATACGACGGCCGCGAGCTGCCGTTCGACCTGCTCGTGACCATTCCGATCCACCGGGGCAGCGAGCTGATCGCGCGGTCGGGGATCGGCGACGAGCTGGACTTCATCCCGACGAACCGGCACACGCTCCAGGCGGAGCATTGGCCGAACATGTTCGTGATCGGCGATGCCACGAACCTGCCATCGTCGAAGGCGGGGTCGGTCGCGCACTTCCAGGCGGACGTCCTGCTGGACAACGTGCTGCGGTGGATCGGCGGCCGCGAGCTGGAGCCGGGGTTCGACGGCCACGCGAACTGCTTCATCGAGACCGGCTTCGGCAGGGCCGTGCTGGTCGACTTCAACTACGACGTCGAGCCGGTACCCGGGAAGTTCCCGCTGCCCGGCGCGGGCCCGTTCACGCTGCTGGCGGAGAGCGAGGCGAACCACTGGGGCAAGATGGCGTTCCGCTGGGTCTACTGGAACCTGCTGCTCAAGGGCGCCGACCTGAGCGCGATCGGCCCGCAGATGGCACTGGCCGGCAAGCAGATCTGAGCGTGAGAAGACGCCACTGGAGACGAGGAAATGAGCACGGTACTGCGACAGGATGAAGCCCCGGCGCCCTGGACCGTGCTGCGCGGGGATGAGGACGCCCTCTCGCTGCACGAGAAGCTGGACCAGATCACGGCGGCGGTGGAAGCGCTGGACGCGCGGCGCCAGCAGCTCGAGGAGTTGATTACCGACCTGATGCCGGCGGTGAACGGCGCAATCACAATCGCGATCCGTCGCCTGGACGAGCTGGAGAAGGGCGGCACACTGGCGTTCGCGCGGGAGGCTGCGGCGGCGTTCGAGCAGGTCGCGCGGACCGTCGAGCCGCAGCGCCTGCACCGGCTCGCGGAGGGCGCGGACGCGCTGCTGCGCCTGGTGGAGCTGGCGTCGGCGCCCGAGCTGGGCGCGCTGCTCGAGCGCACGGTGGCGGCGGTCCGCGAAGCCGACAAGGGACCGCCCCCGAAGCTGCGCCATCTGGTACGCGCGACGCGCGAGCCGCGGGTGCGGCGCGGTCTGTCGGCAACACTCGGCATCCTGCGCGCGATCGGCAGCGGAACGCGCAGTCCGGCCGGCACGGCGCTGGTCCTGCCGGCTCATCCGCCCGCGCCGGCCCGTCCCGCACGCGCCGCGCGGGCAGCCACGAAGCAGCCCGCTGCCTCGCATTGCCCGGCGCCCGCCGCCAGCGGCGGCAGCAGCCGGATGCCGGCCGGCGTGCCGGTCGCGTTCGACGCCGAAGGCTTCATGCTCGACAGCGGGGCGTGGACACGAGAGATCGCGCAGGCGATCGCCGCGGAATACGGTCTTGCCGAGCTGACGCGGTCACACTGGGACGTGATCGAGTTCTGCCAGAAGGACGCCCGGACGACCGGTGCGTCGCCGGGCCTGAGGCGGATCACCACGTCGCTCGGCATCGCGCCGCGCGCGATGTACGGGCTGTTCCCGAAGGGGCCGGGCATGCTGGCCGCGCGCATTGCGGGCCTGCCGAAACCGAAGAGCTGTGTCTGAGGAGGAACCACCATGACGACCGCAACGATGAGCTATCCCACGGCCCCGGAGACGGCGCTGCCCGCCACCCAGCGCAAGGTCGCGATCATCTGCTCGAAGGGATCGCTCGACATGGCCTATCCCGGGCTGATCCTTGCCAATGCCGCGCGCATGATGGGGATCGACGCCGTGATCTTCTTCACGTTCTGGGGCCTCGACATCGTCCGCGAGAAGACGGTCGACAAGCTGCAGCCGGGCGTTGTCGGCAACCCGGCGATGCACATGCCGACGATGGTGGCCGGCCTGCCCGGGATGGCGGCGATGGCGGCGAAGATGATGAGGAAAAAGATCGCGGGCATTGAGGTACCGACGATACGGGAGCTGCTGGAAACGCTTGATGAGGCGGGCGCCGAGCTGTACGCCTGCCAGATGGCCATGGAGATGATGGACTTCACCAGGGATGATCTCGTGCCCCAGGTCCGCGATGTGATCACGGCCATGGACTTCTTCACGAAGTCCGAGGGCGCGCAGATCATCTTCATCTGAACGCCGAGGGAGACATGAAGGCATACAGGGCAGCATTGGTCCTGACGCTGGTGGCCGGCGCGCCGGCCGCGGCGCAGACCAACGGATTCGTACTGCAGTGCCTGTCCGCGCGCACGGCGGGACAGGGTTGCGTGACCCGGGCTCAGGGCTCGATCCCGACGACGCTGTTCCGTGATCCGGCGGGAATCACGGGGTTCGACCGGCCGGCTCTGGAGGTGAACGCGGCGCCGTTCATGCCGGCACTCACGTTCAGCAACCGCGCGAACACCGCCACGGTCGATGGGTCGCGTCACGTGTACCCGCTTGTGTCGGCGGCATACGTCGCCCCGCGGCAAGGACGGTTCGCGTGGGCCGTCGGCGTGGAGCCGATCGGCGGGTTCGGCGCCGACTTCCGCCTGCGCCACGAACTGTTGAGCGGGCCTGAGGGAACGCTGCTCGACTACGAAAGCTTCTTCGCGGCGGCGAAATTCGGGCCCGTCGTCGCCTGGGAGCTGTCCCACGGATTCAGCGTGGGCGCCAGCCTGAGCGGGACGTACGCGCAGATCCGCGATTTCCGCATGCCGTTCTCGATGGCGCCGGCCGTCGCGCAGGGCCTGGCCGGCATCCCGCAGCTCGATCCCGCGGTCTACGGTCCGCTGTTCCAGCAGTTCACGGAAATGACCGCGTACGGAGACTCGAAGAGCTACGACGGACTGACGTGGACCGCCGATCTCGGGATCGCGTGGCGCTCACCGACCGGCCTGGCCTTCTCCGCTTCGTGGTCGCCACGGCGGAAGATCGGGCTGGACGGCGGTACCGCGACGATCGACATGACGGCGCAGTTCGGCCAGATGCTGGAAGCCATGGTGCAGTCTCGCGCTCTGGCCTACGGCGAATCGACCGGACAGGCGCAGGCCGCCGTCATGCAGCAGCTCGGCGCAGCCGGACTCGACCTTCAGGCGGGCGTCCTCGGCCACTATGCCGCCGCCACTGAGCTGGCGTTCCCGATGACCATCGGCGCGGGCGTGGCCGTGCCGGTCTCGGAGAAGCTCCGGCTCGCCGGCGAGCTGGAATGGCGCGAGTGGTCGGAAGCCGAGGACATCATGCCGTTCCGCCTCACGAAGGGTGACAACGCAAACCTCAACCTGATGATGAACGCAGATCCGCGGAACGGTGACTTCACCTATCCCTTCCCGCTGCTCTGGCAGGACGCTCTCACGGTCAAGGTGGGCGGGACGTACTCGCTGAACGAGACCACCGCGCTGCGCGCCGGATACATGCAGGGCGGCAATCCGGTCCCGGACAACACCGTGTTCGTGGCCTTCCCGGCGATCTCGACGCGCGCGCTCTCGCTCGGATTCAGCGTGAACGCGGCCGGACTACCGCTCGACGTGTCCTACGTGCGTGCGTTCGAGCATCGGCTGGACGGCTGCACGAACGGCCACAGGATCGGCAGCGAGTACGTGAACAGCAGCACCACCATGAGCCAGGACGTGTTGACCTTCGGCATGCTCTGGCGCTTCCAGGACTGAGCGTCCGGCGGAGCCGACCGGCTCTGCCGGCCACACCGCGCCACCGGCCGCCGCTCGTCGGGCGGGCCGGTGGCCGCGTGTGGCCGCCTTCACCCCCAGCAGCTCGAAGGATTGCGCGACACGATTCCCACGCTGATGCGGATCAGCGCCCCGCCCTCGAGCAGGTTCGCCGACCGGTACCGGAACCGGTGCGGGAAAGTGTGGCGAGCGCATCGTCGACGGCGAACGTTCCACGCGAGGTCGTGGCCGCACGCCTCCGGGCCGCGCCGATTCCGGGTCATTATCCGCCGGTCGGGAGCGCCGTCGTCGCGGATGACGGGTCCATCTGGCTCGGGCTGCAGGGGCCATTCGCGGCCGCGCTGGCTGGTGCTCGAGTCGATGGGCCTGCCGCTCGCCCGGGTCGCCGGTGATCCAGCGCTCCAGATCCTGGTCGTGCGGCGCAGCGAGGCATGGGGCGTGGTGCGGAACGAGCTGGACGTGCCCTCCGTAGTACGGTAGGGGATCCAGCGTTGACGAAAACCGTGATGGCTTGATGAGCGGAACGAGTTTCGGGCCCGGCGGCATCGATGCGGTCTGCTTCGACTTCTTCAACACGCTCGTCGAGCATCGCGATGGCCGGGGCCGGGGCGCCAGCCTGATGGAATACTTCGCCAGCGCGGGGCTCGACTCCGATCCCTGGCGGCACGACGTGATGTACGACGTCTTCGAGCCGCACGCGCGCGAGTACTCGCCCACCTTGCCGGAAGAAGCGAAGGCGGCGTACCTGGACCGGTTGACGGGTCGCCTGTTCGCGTACCTCAACGTGCGCGTTGCGCCGGAGACGATGTCGCGCCATGCCGCGCACGTATGGGAGCTGATAGGTCCGCCGAGCCTGTCCGTCTTCCCGGACGTCGATGGCGTGCTCCGCTCTCTCAGGCAGGCCGGCCTGAAGACCGCGGTGGTCTCCAACTGGATGTGCGGGCTCGGCCACTTCTGCGTCGAGCTGGGGATCGGCGACCTCTTCGATCACGTGCTCGCGTCCGCCGAGCTGGGCAGGAAGAAGCCCGAGCCGGCGATCTTCGCGGAAGCCTGCAGGCGGCTGGGCACCGAGCCCGGCCGCACACTGCACGTAGGCGACACGCTCCTCGACGACCTGGAAGGCGCGCGGAACGCCGGCCTCCATGCGCTCCTGGTGCAGCGGAACGCGGATGGCAACGGGACGGCGGGGCCATCGATCCGGAGCCTCGACGAGATCCCCGGGCTCCTCGGACTCGACCCGCCGGCAGACCCGCGCAGGCCATGATGCCCGGGCGGATCCTGGCACCGGGTCCGCTGGAGCGCCGGGACATGGTCCTGGTCGAGGCGGCATTGCGACCGTCCGGAACGCGAGCCGGCCCTTGCCGCGGGACCACGTCCTGCTCGTTTCACGGGCGGGAGCGTCGCGAAGGGTGACCGATGACACGAGTG
>Ga0326597_10010660_pt1 | contig 12223 bp, 15 predicted proteins | sample RVTome_12_FD_203789 | JGI IMG/M metagenome (GOLD analysis project Ga0326597, IMG submission 203789) | Soil microbial communities from uranium-contaminated site in the Upper Colorado River Basin, Wyoming, United States - RVT100D185 | ecosystem: Environmental > Terrestrial > Soil > Contaminated >... | reverse complement strand
ACCCTCTGGGAGATCCACCCGATCACGAAGATTGAGGTCTGGCGGGACGACGGCTGGGTGGACGTGGACGACCTGCCCTAGCATGACCATGCTTCACGTCCTGATGATCTCGACGGCGCTCCTGGCTCAGGAGCCCCAGCTCGCGCGGACAACTCTCAGGCCCCCCCGGGTCGTGGCTGAGTCGGTGAGCGTTCCCAACCTGATTGACAGCACGCTGGTGGCCGCGGCGCTCGCCCTCGGCCGGTTGCGGCTCGCCACCGGAGAAATCGTGTATGTGGAGCGGGCGGGCCCCCCGGGACTCGTGGTGTCGCACCAGCCGCCGTCGGGCACGTTGGTTCCACCCGGAACTCCGGTGACGCTCCGACTCTCGACTCAGATCCGGTTCGTCCGGGTGCCGAGTGTCGTGGACAGTTCATTGGCGAGGGCCAGGGTGATCCTTCGGGAGGCAGGGTTCCGAGTCGGCAGGATTGACTCTCTCCCCGACCCGCGTCGGCCGGGCATCGTGGTACGCCAGATCCCGTTCGGGAACGACTCGGTGTCTCCGCGCGTGGCGGTGGATCTCTGGGTAGCGCGGAGGGTGTCCGTCGCGGAGGCGGACCCTGATGCGCCGGTGGTCATCCCGCAGCCGGCTCCCGAAACGGTCGTGACGACGGCCCCGGAGAGGACCGACACCGGCGAGTCTACTGTGGTCCAGGGTGGACCACGGCGCTGGTGGATTCCCACCGGGATCGTCGGGGGAGGAATCGTCCTACTCGTGCTTCTGGCCAAGCTGGGACTCTTCGCGCGCCCGAAAGCCGACGGCCCGTCCCCTCACACGCCACCGACCCCGCCGCCGGCAGGGCCCCCGTTGGAGCTGAAGCCGCATCGCGATTCGGGGACCGCGACGGTGGATCGCGGCGATCCGGCGGCAAGCGACGGCGTGCGGCTCCGAGCCGTCGTGGATCGGGGAACGCCGACCATTGACCCGAACCAACGCATCACCGAGGAGGAGGCCCCGTGACCGACACCCACGTCACCCTCAGCGCGGTTTTTCCCGAGGAGAAGCTCGAAGTTCCCGCGCTCGTCGAGGCGGCGGGCCGAGCCATCAGGGAGATCCCGGTCGAAGCCGCCATGGAGGCCAGCACCTCACCCGCGTTCTGGCTTTCGGCGTCCAAGAACGCCGCCGGACTGGTCAAAGAACTGCTCGACGTACCGCTCGCGGACGTGCTCGTCGAGGCCTGGAAACAGCACCGCCGGTTCCGCCAGTATGCCGACGCCGAGCGCTATCCGCCCGGAGAGGTCAGCGTGGTTCCCCTCGCGGAACACCACATCACCTCCACGCACGAGCCATACATAGAAGTCGTGATTGGTGGGGTGTCGCGCGGCAAGATCCCCTTTGAGGTCACCCTGGACGTGACCGTCAAGGCGGGGAACCTGATTATCGAGAGCGGGAAGATCAAACGCCTGGAGGCGGCCCGGGCCCAGGTCAGCGGCAGGCTCGCCTGTGCGGGGGAAACCCTCCTGAAGCATGAATCCGAAGAGTTCGTCTGGGATGACGCGATCACGTTCGGCGCGGGAATCCCGATTCCGGTCTGAGCGTTCGACGGGAAGGTGTCATCCGGAGGCGCCGAAGGCCACCTTGAGGAACTGCGCCGCCGCCCGCAGGTCCAGCGAGACACCGAGGAAGAGGTCGCCCCGCCAGCGCTTGACGGTCGGAATCTCCTCGCTCGATCCACCGAAGACCGACCCGACGTCGAGACCGCTCTGGGGGTCCAACGTCGTGACACGCCCCCAGTGCAGCCCCCCCAGAAAACTGAATGTGCCCTGAAAGGTTACGGTACCGCCCAGGAAGACGTTCTCCGACACGTCATTCAGCGCGAACCCGATGGTGGGACGGACGAGGATGGGCTCCTTCTCGATGTCCCGGCGGCCGAAGAACGGCGTATAGAACACTCCATAGAGAATGCGTTGCCTGGCCAAGGTCCCCGACTCGTCCGCGGGGGCGCTCGGGTTGCGCGTCGGGTCTTCGACCTCGGTGATGATCGAATCGGCCCCGTCGTGCACCAGCCCGAAGCGCGGGTCCCTCAGCGCCGACCGAACGATGCCGAAGGAAAATGCGCCCGTGAAGAGCGGGTGGACCCCGAACTCGACCTTCCCCAGCACCTCGGTGTCTTCGCTGGTACGCAAGGCGATCTCGAATTCGCCGCGTCCCGGCGCGAAGTCGTGGAGCAGGACCGTACGATCGCCGCAAGGCGGTGGTTGTCCCGCCGCTTGGCGTCGGAGCCCCGGGAGTTCCGCCACCCGCACCTCGGCCCCGGCGATGCGCACGCTCGTGGCCATGCGAAACTCCGATGAGCGGCGCACACTGAGCCGCGGCAGAAGTTGCTCGGCGCCAACCACCGTCACGGCGATGACGTCGTCCTCATCAATCACGTCACCCGGACGGGAAAGAACCTCGCCCAACGGCGTCACCGCGAAATCCGCGCGATTGGCGGTCCCATCGTATGCAGTGCCGGCAGTCCGGACCTGGCACTGGGCCGAAAGCAATTCGGTGAGGGAAAGTGTCCGTGCGACTTGCGGGGGATCCTGGGTAGGTCCGGCCGTCAGCAGGAACGGGTCCGCTTCATCTCCTCCGACGAAGAGCACCAAATGTCGCGGCGCCGGTACGGGAACGGCGTCACTTCGCAGGAGCGTGAGGGAAACCAAGGTTGCCGACGCGGCTGAGATCGGCAAGGAATCCCTCGCCACCCCCTGACCCTGGATGTCGACTCGCCCGCGCACGTCCCGGCAGTCAACACTTTGACACGACACCACGATTGTAACCGATGGTGTGGTGACGAAGGTCGTCGCCCGATTCAGCCCCTGCCGCACAAGCTTCCCCGCGGTGTCTCGACTCAGCGTCACGTTCCAGGTGGCCTGCGCCCGAACGGGAGGCGATGACAATGCCCCGGCCAGAACGACCAGATTGATCCAGCGTGGCAAAGGAGAAGCGGGCATGGGTTCCTCCTACCCGGTGGCGAGATCGCAACCGAGAATTCCAAGGATGAGACTGATTGGGGAGAAGAGCCGCACTGGGAATCCGCCGAGCTCGGTTTCGCCAACGAGGAGGCCGAGTACCAGATTCTCGGAGTCCACGATGGCGGCGCCCGAGTCTCCGTCGGCCGTCTGAATGTCGACGACGATGGCATGGTCGAGCCCGAAGTTCGGGAACGTCATGGCGGGCTCGATGATGAAACCACGACGGAATCCGGACGCCGCCCCGAACATGCGGACCTCGGCGCTCCGATCGGCGGGCACGGCCATGGGTCGCCATCCCCTGATCGGACCGATCACTTGCATGAACGGTTCCGCAGTGGCCGGTGGTTCGACGCCGATGAGCGCCGCATCCACGCGTTCGAGCGTGCCGCGGAGGAATTCTCCGAGGGGCTCGCCAAAGGAAGCGTCACGCGGGGAGGGGACTACGAACCGGGAGTGACCCTTCGCCACGTGCATCGCCGTCAAGGCGGCCGCCGCCCCGGACTCCGTGGTGACGCCCCAGGCGCCGATGGTGCCCTTGATCTGCGTCGAGGGCGGGCCTAGGCTCGACCCGGCGGTGAATTGACGCCTCAGTTCACCGACTTCCAGAACGTCTACGGGAACATGCTTACCTCCCGAGGTCACCATCGTCTGCGGAATCGCCCGCCGACTGCGCCGTTTGAGGTCCTCCCGCGGGAGTTTCTTGGGTACCAGCACGGTGACGCAGGGCTCGGCGAGCTCTTGACCCGCGCGACGCCGGAAGCTCAGCCCGTATCCCCGGACGTCCGGATGGGTGTCCATCCGGGCCTTGTTCCCTGCGAGGGCGTTTGCTCTGTCTCGCCACTTGGGGTCCGTGACGACCGGCTCATGCCCGGGGGCGGTCCGGGCCGCGAGCGCCCTGAGAGCCTTCCCACGAAGCGCGATGGCTGCCGCCAACGCCTCCGCCGCCTGCCGTGCCGTCCCCGATTCCGTACGAATGGCGTGTCGGCCGGCTTCGATGAAGCGGCGGATGAGGCGTCGCCTTTCCCTTAGGCTCGCCTGCTCGTAGCGCTTGCCCAGAGCCTGGCGGACAAGTGCATCCACGGTCAGCGCGCGAGCCCGGTTCCTTGGAGTCATGGCGCTGTTCCCTCGACCACAACGCCGACTCCCCGCCAACCCCGCGTGATTCGCTTGCCCGACCAGGAAATCCACCCCAAGGCGCGCACCGCGATCCAGTACACGTGCCGGAGCACGAACTCCGACTCCCCCATCAGCTGGAGGAAGAAGCGATCGGCCTGGCGGCGGCTGTACGGCGACTCCGCGCGCAGAAACTGGTAGAGCGCGTCGTGCACCATCGTGGCGAAGTAGGTCTTGGGCCGTCCCGTGCTCTTGTGTACTGCGCCGTCCGGAGTACCGATGAGCTGATCGAGCACGACAATCTTGGGCGTGCACCCATTCCAGGCGTAACCCCTGGTCACGGTGATTCGACCCTCCGAACCAATGATCAGGCGCACAGTCCCACCCTGGTCACGGAAGTAGTGGTCGCGCCCGACCGGCACCTCCGAGTTCCATGAAAAGTGCTCGTCGGCCTGGTACACCCAGGTGACCGCGTTGCGGGAAAAGATGGGCTGCACGATTCACCTCACGGCGCGAGTGTGCCTTCCGACGGCTGCCTCAGCGGCGCCCGCCCGGACGCGCCCTGCTGTGCGGCCCGCAGGTCCTCCTTGCGGAGATCCTTGATCTTGAGCACGTACGAGAGGATGGTGTTCCAGAAACCGGACCCGCCGCTGGCGAGCAGTCCCAGCGCCGCCACCATGGTCCAGTCCCCCGTGCCCGGGACGACTTCACGGACCGCCGGCCAGGCGGCCAACGTGACAGCGATGCCTCCACCCACCGCGAGCAGGTGGAGCCAGAACCGCCGTTTCGCCTCGAGCCGAGGGTCTTCGCGCGCCTCGTTGAGCTGCCAGAAGAACCCCTTCACGATTTCTACGACGCGTTCTGTCGCCACACTCAGCGCGATGAGCAAGGTGATCAGCGTGGGCAAGTTGTCGAAAGTCATGACTCGTGCTCCTTTGCGGTGGGCCCTCGCGCTAGTCCGAGAGGCCTAGTTGATCGGTGTAGGTGTTGGCGAAGACGCGCCGAAGCTCGCGCGTCGGCAGCAGTTCGTGACGCGCGTCAATCCAATCCTGAATCCGGTTGCCGTAGAGCTCACGGACGCGGTCGGCGTTCAGTTTGTGGATCTTGCCCCAGTGGTAGGTGTAGGGGATCCCTGCGGAGCGCACCGCGTCCTGCACCCGCCGGTACACGTGATGAACCCGGGCGGAGTCGGCGCCGTCGATCTCGAACACGGCCGTCACCGGTTGGTGATGCGTGAAGGCGAGCGTGGCCCGCGACGCGCGCACGAGCCGGACGGAGATCAGCGCGGGGGCTTTCTCCTCCAGAATCGCCACCCGGCCGATTTCCAGGGCCTCGCGCAGGCGATTCAACGGCACCCCCATCGCCGAGGACGCGGACTTGCCGCGCGTAGTCGTGTCCCTGAACACGTCGCCCGGCGGTCCACAGACGTTCCTGGAATCCTTGAATTTGAGTTTGTCGGCGAGCCCCGAGAGGTCGTCGGTCAGACCGGGAAAGACGTCCGTGAGTTTGCCGATTAGCTCGAGCGTTCCGTCCCCCTGCGCGAACCGCCCGTGCTGGCTCGCCCGCTTGGCTCCATCCGGACAGGCGCCTTCGTGGCGGTACATCAGCGAGGCGAACACCTCGAGGTCGCCCGCCGCTTGGCCCGACTCGTAGGGGTTGACCAGCAACTCGAAGTGGTGGAGGGGGAACCCCGCGTCCGACCCTGGCAGGTCGAGGCCGTCGAAGTCCGCGGCCTCGATCGCATCCCAGAGCGCCTGATCGAGGGTGATCTTGGTGCGCCAGGCATTGAGGTGGTAGAGCTCGTCCACCTCCAGCACCAGCCCGTGGATGATCCCGAAGCTCCCGAAGCTCACCAAGGCGGCCTCGAAGAGATCGTCGTTGCGGACCAGCTCGGCGCCCACGTGACCCGCGACGCTGTCCACGACGGCGGGCTCGGAGTCCCGTTCCAGCCAGACGCTCCGGCCCGGTTCCGTTACCAGGTGGATCGCCACCACGTAGTCGGGCACCGCACCTACCCGATACGCGGCCCCGTGGGTTCCGGTCGAAAGCGCCCCCGCGATCGTCTGACCGTTGCTCGCCCCCGAAGTCTTGAGCGCCAGCCCCTTGGCCGCGAGGTACACGTTCAGCTCGGCGATGGACATGCCGCACTGTACGAAGACGAGTTTGCGGTCCCCGTGGATCTGGTCTACCCGCAGATTGAAGCGGTAGTTGAGCGGTCGGGTGTTGAGCAGGGTGCCGGCGGTGGCCGCGATCGGAGGCCACGACCAGCCCCCGCCCAGCGCGCGCAGGGAACGCTCTTCGTCGAGCGACCGCTGGATCATCGCCTGGAGACCTTTCGTCGTCCCGACGTACCCGCCGAGGGTGCTGCGATCAGGGTCGGCGTTCCAGGTGTCGTAGAGCTTGTGGACCGGCTGCTCGAAGGACTGATGCCACGGCGTCCACCGGCTCACCCCGGTGTCGAAGAAGCGGGCCAGGCTGTCTGTCTGCGGCATGCTCAACGCGCCCCCGGTTGTGTCGGGGGGATCTCTGCCTCCAACGGGCGCGGCGCGGCGCAGCTCCATTCCACCTGCTTGGGCGAGGCGAGGCCCAGCGTGAGGATGGTGAGGAGCGTGAAGCCGAGATTGTCCCTCACGGTGACCTCGGCGAGTGGTTGGTCCTTGCAGTCCACCGTCGGTATCTGATTGAGATTCCCCCAGAGGAACGACCAGACGGTCTCCCTTCCTCTCGTCCCCGGCGCTTCGACCGGGGTCACGTTTGGCGCGTCCACCCGGTAGGTGAAGCAGGCGGTCGCCGTCGCGGCGCAGAGGGCCAGGCACAGAGGTCGAATCGGAACGCGCGGGCGCATCATCGGGGTGGTCCTCCGAGGGTGGAACTGGTCATGGTCCAAGAGGGTCCGCGGCGGCGAACCATCGGAGCAAGAGGGTGAGGCGGACGCGGGGGGCATCGTTCTCGGGGTCGGGGATCGTGCCGAGCGCCGCGAGTCCGCCGAGCCGCGCGGCGAGTCGGATATCGAAGGCGAGCGAGGGGTGGAGTTCCCGTGTCGCGGTGTCGTAGTAGAGCGAGCCCTGCACGTCGGCCCGATCGGCTTTCCGGCGGAGACCCCCGCCCAGCCACCAGCGGTCGGCGAGCAGGCCGAACATCTCGCGCCGGTGTACCGTGGCGAGCAGGTCGAGTTTGGCGTCGGCGGTGTACTGGGCCGCGATCCAGCCCGCGAAGTGGGCCCCGTCGAGGAACTCACCCAGGGCCCCGTCGCGCGAAAGGGAGCCCACACCGAGACCCACCGAGATCTGGGCGTCGCCGGATCGGCTGCGCGCGGCTCGGCGTCCCGCCGCGAACTCTGGCGCGAGGTTCACACCGAGGTCGGTGAGGCTTTCCACGCCGGCGTCGGGCAGGGCGGCGCCGCCCGCGCCGCCCGTCGCGTGGGTTTCCTCCACCAGGCGCGTGTTGAGGATCGGGTCGTGCGGGTCGTGAATCGTCGAGCGGGCCGCGAGCCCCAGCCGGAGGTCGCCGAGGTCGGCGGGATGGCGGACGACGGCGAGGGAGAGGAGGGTCTTGGTGAGGACCCGGGTCAGCCGTCCGGCGATCGAGTTGGAGCGATAGCTCGCGAGGTCACGGGGTCCGGCGAGCAGGTAGTAGGGGGCGATGTCGAGGCCCGCACCGGTGACGGTCTCTCCCGAGGGGCCGGCCATCGCGACCAGCGACGCCGTGAGCGGCTTGGGGGCGCTGCCGAGCTGGACCGCGGAGTGGGTGACGCCGAGGGCGGTGAGGGCGGGGGATTCGGGAACGTCCACCCCGAGGACGTAGCGATGGATGTTGATCCGGGGCGACTGGGCGAGGATGGCGCGGGTCGCCGGGCCGGCGAGCGCGAACCACGCGGTCGGGAGGATGGCCATCCGAGCGATCCCACGGGCGAATGCATGCATGGGATCGAGTGTAGGGTCGGGCGGGGAGTCCGCAAGCTGTCACACTTGATAGGTCACCCCCTATCAAGCTTGATAGGTCCCCAACCCTGCGATCCCCGCGAGGCCGCTCGTGGGTTCGGCGGGGGGCTTCGGTTTACAGGCACTCCCTCAACCGACTATTCCGGCGCGGAGGCTCGTTCCATGGCTCCAAGTCGGCAGCTGAGGACGAAATTCAACACAACGGACTTAATATGATTCCGAGTGGCCTTGATCCACTCTTGCCCGATGTATCTGGATAGGTGTGGAAAGATTAACAAACCGATAACCAGTACGACGGCGTAGGCTACAATGGTTGTCCAGGTGAGCCGATTGGCAATTGAGAGCACCAAGGCAACCATGATCGCCACGAGCCATGTAAGACCGGGGACGAACAAGTTACCCATGAGGGCAGCCTTGGCCGCGTTTTGCTCGATCTCCTGCATCGCATTCGGCATCCGCTCGCGGAGGTAGGTTTCGCAAATGATGAGGGCTTCTTCACCTCGCGGGTCTGTCGTGAAAAGGGATCGGTAATACGTCGTCGCAAGGTCCAGAGAATGAGCGGACAACAGGCCTTCGCCTACTGCCTTGGTTTGCCAATCTTCCTTGAGCTCGCGGATGGATCCTGTCACATCGTGGCCGCCGGCCAGGTACAATACCAACTTCCTTGCCAGTGAGATCGCTTGCTCGGCCACTCGAGCGCCCACAGTACGCGATTGAGTCCCGGGGAGACCGGCAGGAGCTGGGGTCCCAAACCGGACCATCCAGCGGAATGCAGTATCTCCAATCGGTTCCAGAACAGCACCGATGCCGTACGCGATTGCCACGCCCGCCAAAGCGCCGATCCATCCGGTCGGCATGGCGCTGGGCAACGTAACCCCACTGGTCTGCTGGACGAGGATGGCGGCGAGAACAACCAGCCCTCCTGGGACTAGGGTCCCGAGTACTTCCCGGGTCGAGAATCGGTCAGCGAACGCAGGCATAGGTCCTCCAGGGAAAACGCGCTGAAACGCTGAGTTGCGGTCTACTGGGGTCGCCCAAGTGTGGTCTTGACCGTCCGGAGTTGCGCCGAGACCGTCGCCGCGTCGAAACTCGTATCAACCACCCCGACAGTGGGGAACGCCCGGAGGAAGTCCGCCACGAAACTCTTCCAGGCGTTCGTGATGATCGTATCGGCGCCGGAGGCGATGATCCTGCCGAAGTCGCGTTCGGGCAGCCGCAGGCTGGTGTAATCCGTCCAGAGCAGCAGGCCGTCGAACCGCTCGTTCCAGTAGGTCTGTTCGCGTTGGGGCCCCAACGACGCGGCGTCGGGGTGCTCGAGCAAGTCACGGAGTGCATCTTGCTGTTCCGCGTACATACCCTCACCCAGGTACGCCGCTGCCAGCGCCCGTTGCGCTTCGAACTTCCGTCCGACGGTTTCCGCCACATGGCTAGCCGCGGTGAACTCGGTCACGGCTTGAGCGAACGAATCCGCCTGTTGTCCGCGGTCGAGCCGTTCGACATAGACGTCCGCGGGCCGTTTGAGGATGATCTCCCGATTGAACTCGCAGCAGGCCGCCTTCACATATTCCAGGCGCCAAGGCACATAGTTGCTCGGCGACAGGACCGAAACCGTGATGACCACGTCGCCGCTGACCTCGGATGGGATGAGGCCGACGAAGCGATGGGGACTCTCACGGTCCACGATGATTTGGGCGATGTCGGCCCCGGTTTCCCGCGCCGTGAGGTCGAGGATGACATCGATGTTTTCAGCGATCGGCGGCCTCAGAGTCACCCGTCCATAGATCCGCTCTTTTTGCGCTGATAGTTGCGCCGGCAGTCCCATCGCGCAGGTGAGCATTAGACCGGTCACGAAATGCGTTGCCATGTGAGTGTCCCTCCTCTCCACGTCGTGGCTAGCGCGGCAGGATCACGCGCCTGAGCATACTCGGCGCCGAGAACCCACTGGCCAGGGTGATCTGCACATCTTGACGCCCCGACTTGGTCACCTTGGCCTGCGTAATGCGGCTGGCAGAGTCCTTCTCGATCAGAAGGTTGAACCGCCCGCGGGTGTCCGTCTTGGCGGCGCGCCGATAGGATCGTGTGTCGGTGATTTCAATATCCACCCCGGCGATGCCGGTGTTGACGTTGTCCACCACTGTCCCGCTGACCACGACGTAGTCGTTCAGGAGCTTGAGACTGCCGAACCCTCCGGTGAGTGAAGCGAAAAGCCCGACGTACGCTACGAAACTCACAATGACGACACCCCTGCGCTTCTCGTCCTTCACCTGGGTCCGGAAGAAGAGAAAGAGGCTAAAGAACAGCACCGTCAGGACGAATGCGAAGATGAGCAGCCAATACCAGGCGGGCAGCAGATCCACCACCTGGGTGGGGTGGGCATAGACGCAGTATCCGTACACGGCGAGTGCGAAGAGACTACCGAAGAAATTGAAGATCGCGGAGATTTGGAGTCCTGGGATCTCGAAGTGGATCGGCAGGCGCTTGAACTCGCTGATCCAGGGAAAGGCACCGGCGGCGAATGCCGCGATCAGATCAGACCAATCGCCCTGCATGGATCACCCCCTGGTGAGAACGGTCCGAGGTACCCGGCGGGCGGGGCCGAGGCGTCGTAACAACGAGACTATCTCCGCTGGCGGCGCGCAAGTTATCAAGCTTGATAGGCTACCCCCTATCAAGCTTGATAGGGAGCGGGCGACGGCATGGCGGGGTATCGCCAATAGACCCCGGCGGTTGCGGCGAAGGCGCGAGGCACGACACCCGCCGTGATCGCTCTCCGCTTCACGGATGGTTCTGGAGGTCTGACAGCTCAAGGGCAAGGCGAATCGTATCCGGCGTAGCTGCCCCACGAGCTTCCACGACACTGAGCCCGACGAGCATGGTGTCGAGTACCACCGGTTCCATCGCCGTGCGCCGAGCCTGGAGACGGACCGAGGCCGTGAAGGTACCGACCCCAAAGCTCGTCAACCGGGCGCTGAACGAGCCGGCGAGATCTGAAGTGGTCGTATCGCCGAACAGGTACCGGGGAGTGTCCGCCGTGAACTCCAGGACGGCGCCCACGATCGCTGGACCGCCTGCGGCGTTCACCGTTCCCTGGATGATGATCGCGCTCTCGCGATAGTCGTCAATGATGCGGGCATCGCACGCCCCGGCCACACCTGCGAGCAGAAGGGCGCCGTATGACAGGTACCGCGTGGATCCTGGTCCAACCGGTGGAGGGCTCATGGTCTGCGGCGCTTGCTCCTCTCGTGTTCCGCCCGTTCCTGGTCCGACATCCTGACGGCCATCAGCAGTTCATGCTCCCGCGTCCCCGGCTCGGCTCCATAGAGGCCCGACACTTCTCCGGTTGTCATGCCCAACACCATCACATGTTTGTCGGGCGGCCAGGTCGAGAGGTATTGCGCGAACCTGTCGGGGTGGATTCCGAGGTCCGCAAGCTGCTCTCGGTACGGCGCAACGTGCCTTCGTGCCTCGCTGAGATTCCGGTCGGAATCGCTCATCGGGGTTGCCACGCCGACGCGGCGTGTCGGATTCTGGTCAAGTGCAGAACTCGCAGGTGGCCAAGGCAACGACCAGGGATGCCAAGGGTGCCCCGATGCGTGCCACCAACCCCGGGAAGGCTCCCAATCGCGCCCCGACGAACCACTCGACGGCCGACTCCCCGCGCTCGGGGGTGTTGTCACCACGCGTGATGGATTGCACACGGGTCGTCAACGCCAGGGCGGTCTCCAACATGGGCACCTCACCCACGGCGACCTCGGGGCTGGTGGAACCAGTGGAGCAGGATCCGCAGCCGGTGGACCGATCCCGACCTGAACCGCAGGAACACGAACTCGTCACCCGCTGGCGACACATCCCAGGAGGTCAGGTGCGTAGCCTCATGGTACCCGGGCAGCCCCAGGAGGGCGCGTGGACGCTCGTGGCGGAACTCGGTTCCGACGGCCACGGCCGTGGCGAAGAGCGAGTCGCGAATCCGGTACAGCAGTTCGGAGCCCTTCGCGCCCCACCGCGGCGCCCGGCCGCCGGCAGTAGAGACACGCCAGCGCGGGCCGCCTTCCTCCAGTCCGCGCACATACACTTCATCGGCCCCGGTCTCGTCCGACACGTAGGCCAGCCACCGTCCATCCGGCGAAAGGGCTATCTGGCGCTCGTTGAAGGATGTGTGGACCAGAGCGCGG
>Ga0326597_10010659_pt1 | contig 12223 bp, 13 predicted proteins | sample RVTome_12_FD_203789 | JGI IMG/M metagenome (GOLD analysis project Ga0326597, IMG submission 203789) | Soil microbial communities from uranium-contaminated site in the Upper Colorado River Basin, Wyoming, United States - RVT100D185 | ecosystem: Environmental > Terrestrial > Soil > Contaminated >... | reverse complement strand
CCTCTCAAAGCACACGAAAGGGAGTTCTGGAGATGGACGACTACGGGAGCCTAAGCCACACGAAATGGGAGTGCAAGTACCACGTGGTGTTCATACCGAAGTGCCGGCGGAAGACGCTGTACGGGGAGCTGAGGAAGCACCTGGGAGAAGTCTTTTGTGGTTGGCGGAGCAGAAGGAGAGCCGGATCGAGGAAGGGCACCTGATGGTGGACCACGTGCACATGATGATCTCGATACCACCGAAGTACGCGGTGTCGCAGGTGGTGGGGTTTATCAAGGGGAAGAGTGCGATCCACTTGGCCCGTGTTTACGGTGAACGCAAGCGGAACTTCGTGGGCCAGCACTTTTGGGCACGTGGGTATTTCGTGTCCACGGTGGGGAGGGACGAGAAGATGATTCGGGAGTACATCCGGAACCAAGAGGAGGAGGATCAGCGTCTCGACCAGCTCAACCTGTGGAGGTGACGGCCACCTTCAGGTGGCCCGTATGACCCGGGCCGCGTTAGCGGCCCTCTGACAAGCCGCTTTGAGCGGCTCACAACCTAAAGCCCTTGGCTCTGCCGGGGGATACTTACACCTTCAGCACGTGTTCGCGGTCGAAGGCGGGAGGATCGCCCCGTTGGAGATCCGGTGAGCGGCGGGGTCGACCTCCGGGGCCGCAAGGCTCTGGTGACGGGCGGGACCAGGGGCATCGGGGGCGCGGTGTCGGCGCGCCTGCGAGAGGCGGGCGCCCTGGCTCTGGCGACCGCCCGCACTGCTCCATCTTCCGGCTCACAATAACTGCTGACGAGAGCCGCTGATGCCCGCCCGGGCGGGAAGACATGGTAGCGGCGCGGTAGTAGTGCATTGACGGTCGCCCCGCCGGCGCCCTAACCTTGGCCCCACATGCACGAGGGAGAACGACGATGAAGATCGCTGTCCTGCTCTGTCTCTTATTGGTGCCGGCCATGGACACGGTCGTGGCTGAGCCCGCGCCGGGAGCGCCCGCCGGGAGCGGCCGGGTCTTCGAGCTGCGCACGTACACGGCGTCGCCCGGGAAGCTCGGCGCGCTGAACGCGCGTTTCCGGGACCACACGATCGCGCTCTTCAAGAAGCACGGGATGGAGGTCATCGGGTTCTGGGAGCCACTCGACAAGGAAGCCGGCGCCGGGGAGAAGCTCGTCTACATCCTGGCCCACCAGAGCCGGGCGGCGGCCGAGGCCTCCTGGAAGTCCTTCCGCGACGATCCGGAGTGGGTCAAGGTGAAGGCCGCCTCGGAGAAGGGCGGCGTCCTCCCCGCCAAGATCGAGAGCATCTTCCTTGCGGCGACCGACTACTCGCCCATGAAGTAGACAAGGATCGACTCTGGGTCGTACCCCTTGGTACTCCGAGCGGGCTGCTGGTCCATTGTTCGGTAGCCGGCGACCAGCTGCTGCCCGCCGTCGAGGTCGTAGGTCGCGCCCGTGAGGGCCCTGTTGATCATGATGTGTGCGGCGAGTGCGGCGACGTCGGCCGGTCCGACGATACGGCGGATGGGAAGCGTGGCGCGGAGCTGATGGCGGCGGTTCTCCAGCTGATCGCCGAGGAGCGATGCCGACAAGGGTGTGTCGACGAAGCGGGCGGCGATGAGGTTGACTCGGACGGGTGCGAGCTCAAGCGCCAGGTTGGCGGCGAGGGCAGTGAGTGCGGCGGTCACTGTGGACGCGATCCCGAGGCCGACGCCGGGGCGGCGGCGCAGGTCAAGGCCTGGGTCGATTCGGACGGCTACAGGCTATGGCTGATCGCGCAGCGGGAGAACCTCGAGGCCACGCTCAACGAGGAGCTCGGAATCAAGCCCCGGCCGAAGCCGTGACGCAGGGGACCATGGACCACATCCGCAACTTCTGCATCATCGCCCACATCGACCACGGCAAGTCGACGCTCGCCGACCGCCTCATCCAGCGCTGCGGGGCGGTGGAAGACCGGGATTTCCGCGACCAGATCCTCGACTCCATGGACCTCGAACGGGAGCGCGGGATCACGATCAAGGCGAACACAGTCACGCTGCCGTACACCGCCAAGGACGGGAAGACTTACGAGCTCAACCTGATCGACACGCCCGGGCACGTCGACTTCTCCCACGAGGTGCGCCGCTCGCTCATGAGCTGCGAGGGCGCGTTGCTGGTGGTCGACGCCTCGCAGGGGGTGGAAGCTCAGACCGTCGCGAACCTGTATCTCGCGATGGAGTACGGGCTGGAGATCGTGCCGGTCATCAACAAGATCGATCTCCCCTCCGCCGACGTGGACCGGGTGATGGAGGAGATCGATCGCGACCTCGGGCTCGACCCGTTCGCCGGGGTCCAGGTCTCGGCCAAGATGGGCACGGGGATCGACGACCTGCTGGAGGCGATCGTCGCGAAGCTTCCCGCGCCCGCGGGCGACCCGCAGGCTCCGCTGCGGGCCCTGTTGTTCGACGCTCAATACGACTCCTATCGCGGTGCGGTCCTTCTCGTTCGCCTGTTCGACGGTTCGCTGAAGGCCGGGACGCGCGTGCGGCTGATGCACTCGGAGTCCGAGCACAAGGTCGAGGAGGTCGGCAACCAGCGCCTCAAGCGGGTGCCGGTGCCCGAGCTGTCGGCGGGGGAGGTGGGCTACGTGCTCGCGGGCATGAAGAGCCTCTCGGGTCTGGCCATCGGCGACACGCTCACGGAGGCCGAGCGGCCCGCCGCGGAGCCGGTTCCCGGCTATCGCGAGGCGAAGCCCGTCGTGTTTTCGTCGATCTACCCGATGGCCACCGACGACTACGAGGACCTGACGAAGGCGCTCGAGAAGCTGAAGCTCAACGACGCGTCCCTCATCTACGAGAAGGACAGCTCGGCCGCCCTGGGCTTCGGCTTCCGCTGCGGGTTCCTGGGGCTGCTCCACCTCGACGTGGTGCAGGCGCGGCTCGAGCGCGAGTACGACCTGTCGCTGATCCTGTCCGCACCCTCGGTCCGCTACCGGATCTTGCGTAACGACGATTCGGAGGTCTGGATCGACAACCCGACCTTCTATCCCGACCCGGCCTCGATCAAGGAGGCGTACGAGCCGTACATCAGAGCGACGATCATGACGCCGGAGCGCTATCTCGGGACCGTGATGGAGCTGTGCCGCGAGCGGCGCGGCGTGGACACCACCTTCAACTACCTGGCCGCGGGCCGGATGGAGGTCGTGAGCCAGCTGCCGCTGGCCGAGGTGCTCTTCGACTTCTACGATCGGTTGAAGTCGATCACCCAGGGCTACGGGTCGTTCGACTACGAGCTCTTGGACTACCGCCTGGGCGACATGGTGAAGGTGGACATCCTGGTCAACGGCGAGAAGGTCGATGCCCTGTCGCAGCTGGTCCACCGCGAGTTCGCGCGGCCGCGGGCGCTGCGCTACTGCGAGCGGCTGGCCAAGACGATTCCGCGCCAGCAGTTCAAGATCGCCATCCAGGGCGCGATCGGGGGCCAGATCATCGCCCGCACCACCATCAATCCCTTCCGCAAGGACGTGACGGCGAAGTGCTACGGCGGCGACATCAGCCGCAAGCGCAAGCTCCTCGAGAAACAGAAGGAAGGCAAGAAGAAGATGAAGATGGTGGGGTCCGTGGAGATCCCACAGGCGGCCTTCGTGGCCGTGCTCCGGACGGAGGATGACGAGGACGAGGAGTAGGGTCGGGGCAGCGTGATGCGTGACGCGCGATCCTCGGCTCCCGGGCTCTACCTCCACATTCCCTTCTGTTCGTCGATCTGCCCGTACTGCGATTTCTCGGTGATGCACGCGGCATCCCCAGCCCGCCAGCGCTTCGCCTCTCGGCTGGTGGCGGAGGTTTCACTCGCCGCGCCCGCGTGGCGCGACCCGCGGCCTTTCGACACCGTTTACTTCGGCGGCGGAACCCCCTCTCAGCTGCCGCCTGAAGAGCTCGCGCGCGTTCTCGGCGCGTGCCGCACGCACCTCGCATTCGCGACACCCGCGCCGTGGGTCTTCCTCGAGGCCAACCCCGAGGACGTGACGCCAGAAGCCTGCGCCGCATGGCGGGCGCTCGGCGCGCGCACACTGTCTCTCGGGGTGCAATCCTTCTCGGACGAGGCGCTGCGTTTCCTCGGCCGCCGTCACAGCGGACGACAGGCGCGGGCCGCGGTCGACACGGCCCTGGCCGCAGGCTTCGACACGGTGTCGATCGATCTCATCTTCGGCCTGCGGGGGCAGACCGCGGAGGACTGGCGGCTCGAGTTGGCCACGGCGGTCTCTCGGGAGCCGCAGCACCTGTCGTGCTATCAGCTGACGATCCACCCGCGCACGCGGTTCGGGGTACAGGCGAAGCATGGCCAGCTCTTGGAGCTTCCCGAGGACGACCAGGCGACGCTCTTCGAGCTCACGCACCGCTTCCTCGCCGATGCGGGCTGGCCGGCGTACGAGGTCTCCAACTTCGCGCGCGGCCCGGCCCACCAATCGCGGCACAATCGCAAGTACTGGGACCACACGCCGTACCTCGGTCTCGGCCCGTCGGCCCACTCGTTCGCCGCCGCGGACGCTTCTTCGCCGGCCCGGCGTTGGTGGAACGAGCGAGGCACGCCGCGCTGGGAGAGACGACTCGCGGCGGGTGAGCGTCCGATCGAGGCGCAGGAACTCCTGGGTCCGAAGGACCTGGCGGCGGAGGCGCTGCTTCTTGGTCTGCGCACCACGGCCGGGATCGACCTCGACGGCTTCAGTGCGCGCTACGGTGTCGACCTGCTGGCCGCGAATGACACCCTCGTCGCTCGCGTAGTGGACGAGGGCCGCATCGTCGTGCACACCGACGCGGAGGGCGGCCGCTGGTTGGTGCCGACGCTGTCCGGACTGGCCGTTGCAGACGGCCTGGCCGCGGCGTTCGACCTTTCGCTGCCGCACTGAGACACGGACGCACTTCGGGACGCCGCCCAGGGGCCTGTCACTGCCGGGCCTGTCCTGCTCACGTGCTGGTTTGCTTGGTACGCCCGATAGGACTCGAACCCATAGCCTTCGGCTCCCTCCGCGCGCTCGTGGGGCCGTTTCGAGCCCGATGCCGGCACTGCCAGCGATCACGACCACAGCATTGGTCAGAGCTCCTTGGCTCGGACGAGCGTCACTTCGCTACCACGACGGCGGGAGCGTCCATGACCCGTCTGTGATCACGTCTTCGAGCCAGTAGGTGCGGATGTACAGCGAGAACTCCTCACCCTTCGGGGCGGGGAGCCAATTTGCGCGCTGAGCGGGATCCTTGGGAGCGTCGGCACTCACAGTCGGTCTCGGACCTCGCGGCTGGGGGCGAGAATGCGCCAGCCGCCGCAGCGAGTCGTGATGGGAGCCGCGAGTTCGGCCGCCGCGTCGAGCGCGCGCTCGCAGCCATCGAGCGCGAGCAGCAGCAACCGGTCCCCGGCGTCAGTCGTCGCCGGAGCGGGCTAGCGCGTAGAGGAAGCGACGTCCACGCAGGTAGAGGTCGCCCCCGACGATCACCGGGCTGGCGTCGAAGCCGTCGTCTAGCTGGTTCTCGGAGAGGATCTCCAGCCGAGGCCCGGGAGCGAGCACCAGCGCCTTCCCGTCCCGGCCGAGCAGGTAGATCCTCCCGGCGGCCGCGACCGGGGACGCGAAGACGTTGCCGAGGCCCGCGCGCTCGGTGAAATGCAAAGCGCCCGTCGCGGGGTCCACCGAGGTCAGGAAGCCGCTGACGTGCCTGAAGAAGTAGAGCTGGCCGCGGTAGAGGAGGGGAGTCGACACGTAGGGCGTGTCGCGGCCCCGGGTCCACCGCACGGCCGAGCCGCCGTCGAGGTCGCCCCTGGCGCCGCGCAGGTCGACGGCCAGCATCCTCGGGCTGTCCCGCTTGCCGCTCGCGAGGTAGAGGATCCCCGCGTCGTAGGTCGGGGTGGGGATCACGTTCAGGCCCAGGCCGGAGACGCTCCACAGCACTTCGCCGGTTCGGAGGTCGTAGCTGCGGGTGCGCACAGAGGCGGCGACGATCACCTGCACCCGACCCTCGTGCTCGCAGATCAGGGGCGTCGACCAGGAGGTCGGTTCCCCGGGCCGCTCCTTTCGCCACCGCTCCTTGCCGGTGCGCTTGTCGAGGGCGGCCACGAAGGAGTCTCCTTCGTGGTCCCAGTTGACCACCAGGGTGTCGCCCCAGAGCGCGGGAGAGCTGCCCTCGCCGTAGCCGAGGCGCGTGGACATGTCGCCGAGGTCGACCTTCCAGACCAGCTCACCCTCGAGCGTGTAGGCGAAGGTGCCGGCGGAGCCGAAGTGGGCGTAGAGGCGCTCGCCGTCCGTGACCGGCGACGCGGTGGCCCAGCCCGACTCCAGGTGGTGGCTCCCGTGGGGGAAGCGCTCGACGGCCACCCGTTGCCACTCGAGGGAGCCGTCGCGGCGGTCGTAGGCGGTGACCAGGAAGCGCTGCCTCGGGAGCGGCACCCCCGCAGTATCGGCGGCGGGTCGCGCCCCCCCTCCCGCCTCCAGCGAGCGGGCCGAGAGCACGTAGATCCGGTCGCCCCACACGATCGGGGTGGCGAGACCGTCACCGTCGAGCGCGACCTTGAAGCGAACGTTCCGCTTCTCGCTCCAGTGCACCGGCGGATCGCCGTCGGGGCTGACCCCGTTGCCGAGGGGTCCGCGCCACCAGGGCCACCACGGCGCCGTGCCTGCGGCGCCCGCCACCGGAGAGTGCGCGAAGAGAGCCAGGACCAGCGCGGCGGCGCCCGCGCGCAGGATGACCGGGCCGGGGGGCGGAACCCTCACCCGGCCGATTGTCGCCTCCAACCTCGTGGTGTGCCAAGCGACCGGAGGATGCCATCCCGTCGGCGTCGACGTGGCCTGCGAGGTCCTGCACGAGGCGGTGAGCGAGGACCCTCCAGCGCGCTTCGCCATCACATCACCAATCGCGGCCGTGATCGACTTCCCAGCGGGATTCGACGAGCCAAGAAGCTGTCTCTGTAAGTTGTTGATCTATTGGTACGCCCGATAGGGCTCGAACCTATGACCTTCGGCTCCTTCAAGATCTGCGGTGAGGAGGGTATCCGAACGTTCCTGCGTCCTCTTCTAAGAAGCAGACGGTGTTGAAAACTCACAAGGCGCGAGGCTGGTGGCGCGGGCCTCGTCGATGCGAGTACTTCTTGCCCCGGTTCCGCTGCCCGATCGGCTTCACGCCCTCGACGGGGTTGGAGCGGATCCAGCCGCGATCGACGAGGCGTCACGCGGCGGCGAGGTGGCCGGTCTTCACGTAGATGAGCGCGCCGTCAGGCCCGGTGAACGGGTTGTGCGCCGACAGGTGCGGGTTGCGCAGCCAGCTGCCCTTCGGGTAGGTGCCGTGCTCGTCCTCGAACACACCATCCAGCACGAGAATCTCCTCGCCGCCCCAGTGGTGATGCCGCCTGAACCTGGTCGACGGCGCCCACCGCACCAGCGCGACGTGCTCGGGGCCGTGCTCGTGGAGCGGCAGCACGGTCAGGCCGGGCATCACGCCCTGGTGCCAGCGCGCCGCGCGGGTGTCGATCACCACGCGCTGAGTATCGGCCGCCGTGAACTGGTGCAGCTTGACGAACAGCACCGCACCGGCGGGACCGGCCCACGACGCGTGAGCCGCTCCGATCGGGTTGCGCACGTAGGTGCCCTCCGGATAGTCGCCGGCGTCGTCGTGAAAGCTCCCGGCGAGCACGAGGAACTCCTCGCCGCCGCCGTGGGTATGCGCGCTGAACCGCGCCCCGGCCGCATAGCGGACGATCGACGTCTCGCGCGCGACCTCCTTGCCGATGCGATCCAGCATGTAGCGCTCGGCCCCGGCCATCGGCGACGGCCGCCACGCCTCGCCGCCCGGAAGCACCACCTCGCGGCGGGCGAAGTCAGTTCGAAGCTCCATGGCAACACCCTTGGTCACGATGCGCTTACCTTTGATGAACAGCGTTCTCGCCATGGCGATCGTCCTTCCGTTTGCGCATCGCGGGCAGGCGGCCAGCCCGAGATCGACCGGTAGATCATCGACGGAATGCAGATATCGGTCGTGCTCACGAGAAGCGCCACGAACGTGAGCATGCCGCCGAGCGCGTAGCCGGCCACTACGTGTCCGGCCGAGAACGCCCAAGCCGTGACCAGCAGGAATGCGGCGCCCCATACCACAACCGAAATGGGACGGCGCGCCACGCCGGGGCAGCGGACCGGTCCCGGTCAGGTGGCGGATACCGTAGTTGTAGATGAGGTCGAAGGGGTGCACGGGTGACGCCGCCGCAAGCGCCGCGAGCGGCGTGAGCGCGAGAAGGATGGTGGGCGACGCCACGACGGTCCCCAGGCCGCCCAGCAAAGCACACAGCCCAAACGCCAGGCGCAACCAAGGGGCGATACGCGCGAGCTCCTGCACATCGACGGTCTCGAACCCCTGAATGTCCAGGATGACGGCTTGTCCGTGGCGTCAACGTCTGTCTCATGTCAACTCTTCTCCTTACCGCGAAGCCGGATCGCGTCGGCTCAGCTTCAGAGCATCCGCAGCCGAGAACCCTTCGAGCCACCTCCTCGTCTCAGCGACGGCTGCGGATGCTCTGCTGTTCGTTGGACCGCATTCGCGCGGCCCCGAACGCGCCTCCGCCGGGCCACGGCATTGCCACAGGCTCACTTGGCCTTCGCGGCGCTTCCCACGACGATGTCGGGCTTGGTGCTCTCGACGATGGCGACCAGCTCGCGCTGCTCGGCCGCCAGGACCTTGAACTTGTCGAGGCTCGCCCGGAAGTCCACGAGGGCGGCGTCCCACTCCTTCTCCGAGATGTGGAGGGTGGAGTGGGATTCCTTCATCCCCTTGCCCACGTACTTGCAGGGCCCTCCGGTAACCTGGCACACGAGCGTTGCCACGTGGACCTTGAGCCCCGGCTTGCGTATCGCGTTGCGGGCGTTGCCGATCGCCGGGTTGGCGTTGAGCGTCGTGTTCGCGTAGACGCGGTCGATGAAGTCGTCCACGACCGCCGAGACGGGATAGAGACCTCCCAGGCGGTCGTAGAGGCTCGGGGCGGCGGGCTTGTCCTGGGCCGATCCGACCCCCGGGAAGCACAACTTCACCGCGGCCATTCCCAGCAGCGTGACAGCAGACACGACGACGATAGACTTCCTCATCTCATTCTCCATTGGCTCCGCTCTCCAGCGATGCGTGTGTGCCCGGCGATTTCAAGGGTCGCCGGGCCTTCCCCTCGGCTAGCCGGTTTCCCCGCGGTCACGACGCGGACGAAGACGGGCTCGCGCAGCGATTTGTTCGGATAGACGGCTACTTGTTGGGGCGTATTTTCGAAGATCGCGGTTCTACTGGCGTTCGTAGACCCGGACCTCGGGATCCGCCACGAGGTAGGGCTTCAGCTCTCTCACGACATCGTTGCCGAACAGCGCGCTCTTCAGGTAGCTTTCTGCTGAGGCTCGTGAATCGAATCCGTGAAGCACCTGTACATCCTCTTCACGCAGGAGGAGCTCCTTGGACTCCGCGCCGGGAATCGTCGTGAGAAACGGGTCCTTGTACTTCGAGTAGACTGCACCGGCCTTCACACGATCCTTCGCCGGCACCTTCATCGTGATCTCGAGATATGCCTTGGTCATCTTGCTCTCCTGCCAGTTCGCACGGAATCGCCGCGCCGAAGCTCCCGCAAGGGGAGCCTGCCTACAATCTGGCAGGTCGACCAGAACATCGCTGTTCTCTAGATGACAGTGCCGCTGTTTTTTTCAAGAAGCGGTCAGCTTCTCGATATCCTCGATCCGGCGAACGCACACGTATTCACGGTTGTATCCGAGCACTCCCTTGTCACGGAGTTGGTTGAGGATCGTGCTCACGACCGGTCTGCTCGCTCCCACGAGGTCGGCCAGCTCCTGTTGTGTGAGGCGAAGGTGTTGTCCGAAGCCATGCTCGCAGCGAGTGGCGAACCCTCCTGACAACTCGCGGAAAGTCTCGGCTAGCCGTGCCTCGGTTCGCTTGAATGCGAAGCTTTCGAGCCTGCGTTCCATCTGGCGCTGGCGCAGCGCGAGAATCGAGACAAATTCCCAGGCGAGTGCAGGGTGGTGCAGCAACAGGCCACGCCACTCGTGGATCGGCGCTCGCCATATGGAAACAGCTCCCTTCGCCCTCGCCGTGTCTTCGGCTTCAGCGCCGCCACTCAGAGCGGGACCGAAGAAGTCCCCCGCTCCCAACGCCGCCGTGGTGAGAGTCGCGCCGTCATGGCTGACCCTCGCGATGGTCACCTGACCATCGAGCACGCAAAAGACAGTTCGCGCGGGCTCGCCTTGTCGGTAGATCGTGCCGCGGTGCCGAATCGCCACAATCCGAGCCGTCGGACAGTCGCGACGGAGGTCTTCTGGTGGAAGTCCTGCCAGAAGCGGGCACCCCTTCAGCTGGTTCGGCTTGTTCATTGGGCTTGCCGACTTTCGCTCATCTTCCGCTTCGATTGGCGCCTAACACTGGGATCACGTGCAAGCGGCCGTCCATCCTTGCCGGCGCACGCTTGTCCGGTACATCCCGTTGGACTCAGCCGCTCCGCGGCGGAGGCGCACTTGGGTCCTCCGCTGCGTCACAAGCTTGCTCCGGTCGCGTGGCTTCTTCAAGCGACCGGGGAGGCGAGCATGAGACCGGAAGGCATCGAGGAGTGCTCGCACGACCATGGTCTTCGCGGTGCCCGCGCGACCGATGAGCACGGAGAGGCGAGAGCGGAACGCCTGCTCGAGCACGGCCACCTTTCACCATTGCTCCGCCGCGTAAAGTAGCCCGAGCTTCTCTCCGTGATCGTACACGCCGCCAGCACGGCGAATCGGGCGCGCAGCCGTGGCACGACCAGGTCCGTGCCGGGCCCCCCACGTCGACGCGCAGCAGGGCGTGCAGGACGACTGCCAGGCCGAGGAGCTTCGGGAGCAGGATCCAAAAGCGGGTGCTCTCGGTTGGGAAGAGCAACGCCGGCAGCCGGCGCTCCACCGCCCCGAGCCAGCAGACGTATCCGACGGTGACGAAGGCCGCCAGCGCCCAAGCATGGCGACCTCCGAAGCGGAAGTCATCGTCGCAGTGCAGGTGAGCGAGCAGCCGGAGCGCGACCGGCACTGTCAGGCTGACGAGGAGGACCGTGTGCACGACTGGCTGCCACGCCCCGTGCCTGAGCAGCGGCAGGAACAGGAGGTGCGCCGCCACACCGGCCAGCAGGGCGACGGACGCGCGCGCGGTCGGGTTGCGCCGATGATCCCGCAGCAAGAGGGCAGCGAACAGCAGGGCGACGATGGCCGCGGCGAAGCGCAGGAGCTCGGTCGTGGCCCACATGGATGGCGGCATTATGTTGACCGCGATTGGCTGAACGGGATGCCGTGGGGTTCTCGAGGGAAACGGTCTGCGGCGTTTCGGGTCCGCACGGGAGTGGAATGCTCTTCACCTTGGTCGTTGACCTGCTGCTGCAAGCCTCCCCCTCGCCGCCGCAACCGGCCGCCCCCGCGGACCCCTGGTCGCGCATCCGGTCATGGTCGGCGAATGGCACGGCGAATCCGGGGGCCAGCCGGGCAAGGGTACGGTGACGCGCACGTACGCCTTCGTCCTCCACGACAGGTTCCTGTACGAGGAGAATGTATCGACCTACCCGCCCCAGCCGAAGAACGAGAAGGGCGAGGTCCATGAGCACCGGTCCTACTTCAGCTACGACCGTGCGCGACGGACCCTCGTCCGTCGTCAGTTCCACCAGGAAGGCTTCAACCAGTGCGCGGCACCGGCCAGTAGCACCGGCCGAACGATCGTCTTCGAGAGCGAGGCGCTCGAGAACGTGCCCTCAGGCTGGAAGGCACGGGAGACCTACGCGATCGTCTCCCTGGACGAGTTCATCGAGACCTTCGAGCTCGCCTCCACGTCACGGACCTGCAGGCCACCCTCCTCGAGCAGCGACGGAATGTCGCGGGTCAGGTAGAGACTCTCGAACGCAGGACCCCGACCCGCCCCGCCAGCAATCCGAGCAGGACGAAGGCGTCTTGAGGCTACGAAGCGGTACCACAACGGTACCACGCGCTGGCCCTCCTGCTGCTCATCCCTGTAAGTTGTTGAGTGGATGGTACGCCCGATAGGGCTCGAACCTATAACCTTCGGCTCCGGAGTTATTGCGCTTCGTCGATGGTGCAGAGTGGTGCATGGTGGTGTATGATGACAGGATGTCGCGTCCTGAACGAGACCGCCCGGAGGTTGGGCGGTCCTGGTGCTGCCTCAGGCTAGCGGGTGAGAGTCCCGTCGCGGTAAGCGCCGGAGCGCCGCGTAGCAGGCTG
>Ga0326597_10010658_pt1 | contig 12224 bp, 9 predicted proteins | sample RVTome_12_FD_203789 | JGI IMG/M metagenome (GOLD analysis project Ga0326597, IMG submission 203789) | Soil microbial communities from uranium-contaminated site in the Upper Colorado River Basin, Wyoming, United States - RVT100D185 | ecosystem: Environmental > Terrestrial > Soil > Contaminated >... | reverse complement strand
GACACCCAGGGATTGTATGTCGTAATTTACTTAACACATGCCACAGCGTACTCGCCACTCTCGCCCCGATCCCAAGGTCGAGGCGTTGCGCGTAGACGGCGCCCTCAACCGCCACGCCGACCAGATCACGGATCCGGTGTTTGGGACCCACGACTTTTTCGACGCGCGCGACCTCGTGCAGGTCAAATACGAAATGCTGCGACGCGTCGAGATCGACGCGCAGCCTGTCACGCCAACCGCGGCGGCCTTTCGCCTCTCGCGACCCTCGTTCTATCAGGCGCAGCGGGCGTTTCAGCAACGTGGATTGGCGGGACTGCTGCCCAGGAAGCGCGGCCCCCACGGCGGGCACAAGCTGACGACCGAGATTGTCACCTTCCTCCAGCAGGCGCGGGCGCGGGATGCGTCCCTCCGGCCGGTCGATCTCGCCCAGCACGTCGCCCAGCGTTTCGCCATCACCGTCCATCCTCGCAGCATCGAGCGGGCCCTCGAGCGACAGGAAAAAAAACGACCGCGATAAGGCCGGACCCACCGCCAGACGACGTAGTGCCCGATGGCGCGACCGCCGGGTACGAGGGCTTGCGGCGCGCGGTACTTGAGGGCGGCGGCGAACGCGAATTCGGATTCGCCCTCTTTATCCGTCACGGGATGGCCGGATGGATGCGGGCCTGGTCCGCCTGTGCGGTGCCCGCGCGGACGCCAGAGGGACCGGTGCGCGGGACCGGCATCGGCATCGCGGTGCCGGCGGGCGTGCGAGGCGAGGTGACTCACTTGCTGGTGACGATGGCGCTCGGCGCGACGCGAGAGGAGACGCATCCATGACACGCGAGACGCATAGCAAAGTGCAGGCGCGGCATCTCCAGCGACACGCCTATCTCTACATCCGCCAATCGTCGCTGCGTCAGGTCCTCGAGCACACGGAAAGTACGCAGCGTCAGTACAACCTCAAGCAGCGAGCCATCGCCCTCGGATGGGCCTCCGATCAGATCGTCGTCGTCGATAACGATCAAGGCCTGTCGGGCGCGTCCGCCGTCGACCGGGCCGGGTTTCAAACCTTGGTGGCCGACGTCGGCCTGGGCCGGGCGGGGATCGTCATGGGCCTGGAGGTCTCGCGCCTCGCGCGCAATTCGACGGATTGGCATCGACTCCTCGAGATCTGTGCGCTGACCGACACGCTCATTCTCGATGAAGACGGGATCTATGATCCGGCGCATTTCAATGATCGGTTGTTACTGGGCTTGAAGGGCACGATGTCCGAAACGGAGCTCCACGTCCTCCGCGCCCGGCTGATTGGAGGCATCCTGAATAAGGCGTGGCGCGGCGAATTGCAATGCCGTGTGCCGATCGGCTTGGTGTACGACGCCGCGGGGCGGGTCGTGCTCGATCCCGATCAACAAGTCCAGCACACCATCCGCGTGTTGTTTGAGACGTTCCGTCGCACCGGCTCTGCGACCGCGACCGTGAAGAGCTTCCGCGACCACGGCCTGTCGTTCCCTCGGCGGATGTGGCACGGCGCGCGCAAAGGCGACGTGATCTGGGGCCCCCTCGACCATCCGCGGACACTGTGGGTGCTGCACAACCCGCGGTACGCCGGTGCGTTCGTCTACGGGCGCACGCGGCAGCGACATCAGACGCGGAAGTACCACAAGCTGCCGCGTGAGGAATGGATGGCGCTCGTCCGCTCTGCCCATCCGGGCTACATCAGCTGGGACCAGTTCGAACAGCATCAGACGATGCTCCGCGATAATGCCGCGGGGTATAGCACCGATCGCCGGCGAAGTCCGCCCCGCGAGGGGCCGGCGCTCCTGCAAGGCCTCGTGATCTGCGGAAAATGCGGCCTGCGGATGACCGTGCGGTATCACCAATCGCGCAACACGCTGGCCCCGATCTACACCTGCCAACGCGAAGGCATCCAACATGGCCATGCCATTTGCCAGCAGATCACAGGGGCGAGTATCGACGACGCGATTGGCACCCTCGTGGTCGAAGCGGTCAGTCCGATGGCCCTCGAAATCACGTTGGGGATCCAGCACGAACTCCAGGGCCGCCTGGACGAGGCCGACGCACTCCGTCGGAAAGCGGTCGAACGCGCCCAGTATGACGTCGATCTCGCGCGTCACCGATTCATGCGTGTCGATCCCAACAATCGGCTGGTCGCCGACTCGCTGGAGGCGGACTGGAATGACAAGCTACGCCTCCTCAACAACGCGCAGGAACGGTATCGACAGCAGCGCGACGCTGACTGCGCGGCCCTCGACGACGAACAGCGAGCCCGCATTCTCGCCCTGGCGAATGATGTCCCACGCCTCTGGCACGATGCCGCGACCCCGAACCGTGAGCGGAAGCGGATGCTGCGCCTCATCATCGAGGATGTGACCCTCGTCAAAGGGAAAGAGCTCGTCGTGCACGTCCGCTTCCGCGGTGGGGCGACGCGGACGCTGACATTACCGCGGCCCGCACCGGCCTGGGCCTTGCGCCAGACGAGCCCAGAAGTGGTCGCCGAGATCGACCGCCTCCTGGCCGACTACACCGACGTCCAGATCGCGCGCGTGCTCACCGAGAGAGGTTTTCGCTCGGGCACGGGCAAGCCGGTGAACATCATGATGGTCGCTCACATCCGCGATCACTATCACTTACGATCCTGGTACGACCGGCTCCGCGAACGAGGCCTGCTCACGCTCGTGGAACTCGCCCGCGCTCTCGACATTTCGACCGCGACCGCGAAACAGTGGCGACTCGCAGGCCTACTGACGGCCCACGCGTACAACGACAAGAACCAGTACCTGTATGAAAGGCCCGGTCCTGGTGCGCCGGTCCGCCACAAGCCGAAAGGCATCACGCGCTGGAAATCCGAGCGCCGATCGCGCTCACATCCGACTCATGAGGTGCAGTATGAAGCGTAGGCCTTGTCTTGCGGATGCGCCGCGCGCGCCGGCAGCACGATGGCGCCATAGTGGCTCGCGAGATCGGTATACGTCCGGTTGATCTCCGGCTCGTAATAATTGGCGGTCGTCACGCCGCTCTTCAAATTGTCCGGCACCCAGATCGCGGGACTCCCGCCGAAGTACTCGACCATGCGGACATGCGCGTCCACCCACGACGCCAGGTCCTGGCTCCGCGTGGCCTCCGCATAGATCAGACCGCTCGCGCCGAGCACCCCGACGAAGAGTTCGACGAGGACGAGTTCGCCCGTCGTCGCGTCCACCAGCGACGGGCGCTTCCCGGAGAAATCGACAAACAGCTTCTCGCCGGCGCGATGCACCTGGCGCATCGACGGTTTGAGGACCCGCGCCCAGCGCCGATAGCGTTCACAGAACTGGCTGTAGGCGAAGCCGGTCGGGTGCGCCGCGCGGTACTCCGTCCACAGCAGGTGCAGGGTGACCCCGGGCCGTTTGAGTTCCTGGTGCAGGTGCGGCCACGCCGGCACCACCCGGTCCACGCGGGCCGGGTCGGCCGGGCGCGCAAACAGCCGCGCCGCCAGGGCGGCGTCGTCCAGGTCGTCGGGCAGGGGCCACGTCACGCCCGCGGCTGCGGCACGGGCCAAATACGCCGACACCGTGCCCAGGCCGACGCCACACGCCTGGGCAATGGCCCGGTGGGTCAGGCCCGCCTCGTACTTCAAGCGGAGCAGGTCGCGGAGTCGTCTCATCACTAGCCGGGTGGCTGCCATCCTGGGGGTCCCTCCTTACGGGAAACCCCTCAGGATCGCGCACATCGCCCGACGAGTGTTCAGATCAGCCGGAATCGCTGGTCACGATCCCCGGAATCCGTGTTCACCATGACCGGAATCCGTGTTCACGATGCCCGGAATCGGTGTTCACGTTGAACCGGAATGAGTGTTCACGATGGTCCGGAATACGCACGAGCGGGCATGTCGTGGCCGAGCGCCTGCCCGGCGAACGCGATCGCGGCGTCCTGCCACTGCTGCTGATCGCGGCTCAGGTCGCCCGGAAGGTCCTCATGGGCGCTAGACGATGTCACAAGCGGCTGTCCGCTCGCACCGCTCGCGCCCGCCGCGTATCGCGCCGGGTTCGCCCGCTCAGAGCGCGAGCTGCGTACGCACGAGGGGAACGTTCTCGGGTTTACGCGAGGAGCCTGGCTCGAAGGTCGTACGCTCGAAGTTCAGATTCCACTTGATGAACGGATTCGGGTACCAATTCAGCCCGATGGCCCAGCCCCTGGCCGTCCGGCTTGTGTTGGCCGCCGCAAGTCCCCTCGCCACGGCGTCGCGACTGATCGCGAGGCCGTGAACGCGCACAGCCAGCTGCACGGCTCCGAAGTGTCCGCTCGGAGGATCGAACGCGACCCGCGGTCGCACGTTGCGTTCACCGGCGGCCTCGCCCGTCAGCACCCACGAGGCCACCACTTGCCACGCGTCGTGGGACACCTGACCGGCAAGGCCGTCCTTCACGACGCCTCCGCGCGAGTGCACGTACTCCCCGTATCCGCCGAACGGACCCCGATAGTAGAAGCCCTGCGGTGACCATCGCGTGCGGCGGCCCCCGGCGGATGCATTGGTGTAGGAAAAGTACGTCTGTCGCCCCGGGGTTTGAAACGCGGGCAGCGCGGTTCCCCTGTCGCCCGGTGCTCGCTGCCAGTGCCAGGCCGAATCCGCTCAACGGGCGCTCTCGATCGGTGGCCCATGGTCTCACGACCACGCGACCGTCCAGATCCTTCGCCTCGTTCACATCGAGGTCAGTACTGCCACCGTCTACGGCGCCGTTCGACAAGATTGGCCTCAGGTTGTGCGCCGCATTGCCCCAACCATCGGCGCGAACGTCTCATGGCCCTTCCCCACGAACCAGTCGGACGTCCGGTTCGGGTTGGGGTGACCGCCCCGATCCGAGATGTCGATAGTCACCGTATAGTCGAAGACGTAGTCTTGGGTGCGTCTGGCCGAAGCGTACTGTGCAGGCTTCCCGATCACCGCGCCGAACTCGATCTCCCAGTCGGTCCTGTCGCGGCCGAACGGAATGACGCTCGGGTCGCCGCTGCCGAGGACTGCGAACGTCTACCTGCCCATGCAGTCACCGAGACGGGAGGGAGCGTCGTGCCCTCTCTCAGGTAGCAGTTGACACGAAACCTTCGCCGGATTAAATTGCGTCCACAGAAACGAACATTCGCTCGTATGTCGAGCATCTCCAAAAAGGGTCCCTAAGTGCCGAGACCGTCTCTAGGCCTCGTGCTCGGAACGGTCCTCCTAGCTCCGTTCTCATGGACGGCGCACGTTCATGCGCACCCGCTTGACGCCGAACAAGAACAGATAACACCCGGGATCGCCGGCCAGTCGCAGCGGTGCGCCGAGACTCCAGAACGTACTTCCGGGTTGGCGGCGACGGGCGAGTCTGCGAGCCGTCCCCGTGCCGTTGCCGTGCGAACGTCATCTCCGCCTCAGATCGATGGCGCCCTAGATGACGCAGCCTGGCGGTGTGCCGAGCGACTGACCTCGTTCGTCCAGGAGCGTCCGTTCGAGGGCGCTCCAGCGAGCGAAAGCATGGAAGTCAGGCTTGCCTACGATAGCCAGAACCTCTACATTGGAATTCACGCGTACTACTCAGATCTCAGCATCATACGCGCGGGTCGCGCCGATCGTGATCAGATCGATGACGATGACACCGTGACGGTCTGGTTCGACACTTATCTCGATCAACAGCGCGCCTATGCCTTCACGGTGAACGCCTATGGAGTGCAGGGCGATTCGCTTGTGTCCGCCGGCGGAGGAGGTAGTGGCGGCGGAGGGGGCGCAGGTGGTGCACGCCGAAACCGTGGAGCAGGAAACTCGTCGTGGGATGCTCTATTCGAATCTGCGGCCGCGGTTGTGGCCAACGGCTGGACGGCGGAACTAGCAATTCCGTTCAAGAGCCTGCGCTATCCGGGCCGAGCCGCCGACGAAGCTCACGCATGGGGCTTTCAAATCCGGCGCACGATCGGCGGCAAGAACGAGAGCGACGTCTGGGCGCCGGTGACGACCCAAATCTACGGCTGGATGCGACAGTTTGGTGTGCTCGATGGAATGAGCGATCTCTCGCCCAGCCGCAATCTGGAGCTGCTGCCTACGGTGACCGCCATCCGCACGCGAACGCTCGAGGGCGCGGCGGTGTACGGCCACGATGTCGCGCGCGAGGCCGGTGTCAGCGTCAAGTACGGGATCACGTCGACTCTCACGGTCGACTTCACTCTGAATCCGGATTTCTCGCAGATCGAGTCTGACCACCCACAGATTCAGGTCAACCAGCGCTTTCCGCTGTTCTTCGAAGAGCTCAGACCGTTCTTTCTCGAGGGCCAGGAAATCTTCCGTGTGGCGGGCAATCTTCTTCATACGCGCACCATCGTCGACCCGCGGTACGGCGCGAAGCTCACCGGGAAAGTTGGCCGATGGGTCCTCGGCGCGATTGTGGCCGACGACGAGGCGCCTGGGCGGGTCGAGCCGCCGGAGTCTGGACACAGTGAGACCGCGCAGTTGGCCATCGGGCGCGTACGCCTTGATGTCGGCTCGGACTCGAATGTCGGCCTGATGGTGACGAATCGCGAGTTTCGGGATACGCATAGCCGCGTGGGCGCCATCGATGCCCAGTTCCGTCTTGACGCAACCCAGCGCCTGAGCCTTCGGGCAGTTACATCCCACCACCGTGACGAGGAGGGGATCAATCGTCGGGGTGCCATGTACGGCGCCGACTATCGGAGGGAAGGGCGGCACATCCGCGCCAGCGCCCACCTTTTCTCGATCAGCCCGCAGTTCAAGACTGACATGGGCTTCGTGCCTCGCGTGGATGAACGCAGGTTCGGCGGCGACGTGGCGTACGTCTTGTGGCCTGGGGGTTGGGTGACCGACTGGGGGCCGAGTGTCACTTATTCTCGTAACTACACGCATGGCGGCGTGCTGCAGGACGAAGAGTACCGCGTGGGTGTCGATGTTGCGTTTTCGAGCAACCTTACTGTAAACAGCGATGTGAGCCGAGAGCTGGAACGCTTCGAGGGGATCGATTTCCGAAAGACTCGCTTCAACTTCGGCGGCCGTATCGACACGAGCCGCCGCGTGTCGTTGCGCGGATTTATTGACGTTGGCGACGACGTTCGGTACATCGTCGGTTCGTTCCTCGGGAAAGGACAGCAGGCAAACCTCACGGCCGCAATCAGGCCCTTCTCGCGTCTCCTCTCGGAAATTGACCTCAACTGGAGCCGCTTCGTCGATACGCGCGGCGGCGCCGAAAGCTTCAACGCGAAAGTCTGGCGCGTGCGGACGAGCTACCAGCTCACCGATCGCCTGCTAATGCGCAGTGTCTTCGATTTCGACGACTACGACGAAACGCTGGGCGGCAACTTCCTGCTCACGTATCGAGTCAATGCAGGTACGGTGTTCTTCGTCGGCTACGACGACCGCTATCAGCGCGGCGGCATCACTGGTGTCGGGCGGCTGCCTACATCGCGGCTCGAACGCACCAATCAGGCCGTGTTCACGAAGCTGCAGGTACTACTGCGGTACTGACTGGGTTCTCCTGCAAGGAAACAAGCTCAGATGGCGCTGCTCGAAAGGCGTCGCGTAACGGTATTCGAGACTTGCTTTGCCGTCGTCGCGAATCTCTTGCGATTGTATGGCGGACCGCAATTCGTGTCGAGGAGATGGCCTGTGGGTTGACTCATTCGGGGCGGCACGCTCGCGTCGGCCCCCCCTAATAGTACTTTGTCACTTTCGGGCGTTCGTTCTTCGTGAGTCGATATTCCACGGGTCTTGTACTTTTTGCTGAGATTTCTTACCCTCATGACTCGTGGACCTGCCGGTACCGGCAGCACGCGCGGTACTCGACCGGCTCGGCAAATTTCTCGATCGCTTCGCTGGCTACTTCGGCCGGCGGACCCAACGAGAAGGAGCGAGCCGGTATCTGCAGGGCATTCTCAACGACAGCTCCCGCAAGTCCATGCAGCCGATGGAGGCCCGGCTGCCACTCAACGACGCCGCGTCGTATCAGCGGCTGCAGCATTTCATCACCCATTCCCCGTGGTCGGCGGCACGCGTGTGGAAGCGTCTCCGAGCCGAGGTGCCCCTCCGGCACGGCATCTTGCTCGTCGACGAAACCTCGTTTCCGAAGGCCGGCACCCACTCGGTCGCCGTGGCGCGCCAGTATTGCGGCGCGCTCGGCAAGATTTTCAACTGTCAAGTCGCCGTGTCGACGGCGTTGCTGACCGACCAAGCGGTGTGGCCCACAACGCTGGAGCTGTACCTGCCGCGCGAGTGGGCAGACGACACGGACCGACGAGACCACGCCGGTATTCCGCGCAGTGTTCGCTTTCAGGAAAAATGGCGCCTCGCGCTGAGTCACATTCGCCAAGCCCGGGCGGCGGGGCTTCAACTCGATGCCGTCCTCGCCGATGCGGCCTACGGCAATGTCCACGCGTTTCGGACGGCTCTCGAGCGCATGGGCCTGCGCTATGCCGTCGGCGTCGGCACGCAGTTGACGGTGCAGATCCTCGGGGGGCGGCGCCGGTTGCGGATCAGCCGCATTCTCAGGCGGTTGCCGACGAAAGCTTGGCGGCGCGTGTGTTGGGCGCGGGGCACGAAAGGGCCGTTGGCCGCTCGGTTTGCCGCGGTACGTGTGCACCCCACGCCTCGAAGCCCGGAGTGCTGGCTGCTTTGCGAGCGTCCATTGACGACTCGTGGCGAGCGCAAAGCGTACCTGCTGAACCTGCCGACCTCGGCCTCGCTCAAGGCGCTCGTTCGCCTCGCGCGCAGTCGCTGGCCGATCGAACAACAATATCGGGAGTTGAAGGACGAACTCGGCCTCGATCATTTCGAGGGGCGCAGCTATCGGGGATGGAACCATCATGCCGTGCTCGCAGCCTTGACGTTCACGTTTCTCCAACTGGAGCGCCAACGAGGCACGAAGCCGTTACCGACATTTCCGCAGGTGCGGAACTGGATTCGCGAGATCGTCACCGCGTTGTTCCTACTCGAACAGCCGGAGTGGTTGAAACTGTTGATGTCGTTTCTGAAGAATCCACCACTTCGAATCTGACAAAGTACTACTAATCGCCCCGCGTGACCGTAGTTGTTTTTGGTAACAGTTCAGGGGGTGTGACACCGTTTCAGCAATGACGCGACTGCTTGCTGTCGGCGATGAGCGGCGACGGCGGCCGTCAGGTATGCGAGCGCGTTGAGGTGCTGGAGCTGACAGGTCCGCACAATCGTCAGCAGACGTTCGACGGCGCGCTCACCCTCCTCGCTTCGCGTACCAAACATGATCTTGCGCCATTGGACGGCCGTTCGGAGCGCTCTCTCGGCGGCATTGTTCGTGGGCTCGACGCCCTCCTCGTGCACGAAGGTAAAGAAATGCTGATTGTGCACGAAGAACGCGTGGGCCAGATTGCGCACGTCCGCGTTCGCCGCGTCGAGATACCGTTCGCCGAGGGCAAAGAGCCGCTTCTCAATCGGCAGCACTTTGGTGATGAGTTCCGCACGGGTGAGCGGGGATCCTCGGGCGGCCGGATCGCCGCGGAAGCGATGCCAGAGGCGAAAGAGGCGGCGGTCGAGCGCGAGGGCCTCGCGGCAGAAGCGTTTCGCGGCCGGCGTGGTGGCGAGGTCGAGCGCACTGAGCAAGTTCCGAGTGACGTGGGCCCAGCAAAATTGTCGTTGGCCGACGACGTATTTCAGATAGGCGGGCAAGCGATCGCTGCCGAGGATGCCGGCGAATGTCGCACCCAAGACCACCTGCAACACGTCGGAGCCGCGGGAGGCGGCAATGCGGTAGAGAACGAACGTGCGCGCCACGAAGGCCCAGAGCCAGCGTTTCTCACCGTTCGTCCGATGGCCCGTTTCATCGGCGTTGACGACAGCCTCATGCCGCAACGCCGTTTCGAGCTCCGCATAGGGGGCCGCGACGGCTGCGCTGGTTTCCTCCCAGGCGTGCTGCGTACTGCCCAGACTGATCGGAATCTGGAGCGCGCCTTCGAGGAAGCGTTGCACCACCAGTCGTGGCATGCGGCACACGACTGTCAGATACGCAATCAGCGCCGTCAGCTGCGGCCCGAACTGCGTGGCGTGCTCGTCGGGCAGCGGGGCCAGCGTGATCGTGCCGCAGGCCGGACACTGGCGGCGCTGGCAGCGGTACTCGGTGATGTGCGCGGCGATCGGCGGCAACTCCGTGACTTGATGCCGACGCGGATCCCCGACGGTCTGTCGCGCGTGCAGGCGGCGCGCGCACTGGCGACACGCCTCCGGCGCGAGATCCACAATCGTATTCACGCGCTCGAGAGGTACCAGCTCCCGATGGTGGCCCGGATGGCCCGGTTGCCCGCCCGGCTTCCGGCGGCTCTTGCGCCGACGGCCTCGCACCCGTTGTTGACCGGCGAGTCCGTCCGACGCTGGTGGCTTCGAGGTAATCGTGGAGTTCTGGTTGCGCAGCGCCAGTTGACGTTCGAGATCGGCGATCTGCTTCTTGGCGTCAGCGATGTCTTTGGCCGCCTGCGCCAGTTGCCGCTCACGCTCGGCCAATTCGCGGCGGAGCCGTTCGTTCTCTCGTTTCAGCCGTTCCTCGGCCTCCGCGCTGCGCCGCCGCTTCGTCTGCTGCGACACGCGCTCCACGGTACGCCGATTGGTTCAATTTGTACAGACCCCTGAACTGTTACGAAGATTGCGACCGAGATTTTTTGGCGTCTCCAGCAAGGCGAATCCCTGAACTTCATGGAGGTCGCCCATGCGCGCCTTTCCAGCCTCCTCCGTAACTTTCTCGTCAAATACGCCGATGACATCACCTTCGACTTCACCAAGTACCAACCCATCGACGAGAACAAGGATAAGCACCAATTCTTCGAGATCATCGACCGTAACAACGACCGCATGCAGCACCTCTCATTGCTCGGTCGCCTCCTCCTCATCGAAAGAGCCGACGGGCCTACCGACGTGCGTGACAAGATCCTCGGCGACTGGATCGACGAAACCCAGGCGCCCAACGGTATCGGGAATCTAACCTTCGAATCCGACTCCATTGCGGCGAGCTTGCTCCGGACGCTCAACGTGAGCCGCGACATTTTTCGTTACGACGCGGCCTTAGACGAAGAGAACGGGGTCAAAGAGCTCAAGATCGAGTACTTCATCATCTCCGTCGTCATGCTCGTACGGCACCTGCGCAAGTACTACGTGTTCGCCAAAGACCAACATGAGCTGTTTCGGCGCTTCGTCGTAGCGTTTCACGAACGATGGAAGGCCCATCACGAGGATGATCGGGACATCCTCCTGTTCTCTGACAACCGGCAGCAGAGTGCCATCGACCTCGAGAATCGTGACCGCGTGATGCGGCAGGCCTTCTTCGAATTCCTACAAGGAAAAAACACTCAACTGCTCGCCCTGGACTCTAAGCGGGCATTCAACGAGGCCGAACGGATCCGGATCTACCGGGCACAAGATGGTCTCTGCCAGGCCTGCCTCAAGGCAGGCCTGCCTGAGGACGAAGCGCGCGTAAGCTGGAGCCGCTATCAGGCCGACCACATCCTCGCCTGGATCAAAGGCGGACCCACCGAAAGCTGGAACGGCCAGGTACTCTGCACCACTCATAACGCAGCAAAGGGTGGTCGCTGATCTTTTCTGCTCCATACGACGAGCGAGCAAGCCAGCAAAAGGTATTCATCTATCATTAGCGACCACCTATTCCGTTCAACAGTTCATATAAGTACATGGGTTAATGATCTGCTCTCTCATATTGCCAGATCACCTACAACTTCCTATAGTTCAGGTACATAACCCATGAAAACGAGCATCCTCGCAGAAATCCTGACTTGGTCATCTGAACGCCCGATTTGGCAGCGGGATGCTTTGCGGCGGCTCTTTACCTCTGAGAAATTGACCGAGGCCGACTTTGTCGAGCTGACAGGCATCTGCAAGTCAATTTATGGCCTCTCTTCGCAGCACGAAGCAAAGCCCCTGGCCGTCGAACATATTGCTATTGCTGAAGTGGAGACCAAACCAGTCTCGCTGGTGAGCGTTTCGCATCACGCCGGGGTCAACGCATTGGCTCCAGAACAGACGGTGTTGTTTGGCCCCAGTCTCACCATCGTTTATGGTGAAAACGCTGCTGGCAAGTCCGGTTACACCAGGATTCTTAAGCGCGCGTGTCGGTCGCGACTCGTCGAGGATATTCTGGGTGACGTTCTCAGTACGAGCAGTGCGCCGCTTTCCGCGAAAGCTACGATCCGTTACAAGGAAGGGTCGGTGGAATCGTCCTTGCCGTGGAGCATGA
>Ga0326597_10010657_pt1 | contig 12224 bp, 10 predicted proteins | sample RVTome_12_FD_203789 | JGI IMG/M metagenome (GOLD analysis project Ga0326597, IMG submission 203789) | Soil microbial communities from uranium-contaminated site in the Upper Colorado River Basin, Wyoming, United States - RVT100D185 | ecosystem: Environmental > Terrestrial > Soil > Contaminated >... | reverse complement strand
CGTGGTCGGCGTGTGGAAGAGGATCTACGACAAGCAGCTCGCCAGCCACGGCATGGGCGCGGGGACCTGCCTCGCCATGAGCGGCATCGACCTCGCTTTATGGGACATACGCGGCCAGGCGGCCGGCATGCCGCTCTACAGGCTGCTCGGCGGGGTGAGGAAAGGCATCCCGGCCTACGCCGGCGGCGTCTCGCTCGGCTTCCAGTCGCCCGGGCCGCTGATCGACGAGATCCGCAGGAACGTCGCGCTCGGCTACAAGGCGGTGAAGCTGCGCGTGGGCGATGCCGTGAAGCGGGACGTGGGGCGGATCCGCGCGGTGCGCCAGGCCTGCGGCGAGGACCTCGTCATCCTGACCGACGCCAACATCGGCTACAGCGTCGAGGACGTGCGCCGCGTCATGCCCGCGATGGACGAGCTGAAAGTCGGCTGGCTGGAGGAGCCCTTCCCCGCGCACGACTCTCGCAGCTACGCCAGCGCCAAGGGGTTCGGGCGTACGCCGCTCGCCGCGGGCGAGAACCACTACACCCGGTTCGAATTCAGCCGCGTGATCGAGGACGGCTCGATCACCATCCTGCAGCCGGACCTGTCCAAGACCGGCGGATTGACCGAGGCACTGCGCATCGCGGCGCTGGCTTCCGCGTACAAGCTGCCGATCCACCCGCACAGCTCGATGACGGGGCTGAACCACGCCGCGTCGATCCATTTTCTCTGCGCCATCGACAACGGCGGCTATTTCGAGGGCGACGTGTCGCGGGCGAACAAGTTTCGCGACGAGCTGGTGTCGAAGCCCTACGAAGTGGACAAGGACGGCAATGTCTGGCCGCTGGAGAAGCCCGGTCTCGGGCTCGAGGTGAACGAGGAGTTCCTGGAGAAGCACCCGGCGATCGAGGGGCCGGGCTACATCTGACCCGCGAGCAGCCGCAGGTCGCCGCCCGCGGCCGCCGTGTTCACGGTATAGACGCGCTCGGTGGCGAAGCGCGGCAGCGTGTGCGGCCCGCCCGCCTTGGGACCCGTTCCCGAGAGCCCTTCTCCGCCGAAGGGCTGCACGCCGACCACCGCGCCGATCATGTTGCGGTTCACGTATAAATTTCCGACCGCGGCCCGCTGCCGGATACGCTCGGCGCGCGAATCGATCCGCGTGTGCACGCCGAGCGTCAGCCCGTAGCCCATCGCGTTGATGTCGTCGATCACGGCATCGAGCCGATCGATGTCGAAGCGCGCCACGTGCAGCACCGGGCCGAAGCGCTCGCCCGGCAACTCGCGGATCGAATCCACCGCGAACGCCACCGGCGCGACGAAATGCCCTTGCGCCGGCAGCGGCCCGGCCTCGGCGAGCGGCGCGCCGCGGCGGCGCAAGCCCGCGACGTACTCGTCGAGCGTGCGGCGCGTCTCGGCGTCGATCACCGGGCCCACATCAGTTGCGGGATCCGAAGGATCTCCCAGGCGCAGCGCCGCGGTCGCGCCGCGCAGCATTTCGATCACCGCGGGCGCGATCTCCTCCTGCAGGTAGAGCATGCGCAGCGAGCTGCAGCGCTGCCCCGCCGAGCGGAACGCGCTCGCCACCACGGCGTCCACCACCTGCTCGGGCAGCGCCGTGGAATCGACGATCATCGCGTTCAGCCCGCCCGTCTCCGCGATCAGCGGCACGATCGGCCCGTCGCGCTGCGCGAGCGTGCGCTGGATGGCGCGCGCGGTCTCCATCGAGCCGGTGAAGGCGACACCCGCGATGCGCACATCCGAAACCAGCGCCTGACCTATGGCGCCGTCGCCCGGCAGGAGCTGCAGCACGTCGGACGGAATGCCCGCCTCGTGCGCCAGCTCGACGACGCGGAATGCGGCGAGCGGCGACTGCTCCGCGGGCTTCGCCACTACCGTGTTGCCGGCGGCGAGCGCCGCGGCCACCTGGCCGGTGAAGATCGCCACCGGGAAGTTCCACGGGCTGATGCAGGCGAAGACGCCGCGTCCGTGCAGACTCAACGCATTGGTTTCGCCCACGGGACTCTTCAGCATCGCGGGCGCGCCAAACAGCCGGCGTGCCTCGGCGGCGTAGTAGCGGCAGAAGTCGACCGCTTCGCGTACGTCGGCGAGCGCATCGGGCAGCGTCTTGCCCGCTTCCCACACGCAGAGCGCCATCAGCTCGTGCACCTTTGCTTCCACCCGGTCGGCGAGGCGCTCGAGCGCCGCTGCACGCGCGGCGGCCGGCGTCGCCGCCCAGCGCTCGCGCGCTGCATGCGCGCACCCGGTGGCCGCGCGCACCTGCTCGGCGCTCGCATCGACCACCGTACCGATGGTTTCGTCCGGCCGCGCGGGCGAGACGGCAGTGTGTGCCGGGCCATCGGCTGGTACACCATTCACCAGCGGCGCGGCGCGCCACGTGCGCCGGGCTTGCGCTACGCGTCTCGCCATTTCCGCGAGCACAGAGGGCTCGCCGAGGTCGTAGCCGCGGGCAACGCGTCTTTCGGGCATATGCAGCTCCATGGGGTTGGGCAAGCCGCGCTCGCTCCCGGGTGCATCGAGCTGCGCAAAGGCCTCTTCGATCAATCGGTCGGCGTTCCGCGCGCGCGCCGCCTGGCGCACGAAGGACGTGCTGGCGCCGTTTTCGAGGAGCCGCCGCACGAGGTACGCGAGGAGCTCCGAGCGCGCGCCCACGGGCGCGTAGACGCGCACCGGCACTTCCGGCGCCTCCGCGGCGAGCGCGCGCTCGAGCGCTTCGCCCATGCCGTGCAGGCGCTGGAACTCGAAGCGCTGCGTGCCCGCCAGCGCGAGCACGCAGGCCGCGGTGACCGGGTTATGCGTGGCGAACTGCGGGTAGATCGTGTCGGCGTGCTCGAGCAGGCGCGCGGCGGCGGCGACATAGGCGCGGTCGGTTTCCGCCTTCACCGTATGGACCGGGTGCGCCTCCAGCCCGAGCTCCTGCGCGCGCTTCACCTCGGCGTCCCAGTAGGCGCCTTTCACCAGGCGCACGGCGAGCGGCGCGCGGCCGCGGCTCGCGGCGAAGAGCGCGTCGAGCGTCTGCGGCAGCGCGTGCCGGTAGGCCTGCACGGCGATGCCGAGCCCCGGCCAGCCGCGAAGCGCCGGCTGCGCGGCGAGCCGCAGGAAGAGGTCGAGCTGCAGCGGGCAGCGCTCGGATTCCTCGGCGTCGATGGTCAGCGCGACGCCCGCGCCCGCCGCGCGCTCGCACAGCAGCCGCAGCCGTTCCAGGAGCTCGCCGCGCACCCTGGGATAGCTCGCCGCGTCGAAGCGCTCGTGGATCGAGGACAGCTTCACCGAGATGCCGCCGCGCCGCACCGCGGCGAGCGCCCCGAGGTAGCGCTGCATGCCGCGCTCGGCGTCGGACGCGGTGCGCGCGCCCTCGCCCAGCATGTCGAACGAGTACCGGCCGTCGCCCGCGCGCGCGAGCGCTTCGCCGATGGTTTCGGCGAAGACGAACTGCCGGGCGACAAGGCGCGCGGCAAGCTCGGCGAACGCGAGCGGCACGCCGGGCAGGTACTCGCGCGCGAGCGCCCTGCGCCCGGCGCGGTCCGGCGTGCGCGCAAGCGCCTCCACCAGCCGGAACAGCGCCTCGCCCGCCGGGCGCTCGGGCGGCAGCCAGGCGAAGACGCGCTGGATGTCGAAGAGCGGGCGCGCGCCGCCTTTCAGCAGGCGGCGAGCGAGCTCGGCGGACATCCCGCCAATACTATGACTATGCCCGCGCCAGCGTGTACACGATGTACAAGGCGGCGACGTACACCACGGGGATTGCCGGGGCCAAGGCGCGCCCCCAAGGCGGTACCCCGCCTTCCGGGCGGAAAGCGGCCCCCCTGCCCCGATTGGCTATCAAGCCTGCCGAGGACTAATATCGGGGCCGCAAGGCCGGGCAAGACAGCAGTTCCATCGGACAGGGGGGTACTGCTATGAACGCAAACGCCGCTGCAGCTTCGCGCGCTGGCATCGTCGAGCGCATAGGTAACCGGGTCGCCGGAAACGTTCAGAAATGGCTGCCGGACCCGTTCCTCTTCGCCATCCTGCTCACCTTCATCGCCTTCGTGCTGGGAATGCTCTTCGCCGACCAGTCGGCGGCGCAGATGGTGCGGCACTGGTACCGGGGCTTCTGGGGCCTGTTGACCTTCGCCATGCAGATGGCGCTGATTCTGATCACCGGCTACGTGCTCGCGCACGCGCCGATCGTGCGTCCGGCGCTGAACTGGCTTGCCGACTTGCCGAAAACCGGCCCGCAGGGCGTCGTGCTCGTCACCTTCCTTTCGCTCGTCTTCGGCTGGATCAACTGGGGCTTCGGGCTGGTCGTCGGCGCGATCATGGCGATGGAGGTGGCCAAGCGAGCCCATGCGAAGGGCATCCCCGTCCACTACCCGGTGCTGTGCACCGCGGGCTACGCGGGGCTCGGAGTGAGCTGGCATTGGGGGCCCTCCGGCTCGGCGCCGCTGCTCAGCGCCACCAAGGGCCACATTTTCGAGAAGCTGATCGGCGTGGTGCCGACCGCGGAGACGATTTTCTCCAGCTACGCCCTGTGGCTCTTCGTGCTCAGCCTGATCTACGTGCCGCTGATCATGTATCTGCTGACGCCCAAGAACGCGGCGCGCTGCAAAGGCATCGAGCATTGGGTGCCGGAAGCGGTCAAGCCGGGCGGCGCAGCGGGCAAGGCCCCGGCCACGGGCGGCGGCGTCGCCGATGCCATCAACAACAGCCGCATCGTCGGCGGCCTGGTCGCGTTGCTGGGCATCGTCTACATCGTGATGCACTTCTACGGCGGGGGCACGCTCGACCTCAACATCGTCAATTTCACCTTCCTGATCGTCGGCCTCGCCCTGTTCTTGCGGCCGTATGCGTACCTGTCCGCCTTCTACGACGCGAGCAAGGCGGCCGGCGGGGTCATCCTGCAGTTCCCGTTCTACGCCGGCATCCAGGGCATGATCCAATTCTCGGGGCTCGCCGTGATCATGGCGGGCGGCATGGTCGCGATCGCCAGCCCGACCACCTTCCCCATGATGGCGTGGCTCACCTCGGGCTTCGTCAACCTGTTCGTGCCGTCGGGGGGCGGCGAGTGGGCGGTACTCGGCGAGACGCTGATCCGCGCCGGCCAGACGCTCAACGTGCCGGTCGGCAAGACGATCATCGCCTACGGCACGGGCGATGCCTGGACCAACCTGTTCCAGCCGTTCTGGGCGATCGCGCTGCTCGGCATCACCGGCATGCGCGCGCGCGACATGTTCGGCTACTGCATCGTGCTGCTGGTCGCGCTGGTGCCGTTCTTCGCGATCCTGCTGACCTGGCTGCCGTACTGAGCCTCGGCGCTTTGGGGGCAGCGCCGCCCGAGGAGGGCGTTCATGCCTGCGCGAACGTATAGACCACGTAAAGCGCCCCTATATAGGCCACCGGGATGGCGGGCGCGAGCGCGCGTGCCCAGGCGAACGCGGGCTTTTGCACCCCCTTCCACACCAGGTAGCCCATGCCCATCAAGGCGAGCGCGGCGAGCGCCGCCGCGTAGTGCGCACCCTCCATCTGGCCAAGGAGCGGGACGGGGCTGAACAGGTCCGAGAAAAAGAGGATGGTGACGTTGAAGGCGTTGCTGCCGTAGACGTTGCCCATGGCGATGCCGTAGGAGCGGCGCAGCGTCGCCGCCACGGTCACCGAGCCCTCGGGCAGGGTGGTGACGATCGAGACGAGCAGCACGCCGATGAAGCTCGCGCTGATGCCCGAGATCTCGGCGATGGCGTCGGCGCTGGAGGCGAGAAAGCGCCCGGCGACGATCACCACCGCGACCGAGATGCCGAAGCCGATCCAGGCCTTGCGCGCGCTGCCGGTGGGCGCGGGAATGTCCTCGAGGTGCATGTGCGTCTGGCCCGCCCTGTAGACCAGCCGCATGCCAGCGAGGTAGCCGGCGAGGATCAGCACGGTCCCCAGGCTCGTAGGCCCGAGCTTCACGTCGCCCGCGATGCCGAAGCCGAGCGCGAGCGCCACCAGCCCCATGCCGACGAGGATCAGGAGCTCCGTGTCGCGCCCCTGCCCGCCGAACAGGTTGCCGATACCGAAGGCGAGGCCGACGCAGCCGAGCACGAACACGTTCATCATGTCCGCGCCGAACACGTTGCCGAGCGCGAGCCCCGGGGACTTATCCAGCCAGACCGCGGAAATGTTGACGGTGACCTCGGGAAGCGAAGTGGCGATCCCCACGAGGAGCGTGCCCACCCAGAGCTTGCCCCAGCCGGTGCTTTCGGCGAGGTCGTCGCCGTAGCGTGCGAGGCCGATGCCGGCGGCGATGACGAATGCCGCGCTCACCAGGAATACGAGTACGGCGGTGCCCAGACTTTCCATGACAGTACCTCCTGCTCGCGCATGCGGATCCGACACCGCAAGCGCGCCATGACGGGGTTGACAGAAGCTGCGTTCTGCTTTTCGGAGTCAGCCCCGGGGCGGGCCGGTGGGGTCGGGAACGCGGTGCTGCGGAAATGCGCGGACGCCTGGGGGGCGCCGGGTCGGCGGAAGTAGAGGGGAGAAAAGGAGCGCCATGGGCGCGCCCGGCGGCTGCGCCGTGGGCAACGGCGGGGGAACGGCGTCCGGCTCGCGCGCCTCGGGACGCACCACGGCGCTGTAGTCCTCGGTGCCGTAATAGCGCTCGTCGCCCGTGTCCAGATCGCTGAACGAGCCGGCCTGCAGGCCGACCAGTACCAGCAGCAGCGCGACCGCGCGCACGATCCCGGGGCGATTCACGGCGGCGGATGTTACCCGGTAAGCGGTACGTCGTCCATGCGCAAGGTCAGGACAGGACGCGCAGCGCACCGGGCAGGACTTCGACTTCCAGCCGACGCACGCCCTCGAACACGATTTCGCCCACTGCGTCGTACTCGCGCGCCGCGTGCTCGGCGAGGCCGATACCCTCGCCCGGCGCCGTGGTTTCGGCAACTTCGAGCTCGACCCCGGCGGCGCGCAATGCGGCGAGCATGCGCGGCCATTCGCGGCGCACGCGTCCGCGCCCAGCCACCGGGTTGAGGATGACGAGGTGCCTGCTCAAGCGCCCTTGATGACGCCGCGGGACTCGAGCTGCGCGATCTCGCCTGCGGCGTAGCCGAGGCCGCGCAGGATTTCCGCGCTGTGCTGGCCGTGCGCCGGCGGCTCGAAGCTCGGGCGCGCCGGCTCGTCGCCGAAGCGGATCGGCACGCCGAGGTGGTCCCAGCCGCGCGCGTCCTTCAGCACCATGCCGCGCGCCTTGAAGTGCTCGTCTTCCAGCGCCTCGGGCAGCGTTCTCATCGGCGCGAAAGCGACGTCGCGGCCCTTGAACCACGCGACCCACTCGGCCTTGGTCTTCGTGCGGAAGGTGGCGGCGAGGAACTCGCGCACCGGGTCCTGCCCCGGGCCCGGCGGCAGCTTGCACAGTTCCACCAGGTCGGGGCGGCCGAGCGGCTCGAGCAGGTTCTGCGCGAACTTCAATTCCTGCCCCGCGAGCACGACGTAGTCCTTGTCCCGGGTCTCGTAGATGCCGTACAGCGCGTTGCCGCCGAGCGCGCGCTCCGCCTTCAGGTCGGGCTGGCGCCGCTCGGTCATCGCCGTGCCCAGGTTGTTCGGCAGGCAGGCGAGCAGGCAATCCGCCATCGCCATGTCGAGGTAGTCGCCCCTGCCCGTTTCCTTCCTGCGGTAGAGCGCCATCAGCACGCCGGAGAGCGTCATCATCGAGGCGAGCATGTCGGCGTTCGCGAGCGCGGGGATGGCCGGCCTGCCGTCGCCGCCGCGGTTGAGCGAAAGCACCCCGGTCACCGCCTCCGTGGCGAGGTCGTGGGCGGCGATGTCGCGATACGGCCCGCTCTGGCCGAAGGCGGCGATCGAGGCATAGACGATCCGCGGCGCGCGCTTCGCGACCTGCGCGTAGCCGATGCCCAGGCGATCCACTGCGCCGGGACGGAAGGCCTCGACGAGCACGTCGGACTTTTCCGCGAGGCGCATCAGCACTTCCACGCCTTGCGCATCCTTCAGGTCGAGCGCCAGGCTCTTCTTGCCGCGGTGCGTGTTGGCGAAATACACGCTCACGCCGTCGCGCTTGGCGCCGATCTCGCGGTTGGGCTCGCCCCCGTCCATCGACTCGACCTTGATCACCTCGGCGCCGTGGTCGGCCATGAACTGGGTCAGGAGCGGGCCCGGCAGGAAGAGCGACAGGTCGATGACGCGCAGGCCCTCGAGCTTCATCAGACCGCCTTCTCGGCCTTTAGCCGCGCGATCTCCGCCTCGCCGTAGCCGAGCTCGCGCAGGAGCGCTTCGGTGTGCTGCCCGAGCTTCGGTGCGGGGAGCGCCGGCAACGGCTCGCCGATGCGGAACGGGCTCGCCACCAGCTTCAGGCCGGGCTCGTCCGGATGCTCGAGCACCTGCACGCCGCCGCGCTCGAGGAAGTACGGGTTCTCGAGCGCCTGCGCCATGTCGTAGACAGGTGCGCAGGGAATCGTGCCGCGCAGGCGCGCAAGCCAGTCTTCCGTGCTGCGCTTGGCGAACTCGGCATCGAGGATCTTCGTCAGCTCGTCCCGATGCTCGCGCCGCGCGGCGAAGTCGGGATACCTCGTCTGCAGATCCGCCCGGCCAAGCTTCTCGCACAGCACCTCCCAGAAGCGCTGTGTCTGCGCCATGAGGAAGATCCAGCCGTCCTGGGTCCGGTAGAGCTGCGAGGGCACGATGAACGGATGCGCCGAGCGCGGCGCGCGCCCGGTGGCGAGGCCCTCGTTCAGGTACCACGCCGCCGGGTAGCTCAGGAGGTGCATGGCGACGTCGTACAGCGACACGTCGAGGTCGCGCCCACGGCCCGTGCGGCGCGCCTCCAGGATGCCGGCGAGCAGCGCCAGCGCGCAGGTCGTGCCGGTGGAGTAATCGACGATCGACAGCCCCATGCGCGCGGGCGGCCCCTCGGGCTCGCCGGTGAGCGACAGGAACCCCGCCTCGCCCTGCATCAGGTAGTCGTAGCCCGGCCAGGACTTCCTCGAGCCGTCGCGCCCATAGGCCGAGAGGTGCGCGCAGACGAGCTTCGGGTTGGCGCCGGCGAGATCCTTGTAGGTGATGGCGAGCTTCTCAGGCTGGTCGCCGCGCAGGTTGCTGAGCAGCCCGTCGGCGGTCGCGGCAAGCTTCGCGAGGATCTCCCTGCCGCTCGGGTGCTTGAGGTCGAGCGTGAGCGACTTCTTGTTGCGGTTGAGCGACTGGAAAAAGACGCTGTCATCCTCGCCCAGGAAATACGGCCCTACCGCGCGCGAGACGTCGCCGCCGCCCGCGCGCTGCTCGATCTTGATCACCTCCGCGCCGAGGTCGGCGAGGTGCGTGGTGCCGAAGGGGCCGGCGCCGTACACCTCCACCGCGAGGATGCGCACGCCCGCGAGGGGCAGCATCAGGCCGGGTTCCGCGCGATGAGCTGTTTGGCGATGATGATGCGCTGCATCTCGTTGGTGCCTTCGCCGATGCACATGAGCGGCGCGTCGCGGTAGTAGCGCTCCACGTTGAACTCCGTGGAGTAGCCGTAGCCGCCGTGGATGCGCACCGCCTCGATCGAGTTCTCGAGCGCCGCTTCCGAGGCGAAGTACTTCGCCATGCCGGCCTCCATGTCGCAGCGCTCGCCCGCGTCGTAGGCGCGCGCCGCGTTCTCCACCAGCAGCCGCGCCGCCTCGCAGCGCGTCGCCATCTCGCCGAGCTTGAGCTGGATCGCCTGGTGCTCGCAGATCGGCTTGCCGAAGGTCTTGCGCACCTGCGAGTACGCCACCGCGTCCTTCAGCGCCGCGTTCGCCACGCCGACGCCGCGCGCGGCGACGTTGATGCGCCCGAGCTCCAGCCCGCCGATGGCGTGGTGAAAGCCCTTGCCCTCCTCGCCGCCGATGAGGTTCGCCGCGGGAACGCGGTAATCCTCGAAGATCAGCTCGGCCGAGTCGATGCCCTTGTAGCCGAGCTTCTCCAGCTTCTTCGACACCTTGAACCCCTTGCCCTTCTCGGCCAGCAGCATGCTCATGCCCTTGTGCCGCGGCTTGGCCTCGGGGTCGGTCTTCACGAGCAGCGCGAAGCACGAGCCCTTGATGCCGTTCGAGATCCAGGTCTTGGTGCCGTTGACGACATAGTGCTCGCCGTCGCGCACCGCGCGCGTGCGGATCGCCTGCAGGTCGGTGCCGCAGTCGGGCTCGGTGAGCGCGAGGCCGCCGCGGATCTCGCCGCTCGCGAACTTGGGCAGGAACTTCCGCTTCTGCGCTTCGGTGCCGTATCGCGCCACCGCCGCGGCCATGATGAGGTGCGAATTGAAGATGCCGGTGAGCGACATCCAGACCTCCGAGATCTGCGCGACGATCTTGGCGTAGGTGGAGGCCGGGAGTCCCAGCCCGCCGTATTCCTGCGGGATGGTGGCACCGAAGAGGCCCAGTTCTTTCATGGTCTCGACCATCGACTCCGGGTACTCGTCCTTCTTCTCGAGCTCGTGCGCCTTGGGGCGCACGTCGCGCTCGAGCCACTTGCCGATCGCGTCGAGGATCTGCGTTTCGTCTGCCGTGTTCATGGGCGTTTGGGGACCAGGACGGAGCGCTTGAAGGTCATGACCGTGGTGCCGTCCTGCTTCCAGGCGCGCGTCGCCACGGTGACGATGCCCTGCGTCGGGCGCGACTTCGACTCGCGCTTGTCCAGCACCGTCGATTCGGCGTAGAGCGTGTCGCCGTTGAAGACGGGCGCCGGCATGACGATGTCGGTCCAGCCGAGGTTGGCGACCGCGCGCCGGCTCACGTCGGCGACGCTCATGCCGACGACGACCGCGAGCGTGAGCGTGCTGTTGACGAGCGGCTTGCCGAACTCCGTCTGCTTCGCGTATTCCTCGTCGAAGTGGATCGGGTGCTGGTTCATGGTGAGCAGCGTGAACCAGGTGTTGTCGGCCGCGGTGAGCGTGCGCCCCGGCCAGTGCTTGTAGGTGTCGCCGACCGCGAAGTCCTCGTAGTAGCGGCCCATCCTATTGCTTGCCCGGGGGCGGGCGCTTGTCGATGAAGGCGTCCATGCCTTCCTGCCCTTCGGGGTGCGCGAAGCTCGCCGAGATCACCCGGCCCGCGACCTCGTACGCCTTCTCGGTGCCCATCTCCATCTGCTGGTAGAAGCCGCGCTTGCCCGCCGCGACCGTGGCGGGCGGCTTGGCTGCGAGCTTCGCCGCGAGCTCCATCGTCGCCGCATCGAGCTGATCCGCCGGCACGACCTTGTTGACGAGGCCCCACTGCAGCGCCTGCTGCGCGCCGATCGGATCCCCGGTGAGCAGCATCTCCATCGCGTGCTTGCGCTGCAGGTTGCGGCCCACCGCGACCCCGGGCGTCGAGCAGAAAAAGCCCCAGGTCACGCCCGAGGTGACGAACTTCGCCGTGTCCACGGCCACGGCGAGGTCGCACTGCGCGACGAGCTGGCAGCCCGCGGCCGCGGCCGCCCCCTGCACCTTGGCGATCACCGGCTGCGGCAGCTTCGGGATGGTGGCCATCATGCGGCTGCACTGCGCGAAGAGCTTCTCGATCTTCGGCAGCTCCTTGAGAGCACGGATCTCCTTCAGGTCGTGCCCGGCGCAGAAGCCCTTGCCGGTCGCCGCGAGCACGACGACACGCACGGAGGGATCCTGCGCGATCTGGTCGAAGGCGGACTGCAGGGCGGCGAGCATCTCGCCGGTCAGCAGGTTCATCTGCTGCGTCCGGTTCAGGGTCAGGGTGGCGATGCCGTTGAGGTCTTCGCGCAGCAGCACCGGCTGCTCGGCTTGCGGTACGGCGCTCATGGGTGCCTCCTCATTCGATCGCGGACGCGGACTTCGCTTTTTCGCGCAGCACGAATTTCTGGATCTTGCCGGTCGACGTCTTCGGCAGCTCGCCGAACACCACCGCGCGCGGCGCCTTGAACTTCGCCAGGTGCTGGCGGCAGAACTCGATCAACTCGGCTTCGCTCACCCTGGCCTCGGGCTTGAGCTCCACGAACGCGCACGGCGTCTCGCCCCACTTCTCGTCGGGCCGCGCCACCACCGCGGCGGCGAGCACCGACGGATGGCGGTAGAGCACGTCCTCGACCTCGATGGAGGAGATGTTCTCGCCGCCCGAGATGATGATGTCCTTGGAGCGGTCCTTGATCTTCACGTAGCCGTCGGGCTGCATCACCGCGAGGTCGCCCGAATGGAACCAGCCGCCGGCGAAGGCGGCCTGCGTCGCCTTCGGGTTCTTCAGGTAGCCCTTCATGGTGATGTTGCCGCGGAACATGATCTCGCCCATGGTCTC
>Ga0326597_10010656_pt1 | contig 12224 bp, 10 predicted proteins | sample RVTome_12_FD_203789 | JGI IMG/M metagenome (GOLD analysis project Ga0326597, IMG submission 203789) | Soil microbial communities from uranium-contaminated site in the Upper Colorado River Basin, Wyoming, United States - RVT100D185 | ecosystem: Environmental > Terrestrial > Soil > Contaminated >... | reverse complement strand
GCCCTCAACCCGATACCCTGATCTTCTTTGGGTTTGCAGACCTCAGCGGCGGCGGCAACGACCGGCTTGCCGGTATCGGATTCGAGAGCGGCATGGCGGGGTGCAACGTAGGCGAGTGCAATCTCAGCCCGCGGCTGCTTAAAGCACGCAGAGGGATAAACCGCAACTTGGGCGCGCTCCCAAAAAGAGTTTAGACGACGGCTCGACCGACTCCTGGCGTGAGGTGTGTGAACCTACGTTGGCTTGGGCCGCAGCTTTATCGCTATCCACGGTGAGATCGCAGACGGCTGATCGCGCCGGTACCTTGGAAATGCGAAAAGCGCGAGGAAACTAAAAGCTGACTTGAGACATCGAACCGTAATGGAGTGGTTAGCGCAGGTGGGGATTATGTTTTTTGGGTCTTTAAACTGTGGGCGGCCCTACTTAATCACCCTTGGCGGCGGTTTCCGCTGGTTTGACGATAGTGAGGAACGCGCCGCTAAGCCCCTCCTGCGATTCCAGAGTGGTACGCAATGCCTCGGCCTCCTGTCGCGCCGCTAAGTGGCCCACACGGACGCGGTACCAGGTCTGTCCTTTGATATCGGCCGCGGCCACAAAAGCATCGTAGCCCTTGGTCTTTAGGCGATCCGCCCAAATATCCGCAAATTTCCTATCTGGAGATGATTTGACTTGAACAGTCCATACCAGCTCCGGCGATTTTCCTTTCACCGATTGCGAGATCTGACGCCGCTCCTGGGCGGCCGGAGCCGGCGGCGCTTGCTCAGCGGATTTTGCCGCCGGGAGCTGGGGCGCGCGCTTAGCTGCTTCCTTAACTGGCGCAGTCGCCGTCGCTTTCTCCGCCTTGGCAATTTGCGGGTGTCCTTTAGGTTCCCTTGCCGGTTCTTTATCAGAAGGCGGCAGCGCTCTCTCATGGGTCAAGCCCGCGGCGGCGGGAGGAGCCTCGCTGGTCTGCGCTTTGGGTGCGAATTCCAACTTCGTAGGTGGCGGTGCCACCGGGATCCTCGCCGCTGACGCCGCATACTCTGTCAGATGTCTTCGTTCGATATGTCTTCCGGTGATAATGCCGAGAACGAAGACGACGACCGACGTTATCGCGAAACCTATCCCCAGCGCGACAAGCTGATTGCGATAAAAATAATATCGATTATTGTCTCTCAAATCGTCTGTCATAAGGACTGAGGAATCGGGGTCTGGCACAACACTCTTTACAATCTGTCCGCTAGGAGACACGGGTCGGACCACGCTATGTGTGAGTCCATTCAGTATCTTTCGCTCAAGAGACACGGTTTCCCCACTTTAGCACAAATTGTGTGAACAGGCGTTGGTGCATACACAAAAAGTAAAATGTCCCCATTTTCTCTGGCTGACAGTTTTTTCGATTGACTCGTGGGATGCACGCGGAGTAAAGGTGGAACTGCTGCGAACGTTTACACAAATTCATCAAGGCCGATAGATTTCGGAAGGGGGATATATGAAGAAGGGCTCTTATGGCTTCGTCTTGGCTTTGTTCTCCGGGCTGTTTTTGCTTCCAGCCCACTTGCTGGCCCAGACTGTGGTGGCGACGATTCAGGTCGGCAGAAGCCCGCGCCCCATTGCGGTCAGTCCCGACGGGAAACGCGCCTATGTGGGTAATGCCGCGAGCGGCACGGTGAGCGTTATCGACCTTTCCGAAAACAAGGTCATAGAGAGTATTAACGTTGGCCGGGGAGTGCGGGGGGTTGCTGTGACGCCCGACGGCTCCCGTGTATTTGCCGCCAACAGTGGGACGAATGACGTGAGCGTCATCGACGCGCGGTCCAACAAGCTTACCGCCAACGTTCAGGGGTTGATGCGCCCTCTGGGAGTATTCATCGAACCCAAGGCAAAACACGAGTGGGCGGATGGCTCTAGACTCTATGTGGCTCAAAGCGGTGGGCGGAGCGTGAGCTTGGTGGATAGCAGATCCCTGGAGGTTCGAGACACAATCCCTGTGGGAGTCAATCCCTTTACTCAGGCCGCAAGTCCGGATCTAAAGACGCTCTATGTCAGCAATACTTTCTCCGGCGATGTTACTGTTATCGATGTGACCCGGTATATGGGAAATCTGTCGAACCGTCATGCGGCGACGATCCCTGTAGGCCTGGCGCCGCACGGTATCCAGGTCACTCCTGATGGGAAGAGAGTCTTTGTCAACAACAGCGGCGATCTCAGCATAAGCGCTATTGATGTCGGCAAGAAGACTGTCGTCGCCACGATTCCTTTGGCAACGGAGGAACAGAAATCGAAGCTTAAACGGAGCGATGAAGGGACCTTTTCCATTGTAGGTTTAGTTATAACTCCCGACGGCCGCTGGGTACTGAGCGCCATGGGAAGTTTGGACGCCATAAGCGTGGTGGACGCGGCTTCTCTTAAGATGGTCGACACCATCAAGGTCGGAAGGCGACCTTACTGGATCGCGCTCAGCCCCGACGGCCGGACCGCCTATGTGGCCAATAGTGGCTCCGGTGATGTGAGCGTGGTCGATCTGGGCAAGAGGTTCGCTTCGGCCCGCTGAGAAATGATTAGCCGGCGGATTTTTTTACGGCTCGCGTCTGCCGCGAGCCTCGTCTTTCCTTATCGCTTAAAGTCGGCCCGCGCCCAAACAGCAGAGCACGAAGCTCTTACCCTGTCTTTGGATAGGCTTCAATCGCCATGGGATAATGTCACTTTTAACTTTGGACCCGGCGCCGTCCCGGGGCTCGCTGTCCGCCTGCCCGGCGGTTCAATTACGGTCATCAACCGCACTTGCCCGCATCAAAAATGCTTCATCGACTTTATCAAAGACCCTGCTCAGGTCCTGCGCGAGACAACCTTTGAACCCCCAGGTCCCGTGCTCGTCTGCCCGTGTCACGCAAGCATCTTTGATCTGTCGGATGGCGGAAAAGTCCTTTTTGGGCCCGCGCCTGGACCACCGGACCGCTTTAAGTTTCGGATCGAAAGAGAAAAAATCGTCGTTATCGGGCTGGAGGCATAACGCTAAGTCAGATTCTTCTTCACCCGCTCTACCTCTGTCAGCGGATCCGGTCAGGTCTTTACCTTCCGTCCGATCAATACATCGCGCCGGTAAATCGTGTCAGACTTAGAACCTAGGGCTCTTCCGGCGTGAAACCTGTCCGAAACTCAAACAGCAACTCCAGCGCCAGTATCCCAAGGACAAATTGTGTGAACAGGCGTTGATCCATACACAAAAAGTAGAATGGCCCCATTATCTCTCCCGGGGCGAGCGAATCTTTAGTCCTGCTTCACGCCAAAGCGCCTGCCGATGTAGGCGCCGGCGAAGGATAGTGAGAGGACGAGCAGTAACAAAATGACGCCCATGGCGGAAAGCACGGGGTACTGTCCGTCTTCGTAAAGATTATAGATCATCACCGACATCAAATTGGTGTCCACGTTCCCCAGCAGGATCGGCATGGAAAGGACTTTAAACGTCAACGAAAGGCTGTAGATAAATGCGACCACCAGGCCCGGAGCCATCAGCGGCATCACCACGGAGCGGAAGGTGCGGCCCCACGTGGCGCCGCTCACCGTCGAGACTTCTTCGAGCTCGACACTGATCTGCTGCAGCGAAGCGTGAGTCGAGCGCACTGCCACGGTGATGTACTTGCCCACAAAGGCCACGATGAGAATCCACAGCGTGGCGTAGATAGGGATGGGCACCACCAGATACAACCACAGCATCGCCAAACCCATGACCGTGCCGGGCACAGCGATGGGTGAGAAAGATAAAAAATCCAAAAACTTTCTTCCTGCGATGCGGGTGCGGATAACGATCCAGGAAATGATGGCGGCCAACAGAACGATGATCAGCGACGACAACACACCGACCAGCAACGTGTTGTAGATCGCTTGCAAGGTATTGGGCAATTCCAAGATCTCCCGGTAGTTGTCCAGGCTGAATTGGGAGAGTTGGGAAAGGGACGGGATTTGGTAAAATTTCGTAAATGAAGTCCACACGAAGAGAAAAACCGGCAAGCCCAAGCCGAACGCCAAAATCAGTAAGGTGAAAAGACTCACGGGCCAGCGCCAGCTTCCCAGTTGCATGCGCCGGGGCCGGAACGCCTTGCCGGTCACGGTTACGTACCGCTCGGACATGCGCGTCGCGCGATGATACAGATAGAGCAGGAAAAGGCTAATGGCCAGGTAACCGACGCCGAACGCCGAGGCCACGTTATAGTCCTGGGGCACGTCCCATACCGCCAGAAAAACCTGGGTGGCGAACACCGGAATCCCGGCCGGCACTCCCAGCACAGCGGGCACGTCGAAGCTCTCAATGGCGCGAACGAAAACGAGTAGAAAAACCGCCAGCACGGCGGGCAACAGCAGCGGCAGGGTTACCCTACGCATGGTCGTGCCCATACGGGCTCCGGACACGGAAGAGGCTTCCTCAAGCGAAGGGTCCATGCAACGAAAGGCCGCGGCCATCAGCAGAAAGGGCAGCGACACCTGATCGATGGCCTGAGCCCAGATCATGCCGGGCATACTGTAGCCGTTGAACAGAGGGCCTTCGATACCGAGCAGCGAGCTAGCCGCCACATTGACGATGCCGATCTTGGGGTGGAGCACCAGCACCCAGGCGCTGGCCATGAGGATGCCTGGGGCGATCAGGGGGAACAGGGATACGGCGTAAATGATCGGCCGCAGCGGCGCGTTGGTCCGTTCGGTGACCCAGGCCAGAAAGGTGCCGATCGATAGGCATACGAGGGAAGCACCGAGGGCGAAAACCAGGGTGTTGCTTATGGTTTGAACCAGCGTTCCCTGGTAGGCCTCGACAAATTTCGACAGGGTGTAGGCGCCGGCCTGGCCCGGTTGCCCGTCGCGAAAGGCGCCCCAGATTACGACAGCCACGGGCACCATGATCAGCCAGATTAGAAGCAGGGTGAGTAAACCCACGGCGATGGTCTGAGCGTTGAGCCAACGCGACCACTGGAGAGGCGACCGCAGTGAAAATCTCGATGATATCGAAACGGCTTGGGACTCCATGGCAAAAAACTTGCCCGAAAATTTACGTTCCCCTAACCCCGGCCATAAGTCATGATCGTTTATGAAAGCCGGAGAAGTTCCCCGGTCAGAACCGGCCCGAAATATATCTAAATCAGGCCGGCTCCAGGACCGGGGCGCCCATAGGCAGCGTCGGGTTTACTTGCCCCCCCGGAAGGCCGGGTTGTAGATCTCTTTGATGATCTTAGTGTACGGCTTGCTAAACTCGACCAGCTCCTTGGCGGTCAGAAGCGACATCCGGTCCAGAGTGTCCGGGGCGGTTACCTTCTGCAGCTCCTTGTACTTGAGCTTGGTGTCCGGGTGCGCCATCACCCGGCCGAACTGGGCCAGGATTTTTTGCCCGCCCTCGGGGTCCAAATGGAAACGGGCGAAGAGCATTGCCGTATACGGGTGCGGAGCCCGGCTGCTGATGCCGACGCCGCTGGCTTCGGTGGATACGAACTCTTTGGCGAAGACCATTTCAACGGGAGCGCCCTTGTCCTTCATCTGCGCCATCTTGTACGCGTACAGCTCGGCCGACACGGGAAACGCACCGGCGATGAGCAGGTTCGTCTGGTTGGTGTGGCCCTTACGGATCAGGGCCTTCTGGTCTTGGATAAGCTGCTTCTGATATTTATAGGTCTTCTCGAAGCCCCACTTGTTCAGCATGCCGAAGATCCAAGTGTCGGGCGAGCTGTCGACGGCGACCTTGCCCTTCCACTTGGGATCCAGCAAATCCATGTACCCCTGGGGGGCCTCGGACGGCTTCACCATATTAGTGTTGTAGGCGATGACCATGGTCAAAAGGTTCCAGGAGTACCAATCCGGGCCCCGGAACTTGGCGGGATAACGAGCATTGCCCACCAGATCGTAGATCTGGGCCAGGGCCTTGGCCTCATGGTACTCTCCCAGAAAGGTGCCGATGCCGATGATGTCGAAAGTGCTCCGGCCAGCGCGCGCTTCGGCAATGATGCGGTTGCTGACGTCCTCCTGCTGGCCGCCCATGCCCTTCCCGTTAATGCCCGGGTACTTCTTCATGAAGCCCTCCATCAGTATCGCCATCTGCTTTTCCTCGATCGGCGAGGCATAGGTGACAGCACCCTCTTTCTTGGCTCCCTCGTAAAGTATCTGATCAAGCTGATCCACCGGCAACTTGGCCAGCTTGGCGTAAAGCTCGCCGGGCGTCTTCCAGCCGGTGGGAAGCGTTACGGATTTGGACTCGGCTGTCATGCCGCTGGAATAGCTAACAAGTACCAGGGCAAGTGTGGCCAGTACTCCGATAAAATTTTTCACATCTGTCCTCGCCATTCTTGTGTCCTCCATTATCCGATATTTTGCCATAGTGAGCCGACGCCTGTATCGACGTTGGCCCGGCAGTTAGCAACTATGCACCTCTTTTCGTTCGAGTCAACCCGCGCGCCGTCGCCGCGAAATTCCCTTCCGCATGAATCGATTGACACCCGCAGCAAACCGCGGGCAATTTGACCCCAAGAAATTAAAGTTATCCGTGTAAGTAGCCGATTAGAGCACTGTAGCGCAAAAACGAAACAATTCGCGCGTGCGGTACTAACTTATATACGATGAATACTATTTCTTCCTACCCGCCCCTCTATACAGCGGCTTCCGGCGCTTTCGGCAGCCCTCAGATTTCCGAATCCAGCCGAGCCAGGCTCAACGCGCGCACCCATGCCGAGATTTCGCTGATTACGGCGGACGGAGACAAGGTTACGCTTTCGGCCAGTTCCGCTTTGCTGGCAACGCATACCACCTATGACTATCTCGGACGTATTGAAGGTCAAGCGCTTGCCGCGCACGCGGAAAAGCTTCAAATCTCAAGCACCAGCAAATTCGCGGTTACGGTCGAGGGCGAGTTGGACCAAGAAGAACTCGCCGATATAAACAAACTGCTCGACGCCATCGAAACCACCGTCGCTGGCGTTTTCGCCGGAAAACCCGACAAACTTCTAAAATCACTCGCGGAGCTCGGCGATCTCGACTCCATCGCAAGCTTCGAAGCCGCGCTGAGCTATTCCCGGGAGGCTTCGGCTGAGCGGGCAACCCGTATAGCGAGCGCCAGCGAAGCAGCCGACGACGACGCGACGGAAACAGCGCCGACAAACCGTCTGAGTGGGCCAAGGGGTACGAGGCCGTTTCTTAACAAATTAGCTCAGCTTGCGCGGCATCTGGAAGAGGAGAAAAGTCTCGACAAACTGCCGAAACGCTTGACGCAGCTTTTCAAGAAACTCGCCCATAACTTGGCCCTTGACGAGCATGAACAAAGATTGACTGATCGACTAGCGTCAGAACGTTCAAAGCGCCGTTCGGGCCTCGAACACCCATCCGGCACTCGCCATCAATAGCGCAACGCGCACCAAGGCTCGCGGTTATCTGTACAGCACTATTCCGCTGCGGTAGCGACGCTTATCATGTCTTCGCAAATGCGAAAACATGGCAAGTGTCGTCAAGAGGATAGAACTTTGGTGTGCGAGAAGAAGCTTGGGCGCCTAATCTTTGTGGTTTAACCAGGGGCAACGACACGCCCCGGAACAATTCTGATCTGCTTGCGTCGAGCAACAGCCCGGTTCAGGTCCCAGAGGAGCTACAGATTTCCGGCGTGAAACCTCTGCGAAGCTCAAACAGCAACTCTAGCGCAGGAATCTCAAGCACGACCGGCGTAATCGGGCGTTGGTACATTCGCAAGAGGTAGAATGTTCCCTTTACTTCGCCGGGCTTCAAGAGCGCGGCGAGCAGCCCGTTGGCAGTCCCGTACGATTTAGAATAAGGTAATTGACTTGAACGCAAGGAGTTCTCTTTGAAATTCAGGAGGCTTTTTTTATGACAGCGTTGTATCCGACTTGCAAGGCAGCGGCGAGCGCGAGAAACCCGTTCAACGGTTTTCTGCGGCTGGTCACCAATCTATTTCTGTTGGCCGTTTTCCTGACCGCCGCGTCCGCGTCTGCTCAGGAAGGGCGCCGGCTCAGAGCCGGCTACACTTCGATCTCGGGAAATATGACGCCCCTGTGGGCAGCCCGCGAGGGAGGGTATTTCAAGAAATACGGCATGGACATGGACGTGATCTCGATGCCGAGCGGCAATGAGGGAATGAATGCGCTGATCGCCGGCGAACTGGAGTTCCTGGCCATAGCCGGCAGTACAACCACATCCGCGGCCGTGGGTGGTGCCGACGTTGTTGCTCTTGGGACGACGATTGAACGATTGGTAACCAGCCTCATGGTCGTGCCCAGCATACAAAAGCCCGAAGATCTCCGCGGTAAATCGGTAGGCATCAGCCGTTTCGGCACTTCGATCGACACTGGGGCGCGGATTGCGATCCAGCACTTTGGCCTTGAGCCCGTAAAGGATGTTTCCATCGTACAGATCGGCGCCATGCCTTCGATACTGGGGGCGCTGCGCGGGGGGCGGATTCAGGCAGCCATTCTTTCCTATCCATCGATCATACAAGCAAAGCGCGAAGGATATCGGGAAATGCTGGATATCGCTTCGCTGGGGATGCCCTATGCTTCCACGGGAATCACCGTGCGGCGCAGCTACGTGCAGCAGAAGCGCGAGCTGGTAACGAACTATGTCAAAGCCATTGTCGAGGCAATCGCGCGCCTAAAGAAGGACAAGGCGTTTGCCGTCGACGTGATGACGAAGTATCTACGCACCAAAGACAAGGAGGTATTGGACGGCACCTACGACGTGTCCGTGACCAAGTATCTAAAACGAATCCCTTTCCCGACGGCAGAAGCCTTTCGCACCGTCCTGGAAGAATTAGCCGAGGTCAATCCCAAAGCCAAAGGCCAGGATCCGCGAAAATTTTACGACGACAGCATTCTTCGAGAATTGGAGAAGAGCGGCTTCATCAACACGCTCAATCGGTAGTCTGAGAGGTCAGGATATGCGTTACGGATGGCGCGGCCGGATCGGCCATATAGCGCCGGCAATTTTGGACACATCGGCCGAGGAGTTCCGCAAACTCTTGCCTGAAGGGGTTCTCCACGTCGGGCTGACCATCAGTGAGCCGATTCAAACTTTAGGCGCGGAACAGGCTGCATCCGCTTTTGAGCGCATGGTCGATGCCGGCAAGCGATTGGCCAATGAACAAGTGGATGTGATCGTTTGCGGCGGCGCGCCCGTCGCGCTCTCGCGCGGGACCGGAGGCGACGCCGAGCTGGCGGAACTTCTGCGCCACGAAACCGGGCTGCCGGTGGTCACGGCCAATGGCGTCGTGGTGGAGGCTCTGCGCCTCTTCGGCGCGCGTTCGGTCGTTGCCGTAAGCCCGTTTACCGAAGCGCGCAATCAGGACATACGGAGTTTTCTCGAAGCGTCCGGTTTTCACGTTCCGGCTGCACAGGGATTGGGCCTCGTTAAGAATATCGATTTTGCCAATCAGTCGGCCGAGGCCGCATTCACGCTAGCGAGGCGGGCGGTATCGGCAAACCCGCAAGCCGATGCCATTTACATCGCCTGCCCCCGATGGCCGACGGTAGACATTATCGCCGCTCTCGAAGCCGATACCGGCAAGCCGGTCGTTGCCGCCGCAGCCGCCATGGTCTGGGGCGCACTGCGCGCCATAAAGATCATGGACTGTCAGTCTGGGTACGGAAGACTGATGGACTCTTTACGCGCCCAGACTTCTAATGAAGCAGAGCCAGCTAGGTAGAACCCTTTGCCGCGGTGCAACTTTCCAGATTGAATACGAGTTTTACTCAATCGTCAATGCAATGCCGGGAGGATATCTTTTCCCCAGATATCGATCACTTCGGGAATATCGGGGCCGAGCGGCACGCCCAGTGTAATCTGCGCGAATCCGTCGCGGGCCGCGAGTGAGAATAGCTCCGCGATTCGCTCGGTACATTGAGCCGGTGTGCCCGTGATAATCAATCGATCCACCGCATCATCCGGAGTAAGCGAGGCGGCATAGTCGACACCGCGATTTTCCGCGTAGGCTTTTCGTACCGCCTCAATTCCCTGTGGGGCGATGACTTTTGCCTCTAAGACTTCGTCCGGCCAACCGGAGGGCGATCTTTTCCATCGCAGAGCCCGCGGCTATCGCCGGCCCCAACCTCCCGCGGACGAACACTCCTTATCACCGGGTGACCGCGAGCCAATCGCGGCAGTCCCAGTCGAGTAATCGCTCCAGCTGCCGGATCTCACACTCATAGAGGTCTGCTAGGCGAGATCGAGCCGCGACATCCATCCCGGACGTGTACGAGTGGGCATTGACAATCTGGGGCTCGACCAACTGCCGTCGGACACCCAGGAAGTCGAACACGCGATCTAGGCTCTCCTGAGGCCGGGTACGTAAATTCTCGGTTTTCAGAAAAAGGGTCTGCTCCCGAGGGAAAAAACGCCAGAGACGGCGAATCTGCTCACAGTAAAAGCCGCGGTCGGTGTACGAATATATGCGATGTTGCAAAGGCAGGGCCGCACGACAACGTTCAGCCTCTTGAGTCAGAGCATCCGCGAAGCTGAGTTGCTCGAACCCGAGCTCGCGCTCCATGTTCCACTGTGAGAAGGCGCGCTCAATCGGGTCCCGTAGCAGACATATGAATTTCATCCGCGGATTGTACTCCCACACTCGCCGGGGAGCGGCTTCCCAATACATGGTGATCGGCGTCGCCTCGCCCAGCAACTGCCCTCGCCGCGGCGTGAAATGTTTGTGAAGATCGACATAATTCACTCGTTTTCTTTTAAAATTCTTTTCGATGTCGAAGAAATGCGTCTCCTTGACTTTCGCCAGGCAGATCTCCGGGTGCGCTTGCAGGTAAGCGAACAATGCAGTCGTTCCGCCTTTCTGTGTGCCGGCTATCAAAAAGTCAACAAGTGCCGAACCTCGATTTCCATTTCCCTGCGGATTGACACCGGTCTCGGTTTTCCGACTGCGGCGGAAAAAGAAATTGACTGATCGAGGTACTTCAGGCAAACGCAAAAATATCCCCCTTAAAAGCCTGCGGTCAACGCGAAACCTCACTTGGCGCTATAGAGTGAAGCCTTAACGCGGGCACCCGCTGGGCCGAACTAGCCACTTCTCCAATGCTTTTCGGTACAGGTTCATGTTCCGGCCATGAAACGCGTCAATTGCATTTCATAGAGTTGAGCAACATAATCAAGATCGCCCTCGGAGAATTCATCTTTGCTCCAAAAACAATTGCTGTCGTCTGCTGCTGGTGAGCCGCTGCAAGGCCCAGATGTCTTGGAGCTTAAACGTTACTTGGCTCAGTTCAGGCTAAACAGGGCCGGTAACGTGGATTGGCTTAGCAAAAGCTAAATGTCTTTTCATAGCTCCGTTTCTGGTAAAAGAACGAGTGTCTGTCGAGATGACATTTTCAGGGTCTTACCACTCTGGCCGGGGCACCATAGGCAACAACATTATCTGGGATATCATCCACAACAACAGAGCCGGCTCCGATTAAGGTCCCGGCGCCGATGGTCACGCGTTCTTTAACGGTCGTTCCAATACCAATACAGGTCGCCCGTCCAACTGAAACTTTTCCGCCTAAATGAACACCGGGGCAAATATGCGCTCCGTCCTCGATGACACACTCATGATCAACGCTGGCACACGTGTTGACGATAACATTTTCGCCGAGCTTTACGCCCGGATTGATGACTGCTCCAGCCACAATTACGCTGCCAGAACCGATGATAGCGTCATTAGCAATTATTGCTTGGGGATGAATCGCAGTAACTAGACTAAAGCCTTTCTGACGTACTAGGCGGGAGAGTTTTAGCCGTCCCTCGCTATCCCCAAAGGCAAATGTGATTTTACCCACTCCCGATTGCAGTAGCTTGTCGAGTTGTTCCTGTCCCCCCAAGACCGTGGCTCCGCAAAACCTCCGGCCCCGACGGTCCGTATTTACGTCGTCAAGAAAACCAACAATTTCATATTCATCACGCAAGCGGATGATATCAGCGACCACCATCGCATGGCCTGAAGCACCCCATAGGACTAAGGATCTGTCTGTTGTCACTATCTTACCGAAAGAAACCTCAAAGCCATTCTTTCTTAAGAAGGGTCGATACAATCCTATGTCCTCCGAACTTTTGGGTCAAGCAAACCTTTTCGATCTGTCTACCAGGGTCGATACAAAAGCTTCCTTAGTACATCTATCCGTAAATATGATGACGTATAAAATGTGGACATTAAGGGCGTTTCATAGCATGATTCCCTCCACTGGAGGTGAAGTATGCCAAGAAAGAGCCCATGTATTATCACACTCTCG
>Ga0326597_10010655_pt1 | contig 12225 bp, 8 predicted proteins | sample RVTome_12_FD_203789 | JGI IMG/M metagenome (GOLD analysis project Ga0326597, IMG submission 203789) | Soil microbial communities from uranium-contaminated site in the Upper Colorado River Basin, Wyoming, United States - RVT100D185 | ecosystem: Environmental > Terrestrial > Soil > Contaminated >... | reverse complement strand
TACTTGTCGCGCTCGGCCACCGTGAGCGCCGCCTGGGCGGCGGCCAGCCGTGCGACCGGCACGCGGAATGGGGAACACGACACGTAGTCAAGTCCGATTCGCTCGCACTTGGCGATCGACTCGGGGTCACCGCCGTGCTCGCCGCAGATCCCAAGCTCGAGGTCCGGCTTCGTCGCCCGACCCTTCTCGACCGCGGTGCGCATGAGCCCGGCGACCGCGTCGTCGAGGGTCTGGAACGGGTTGAACGGGAGAATCTTGTCCTCGACGTACTTGAGCAGGAAGCCGCCCTCGGCGTCGTCGCGGGAATAGCCGAACGTCATCTGGGTCAGGTCGTTCGTGCCAAAGCTGAAGAAGTCCGCCTCGCGGGCGATCTCGTCTGCGGTCAGCGCGCCGCGCGGGACCTCGATCATCGTGCCGAACTTGTAGTCGACCTCGACGCCGGCCTTCTGCTCGACCGCCTTCGCCTCCGCCTCGAGCAGGGCGCGCGTCGCGGCGAGCTCGTTCACGTGCCCGACGAGCGGGATCATGATCTTGGCGATCGGGTTGCCGCCAGCCCGCTTGACCGCGATCTGGGCGTTGAGGATCGCCCGCGTCTGGACCTTCACGAAGTCCGGGATCATGAGCCCGAGGCGGCAGCCGCGCAGCCCGAGCATGGGGTTCTGCTCGTGCATCGACTTGATCGTGGCGAGGAGCTCTCGGTCCTCCTCGCTCGCCGCGTCGCCGGCCTTCGTCACCTTGACCAGTTGCTCCTCGAGGTTCGGCAGGAACTCGTGGAGCGGTGGGTCGATGAGGCGGACCACGACGGGCAGGCCGTCCATCGCCTCGAAGATGCCCTCGAAGTCACCCTGCTGGAGGACCTCGAGCTTGGCCATCGCCGCGTCGAAGCGGCCGACCACCTCGCGCTCGGCCGCGTCGAGGTCGGCCCCGGTGGCTGCCCTCGCCTTGGCCCGCGTGGCGACGTTCGCGACGAGGATCGCGCCACGGACGATGTCGAGCCGCTCGCCCTCGCGGAACATGTGCTCCGTGCGGCACAGGCCGATGCCCTGCGCGCCGTAGCTCCGGGCCTGGGCGGCCTCCGACGGCTTGTCGGCGTTCGTCCAGACCTGCATCCGGCGGATCTCGTCCGCCCATCCGAGCAGCTTCTGGAGATCCGGCTGGTCCTCGAACCGGGCCTCCACGGTCGGCAGGGCGCCGAGGTAGAGGTCACCGGTCGACCCGTCGAGGCTCACCCAGTCGCCCTGCTTGAAGTCGATCCCGGTCACCGCGCCGTGGGCCGCCTTGGACGCGTAGTCGACGACGAGGTCGGCCGATCCCGCGACACACGGCTTGCCGATCTGTCGGGCGACGACCGCGGCATGCGACGTCGCGCCGCCGCGAGCCGTGATGATGCCTTCCGCCACGGCCATACCGTGGAAGTCGTCCGGCGACGTCTCGATCCGGACGAGGACGACCTTCTCGCCGCGCTCGACCCACTCGACCGCATCGTCGGCGTCGAAGACGGCCCGACCGACCGCGGCGCCGGGCGACGCGTTGAGCCCCTTGACGATCCGCCGGGCCTGCCTGACGGCGGCCGGATCGAAGGTCGCGCGGAGGAGCTGGTCGACGTGCCCGGGCTCGACCCGGCCGATCGCCTCCGCCTTCGTGATGACGCCCTCGTCGACCATGTCGACGGCGATCTTCACGGCGGCCGCGGCGGTCCGCTTCGCGGAGCGGGTCTGGAGCATGTACAGGCGGCCCCGCTCGATCGTGAACTCCAGGTCCTGGACGTCCCGATAGTGGCGCTCGAGCTGCTGGCCGATCCGCTGGAACTCCGCGTAGACCTCCGGCATCTCGGTTGCCATCTGGGCGATCTTCGGCGCGGTCCGGATGCCGGCCACGACATCCTCGCCCTGGGCGTTCGTGAGGTACTCGCCGAACAGGGTCTTCTCACCGGTGTTCGGATCCCGGGTGAAGGCGACCCCGGTGCCCGAGTCGTCGCCCATGTTGCCGAAGACCATCGTCACGACGTTGACCGCGGTGCCGAGGTCGTGGGCGATCTTCTGGCTGTTGCGGTAGTCGCGGGCGCGCTTGCCGAACCAGGAGCGGAAGACCGCCTTGATCGCGAGGTCGAGCTGCTCGTACGGGTCCGTCGGGAAGTCCCGGCCCGTCTCCTCCCGCACGTTCGTGGTGAACTCGGTCACCAGGTCGCGCAGGTCCGCAGCCGTCAGCTCCGTGTCCTGCTTGACCCCACGGGCGTGCTTCTTCGCCTCGAGCGCGTGGTCGAATCGCTCGCCGGGAACGTCCAAGACGATCCGGCCGAACATCTGGATGAAGCGGCGGTACGCGTCCCAGCCGAAGCGCTCGTTTCCGGTCAGCGCGACGAGCCCCTCGAGCGTCTGCTCGTTGAGGCCAAGGTTCAGGACGGTGTCCATCATTCCGGGCATCGAGAACTTGGCGCCCGAGCGGACGCTCACGAGGAGCGGGTTCGCGGCGTCGCCGAAGCCCTTGCCGGTCTCGCGCTCGACCTCGCGGACCGCGTCGAGGACGTCGTCCCAGAGCCCGTCGGAGAGCTGTTCGCCGGCCGCGAAGTAGTCGTTGCACGCCTCCGTCGTGATCGTGAAGCCGGGCGGCACGGGCAGGCCCGCCTTGGTCATCTCGGCCAGGCCGGCGCCCTTCCCACCGAGCAGGTCGCGCATCGATGCGTCGCCCTCGGCGTGGCCCCCACCCCAGGCAAAGATGTAGCGCTTGGCTGCGCTGTGACGGCGATCCTCGGCGGGGGCACGTGTGTCGGCCATGAGGGGCAGGCTCCTTCGGCGTGGGCCGTGCCACGCGGTCGCGCACGGCCGCCTCGTGGGTTGGGGTCGTTGGCCTCGTGGGTAGGGTCGTTGGCTCGATTGTACCGTTGCGGCCGCCGAACCCTGCGCTTGCGTGCCGGTCACAGGCGGATTGCGCTTCGGAGACGATGCGCGACGATGGGTGACGACCGGCGCTACCATCGGCGCAGCCGCACGGAGCGGTCTGCCGGGACCCGGATGGAGGCGCCTCGCCGCATGACCCATCACGCTGAGGACAGGCGCGTCATCGCCGCGGACGCAGAGCAATACAACGCCACGCTCATCCGCCGCGTCGATCAGACCGGCGATCTCGCCTATTTCTGGGTCAGGTTCGACGGCGACGCAACCCCGTTCGAGCCCGGTCAGTACATGACGACCGGCGTATTCGCGGACGGCAAGCTCCTCCAGCGACCGTACTCTGTGGCCTCCGCACCGAGCGTTGCCGGCGAAGAAGGCTACGAGCTATACGTGAAGCTCGTTCCCGTCATCCGCTTCACGACCGCGCTGTGGCGACTGCCGATCGGGCACCGGATGCGGATCATCGGGCCGAAGGGGCGCTTCCTCCTCGAGCCGGACGACGATCGAACGCACCTCTACGTGTCGACCGGCACGGGCATCGCGCCGTTCATTTCGATGATGCGCCAGACGCTCGCCGATGGCCGGCCGCGCCGGACCGTCCTGCTCAACGGGTGCTCGTACGCGGACGAGCTGGGCTATCGCGAGGTGCTCGAGGCCTGGGAGCACGGCGGCGGCTACCCCGTCCAGTACGTGCCGACCGTGTCGCGGCCGGGCGATCCGCGCAACGCCGGGTGGGGCGGACGGACGGGTCGGGTCGAATCGGTCGTCGAGGCCGTCTGTCGCGACCTGCACCTGCGGCCGGAACGGACGGTCGTCTACATCTGCGGCAACCCCGACATGATCCTCAACGTCGAACGCGTCCTCATGGATCGCGGGTTCCCGGAGTTCCACGTCAAGAAGGAGCTCTACTGGCCGAAGGGCAAGGTCGTCGCGGCGCCCGCGGGCTGACGATATCGGGACCGGTGCGGGTGGATCGGCCCCGCCCTGTGTGACTTTCGGCCCATCGGATTGATGCGCATCGGTGCATGGGTCCCGGGGTCCTCGTGCGCCACGATCAGGTCGACAACCCGCAGCGGTGACCTGCATGCACCCGATCGTGTCAAAGGACCAGCTGTCGCCGAACGTGACCCGGCTCGTCGTCACGGCGCCCCGGATCGCCGCGATCCGCAAGCCGGGCCAGTTCGTCATGGTCCGCCTCGGCCCTGGCGCCGAGCGGATCCCGCTCACGATCGCCGACGCGGACGAGGAAGCCGGCACGATCAGCCTCGTCGTGCAGTCGGTCGGCAAGTCCACCGCGGACCTCGTCGCGCTTGACGTCGGCGATGCGATCCGGGACGTCGCCGGGCCGCTCGGCCGTCCCACCGACCTCCTGGAACGCGGCCACGCCGTGTGCGTCGGGGGCGGGGTCGGGACGGCGGTGATCCTGCCGATCGCGCAGGAGCTGGATCGACGCGGGGTTTCGGTGACGAGCATCATCGGCGGTCGGTCGCGGGAATGGGTCATCCTCGAGGACCAGCTCGCGGCGGCGGGCCAGGTCGTCACGTGCACCGACGACGGGTCCTACGGCCGGCCCGGGTTCGTGACCGAGGCGCTCCGCGACACCCTCGACGCGGGCGGCGTCGACGCCGTCTATGCGGTGGGCCCCGTGCCCATGATGCGCGCGGTGGCCGAGCTGACCCGCCCGTACGGCGTGCCGACGACGGTCTCGCTCAACGCGATCATGGTCGATGGGACGGGCATGTGCGGCGGGTGCCGCATATCGATCGCCGGCGAATCGCGCTACGCCTGCGTCGACGGGCCGGAGTTCGACGGCCACCGCGTCGACTTCGCCGGTCTCGCGGATCGGCTCACCACGTATCGGTCGTTCGAGCAGGCCGCCATCGCCCGCCGCGAGGCCTGCCGGATCGGCGGTCGGGTCGAGCAGAGCCAGGAGATCGCGGCGGTGTCGCGATGACGGAGCAACGGCCGCCGCTCACGCCAAAGGAGCGGATGGGCATCGACCGCGTCGCGATGCCGGAGCAGGACCCGGACCTGCGCGCGACGAACTTCCGCGAGGTCAACCTGGGCCTCACCTACCAGCTCGCGATGCTCGAGGCGGAACGCTGCCTCCAGTGCCCCAAGCCGTATTGCGTCGACGGCTGCCCGGTCCGGGTCAACATCCCGCGCTTCATCCGGCTCCTCCGCGAGGGCGACCTGCCCGGCGCGGCCGACTCGCTCCTCGACGACAATGCCCTGCCGTGCGTGACCGGCCGGGTCTGCCCGCAGGAGAGCCAGTGCGAGGGCGTCTGCCTGCGCGGGAAGAAGGGCACGTCGGTCGCCATCGGCGCGCTCGAGCGGTACGTCGCGGACTGGGCGCAGGACCACACCGGCGAACTCGCGCACGCCGCGCCGCCGCGATCGGGCCGGCGGGTCGCCGTGGTGGGCTCCGGGCCGGCCGGGCTCACCGCCGCCGGCGAGCTGGCGAAGGGCGGCCATGACGTGACGATCTTCGAGGCGTTCCACGCACCGGGCGGCGTGCTCATCTACGGCATCCCGGAGTTCCGGCTGCCCAAGGACATCGTCCAGGCGGAGGTGAACCGCCTCGTCGAGGCCGGGGTCCGGATCGAGCCGAACGCGATCATCGGCAAGACGTTCACGCTGCCTGAGCTGCGCGACCAGTTCGACGCCGTCTTCCTCGCCGTCGGGGCCGGGCTTCCGGTGTTCATGAACGTCGCCGGTGAGAACCTCAAGGGCGTCTACTCCGCCAACGAGTACCTCACCCGGGTCAACCTCATGGGCGCCTGGACGGCCGACGCGGACACGCCCGTGCTGCACGGACAGCGCGTCGTCGTCGTGGGCGGCGGCAACGTCGCGATGGACGCCGTGCGGACGGCCCGTCGCCTCGGCGCGGACGAGGCCCGGATCGTCTACCGGCGCGGGCGCGACGAGCTGCCGGCACGGGCCGAGGAAGTCCACCATGCCGAACAGGAAGGGGTTCTGTTCGACCTCCAGGTCGCCCCGACCGAGGTAGTCGGCGACGATGCCGGCTGGGTGACCGGCCTGCGCTGCGTCCGGGTGGAGCTGGGCGAGCCGGACGACTCAGGCCGGCGCCGCCCCGTGCCGATCGCCGGCTCCGAGTTCACGATCGCGTGCGACATGGTCGTCGTCGCGATCGGCACGCGCAGCAACCCGCTCCTGACGGCGACCGCCCCGGAGCTCGAGGTCAACGAGTGGGGCTACATCGTGGTCGACGAAGCGGGGATGACGAGCATGCCCGGCGTGTTCGCCGGCGGCGACATCGTTCGCGGCGCGGCGACGGTCATCCTCGCCATGGGCGACGGCAAGCGATCCGCCGCCGCGATCGACGCGTGGCTGACCGGGAGCGCGCCGGTGCCCGACCCGGCGAAGCCCGCCGGCGACGTCGAGGTCCCGGTCGGAGGCTAGGGCCGCGCGGCGTCAAGGCGGTCGAGGATCGCCCTTGTCACGCCTTCGACGGGAATGCGCTCCTGGGTCATCGCGTCGCGCTCCCGCACCGTGACCGCGCCGTCCTCGAGCGACTCGACGTCGACCGTCACGCACCACGGCGTGCCGATCTCGTCCTGGCGCCGATAGAGCTTGCCGATCGCGGCCGTGTCGTCGTAGACCGCCATGACCTGGCGGGCAAGGTCGTCGCGCAGCCGGTGGGCCAGCTCGACGATCTCCGGCCGCTTCTTGAGCAGTGGCAATACGGCCACCGTGTACGGCGCGAGCGACGGATGGAGGCCGAGCACGACCCGCTTCTCGCCGCGCACCTCCTCCTCGCGATAGGCGTCGATGAGGAACGTGAACGCCGCCCGGTCCGCGCCCGCGGCGGCCTCGACGACCCACGGGATGAAGTGCTCCTCGGTCGATGGGTCGAAGTACTCGAGGTTCTCGCCCGTCGCCCGAGCGTGTGAACCGAGATCGAAGTCACCGCGATTGTGGATCCCCTCGAGCTCCTTCCAGCCGAACGGAAAGCGGTACTCGACGTCGATCGCCTGCTTCGCGTAGTGGGCGAGCTCGTCGGCGGCGTGCTCGCGGAAGCGGAGCCGTCCGGGAGTGACGCCGTACTGCTCGTACCAGGCGCGGCGCCGAGGCAGCCACTCGTCGAAGGCAGCCGCGGCGGCGTCGCCGGGCTGCACGAAGTACTGCATCTCCATCTGTTCGAACTCGCGCATCCGGAACACGAAGTTGCCCGGGCTGATCTCGTTGCGGAACGACTTGCCGATCTGGGCGATTCCGAACGGGATCTTCTTGCGCGACGACTGCTGGACGTTCTTGAAGTTGACGTAGCTCCCCTGGGCCGTCTCCGGGCGGAAGTAGACAATCGAACCTTCGTCCTCGACCGGGCCCATGTGGCTCGTGAACATGAGATTGAACCGGCGGGGGGCCGACAGCGGGCCGCCGTCGACGGGGCAGACCAGGCCGAGGCGCTCGACGACGGTCTCGTCCCGGAGGTCAGTCGCGCTGAGCCCTTCGGCGCCGGGCAACTCGTCGAGCCGGAACCGGCGATGGCAGGTCGCGCACTCGACGAGCGGGTCGCTGAAGGAGCCGACATGGCCGGAGGTGACCCACACCTGGGGATGCATGAGGATCCCGGCGTCGAGGCCGACGATGTCGTGGCGCTCCTGGACCATCGCCCGCCACCAGGCCCGTTTGACGTTGTTCTTCAGCTCGACGCCGAGGGGACCATAGTCCCACACAGCGTTGATGCCGCCGTAGATCTCGCTCGACGGGAAGATGAAGCCGCGGCGCTTGGACAGCGAGACGATCGTGTCGAGATCGGCGACGGCGGGCGCGACGTCGTCGCGGTCGGTGACGGGGGTGTCGGTCACGGGAAGCTCCGCTGGGGCGGCCGGCCGTGGCAGGGACGGTCGCGGGGTGGGCTGGCCGGCCGATGCTAGCAGACGCCGCGGCCGGAGCCCGGTTCGCGGTCAGGCCGGGAGCGTGCGCTCGAGCAGGCGAATGGCGTTGTCGCCCGCGACCGCGCGCACCTCGTCGTCCGTCAGCCCCTCCGCGAGGAGCGCGTCGGTGAGCTGGACGAGTCCGGACGCATCGAACGGCGTCGGGACGGCGCCGTCGAAGTCCGAACCAAGGGCGACGTGTTCCAGCCCCGCGATCCGCACGGCGTGGACGACCGATCGCGCAACCGCCGCGGCGTCCGTGCCACCGCACGCGACCGGCCAGAACCCGACGCCGACGAGACCGCCGGTTGCGGCGATTCCGGCGACCTGGTCGTCCGCGAGGTTCCTCGGTGACGGCACGACCCCGGCCAGGCCTGTGTGCGAGGCGACGACCGGGCGCCGTGCGATCGCAAGGACGTCGGAAACCGTCGCCGGGGAGGCGTGCGCGACGTCCACGAGCAGGCCGCGCGCCTCGAGGCGGGTGACGAGGTCGCGACCGGCGCCTGTGAGGCCGCCCTTGACCACGCCGGAGGCCGACCCGCCGAACGCGTTGTCGACCATGTGCGTGATTCCGAACATCCGGAACCCGGCGTCCGCCAGCCGGTCGACGTTCGCCAGGTCGCCGTCGAGCGCCGCCGCGCCCTCGATCGTGAGGAGCGCGGCGGTGAGCGTGGAATCGGCCTCCCGTCGGCGGAGGTACACGGAGAGTGCGGCGGCCGAGTCGACGATCGTGAGCTGGCCGCCGGACCGGTCGGCAAACGCCCGCGCCCGCGTCGCGAGGTGGAGCGCCCGGGCAAGATGGCTCGACCACGTTCGGGCGGGCCACCCGAGGGCGAGGGCGAGAAAGGTCACGTCGTCGGACGTGTCCTCGTTCCGCTCGACGTTGAGATGGCGAGGGATGCGAACGCACGCCGCCAGCGCTTGGAGCGCCACGCCTCCCTCGATGAGCCGCGGTACGTCGACCTGCCCGACGACGCTCCGCCGGAGCAGGTCGCGACCATAGAGGAGCGAGTCTGCGTGAAGATCCGCGACCCGCAGCGTGGCGTGGAGTTCGCGGGCCCGATGCGACACGCGACGAGGCGGGGCGCCGGTCAGGACGTTGAAGCGTCGCTCGACCCGTGTCTCGACGAGCCGACGCCCCGCGATCGGCGCGACGAACCTGGCCGCGACGCCGGCACCGATGGCCCCGACCGCGGCGATGGCGGCGTGGAGTGCAAACCGGGTCACCGTCCTCGCCCGCTGCTTCACGGCGGCTCAGTCAGCGTGGTCGAGTCCGACCTGCAGCGTGCACGTGGACGCTACGGGAGCGTGGGCGCTGCGGGCGGGAGACGCACCTCGTCGAGGAAGGCGAGCGAGCGCGCGGTGCGCTCGAGTGCGTACCCGATGAACTCGCGCATGGCGTTCTCGACCTCGCGCTCGACGGCCGCCGGCAGGCGGAGGGCGGCGAGCGCCTCGACGTCGAGCCGCTGGTACGCCTTGAGCACCTTGAGCGCGTCGAGGGAGAGACCCGTCCGTGCCGCGGGCGGACCCGCGCATCGACCGCACACGACGCCACCGAGCGGCGGAACCCATCGGAAGGACTCGTCCGCCTCGAGCACCCGGTCGCACTCGACGCACCGGTCCACCTCGGGCCTGACGCCAAGCTCGTCGGCCAGGTGCATCTCGTACCAGCGGGCGACGCGGCCCGGCGCCATGCCGGCGTCGAGCAGCTCGTAGGCACGACGAAGGAGCGCGTAGAGGGGCTCTGCGGTATGGCGCTCCTCGAGGGACCGGTCGGCGAGCTCGGCGAGGTACCACGCCGTGGCGGCCGGCTCCAGCGCGTCGCGCAGGTGCAGCCACGCGTGCCCGACCCGAACCTCCGTCACGACGTCGAACGTCCGGCCGCGCGCGAGCGCGATCTGGAGCTCGGCGAATGGCTCGAGGCTGCCTCCGAGGCGGGACGTGGGACGCCGGACCCCCTTGGCGATCGCCTTGAGCTTTCCCGCACCGGGCGTGATGAGGGTGAGTACCCGATCCGCCTCGCCGAGATCGAAGCGCGACAGGACGATCGCGTCGGTCGTGTAACGGCGGGGCACCGGCATGGCCGGACCGTACCACCCACGCCGCTGATCCGCCGCGCGCCGCGTGACGAATCAGTGCACAGACGCCGGCGCGGTCGCGTCCCCCGTGCCGGCGTCGAATCGGCGTTGCTGCCGCAAGACCGGCTGTGCGGTCGCGGTGGCGGCTGCTCGTGGGGCGAGCACCCGGGACGGGGAGGAGGGCCGACACGGCGCGGCTGCTCGTTGGGCGCGCACCCGGGACGGGGAGGAGGGCCGACACGGCGCGGCTGCTCGTGGGGCGAGCACCCGGGACGGGGAGGAGGGCCGACACGGCGCGGCTGCTCGTTGGGCGCGCACCCGGGACGGGGAGGAGGGCCGACACGGCGCGGCTGCTCGTGGGGCGCGCACCCGGGACGGGGAGGAGGGCCGACACGGCGCGGCTGCTCGTGGGGCGCGCACCCGGGACGGGGAGGAGGGCCGATCGTGCTACTTGAACCGAACACGTTTGTCGGCCGAGCGGATACACTGGCCCCACGATGACCGTGTCGCACGATCTGGACCTCGCGACGCTCATCGCGGACACGGAGGCCGAGATCCTCCGCCTCGTCGGCGATCGCGGCCCGTCCACGCGCGGTGTCTACGAGATGGTGCGCTACCACCTCGGCCTCGACGGCACCGGCGCTCCGGCCGGCAAGCGCATCCGCCCGCTCCTCGGCCTCCTCGCCTACGCGTCGATCGCCGGTGAGCACACGAGGGCGCTTCCCGGCGCCGCCGCGGTCGAGCTCGGTCACAACTTCAGCCTCGTCCACGACGACATCGAGGACGGCGATCGCGAGCGTCGTCATCGGCCGACCGTGTGGGCCGTCCACGGTGTCGCGCAGGCGATCAACACCGGCGACATGCTGTTCAGCCTGAGCCGGATGGCGCTCCACCGCCTCAGCGACCTCGGGTTCAGCGACGCGAAGGTGCTGCGGCTGATGCGCCTCTATGACGAGACGTGCGTCGCCCTGTGCGAGGGCCAGTACATCGACATCTGGACGTCGGAGCACGACGACGCCATGTCGGTCGAGCTGTACTTCGACATGATCGGGCGCAAGACCGCGTCGCTCATCGCGGCCTCGATCGAGGCCGGCGCCCTCCTCGCGACGGACGACGAGGAGGTCATTCGCCGCTACCGGGCGTTCGGCTGGGCACTCGGCATCGCCTTCCAGCTGAACGACGACCTGCTCGGGATCTGGGGACACGAGCAGGCGACCGGCAAGGAGCCGACCGACGTGGCGCGCAAGAAGAAGACCCTGCCGGTCATCTACGCGTTCGAGCACGCCACACCGGCCGACCGCCTACGGCTCGCCGCGCTCTACGCGTCCAACCGCCCTACGTCAGCCGACGTTGCCGAGATCGTCGCGATCCTCGAACGATGTGGCGCCCGCACCTTCACTCGTGACGAGGCCCGCCGCTACCGCGACGAGGCGCTCACCGAGATCGAGGCCGCCGGCGTGGTCGATGGCGCTGCCCGCGCCCGCCTCCAGGAGATCATCGTCTCGGTCATCAGCGCCTGACCTGCCGGCGATGCCCACTCTCCGGTGCACGGGCGCACCACGAACAACCACGGACCGGTCGCAATGACCCTCAAGGCCTCTAGACTCCTTCCTTCCGGGGCCATCCGCCATTCTTGGGGCGGAAACTACATGCGCCGCCCGTTCATCGCGCTTCCGACGGCCTTGTTGCTCAGCGTGATCCTCGCGGGGACCGCACTTGCCACGCACTGCGGCAACAGCAGCAAGGTCGATGGGGCAGGACAGAAGGTCCGCATCGTCGTCGACCTCGCAACCGAGGAGATCGTATACGCCGACGGCCTCAACGCGAACGGCCGCCTGCGCGGCGGTTTCGTCGACGTATACCTCGACCTCGACGGGGACAGCCTGCCGTCCGCGGGCGATTGCGTCATCGACGACACGTTCATCATCTCCGAGCACCGGGGCGGGACGTCACCCGGCCAGGATGACGGCGGTCTCGCGGTGATCCCAAGCATCATCCGGTTCGCGGATCCGGGTGGTTCGGCACACGGCGTCGGGTTCGCCGACCTGGTCGGGAACTGCCAGTTCGGCTGAGCCACCGGCCTACTCGGGGCGGTCGATCCGATCGGCCGTCCGCAAACGAACCGGGTGACCGCAAACCAACTGCCCCGGTGAACTAGCGGTCCGCCTCGTCGTCGGGCGGGCCGCCCGGCGGCTCACGGCGCCGGACCAGCACCTTGGCCACCCGCCGGCCGTCGGTCGTCTCGACGGTCAGGAGCAGGCCGTCGACCTGGACCTCGTCGCCCGGCACCGGCACGCCGCCGATGCGGTGGTCGATGAGCCCGCCGACCGTGTCGTACTCGTCCTCGTCCTCGAG
>Ga0326597_10010653_pt1 | contig 12226 bp, 7 predicted proteins | sample RVTome_12_FD_203789 | JGI IMG/M metagenome (GOLD analysis project Ga0326597, IMG submission 203789) | Soil microbial communities from uranium-contaminated site in the Upper Colorado River Basin, Wyoming, United States - RVT100D185 | ecosystem: Environmental > Terrestrial > Soil > Contaminated >... | reverse complement strand
CCCGGCACATAGATCACCTTCGTCGGCGCGGCAGGGATGAACTTGGCGATGGCCGGCTCGGCCCGAACAGCCGCGACCACGTCTGCCTCACCGGCGGTCTTCGCAAGCACCACCGAACCACGCGTTTTCCCGTTCACCTGCACGGCGATCGTCATCGTGTCGCCGGCCGCGAGCGTTGCGTCAAACGCGGGCCAGCCGGAATCGAACACGCTCTTCGCGTGACCGAGCTGCTCCCAGAGTTCCTCCGCGACGTGCGGAGCGAACGGCGATACGAGCTGCACGAGCGGCTCGACCTCGGCCCGGTGCGGCACGCGCTCGGCGCGGCGAAGCACGTTCACGTACTCCATCATTGCGGCGATCGCGGTGTTGTACTGCAGGCGTGGAATGTCGTCGCCGACCTTCTTGATCGTCTGGTGCAGCTTTCGCACTACGTCCGCGTCGGGCTCGCCGTCGGTCCGCGCCGTCTGCACCGAAGCCCAGATTCGGTCGAGGAACCGCTTGGCCCCGCCAATGCCGGCGTCGCGAAAGTCCCCGCCCTCCTCGAATGGGCCGAGGAACATCAGGTAGGTACGAAACGTGTCGGCGCCCCACTCGGCGATGTACTCGTCGGGGTTCACGACGTTGCCCTTGGACTTCGACATCTTCGCGCCGTCGCGAACAATCAGCCCGTGCGCGCGGAACTTCGTGAACGGCTCCTCGAAGCCAACGTGCCCGGCGTCGTGCAGCACCATCGTGAGGAACCGCGAATAGAGCAGGTGGAGCACCGCGTGCTCGTTGCCGCCGATGTACGAGTTCACCGGAAGCCACTTCTTCGTCGTTTCGGAGTCGAACGGGACGTCGTCGCGCCCGACACTGGGATACCGAAGGAAATACCAGCCGCTGTCGAGGAAGGTGTCGCTCACGTCGGTTTCGCGCCGCGCGCCCGCGCCGCATTTCGGGCACGGCACGCGATACCACTCCTCGTGGCGTGCGAGCGGAGACACGCCGGAATCATCGGGCTTGAAGTCGGGGATGTTCGGCAGCGTGACCGGCAGGTCGGCCTCCGGCACCGGAACCGGTCCGCATGCATCGCAGTGGATGATGGGGATCGGCGGACCCCAATACCGCTGGCGCGAAATGCACCAGTCGTGCAGGCGGAAGTTCACGACCGCCTTGGCGGCGTGCTTCTCCTCGAGCCACGCGGTGATGGCGGGCTTCGATTCTTCGACCGAATAGCCGTTGAACCTCTCACTGTTCACGAGCCGAGCGCCGGTGTCGTCGGTGAACGCGGCGTCGAGCGGCGTGCGCGCGGTGTCGTCGGGTCCCGCAACGACGCGTTCGATCGAGAGTCCGAACTTCGTGGCAAACTCGAAATCGCGCGCATCGTGACCCGGCACGGCCATGATCGCGCCGGTTCCGTATTCCATCAGCACGTAGTCGGCGGTCCAGACGGGAATCATCTCGCCGGTGGCCGGGTTGACCGCGTACGACCCGGTGAACGCGCCGGTCTTTTCACGGTCGAGCTTACGCGTGACGACGTCCTGCCGCGCCGAAGCGGCGCGATACTCGGCGACGGCGGCCGACTGCTCGGCGCTCGTGATCCGGTCCAGCAACGGATGCTCCGGCGCCAGCACGAGATATGTGGCGCCGAAGATCGTGTCGGGGCGCGTGGTGAACACGGTGACTTCGTTCTGCCCCGACGCCACCTCGGACGTGACGTGCACCGCGGCGCTGCCGGCGTGCTCGAGCGGATTCAGTATCCGGAAGCGAATGTGGGCGCCGTCGGACCGGCCCAGCCAGCTTCGCTGCGACGCCTTGGTCGTGTCGGACCAGTCGAGCCGGTCGAGATTGCTGAGAAGGCGCTCGGCGTAGTCCGTGATCCGAAAGAACCACTGCTCGAGAAGGCGCTGTTCAACCTGGGCGCCGCAGCGCTCGCACTTGCCGTCCTCCACCTGCTCGTTCGCGAGCACGGTCTTGTCGTTCGGGCACCAGTTGACGGCCGCCTTCTTGCGATATGCCAGGCCCTGCTTGAAGAGCTGCAGAAAGACCCACTGCGTCCACTTGTAGTACGACGGATCGGTCGTGTCCACCATCCGCGACCAGTCCACCATGAGTCCCGCGCTGGTGAGCTGGCGCGTGAAATTCGCGATGTTTTTCGGAATCAGGTCGCGCGGATGCGCCCCGACCTTGAGCGCGTGATTCTCCGAGTGGATCCCGAACGCGTCGAACCCGATCGGCTCAAAAACATCGAATCCACGTAGCCGCTGGAAGCGGGCGAAGATATCATTGCCAGTGAAGGCAAAGACGTTCCCGACGTGCAGGCCCTCCGCGGAGGGGTACGGAAACATCATGAGGGCGTAGTACGGACGGGCCGCGCCCCCGATGTTGGTGCGGTTGGCCCCGCTGGCCGCCCAACGGTCGCGCCAGGTGCGCTCGACCCGCTCGGGATCGTAGGCGCGCGGCTCTTCGGGCGGTGTGGCGGCGGGGTCGGTCTGGTTGAGTGGGGTCATGGTACGCGAACGGGGCGCCAGGGGCTCGAACAACGCCGCCCAGGTCGCCCCAGTTGGTCAACGGAATTTTCGGGGTCGGAATGAGTCAGCCGGTGCGAACCAATCTAGCCGCCACACCCTTCCGTACAAGCGTACTGATGGAGCGGCCGCCGTTGACGCGCTCACACGGGATCGATCGCGTGGCCGTGTATTTCGCCGTCGGAGCCGGCGCCGCGGCGCTGGGGCTCGGCTGGTTCGGGCGCGGCGCCATCGCCCGCATGGCCGATCAGGGGGATCTTGTCGTCCTTGCCGCCCTGGTCGTGGCCCTCTGCGTTCTGGCAGCGGCGCTGGTGATTCGGCTCGTCGTGTCGCCGCGCATCGGCCGCCAGCTCGCCGACCTCGCCGACGTCGCCGAGGCGGTCGCCACGGGTGACCTGACCCGCCGGCCCGCGGCAACCACGTCGGGGGGCCAGCTTGGGCGTCTCGCGCTCGCCATGGTCGCAATGACGCACGAATTGCGCGGGCTTGCGACGCTCCTGCAGAAGACCACCGCCGAAACCTCCCAGATTGCGGCGGAGATCACGCGACGCACCCAGCTGGCATCGAGTGCGAGCGCGACTGCGGCTGGGGCGGCGGCCGCGCTCTCGTCCCAGGTTGGCGACATGGCTCGAACCATCGGAAGGCTGAGCGACGACGCATCGAGCCTCGACGAGCTCGCGCGCACCGTCACGGCGCAATCAATGAACGAGATCGAGCGCAACTCGCGCATGCGCGCACTCACCAGGGCCGGCCATACGCGACTCGACGAGAGCGTCGGCAAGCTCGGCCAGCTGTCTGCTGACCTGCGCGAAAGCGTGGAGGCGACCGAGATGCTGGTCAAGGCGCTCGACGAAGTGCGCGAGTTCGTGACGCTGGTGCAGCAGATTGCCCGCCAATCGAAGCTCCTCGCGCTGAACGCCGCAATGGAGGCGGCCCGGGCCGGCGAGCACGGCGAGGGCTTCGCAGTCGTCGCGAATGAAGTCCGCCGCCTTGCCGCCAATGCTGCCGATGCGGCGGAGCGAACGGCCGTCCTCATGGCCGGCGTGCAGACGACCGTGTCCGGCGCCCGAAGCTCGAGCGCGAAGACCGTCACCGCACTGGGCGATGTGCACGAAGCGACCACACAGGGGCGTGGCGCGCTGGCGCAGGTGGACGCAGCGATAGTCGAAGCGGAGCGCATGACCACGATCGTGGCCGATTCGGCGGGCGCCGGCAGCGCCCTGGCGGCCGAGGTCCGCGAGCGCGTGGCCGCGCTCGAGGGACTGATGCAGGAGTTCGCCCAGGCGATGCAGCAAGTGGCAGCGTCGGGAACCGAGCAGAACGCCACTACCCGCGAAATGGCCGTGGCCGCCGGCCGCCTCACCGAAGCGGCGGCCCAGGTGGCGAGGGCTGCGGCGGCATTCCGCGCCTGATCCCGAGAGGCGGCGGTGGCGAGGGCTGCGGCGGCATTCCGCGCCTGATCCCGAGCGGCGCCGCTCGCAACGAATGTTCGTTCCGGCGTTCACATTCGGGGTGTATCAGGTGTCTAACAGTTTGATGGGTTGATCGGCCCCGGCCCGGATCGGCAACGGCGATACCGAATCTCAGCACGCGAACGGCAATGTCCCACCACACGCAGTCCACAGACGAAATCCGCGCCTCATTCTCGGCCGACTACGACTTTGAGCGCGAACTGCTCGGGGGCGGAATGAGTCGCGTGTTCCTGGTGAACGAACGCGCCCTCAATCGCAAAGTCGTCATCAAGGTGTTGCCGCCCGACCTCGCGGCCGGGGTCAACCGCGAGCGGTTCCGGCGCGAAGTCCAGCTCGCTGCGCAACTCCAGCATCCGCACATCGTGCCACTCTACGCCGCCGGCGCCCAGGGCGACCTGCTCTACTACACGATGCCCTTCATCGAGGGCGAGTCGCTCAAGCAGGAGCTGGCCGCGCATAAGACGTATTCGCCACGCGAGGTGGTGCACATTCTCCACGATGTGGTGGACGCGCTCGGTTACGCGCACGCTCGCGGCGTGATTCACCGCGACATCAAGCCGGGCAACGTGCTGCGCAGCGGCCATCACGCCGTGGTAACGGACTTCGGAGTCGCGAAGGCAATCTCCGCGTCGCTGCCGGCCGTCGGCATGACGACGAGCGGCATGGCGATCGGCACGCCCGCGTACATGGCGCCGGAACAGCTGGCGGGGGACCCCGCAGCCGACCATCGCGTGGACTTGTACGCCGTGGGCCTGCTTGCCTACGAACTGCTGACCGGCGAGGGGCCGTTCCAGTCGGCGTCACCGCAGGAGACGCTGGCAGCGCAGCTCACGCGTACACCGAAACCAGTCGACAAGATTCGGCGCGACGTTCCGGCGGGACTCTCTGCGCTCGTGATGCGCTGCCTCGCCAAGCGCCCCGAAGACCGGCCGCAGAGCGCCGCAGAGCTGCATGCCGCCCTGGACGCGATCCAGTTTCCGTCCGGCGAGTTCTCCGCGTCGTCGGGCACCAAGCGGGGTTGGATCGCGCTCGCCGCGGCAACCGTGATTGTCGCGGGGGTTGCGCTCTGGCAGGGCGCCGCGGGTGACGGCGGGCGGGTCAAGGTGGTCACCGACACGGTCACGATGTCACCCGCGGGGCCGCTGCTCACACGGGCCGAGTCGTTGGCCATCGCAAAGGCCGTGGACGTGCGGCTCGAAGAGCAACGACAGGCATGGCGCGGCGGCGATTCGGGCGGCACCGCGGGCGGCCCCGGGGGAGCGGCGGCGTTTTCCGGCGACGCCCTGAAGCGAATGGCCGACTCGATTCGGGACGAAATCCAGCGGGCCGTGTTCGACTCCCTGGCCCGGGCGCAGGCGGCGAATCGTGGCGGCCGCGGCGCCGGGGACCTGCGAGCCGAGGTGTCCATCGGCCCGCGGGACGCGGGAGCGCGGTTCGCTGGACTCGCGCCGGAGCTGGATTCGATCCTGAAGATCATGGACCAGTCCGGTCGCGCGGGGCGTGCGGGAGCGCTCGACCCCGTCCAGTTCGCGCGGCGCGCGGCCTCGCTCGGCGCACAGCGGCGCGTGGTCGTCACCGAACCACGTATCACGAGTCGGCGCCTTGCAGGCGCCGCGCCCATTGGTGGTGCACTGGCAGACACCCTGAGGCGCCGGCTTGGCGCCGACCAACGATTCACCGTGGTCAACGCCGACTCGGTCCGTGCAGCATTGCTGAAGACGCGCACGATCGATGACCTGTCCGAAATGCTCGACGCGGATGTTTTCGCGTCGATCGCGGCGTTTCCCGCACGGGGAGACAGCCTGGTCTGGCAGGTGACCCTGCGCGACCTTACGGCGCACTCCGCGTTCGGAACTCGCGCGTGGACCACGGCGCCAACGCCGGTTGGCGCGCCGATCCCCGGCCTCGACTCGTTGTTGGCGCGAACGGGCACCCAGCTGAACGAAATGGACCGCGCGCCGCGGCGTCCGCCACCGGATGACGCCCCGGGCGGCCCGCTGAGCAAGGAGGCGTTCGATGCCCGCGCGGCGAATATGGGCGGTCGCCGCCGACTGATCGTCTGGACGCATCCAACCGACCGCGCGCATCCCGAAATCGAAGCGGCCGGCACGGCCATCACCGACATAATAAGGAAGTCGCTCGCGGGCGTGACGCGCTATGAAGTCCTTCCGCTGACCGAAACGCTCAACGTGCTTGGCAAGTCACGGCTGCCGAACGTCGTGGCCGACGCCGCGCGCGCCGAACTCATGGTGACGATTCGTGGCAGCGTGCAGGCCCAGCGCGCCGACTCGGTGCTCTGGACCATCACCGTCCGCGACCTTGGCGCATTCGGCCCCTATCAGCAGCGTTCGGTCTCCGCCGGCCGTGTTGCTGCCGGCGCCCTCACGGCCAACGCCGACTCGCTCACGCAGGCCGTTGTGCGCACGGTCGACACGCTCGACCGTGCGCCGCGGCAATCGGCCCCGCGGCGCTAACCGACATTTCTCACGAGGTTCACCGCTCGGCGTGGCGAGCACGGAAAGTTCTCGGCCCTAGCGGTGAGTCACGGATGCCTACGGACAATGCCGATCAATCGGGTACTGCAATACTGGAAGAACTACCAACACAGTCGGCCGTCGTGCAGTGCCCCAACCAGCTGGCGCGATCATTTGTGCGGATTTGCCCGTTTCGCGACCACCTGATCCAGTCGTTGTCGTACCAGCCTGATCCGGATCACCCGCCTGATCCGTGACCAAACATGGAGCCGAGTGGCCGGTCGCAGACATGGAGCCGAGTGGCCGGTCGCGGCACCACCAGGCCTCTATTCCGTGGACGGTGCCGTCACGACCGGGGCTGCTCCGAACTCCTGAACAGGTACGCACACTTCTCGAGCCGCGGCCCCTTTTCGTCGCACACAGCGTAGGTGGTGCCCTCGTATGCGCACGCACCGGCGTAGCGTCCGTCCTTGGTGACGGCATAGAAGGTGAGCCCGAAACGTGGCCGGCCGCGGTCGTCGAGTAGCCGAGTCTCGGTGTGCTCGATCACCCGCTCCATCACCTTGATCAGCGCCGCCTCGGGCGCCATGCCCTGCCGCATGTACTCGACGGCGAGAAACGCGCCGCACACCATGATGTTGGATTCGCCGCGGCCAGTGGATCCGGCCGCGCCGACCGTGTTGTCGGTGTACTGCCCCGCGCCGATCACCGGCGAATCACCCACGCGGCCGGGGATCTTCCATGATACACCGCTGGTCGTCGTGCACGAGCTGACGTCGCCGGCGGCGTTCACGGCGTTCATGTTGATGGTGCCGTGCGTCCACGGGATGCCCCGCTCGGCGTAGTACGCCTCGTCCTCGAAGCCGCCCTGTGGCCGCATGCGGCCCGGCGGCGGCTTCACCCACGGCGAGTACCCGCTGGGATCGGCCTTCCACCGCTCGAACGCCGCGCGCGACGCCGGGGTGGTGAGGTCCTGCTCCTTGAATCCCATGGCGAGCGCGAACCGTTTGGCGTCGCTGCCGACGAGAAAGATGTGATCGGTGTACTCCATCACCGCCTTCGCCACGAGCGACGGGGTTGCAAATCCTTCCAGCGCACCCACGGCGCCGGCGCGTTTCGTGGGCCCGTGCATGCAACTCGAGTCGAGTTGCACGACGCCCTCGGCGTTCGGGAGCCCTCCGACGCCCACCGACATGTCGTCGGGATCGAGTTCCTGGGTATTCACGCCGGCGATGATCGCGTCGAGCGTGTCGTCGCCATTCACGATCTTGTCGTAGGCGATCTTGATTCCCGACGGCCGGTCCGTGTGGAAACCGTTTCCTGAACCCACCACGCATGGGCGCCCGCGAAAGTTCTTCGGCGACGCGGTATGCGCGCTGGTGCGCGCGCGCTCCGCTTCCCACTCTTCGAAGCTGATCGAGCGGGGCGTGAAGCCCATCGCGGCGAGCAGTGCACTGCGTTCGAGAAACAAGCGTCGGGTGGTGCTCATCGTGTCTCCTCGGGCGTCGGCGAATGGTGTGGGCCTTCCCTACGGGGTGATCAGCTCTATTGTCGGGAAGTAGGTCCGATAGCGAGCGCGAGCGCGGGTGAGGAGCGCGTGGCCTCGAATAGCTGCGTGCGCTCCCACGTAGAAGTCCGGCAGCGGCGATGTGCGCGCCCCACCCTCGCGACGATACGTCCGAAAGCACTTGCCGGCCAGGAATCCGGCCTCCCATGGCAGTCCATCGCGGCGGAAGAGTGACGGAGGCAGTGCCGCATCAAGCTCCTCGATTCGCTCGAAGCGGACCGAGACTTCCGAGTAGATAATCGGGTTGATGATGAGGACATCCGTTTCCGCGGCCCGGGCAAGGGCGGTCGAGGACCAGTCGAGCCACGTCGGATCCTCGGTCAGCACGTCCAGCAGCACGTTGCTGTCGACGAGCACGCCCGGCACTGGAATTATTCGCCGCGCGTCAGCGCGAGGATCTCATCTGTGCTCATGGGCACCGTGCCGCGCCCCCGGAGGTGGGCAACGACCTTCAAGCCACGCCGCCGACTGCGCCGCATCTTTCGCAGGACCGCCCGCCCGTCCTCCACCACGAACTCCACTTCCGTGCTGGGCAAGAGGCCGAGGCGCTCGCGAACGTCGGCGGGGATGGTGACCTGGCCCTTTGTCGTGATCTTCATGACGCGCTCCGGGTATTACTTGTCGAAGTAATACTACCGCCGGGATCCGTTTGCGTCAACGAAGGTGTGACGCTACAGAGCGGCGTATGGCGCGGCCGGCGCCACTTCGAGCCATCGATCGAGCGTTCGCTCGATCGATGCCGCCGTCGCCGGATGGTCGAGATCGGCCGGATGCAGAGCGATGCGCATCACTGCCGTCCCGCGCTGGAGCATCCAGCGCAGCTGCGCCTGCACGAGCGATCCATACGCGCGCAGCGCGCCGCGTGAACTCCAGCGACCGAAGCGCTTCACCGTTTGGCGAGAATACGCGTCTGAGGGCTTGTGTCGGGTAAAGCACCACCAGGTTCCCATTCGGGGTGACGGTCAGTGGGCCAGTCGCGAACGCGTTCGCACGCGATGGGCCGACGGCACAGACGACATCGCGGAGTTGCAACGTGACTTGGGCCGTCGTCGCGCCACCCGGTACCAGCAACGCCACCGGCAGCTACAGTTTCAACCCAAGCTGCGTTCCGTCTCTCATCTTGCTGTTCTGTGCAAGCGGTACATCCGCACGTGTTCGACGTCCAAACTGTCTTGCCATACGCCGAGCAGATAATCGTTGCCGATCTGCAGCGGACGCAGGCGCGACGGCATGGCGACAGCATCGCTGAACCTGCTGTCACGTCCCAGCACGTACCACGCCGGGGTCGCCGTCGGCATCGCTGGAAACTCAGACACCCAGATGCCTGCCGTTGGGTCGGCTAGAACCTGCCCGATTGCCGGGTACGCCGGTCGAGACTGAGCAGCCTCGAGAGCGCCTCTAGGGGCGAACTGAAGGTCGGCATTCGCAACCTGGACCGGTCGATATGATCTCCGGCCCGTCCGAATCGCCCGACCGTTCATGGCGAACACTGAGACCGCAAATGAGTCGGCCGTCGCGACATAGTATTCCGCATCGCCGGCGACGAGCTGTGTCCGCCGTGCAAACCGCGGCCGCATGATTATTCCCTGAATCGTTGCCACCTCATCGCCGGGAACCACGCCAAGTGAGTCGAGCGTGTTTCCGTCCCTGTCGTGGCGATAAAGCAGCCAGCTTGGCCGCACCAGTCCCCATGCGCCAGGCGGTCGCGTGGCAAGCAATGGAACCGCGGCCAGCAAGCTGCCGTCGGCAAAGGCGCTTACCGCGACCGGCATTCCCCTTTGACTACTGCGTTGGAGAGCGAAGGAACGAACAACGCCGCGGCTGGCCGAAAGGACCGATACGCGTCGCAGCGACGGGTCGTACGCGATGACGGAATCTTGACCTGTTGCCTGCAGCCATGCGATGGACTGAAACTCGCCGGGGCCCGATCCCCGGGCGGCAACCACCCGACCGCGGCGTCCGGAGCGATCGAACACCATGATTCGCGGCGCACCGTCGGCGACCATGAACTCGCCGGTACTCAGACGCACGGCACCGGACACGCGGAACAGGTCGTCCGGCACACCTGCGATGTCAACCAAGGGGACGGTATCCGCTCGAACGCCTTGACCTGAAGAGGTCTGCTGTTGCGCGCCACGCGCATGGCGGGTGACCGATACTGATTCGGCCGCCGCGCTGCGGTCCGAGGCGCCGGCACCCAGCAGCATGCTGTTAAGTGCGAGCGCCGCAAGTACGCTTGCGCCAGCCGGCCTCATCGCGGCCTCCCTCTCTGTGTTGTCAGTGGATCCATCGAGGTCAGGTCCGAGCGCCCGGTGCTCCGATTCCAGATTCGGCGCTGGAGCGGCCGCGAGTCGGCGTCTCGTTTCATCATATCGGTCAAACTAATTCCGGACAATGGATTGCGGTACACGGCTACGCGATTGCGCGAGCGCCCGCTGCCAGGAAGCGTTTGCGCAGTGAGGATCACGAACAGGTATGAATCGGTCGCACAGGTCTGGTAGCACCAGAACTCGTCGTTCTTGTTGTCGAGCGCCTTCCACTGCAGACGTTGCTCCGCACGCTCTACAGCGACGCGTACTGCGCGGCTTGGGAAACGCTCAGCCACCGATCCAGCGTACGCTCGACCGACGCGGCCGTCGCAGGATGGTCGAGATCCGCCGGGTGCAGCGCAATCCGCATGACGGCAGTGCCGCGTTGCACCGTCCATCGCAGCTGAGCCTGCACGAGCGATCCGTACGCGCGCAGCGCGCCGCGTGAACTCCATCGCACGACCGGCGACGCGATTGTTCGCGCGGCGTGAAACGCATGGATCGTGCCGTCGTCCTCGCTTACCGACAGTCCCGCATCGCGCACCGCCCGGTGTGTGTCGGGCCGTGCAAGCCATGCCGGCGGAACGAAGCCCACCGGTGCGAGCCCCAGCGCCCGCAGTCGCGCGAGCCCACGGTCAATGCGCGCGCGTGCCGCCTCGTAGCCCAGCGTCAGGAACTCTCCTTCGCGGTTCGTCCGGCCAAACGCGCGAAACTCGTCGCGCCACGATCGCGGCGAGCCAACCTCGTCGTGCCGCTCACCATGCAGGAAGATTTCCGCGCCTTCGCTCGCGCGCGCGCGAATCCATGCCACGCAGGTGGCGTCGCCTTCGATCGGGGCGGCGCCGTGCCAGTCGGGGACCACCAGCAGACCGGGCGTCACCCGTCGTGTTGCGCAGAGTTCCCACAGGCGCTCCACTTTCGGCATCAGTGGAGGCGCGACGTCGTGGATCGTCACCAGCACCGGTGCCATGGCCCGTCAGCCGCCCCGATGTTCGCGAATCACGTCGGCGTATACCGCGAAGATCCGGTCGAAGACCGCATCCCAATGGTTGTGCACTTCCGCATATGCCCGGCCGCGCGCGCCGCGTTCGGCGAGATCGTCACCCAGCAACTCCAGGGCCGCCTTGCTCAGCGCTGCCGACTTTCCGGCCTGAAACCGCCCGCCTCCTCCAGAGGCCTCGACCTGTTCGCTGATTCCGCCGCGGTCGCTCGAAAGCACCGGAGTGCCGCAGGCCAGGGCCTCAAGCGGTGCGAGACCGAACGTCTCGTTGGAGCTCGGCGCGACGAAAATGTCGAACGACGCGAGCAGGTCCGCGAGCAACTCGCGGTCCTTCTCGTACGGCATGATGCGGAGCCATGGCACCTGCGCAGCCTTCGCGGCGAGCATGGCCCGCTGAGGTCCGTCTCCCACGAGCAGCAACATCGCGCCGGTCTTCCTGTACACGGCCGGCCACGCGGCGAGCAGCACATCGAGTTCCTTCTCCGGCGCAAAGCGGCCGACGAACCCGGCCAGCAGGCCGAACGGCAGTCCATATCGGTCGCGCACCTCGAGCCGCTCGGCGCGGAGCCGCGGGTGGTAGCGCTCGAGGTCCACGCCGAGCGGGATTTGCGTCACACGGTCGATCCCGGCGCGCTTCAGGTCGTCAGCGACGAACCGCGAGCAAACGATGGAATGCGCAAAGTGCCTGTCGATATGCTTCGCGTAGCGCCAGCCGAGGTTGTGCAGCGTGCGCATGGTCCAGGGCGCATGCTCGGGCCATGGCGCCAACACGCGCGGGAAGTTGCTGTGATAGAACGCCACGACGGGAATGTCGAGGCCGCGCGCGGCGAGTCGCACGATCCAGGGCACGAAGCCCGGGCTCCCGACTTCGATTACGTCGGGTCGCTCGTGGACTAC
>Ga0326597_10010650_pt1 | contig 12227 bp, 11 predicted proteins | sample RVTome_12_FD_203789 | JGI IMG/M metagenome (GOLD analysis project Ga0326597, IMG submission 203789) | Soil microbial communities from uranium-contaminated site in the Upper Colorado River Basin, Wyoming, United States - RVT100D185 | ecosystem: Environmental > Terrestrial > Soil > Contaminated >... | reverse complement strand
GTCATCTCCGTCTCGCCGGTCGCCTGGCCATAGATCGCCCAGGCGGACCCATGGTCATGCGGCTTTCCGTGCGCGGCACCGTCATAGACATGCCCGCAAATGCAGAAGCCCAGCTCATCGTCCTCGTGGAGCACCTCGCGGGGATGGGCTCCAGGAGCGCGCGCGGACAAATGCCTCGCCACGAATTCCTCATCGAGGAGGGTGCGCGACAGCCGCTCGCACACCATCTTCCGGCCTTCGATGCCGGGATGGCTCCTGAGTGCGTGCTTGATGTCCTTTGCAAGTTGTTCGAGCGTCTCCGCCATGGTTCCGACCTTTCGCGCGTTTCAATCTCATCGCAGGATCAACGCTAGCGCATTTCCCGTTTGAGCGAAATTGCCCGCCGCCAGCCGCGCCGCGCTTGGTGGCGGAATGGTCCCTCCACTATAGTCCCGGCCCATGACCCCGCCCGCCATTCTCGTCACCGACACCGTCACCAAGCTCGGCCCCGAGGCCGAGGGCGCGGTGCTCGTCTGCGGCTCCCATGGCGGCGTCTATGCCGGCCACGAGGCGGCGCTCGCCGGGGTGCGCGCCGTCATCCTCCACGACGCCGCGGTCGGCCTCGACGCGGCCGGCATCGGTGCCCTCGCCTATCTCGCGACGCTCGGGATTGCCGCGGCAACCGTCGGTCACCGCTCGGCGGCGATCGGCAACGGGCGGAGCATGGCCGATCACGGCGTCATCAGCTTCGTCAATGATGTCGCGGCAAGGCTCGGCTGCGCGCCGGGCCAGCCGGCGATGGACTGCGCCCGGGTGATGCGGGCGGCCGAACGCCCCGCCATCGCGATTCCGGACCATGCCGAGGCGCGGTTCATCATTCGCGAGCGACCCGGCGAGCCGGCGATCCGGGGCTGCGATTCGGTGTCGCTCGTCCGCGCCGAAGACGAGGGCGCCATCGTCTTCACCGCGTCGCATGGCGAGCTGCTCGCCGGATCACCGCGCTGGGGCGCGCGGCCCGATGTCCTGGCGGCGGTGTTCAATGATGCCGGATCAACCTCGGTCACCCGCCTGCCGGACCTCGACACCAGGGGGATCGCCGGCGCCACCGTGTCGGCGGCGAGCGCGCGCATCGGCGATGCGCGCTCGACCTGGCGGACCGGTGTGATTTCACACATCAACGAGCGGGCAAGGTCGCTCGGCGCCACCCCTGGCCTCACGACCCGGGCCTTCGCCGATCTGCTGATTGCTGCGACACGCTGAAGCCAATAACGAAAGGATTTCAAATCATGTCCCAGAACCGGGCCGAAACCGGCGACAACATCGAGCTCGAGCTCACCGGCGGCGAGGCGATCGCCGACATGCTCGTCCTGCACGATGTCGGCCCGATGTTCGGCATGGCCGGGTTTCAGCTCCTGCCGTTCTACGACGCGGTGCGGCGGCGCGGCCTCACCCACACGCTGATCAACGACGAGCGCTCGGGCGCGTTCATGGCCGATGCCTGGTCGCGGGTCACCGGGCGCCCGGGCATGTGCGACGCGACCCTCGGCCCCGGCGCCACGAACCTCCTCACCGCGCTCACCGAGTCCCTCAACGCCGGAACCGCGCTCATCGCCATGGTGGGCGATGCCAACCGCGAGGTCGCCTGGCGCAACATGACCCAGGAGACCCGGCAGATCGAGATGCTGCGCCCGGCGGTGAAGGAGGTGATCCGCGTCGAGGTCGGCACCCGCATCCCCGAGCATGTCCGCCACGCCTATGCGGTGGCGACGTCGGGCCGCCCGGGTCCGGTTCTGCTCGATGTGCCGGAAGACATCTGCCACGGCGTTTTCGCGTTCAGCGCCGATCAGTTCTACGCCGACGAGTCGGTGAAATCGGTGCCGAGCCGTCGGATCCGGCCGGCGGCGGGCGATATCGACAGGGCCGCCGCGCTGCTGGCTGGGGCGAAGCGCCCGGTCATCCTCGCCGGCGGCGGCATTCACATTTCCGGCGCCCACGAGGCGCTGGCCGGCCTCGCCCAAGCCCAGGCCATTCCCGTCGCCCACACCCTGTCCGGCAAGGGCGCGATCGCCTGCACTCATGCGCTGTCGCTTGGCCTGTTCGGCCGCTATGCGCGCACCGCCAACGAGGTTCTGGACGCCGCCGACTGCATCCTCGTCGCCGGCTGCAAGCTCGGCGAGATTGCGACCAGGCGCTACGCCCTGCCGCGGCCGGACATCCCGCTCATCCATCTCGACATCGAGCCGGGCGAGATCGGCCGCTGGGCGCGCACCGATATCGCCCTGTGGGGCGATGCGCGCGAGGGGCTCGCCGACCTCGCGGGCGCGCTGTCGGACGGCGCGGCGAAAGCCCGCGCGGGCAGAGCCGGCTACATCGCCGAGGTCAATGCCGGCAAGGAGAATTGGCGCCGGGACGTCGATGCACGGCTCACCTCCTCGGAGACCCCGATCAGCATGGCGCGGCTTTGCCACGAGCTCAACAACGTGCTTCCCGAGGACGCGATCCTCGTCGGCGACGGCGGCTTTGCCGCCCACTGGACCGGCCTTCTCTATGACACCAAGCGCGCCGGGCGCGGCTACATCGTCGACCGCGGCATGGCCTCGATCGGCTACGGCGTCGCCGGCGGCATCGGCGCCCAGCTCGCCGCCCCGGGCCGGCCGGTGTTCACGCTCACCGGCGATGGCGGGCTCAACATGACCCTCGGCGATCTCGAGACCGCCGCCCGGCTCGGTCTGCCGCTCACCGTGATGGTGGTGAACAACGCCGCCTCCGGCTACGTCAAGGCGCTGCAGCATGTGATGTTCGCCGGCCGCTACCAGTCCGCCGACCTGTCGGACCTCGACTATGCCGATGTCGCCGGGACTCTCGGCTGTCGCGGCATTCGCGTGACCGATCCCGATCGCCTCGCGGACGCGCTGAGGGCGGGGCTTCGGGGCGGCGACCGCCCGACCCTCATCGACATCGTGGTCACCCGCGACGCCTCCCAGATGCTGCCCGGCGTCGACAACCGCTCGGCGCCGGTGAGGAAGGGCGACCGCATCGCCTGACGCGCGGCGCCCCGCCAGCACACTACCGCGCGCCGCGACCGGGCGCTAAACTTGGCCAGCGCCAGCCGTTCCGGCATCCCCACCTGCCGCACGAAAAACAACACCAGAGGAAAGCCCCATGCCCGCCTCCCCCGACACGCAGCGCGACATGCTGCGCCAGATGCAGACCATCCGCCGCTTCGAGGAACGGGCATCGGACGACTTCCACGCCGGCGGCATCTATGGCGTCGTCCATTGCTATATCGGCGAGGAGGCGATCGCGGTCGGCGTCTGCGCGGCGCTGAGGCCCGACGACCAGATCATCTCCACCCACAGAGGCCACGGCCACTGCATCGCCAAGGGCGCCGACCTCGGCCGCATGATGGCCGAGCTCTACGGCCGCGAGACCGGCTATTGCAAGGGCAAGGGCGGCTCCATGCATATCGCCGATTTCTCGATCGGCATGCTGGGCGCGAATGGCATCGTCGCCGGCGGCATCCCGATCGTCACCGGCGCCGGGCTCGCCGCCCAGATCGAGGGCTCGGACCGGGTGGCGGTCTCGTTCTTCGGCGACGGGGCATCCAGTGCCGGCCCGTTCCACGAGTCGATCAACATCGCCGCGGCCTGGAAGCTGCCGATGATCTATGTCTGCGAGAACAATCTGTGGGCGGCCCAGACGCCGGCCTCGAAGACGCTGTCCCTGCCCGATGTCGCGGCCCGCGCCGCCGGCTACGGCATTCCGGGCGTCGTCGTCGACGGCAATGACGTGGTGGCCGTCTACGAGGCGACGGTCGAGGCGGTCGCCCGGGCGCGCGCGGGCGACGGCCCGAGCCTGATCGAATGCAAGTCCTATCGCTGGCGCCGGCACACCGAGCGGCCCGAAACGCCCGACCGGCGCCCGGCCGAAGAGATCGAGCACTGGAAGTCACAGGACCCGATCGTCCGCCTGCGGGCTGAACTTCAGTCCCAGCAGGGCCAGCTTTCCGAGGAGGAATGGGAGGCGATGGACCGCGAGATCCTGGACGCGATCGAGGCGTCGGTCACCTTCGCCAAGAACAGTCCGTTCCCGAAGCCGGAAGCTGCCCTCGAGGACGTGTTCGCCGGGGAGGACGGGCTCCATGCGTAAGATCACCTATGCCCAGGCCGGCGCCGAGGCGATGGCCGAAGAGATGCGCCGCGACCCAAGAACCTTCTATCTCGCGACCGAGGCCCCGCCGCCCCTGGTCGAGGAGTTCGGCGAGGCGCGCGTGCGCGCCTGCCCGATCGCGGAAGGCGCGCTCACCGGCATGGCGATCGGCGCCGCCGGATCGGGCCTGAGGCCCATCGTCAACTGGCAGATCGTCACCTTCTGCTTCGTCGCCATGGACCAGATCGTCAACCAGGCCTCGAAGATCCACTACATGTTCGGCGGCCAGGCGAAATTCCCGATCCTGTTCCGGGCGATCGTCGGCGGCGGCGGCAACCGCGCCGCCCAGCACTCCCAGAGCCCCTATTCCATGTTCATGAATCTGGCCGGCCTCAAGATCATTCTTGCCTCGACCCCGCGCGACCTCAAAGGGCTGCTCAAGACCTCGATCCGCGACGACAATCCGGTGATCTCGTTCGAGTCGGGCCGGCTGCTCGGGTTCGAAGGCGAGGTGCCCGAGGACGACGAGACGATCCCGATCGGCAAGGCCGACATCAAGCGCGAGGGCACCGATGTCACCATCGTCGCCATCGCCTGGATGGTCCACGAAGCGCTCGCCGCCGCCGAAGCCCTGGCAAGGGAAGGCATTTCCGCCGAGGTGGTCGATCCGCGCACTCTCGTTCCGATGGACGCGGCGACCATCCGCGCCTCGGTGCGCAAGACCGGCCGGGTTCTGATCGCTGACGAGGCAACGCCCACCGCCAGCGCGGCGTCCGAAATCGCGGCCCTGATCGTCGAGGACCCCGAGACCTTTGCCGCGCTCAAGGCGCCACCGAAACGGGTCTGCGCTCTCAACGCGCCGATCCCCTACACGCCGACGCTGGAGAACCACGTGTTCCCCGACCGCACCGACATCGCCGGCGGCGTTCGCGCGCTCATGGGTTAGGAAATGCCTTTCCGGTCCGCGCCGGCCGCGCTCCCGAGCGAACGGAAACACCGATGATCAGGCTCTATGGCGGCGCCGAGTCAGGCAATACCTGGAAGCTCAGGATCCTCCTCGGCCAGCTCGGCATCGACTACGAGCTGGTTCCGGTCGATCTCCTGAACTGGGAGCACAAGTCCCGAGCGTTCATGACCGAGTTCAATCCGCGCGGCCAGGTTCCGGTGCTCGAGGACGCGGGGCGGCGGATCTGGGATTCCGGCGCGGCGTTGGTCTACATCGCCCGCAAGTCAGGGCGCGAGGACTGGCTGCCGACCACCGCCGGCGATATGGCCGAGGTCATGCAATGGGTCCTCCTCGGAGCGTCGGAAATCCAGTTCGGGCTTCAGTACGCGCGCCGCGGCGTCATGCGCGATCGCTGGATCGCCGGCGATCTGGGCGAGCTTCAGGCGATCGGAAAGCTCGCCCTCGGCGCGCTCGAATGGCGGCTCAGGGGCCATGACTGGCTTGCGCTCGAGCGGATCACCATCGCCGACATCGCCTGCTACCCTTACGTGTTCCATTCCCACGAGGCCAAACTGCCGCTCGATGGCTATCCCGGCATCAGGGCGTGGCTCGAGCGCTGCCAGGCCCGGCCCGACTGGGCGCCGGCGCCCGAGGCGCCGACCCGGGACTATCGCGACATGCCGCAAGGAGATGGCTAGCCGGGTTTCGACTCGCGCGGTCGAATCCCGCCGACGGCAAAGCATCTCCGGCTGCCCGGGGGCGCGGCCCCCGGGCAGCCGCCATGGCGGGCGTCAACCGGCGCAAGCCGGGCGCGCACCGCGTCTAACGCAGGGTGTAGCCGGTGTCGTGACGGCTCTCCCAGCGCCTGAGGTAGCTCCTCGTCCGCGCCCCGGTTCGGGTCTCGATCGTCCTCCTGGCGCTCGGCCCGATACCATAACCGCCGAGATAGCGCGGATAGCTGACCCGGTCGCTGAATGTCGGACCGCGCGGGCCGATCATCGCCAGCCGGGAAAGGTCCGGTGCCGACGTGACGGCTCTCATGATCGAGTTGCCGTTTCCGCCGACGGGCGCGAGCGCCGCGGCGTCGGCCGGAACGGGCTGGAACATGGTGGTGGCCGCAAGAAATGCGGTCAGGAGTAACGGAAGTCTCAGTCGTGGCGTCATCGCTGCCTCCATTTCGGCAAGATGCGCCTCCCGGTGCCTCCGACTTAGCGACGAGGCCGGCCTGGAACAATCCAACTCTCCATCAATCAGTCGTGCGCGGGCCGTGAGCGCGAATTCTCGCCCGGACTGCGGGCGTCCGGCGGTCGGTCATCGCCCGCAATCGGCAGGATTGTGACCTGAATCACAGTCCCGGACATAGCCGCGCCATAGCGTTGAACAATTGAAGACGAGCACAGCTCCCGGTGAGGTCCATTGCCTTGGATCCTCGCCGGATACGCTCCCAGGGCCCTCCGCTTTCCTGCCTCCCGGCGCGGAGGGCCTTTTCGTCATTCTTCCGCCGCGGCATCGGCGCCAGCCGGGCCGGACGGGGCCGATTCCCGTCCAGGCGGGATCAGCGCCGCGCGCCGATGATTTCCCGCGAAGCGCCGTTGAGCCTGAGGCAGGTCAGCCTGCCGGTGATAAAGGCGCCGGTATCGATGTTGATGCGGTTGGCGCGCAGCTCCGGCTCGGCAACCGGTGTGTGGCCGTGAACCACGACCTTTCCGTGGTCAGCCGGCGAGTTCAGGAACTCACCGCGAATCCACAGCAGGTCCGCCTCGCTCTGGCGCTCCAGCGCCACCCCCGGCCGGATGCCGGCGTGGGCGAAGAAGTAGCCGCCGATCGAATAGCTGTTTTGGAGTCCCTCGAGGAACCGGCGGTGGCCCGCGGGGAACACCGCCTTCCAGGCACGGCGCATCACCATCAGGTTTGGCAGCGTTGCCGGCAGGCGCGGCGCGACACCATATGAGCCCATGGTCTCGATGCCCCCGTACTGCTCCCACAACTCGAGCCGGTCGGTGCCGCGCCAGACGGCTTGCATCACGGCTTCATGATTGCCGCGCAGGAGCTTCACGTCCCGCGTCTCGCGGCGCGCGATCAGGCGCTCGATCACGCCGCGCGTATCCGGCCCGCGGTCGACATAGTCGCCGAGATAGACCTCGATGAAGCACTTTGCGCCGAGTGTCGCGCGATCCCGATCGATCTGCCCGAATACCTGGTCGAGAAGCCCTGAACAGCCGTGCACATCCCCGACGGCATGAACGACGACCCCGTCCGGCAGCGCCGGCGCCCTTTTCACCGCGCGCGACAGCGCGCCGACCAGGCGATCCGTGAGGCCGGTCATCCGGCCAGCGGTTGCAACGGACAGATCAAAGGCCGCGCGCGGCCTCCAGGACCTCGACCGCATGCCCGGGCGCGGCAACCTCGCGCCAGATGCGCGCGATCCGGCCGTCCGCGTCGATCAGGTAGGTCGCCCGCTCGATGCCCATGAAGGTCCGGCCGTCACGGTTCTTCTCGACCCATACGCCATAGAGGTCGATGGCCTGCCGGTTCTCGTCGGCGGCGAGCGTCACCTCCAGATCGTACTTCTCCTTGAACCGTTCATGATCGGCCACCGAGTCCGCCGAGATGCCGATGACGCGCGCGCCGATGGCGTCGAATTCAGCCTTCTGCCTGGTGAATTCGCCCGCCTCGATGGTGCAGCCCGGCGTGTCGTCCTTGGGATAGAAATAGACCACCGCCGGGGTCCCGCGCAGGTCGGACAGCCTGACCCTGCCGCCGCCATCGGTCGCGAGTTCGAAGTCCGGGGCCGGCTGACCCTCGCGCAAATTTGATGCCATTTTCGCTCTCCCCAATCCGGATTGTCGAACTTCGCCAGAATCAGTACGGAAAATCGCCACCCGCGCAAGCCGCCGCCAACCGGCCGCCGCATCGCATCGCGGTGCGTGCGCGCGCGCCTGTCACAGCCGGCACAGCTCCTCGTAGAGCGGATCGTCGATCTCGATCCCGGCCTCGAGCAGGCGCGCCCGCTGGGCATGGGCCCGCTCGCCCGGAACCCGCACCCGGCCCTCGCCCGCAGCCGGGCGGACGGCATGGACATGGGCGACGAGCTCGCTCGTCCGGCGCTTGAACTCCTCGATCGGCATCAACAGCCCGGGGTCGAAGGCGAGAAAGAAATAGCCGAAATCGCCAAGACCCTTCGGGATCACCGCGCCGCCGCCGAGCAGGCCAAGGCACTGGACCACCAGCGAAAGCCCCGAGCCCTTGTGGCCACCGAACGGCAGGATCGCTCCCGCGAGGGCCCGCGCCGGGTCGGTGGTCGGCTCGCCGTCCGGTCCGATGGCAAGGCCGGGCCCGAGCTCCTCGCCAAGCCTTGCCGCCCGCTGCAGCCCGCCGACATTGATCGACGCGGTCGCCATGTCGAGAACGATCGGATCGTCCAGCGTCGGAACGGCGATCGCGATCGGATTGGTGCCGAACAGGGGATCGATCCCGCCGGCCGGCGCGACCCGCCGGCCGCTCGACGTCGCCATGACCCCGATGAGATCGGACCGCGCCGCCATGGCGACATAGTAGCCGTTGATCCCGCCGAGAAAGGCGTTGCGCGCCGCCGCGACCGCGAACCCGCCGGCCTTCGCCTTGTCGATCGCCATTGCCATGGCGCGCGTGGAGACGAGAAACCCCGGATTGTTGCCGCCGTCGATCAGCACCGCGCGCGCATCCTCGCCGAGGATGCGCACTTTGCCGCGGGCGCCGCCTTCGACAACATGAGCCAGATGATTGAGCCCGCTGCTCGGCCGGCCCCACAGATGCGCCTCGACCAGAACGTCGGTGATCAGCCGGGCATCCTCTTCGTCATATCCATGGCGCGCGAGAACGCCCTCGCACAGGACCCGGGCCTCCTGAACGCTGAGATGCATGGTACGGCCGCGTCGGCGCGTCACGCGGCCGAAGTCGAACGAATTTCCTCGCGGATGATCGCCTCCACTTCCGGCTCGGTCGCGGCGCGGCGCTGTTCGACGATCCGGCTGACACGCGAAATGATGCGGTCGAGCTCTTCGTCGGTGCAGTCGAGACCCATGGTTTCGATCTTGACCGGAATGGCGCCCCGGTCACGGGTGCGCCCGAGCGCCGCCGGACCGAACAGGATGACTTCCTCGCGCCCGAGCGCATCGGCGCGGATGTTCTCGAACGTGTACCAGGCGTCCGTCTTCAGCCGATGGGCGATGTGGCTGTCCGAGGCATGGGTGTACTGGTACTCGCCGACGACCGCCTTGCCGGGCGGCACCGGAACGCCATAGGTCCTGGCCACCAGCTCCGAGAGCGGGCCGATCTTCGCGGTGTCGATGCCGGTCTCGACCTGGTAGAGCACCGTCAGCGCCATCACGACTTCCTCGAAGGGCGCGTTGCCGCTGCGGTCTCCAAGACCGTTCATCACGACATCGACCACTTCGGCGCCCGCCATCACCGCACGGATCGTGTTGGCGGTCGCGAGCCCGTAATCGTCGTGGCAGTGGACGGCGATCTCGGCACCGGTCAGATCGCGGGCGAGGCGGACCAGATATTCCATCGACTCCGGTGTCGCGCAGCCCGGCGCGTCGAACACATAGTAGCGATCGAGTCCGGCATCCTTGCACGCGGCCATGGCATCGACCAGGAACGGCATCTGGTTGCGCGCCGGATCGCCGAACCCGAAGGCGGTGTCCATGCCGATCTCCTTGGCATAGCCGACGAAATTGCGCACGTGCTGGGCGTAGCCCGCCTTGGTCAGCCACGGGGTCGCGGCGATCCGGCACTCCGACAGAAAGCCGCCGAACGCGATCAGATCGACGCCGCTCTGCTTCACCCGGTCGACTTCCCGTTTCCACGAGTCTCCCTGGCCGAATGCGAACGCGCGCGAGGTCAGCCGCGCCGTGATCCCCTCCTCGCGCAGGATGTGCACGAGGTCGAAATGCTCCTCAACCGTGCCGGTGAACCCGACGACGATTTCCCGAACGCCCGCCTCCTCGAGCGCGCGCGCGACCTTCACCTTGTCGGCGTCCGAGACATAGACCCCCGGGGTCTCCTCGCCCTCGCGCAGGGTCTCGTCATTGATGATCACGCGGGCCGGCGCCCTGGTGGTCCCCCGGGTCAGCTCCGAGATGTTGAGCCGCGCCGTGTACCAGCGGCCCTGGGCGTCGAAATCCATCTCCTTTTCGAGTTCGCGTCTGTCGATTTCCATCTCCACCATGCCCTTTCCTGCCCCCACGAGGCTTGCTTTCCCGGCCTATACCGTGATCCGCGCGATCAGATCGCGCGTATTCTCGAGATCCTCCAGATGCACCATCATGTCCAGCACCGCCTCGGCCGCATCCGCATCCAGCACCGCGCCGGCGCAGTCCCGGAACTTGGCCGCAACATCGTCGGTGCCGAGCGGGCGGTTGGGATCGCCGCGATAATGCTCGACCCGGCGGCTCAGGGTGCGCCCGTCCTTGAGCGTGATGTCGACGATGGCCGGCGCGGCGATCGAGTTGACGGCCGCGCCGCCATCGTCGCGGCCGTAGCCGGGCAGAACCTCGACACGCACTTTCTTCATGATTTCGCGCACCGAGCCGTCCTGCACCTTCGCGTCGGTGAACTGGGCGAGCCCCATCGTGCGGTCGATCAGCGCCCGCGAGACCGCATAAGGAAGGCTGGTCTTGCCCTCGAGCCCGGTTCGCGGGTTCACGTGAAATACCGTCTCGGGAATGAGATAGTGGACCCGGCAAGAGATGTGCTCGACCTCGCCCGGATCGATGTCGTGCTCGATCGCGAGTTCCATCGTCGCCTCGATCGGCCTGAACACCGGGAACCCGCATGGATAGAGCTTGAGCGCCAGCACCGGCCGCTCGAGCGCCCATTGCCTGCCGAGCGCCGCGGTGTCCGCCTCGACCTTGCGCGTCCCGGGTCCGAACAAGGCGAAGAACCCTCTCGGCGCCTCGATCATGTTGGCGTCGGCGGTGAAGCCGCGCCGGGCGAGCTCGGCCGCGACCACGCCGTTGCGCGCCGGCATGCCGCCGTGAAACGCCTGCATCATGGTGCCGAAGTTCTGCCGCGCACCGCCGGCATGGGATGTGGCGATGCCGAGGGCCATGCTCACCTGGCGCGCCGGCAGCGACAACAGCCTGCAGGCCGCGGCCGTCGCGCCGAGCGCGCCGATGGTCGCCGTCGCGTGCCAGCCATGCTCGTAGTGCTCGGGCTCGAGCGCCGCGCCGATCACGGCCTCCACTTCGAATCCGACGAGGTAGGCCTCGATCAGTTCGCGGCCCGACTTGCCGTGCATTTCGCCATAGGCCAGCAGTACCGGCAGCAGGGTCGCGGTCGAATGGCCGTGCATGGCAAGGGAGGTATCGTCATAGAGCAGTGCGGATGCCAGCATGCCGTTGGCGAGCGCCGCATCGCCGGGCGAGGCCTTGAGGCCGGTGCCGATGATCGTCGCCTGCGGCGCCCCGCCGATGTCCCTGATGTAGTCGAGCACGATGGCGCTCGACTCGAACGGCGCGCCGGCGAGCGCGCATCCGAGGCCGTCGGTCAGTGCGATTTTGGCCCTGTCCACGACTTCGCGCGGAACCGCCGACAGCTCGTCTTCGGCAATGAACCGCGCCAGATCCGATGTCGTGCCCATGGATTCCCCTCCTGACCGCCGGCCGCCCCCCCCCGGCGCGGGGGAGAATACACCGATGACGGGTGGTCCCGTCCAGATCAGGGCGATGAAGCGGCGGGGCGCGCCCGGCGTTGCCGTATCGGCCGCCGCAAGAATGGTCCAACACCGAGGCGCCGGGGCGCCGGGCGGCGATCCGGACGGGCCGCCCATCGCGCCGGCCGGGGCCGCCCGCGATGGGCTCACACCGGCCACGGCGGCCGGCGCGGACTACACCGCGGGACTGGCGGCCTCGCTGGTATCGTCGAACAGGGCGGCGATCGCATCGCCGGTGCCGCCCGACTCCTCGATCCGGGCGGAACCCAATCCACCCTCGCCGGCCGGCGCTGCGTCCGACAGGCTATGCGCGGCCCAGCCTTCCGATTCCAGAAGCGCTTCGATGTCGATATAGTCCCCGCCGGTGGAAAGTCCGGCAATTTCGCCGGACGTGTCCTCGCCGAGATAATCGACGCCGCCGCCGGCCGTGGCATCGGCGCCATCGCCCGGATCGGG
>Ga0326597_10010649_pt1 | contig 12228 bp, 8 predicted proteins | sample RVTome_12_FD_203789 | JGI IMG/M metagenome (GOLD analysis project Ga0326597, IMG submission 203789) | Soil microbial communities from uranium-contaminated site in the Upper Colorado River Basin, Wyoming, United States - RVT100D185 | ecosystem: Environmental > Terrestrial > Soil > Contaminated >... | reverse complement strand
GCGGCTCGGCCGTGCCCGGCGCGGGCGAGCCGTGATGCGCCACCATGCGCCAGCCCGCCGCGGTGCGCAGGTAGACGTTGGTCGCCACCACCGCCTGCCTCGGGCGCGCCTCCCCGGTGCGCGAGAAATTCTCGTGCACGCTGTGCACGGCGACCATGGCGCCGGTGATCGTGATTTGCTGCGTCACGTGCAGCCGCGCGGCGGCGCCGCCGGCGAAGATCTGGCGCCAGCTCTCGCGCACCTGGTCCTGGCCCGCGAGGCGCGGGCCGCCCGGGTGCACGCAGACGATTTCCTCGTCTTCCGACCACACCGCCATCATCAGCTCCAGGTCGGCGCGCTCGAGCGCCTCGTAAAAGGCGGTCTCGGCGTCCTGGGGCGTGGGGAAGATACGTAATGGCATGCGTCATTCAACCTGCTTTAGCTGCTCCAGCACTTGATCCACGGTCATTTCCCGCATGCATCGAAAATGCCCGAGCGGGCACTCGCGCGCGTAGCAGGGGCTGCAGTCGATGCCGAGCCAGATGACGCGTGCGCGCGCCGAGAGCGGCGGCGTGTGCCGCGGGCTGGACGAGCCGTAGAGCGCCACCTGCGGGCGGCCGAGCGCGGCGGCGAGGTGCATCAGGCCGGAATCGTTGCTCACCACCAGCTCCGCGCCGGCGAGCACGTCGAGCGCCTCGTCGAGCGTGGTTTCGCCGGCGAGGTTCCTGCCGCCGAGCGCCGCGCACAGCGCGCGCTCCTGCGTCGAGCCCAGCGCGACGACGGGCAGATCGATTCGCGCCGCGAGCTCGGGGAAGTACGGCCAGCGCTTCGCCGGACCGTACTCCGCGCCCGGGCAGAGCACCGCATAGCGTTCGTCGAGGCCGAAGCGCCGGCGCGTCGCGAGCGCCGCCTGCGCGTCCAGCGCGAGCTTCGGACCCGGCAGCGGCTGCGCGACCGGCGCGCCGGGCGCTTCCGACAGGCGGGCGTAATGCAGCGCCATCGGCTCGCGCCCGGGCTGCTTGCGATGCACGGCATTGAGCAGGCCGTAGCGCGATTCGCCGCGGTAGCCGCGGCGAATCGGGATCCCGGCGAAGAAGGGCACGAGCGCCGCCTTCCACGCATTGGGCAGCACGTAGGCCTCGTCGTAGCCGAGCGCCTTCAGCGTGCGCCCTAGGCGCCAGCGCTCGCGCAGCTGCGGCGCGCCGTGCGCGAAAGGCGTTTCGATGACGCCCGCCACTTCGGGCATGCGCCGGAACAGGGGCGCCACCCAGGCGCCCGCCACGACGTCGATGCGCGCCTGCGGCCGCTTCTCGCGCAGCCGCATGAGCAGCGGCTGGCACATCAGCGCGTCGCCGATCCAGTTGGGCGCGACGACGAGCAGGCGCGCCAAGCGTCAGTGCCCCTTGGGCGCGGCGCCCTTGTAGACGTACTTCGTCCCGCAGTACGGGCAGAGCACCTGGCCCTGATTGACGACGTCGAGGAACACGCGCGGGTGCCGCGCCCAGAGCGGCGCCCCGGACAGCGGGCAATGCAGGGGCAGATCCTTCTGCGTGACCTCCACCTCGCGGGCGGTATCGGTGCTCACGACCTGCCCTTCTTCATCGGCACCGGCGTCAGCCAGTGCGCGTGCTTGCGGTCCTTGCCCGTGACCACGTCGAAGAACGCCTTCTGCAGCTTCTGGGTCACCGGCCCGGCCTTGCCCGCGCCGATGACGCGGCTGTCGAGCTCGCGGATCGGCGTCACCTCTGCCGCGGTGCCGGTGAAGAAGCACTCGTCGGCGATGTAGATGTCGTCGCGCGTCAGGCGCCGCGACTCGACCTTGTAGCCCAGGCCGGCGGCGAGCTCGATGACGGAGGCGCGCGTGATGCCGGTGAGCGCCGAGGTCAGCTCGGGCTCGACGATCACGCCGTCCTTGACGATGAAGATGTTTTCGCCCGCGCCTTCCGCGACGAAACCGTCGACGTCGAGCAGCAGCCCCTCGTCGTAGCCGTGCATGGTCGCCTCCAGCGTCGCCAGCACCGAGTTGGGATAGGTCCCGGACATCTTGGAGCGCGCCATGGTGACGTTGATGTGGTGGCGCGCGTAGGAGGAGGTCTTCACGCGGATGCCCTTTTCCAGCGCCTCGGGCCCGAGGTAGGCGCCCCAGGGCCAGGCGGCGATCGCCACGTGCACGCGCGCGCCCACCGGCGACACGCCCATCTTCTCCGAGCCGTAGAAGGCGATCGGCCGGATGTAGCAGGCCTCGTGTCCATTGGCGCGCACCACCTCGACCTGCGCCTTCATCAGCTGCTCGACGCTGTAGGGGACCTTCATCATGTAGATGTGGCCGGAGTTGATCAGCCGCTGCGTGTGCTCCCGCAGCCGGTAGATCGCCGTGCCGCGCACCGTCTTGTAGGCGCGAACGCCTTCGAACACCGCGAGCCCATAATGCAGGGAATGGGTGAGGACGTGGGTGGTGGCCGAGCGCCAGGGAACGAGCTTGCCGTCGTACCAGATCCAGCCGTCGCGGTCGGCCATCGAGAGCGCTGCCTTTGCCTTCGCCATGAAGCGGGGCCTCCTTGGGTGAGGCGGCCATTTAACCATTGCGGCCGGAATTGCGCCATACTATTAACATGATTGTTAATGCTCAGGACCGGGTGTTCGCCGCGCTCGCCTCGCTGCCGCGCCGCCAGGTGATCGCGATCCTCGCGCAGACCGCGGTGTCCACCACCGACCTCGCGGGCCGCTTCGGCATGAGCGCGCCCGCCGTCTCGCGCCACCTCGCGGTCCTGCAGCGCGCGGGGCTGGTCGCGGCCGAGCGCCAGGGCCAGCGCGTGCTGTACCGGCTGCAGCGCGACGCGCTGCTCGATGCGCTCGGCGGGCTCGCCTCGCTGGTCGACGGGCCGCTGCGGCGCGCGCCCCGGGAGGCGATCTGATGCGCGCCGCGCTCGCGCTCGCGGCGCTGCTCGCGCTCGCCGGCTGCGCCATCCTTCCCGAGGACGACGGGCTGCTCGCTTCCGCGCCAATCGTGCGCGAGCTGGCGCGCGAATCGAGCGAGCTCGTCGAGGTTGCGAGCTTTTCCCGGATGCGGGCGGGCGCGCCGCTGCCCGCCGAGTGGCTGGGCTGGGGCCTCAACTCGGGCAAGCGGCCCACCGAGTACCGGCTGGTGAGCGATGGCGCAGGCACCGCGCTCGAAGCCTTTGCGGACGGGGCCGCCTCCGGGTTGTACCGGCGCGTACGCGTCGACCCGGGCCGGCAGCCGGTGCTGGAATGGAGCTGGCGCGTCGAGAAACTGGTCGCGGGCGCCGACTTGCGCAAGGGCTCGCGCGAGGACTCCGCCGCGCGCCTGGTGATCTCCTTTCACGGCGACCCGGCAAAGCTCGACTTCGAGGACCGCGTCCGGTTGCGCCTGGCGCAGGTGTTCGCCGGCGAGCCGCTGCCGTACGCGATGCTGATCTACGTCTGGTCGAACCAGATCGCGGTGGAGACCGCGCTGCCGAGCCCGCAGATCGACCGCATCCGCATGGTGGTCGTGGAAAGCGGCAACGCCCGGCTCGGGCAATGGCTGACGTACCGGCGCAACGTCCTCGAGGACTACCGCCGCGCCTTCGGCGAGGATCCCGGCGACATCGTCGCCGTGGGCGTGCTCACCGACGCCGACAACACGCGCCAGTCGGCGCGCGCCCTGTACGGCGACATCACGCTGCGCGCGCCCTAGCCGAACACGCGCGCCCACAGCGCGCGCACCGCGCGCACCTGCGCCGCCACGCGCTCCGCCGGCACGCGCGCGAACTGCGCGCCGTTCAGGCGCAGCGCATGCTGCAGGCGGCGGAACTCGCGGTAGGCGTCCTGGCATTCGCGCGCCAGCTCCGGCGCCACCAGGGCGTGGCCGGCCGCCATGCCGAGCAGCGCGATGTTGCCCAGGTTGCCCGTCAGGTCGCGGTGGCGGTGCGCGTGCGCGAGCACCAGGTACTGCACGACGAACTCGACGTCGATCATGCCGCCGCGGTCGTGCTTCACGTCGAACAGGCCCGAGCGGTTCGGGTGCGCCTCGTGCATGCGCTCGCGCATGCGGATCACCTCGTGCGCCAGCTCGGCCGCGTCGCGCGAGCGCTCGAGGATCGCCGTGCGCAGCGCCTCGAACGCCGCGCCCACCCGCGCGTCGCCGGCCGCATAGCGCGCGCGCGTGAGCGCCTGGTGCTCCCACACCCAGGCCGAGCGCTCCTGGTACTCGCGGAAGGCGTCGACCGAGCTCACCAGCAGCCCCGACTCGCCGGAGGGGCGCAGCCGCAGGTCGGTCTCGAACAGGACCCCGCTCGAGGTGCGCGTGGTGAGCCAGTGGTTCAGGCGTTGCGCGAGGCGCGCGTAGTTCTCGGGCGCGCGCTCGTCGGCGTCGTCGTAGAGGAAGATGAGGTCGAGGTCGGAGGCGTAGCCGAGCTCCTTGCCGCCGAGCTTGCCGTAGGCGATCAGCGCGAAGCGCGGCTGCGCGCAGTGGCGCGCGTCGAGCTGCGCCCAGACCGCGCCGAGCGCGGCGCCGAGCACCAGGTCGGCGAGCTGCGACAGGTGATCGGCGAGGCGCTCCACCGTCAGCAGCCCGGCGAGGTCCTGCGCGAGCAGGCGGAACACCTGCGCCTGATGGTGCTCGCGCAGCACGTTCATCTGCCGCTCGACGTCGCCCGCGGCGTCCTCGAGCAGCGCGGCCAGCGCGCGCTCGAATCCCGCCCAGTCGGGCGGCGTGGTCAGCACGCGGTCGTCGAGCAGCTCGTCGAGCAGCAGCGGGTGGCGCGTGACGAAGTCCGCCGCCCAGCTCGAGGCGGCGATCATCTTGGTGACGCGCTCGAGCGCCTCGGGATGCTCCGCGAGCAGGGCCAGGTACGCGGCCCGGCGCGCGATGGCCTCGATCAGCTCGAGCCCGCGCGCGAGTGTCGCGTCGGGATCGGCGGTCTGCGCGGCGGCGGCGGCGAGCGCGGGCACCAGCGCGTCGAAGCGCCGCCGCGAATCCGTGGGCAGCAGCGCGTAGCGCTGGCCGTGGCGCGTGGCGATGAGGCGCTCGGCGCTCAGGTCCGGATTGCCGAAGCCGCGTCCCGCCAGGGCCTGCGCCATCGCCGCGCGGTCGTCCTGCCAGAGATCGGGCGCATCCACCGCGGCCGACTCGGCGAACACGTCCTGGAAATGCCGCTGCACGGCGTCGCGCTGCGCCTGCAGCCGGGCGGTGAACTCGTCCCACGAGGCGCAATCCGACATGCGCGCGATGCGCTCGCGGTCCCCGGCCTCGCGCGGCAGCGCGTGCGTCTGCCGGTCCTCGAGGTACTGCAGGCGGTGCTCCGTGTTGCGCAGGAACACATAGGCGGCGGCGAGCTCGCGCACCGAGTCGGCGGGCAGAAGCCGGCGCTCGCCGAGGCGCGCCAGCGCCTCCAGCGTCGGGCGCACGGCGAGCGCGGGGTCGCGCCCGCCGCGCACCAGCTGAAGCGCCTGCACGATGAACTCGATCTCGCGGATGCCGCCCGGGCCGAGCTTCACGTGCTCGGCGAGCTCGCGCCGCGCCACGTCGCGCCGCACTTCGGCGTGCAGACGGCGCATCGCCGCCAGCGTCGGGTAGTCGAGGTACTTGCGATACACGAAAGCGCGCACGATGGCGGCGAGCTCGTCGTGCCGCGAGCCGGTGACCGGCCGTGCCTTGATCCACGCATAGCGCTCCCATTCGCGGCCCTGCGCCACGAAGTAGGCTTCGAGCGCGTCGTAGCTGGAGGCGAGCGGACCCGAGTCGCCGTAAGGTCGCAGCCGCATGTCGACGCGGAACGCGAAACCGTCCTCGGTCGCTTCCGAGAGCAGCGCGATCAGCTTGCGCCCCGCGCGCTCCAGCGGCTCGGGGTCCGCGCCCGGAGGATAGACGAAGATCAGGTCGACGTCGGAGGAGACGTTCAGTTCGCGCCCGCCGAGCTTGCCCATCGCCACCACCACCAGGTCGCGCTCGCGCGTCCAGTCGAGCGCCGCCGCGATCTCCAGCTCGGCGAGATCGCTCATCGTGCCGCACACCTCGGCGAGATCGGCGCTGCCTTCGAGGTCGCGCGCCATGACGCGCAGCAGCACCTCCTGGCGCAGGCGCCGCAGCCGGCGCTTGAGCGCGCGCTCGTCGTCGGCCCCGGCGCCCTGCAGCGCCGCCGCCATCTGCGCGCGCGCATAGGGCGCCGGCGCGCGCAGCTCGGCGGCGAGCTCCGGGCGCGCGGCGAGCGTGCGCTCGGCGAAGCGCGAGAGGGACAGCTTGCCGTCGAGTGCGGGCATCTGCGGTTAGAATGACGCGTGGGAACGACACTCGCGCGAGAACTTTTCGCGCCGCGCCGCCCCCAAACCATAGGCCGAGCGTGATCCGGGTTGCGAGCGGCTACGACTATAGGGGCAACGCGAAGCGCAATGCAATCTCCGAAGCAACGCACAGCCGCGCTCACGCTGCTGCGCGTGCTGGAATTCCTGGCATGGACGGTCTTCTTCGCCTGCGCCGCGGTGTTCCTCGGGCTGCGCTTCTGGCTGCTGCCCCAGGTCGAGCGCTACCAGGGCGAGGTGGTGGCCGCGCTGACGCGCGCGGTGGGCCTGCCGGTGACGATCGGCGCGCTGCGCGCGGACTGGGACGGGCTGCGTCCGCGCCTGGAAGTGACCGACCTGCGCGTCTACGACCGCGACGGGCGCGAGGCGCTGGTGCTGCCGTCGGTGGAGCCGGTCGTCGGCTGGGCGAGCCTGCTGGCGCGCGACCTGCGCTTTTACTCGCTCACCATCGACGGCCCGCGCCTCAGTGTGCGTCGCGGCGCTGACGGCGTGCTCTCGGTGGCCGGCATCGCGCTCGGCGCGCGCGCCGGCGCCGGCGACGGCCGCCTCGCCGACTGGATCCTCGGCCAGCGCGAGATCATCGTGCGCAACGCCGAGATCGAATGGGTCGACGAGCTGCGCGGCGCGCCGCCGCTCGCGCTGCGCAGCCTGCAGTTGCGCTTGCGCAACCGCGGCGAGGTGCACCAGATCGGCCTGTCGGCGCGTCCGCCGGCCGCGCTCGGCGCGGGCGTGGAGCTGCGCGCCTCGCTCGTCGGTCGCAGCGCGGCGCTGCCCGCGGCCTGGAACGGCCGCGTGTACGCGGAGCTCGGCACCACGGATCTCGCCGGCTGGCGCGCGTGGTTCGACTATCCGGTCGACGTGCGCAGCGGCCACGGCGCGCTGCGGCTTTGGGCGACGTTCGGCGCGGGCAAGCTCGTCGATGCCACGGCGGACCTCGCGCTCTCCGGCGTGGCGGCGCGCCTGGGGCGCGACCTGCCCGAGCTGCGCCTGGCGAGCGTCGCCGGGCGGGTGCAGGGCCGCGGCACCGGGCGCGGCTACGAATTCGGCACGCGGCGCCTGGCGCTCGTGCCGGTGGACGGGCCGCCGATGCACGGCACCACGTTTCGCGCCAGCTGGGAGGCGGGCGAGCCGGCGCGCGGCACGCTGAGCGCCGACCTGCTCGAGCTGGAGCCGCTCGCGCAGCTCGCCGAGTACCTGCCGTTCCCGCCCGACTTGCGGGCGCTGCTCGCCGAGCTCGCGCCGCAGGGCAAGGTGAGCGACGCGAGCTTCGAATGGAGCGGCAAGCTTCCCGACGACGCCCGCTTCAACGGCCGCGCGCGCTTCGACGGCATCAGCATGAGCGCCTGGCGCGCGATCCCGGGCTTCGCCCGGCTTTCCGGGCGCATCGACGCGACGGAGTCGCGGGGCACGCTGGTGCTGGCCGCGCACGGCGCCGAGATCGCCCTGCCGCGCCTGTTTCCCGAGCCGCGCATCAGCCTCGCGACGCTCGGCGGCGAGGTGAGCTGGGAGCGGGGCGCGGCGGGCGGCGTCAGCGTGCGCGTCGCCGGGCTGCAGTTCGCCAACGCGGACGTCGCGGGCAGCGCCTCGGGCAGCTACGCCTACACGGGCGAGGGGCCCGGGACGATCGACCTGCGCGCGCAGCTGCAGCGCGCCGACGCGCGCGCGCTGCCCGCCTACCTGCCGCGGCCGGAGATCATGGGCGCGAAGACGCGCGACTGGCTGGTGCGCGCGATCCGCGGCGGACAGTCGACGGACGTGCGCCTGCGGCTGCAGGGCGACCTGCGCCGCTTCCCGTTCACCGATCCGCGGTTCGGCCAGTTCCAGGTCGTCGCCCAGGTGCGCGACGGCGTGCTCGACTACGCCGAGGGCTGGCCCGGGATCGAGCGCATCGACGGCGAGCTGCGCTTCGAGCGCGCGCGCATGGAGATTCTCGCGCGCCGCGCGCGCGTGTTCGGCGCCACGCTGAGCGACACGCGCGCCGGCATGAGCCTGCGCGCGCCCTCGGTGCTGGAGATTTCGGGCCAGGCGGAGGGGCCGAGCGCCGATTTCCTGGAGTTCATCCGGCGCAGTCCCCTGCGCGGCCTGCTGGGCGAGGCGGCCGACGCCGTGCGCGCGGCCGGGAGCGGCCGGCTGCGGCTCGGCCTGCAGCTGCCGCTCGCCGAGCGCGACAGGTTCAAAGCGTCCGGCCAGTACGACTTCTCGGGCAACACGCTCGGCATCGGCGCGCAGCTGCCGCCGATCGAGCGTGCCTCGGGGACGCTGGCGTTCACCGAAACTGCGGTCCAGGTGCGCAACGCGAGCGGCCACTTTCTCGGCGGTCCGCTGCGCGTCATCGGCGGCAGCCAGCGCGGCGGCGGCGTGGTGCTCAGCGCGGGCGGCACGTTCAGCGTCGACGGACTGGCTCCGCTGGTGCCCGAGCCGTGGCGCAGCCGGCTGCAGGGTTCGTCCACCTACGCCGGCTCGGTGCGGCTGGCGCGCGGCGCCGCGCCGCAGATCGTGCTGGAATCGAACCTCGCCGGCCTCTCGAGCAGCCTGCCGCCGCCGCTGGCGAAGGACGCCGAGCGCATCCAGCTGCTGCGCGTGGCCATCCTGCAGGGCGAAGGCGGCGGGCGCGGGCGCGTCAGCGTCGCGCTCGGGCGCGTGCTGCACGCCGAGATCCTGCAGCAGCGCGACGGCGAGGAGTGGGTCGAGCGCGCCGCCATCGCGTTCCATCCCCCGCCGGGGGCGCGGTTCCGGTTTCCCGAGCGCCCGACCCGTGCGCTGCTCTACGGCTCCCTGCAGGAGCTGGACCTGGACCGCTGGCGCGCGCTGCTCGCCGAGACGGCGCTCGGGGGCGCGGGCCGCGTCGCCGTCGACATGAGCATCGGCACGCTCGACGCGTTCGGCAAGCGCATGCAGGGCATCTCGGTGAACGCGCAACTCGAGGACGGCGGGTGGAGCGCAAGCCTGAACTCGAATGACATCGCCGGCGATGTGGCCTACAGCACGCGGGGCGAGGCGAAGCTGCAGGCGCGCATGGCGCGCTTCGACGTGCCGCCCGACGTGCCGGGGGAACCGCCGGCGCGCGCCGCGCGCGAGCTGCCGGCGGTCGACCTGGTCGCCGAGGAATTCGGCTTTCGCGGCAAGCGCCTCGGGCGCGTGGAGATCGTCGCGCGCCACGAAGGCGCCGACTGGCGCGTCGAGCGCCTGCAGATGCGCAACCCCGAGGGCTCGCTCACCGGCACCGGGCTGTGGCGCACCGCGCCCGCGGCGCGCACCACGTTCGACTTCGAGATGCACTCGAGCGACATCGGGCGCTTTCTCGAGCGGGTCGGCTACCCGGGCCTGGTGCGCGGCGGAAAAGCGAGCGCCAAGGCCGGGCTCGCGTGGGACGGCGAGCCGGCGGCGATCGACTACGCGAGCCTCAGCGGGAAGCTGCAGCTGCACGCCGAGGACGGGCAATTTCTCGAGATCGAGCCGGGCGTCGGCAAGCTCATTTCGCTCATCAGCCTGCAGATGCTGCCGCGGCGCATCACGCTCGACTTCCGCGACGTGTTCTCCAAGGGCTTCCAGTGGGACAATATCGACGCGACGGCGCAGATCGCGCAGGGCACGCTGGAGACCCGGGATTTCAGGATGAGCGGCGGCGCGGCCGAGGTGAGTATGACGGGCAGCGTCGACCTGGCCCGGGAGACGCAGGATCTGCAGGTACGCGTGGTGCCCGCGCTGGACAGCACGGCCACCACGGCGGCGGCCGTGGCGATCAGTCCGGTGATCGGCCTGACCACGCTGCTGGCGCAGAGGCTGCTGAAGAATCCGCTTGGCCAGATGTTCGCCTTCGAATACGGCATCAGCGGCAGCTGGGCCGACCCGAAGGTCGAGAAGCTGGCGGCCCGGCCGGTCGCGCCGCCGAAACCGCCCGAGGGCGACTGAAGGAGCGCGATGGATATCGATAACCTGCTTGCCACCGCCGATGCCCGCCTGCTGGCGCCCTACGATCTCGAGGCGCGGCGCCTCGACGCGGTGTTCGGCGCGCTCGGCGCGCCGCGCATGGACGACGCCGACCTGTACTTCCAGTACGCGCGCGCGGAAGGCTGGAGCCTCGAGGAAGGCATCGTCAAGGCGGGCAGCTTCGCCATCGAGCAGGGCGTGGGCGTGCGCGCCCTGCAGGGCGAGCGCACCGCCTTCGCCTATTCGGACGAGATCAGCTTCGCGGCGCTCGAGGACGCGGCGCGCGCCACGCGCGCCATCGCGCGCCAGGGCGGCGGCCGGCCGGCGCACCTGGCGCGGCGGGGCGCGGCGCCGCGCCGCTACCAGCCGCTCGATCCGCTCGCCTCGCTCGATTCCGGCGCCAAGGTGGCGCTGCTGGAAAAGCTCGAGCGCCTGTGCCGCGCGCGCGACCCGCGCGTCGGCCAGGTGATGGCGCAGCTCGGCGGCGAGTACGAGGTGGTGCTGGTGGCGCGCGCCGACGGCCGGCGCGTGGCCGACGTGCGCCCGCTGGTGCGCCTCTCGGTGCAGGTGATCGCCGAGCAGCACGGGCGCCGCGAGAGCGGCAGCGCGGGCGGCGGCGGGCGCACCGACTACGCGATGTTCACGGACGAGGTGCTCGAGGAATACGCGCGCCAGGCGGTGGACCAGGCGCTCGTCAACCTGGAAGCACGGCCGGCGCCCGCGGGCACCATGACCGTGGTGCTCGGGCCGGGCTGGCCGGGGATCCTGCTGCACGAGGCGATCGGCCACGGCCTGGAGGGCGACTTCAACCGCAAGGGGTCTTCTGCCTTCGCCGGGCGCATGGGCGAGCGCGTCGCGGCGCCCGGCGTCACCGTGGTGGACGACGGCACGCTCCCCGACCGGCGCGGCTCGCTCAGCGTCGACGACGAGGGCAACGCCACGCGGCGCACGGTGCTGATCGAGAACGGCGTGCTGCGCGGGCTGCTGCAGGACAGCCTGAATGCTCGGCTGATGAAGATGCCGCTCACCGGCAACGGCCGGCGCGAGTCCTACGCGCATTTGACCCTGCCGCGCATGACCAACACCTTCATGCTGGGCGGGACGCACGACCCGGCGGAGATCATCCGCAGCGTGAAGAAAGGGTTGTACGCGGTGAATTTCAGCGGCGGGCAGGTCGACATCACGAGCGGGAAGTTCGTCTTTTCCGCGGCCGAGTCGTATTTGATAGAGGACGGGCGGGTGACGGCGCCGGTGAAGGGCGCGACCTTGATCGGCAACGGCCCGGACGTGCTCACGCGCGTGTCGATGATCGGCAACGACCTGAAAATGGATCCGGGGATCGGCACCTGCGGGAAGGAAGGGCAGAGCGTGCCGGTGGGGGTGGGGCAGCCGACGCTGCGGATCGACGGGCTGACGGTGGGCGGCACGGCATGAAGGATGACGAGGCTGTAGCCGCGGCGATCCTGGATGGGTCTTCGGTAGGGCTGCCGCCGGATTATTCCCTGGTGGCGATGGCGGTGGTGCGCGCGCTCGTGCGCAGGAAGGCGCGGGATCTGAAGTTGATCGGCGTGCCGGTGCTGGGGCTGTGCGCCGACATACTTATTGGTGCGGGCTGCGTGCGCGAGGTGGAGACGAGCGCGGTGACGCTCGGCGAGGCGGGCCTCGCGCCGCGCTTCACCGCGGCGGCGGAGAAAGGGTCCTTGAAAATCATCGACGCCACCTGCCCGATGATCCATACCGGGCTGCAGGCGACCGAGAAGGGCGTGCCGTTCATGCCTTTGCGCGGGGTGCTGGGCTCGGACCTGGTGAAGGAGCATCCGGACTGGAAGACCATCGACAATCCTTACAGGAAGGGCGATCCGATTTTGCTGGCGAAGGCGATTCAGCCGGACGTGGCGCTGTTCCACGCGCGCTGGGCGGACGAGGCCGGGAACGTCTGGGTCGGGCGCCGGCGCGAGCTCGCCACCCTCGCGCATGCTTCGAAGACTTGTCTTGTTACTTATGAAGAGCTGAAGGCCG
>Ga0326597_10010648_pt1 | contig 12229 bp, 10 predicted proteins | sample RVTome_12_FD_203789 | JGI IMG/M metagenome (GOLD analysis project Ga0326597, IMG submission 203789) | Soil microbial communities from uranium-contaminated site in the Upper Colorado River Basin, Wyoming, United States - RVT100D185 | ecosystem: Environmental > Terrestrial > Soil > Contaminated >... | reverse complement strand
TCTGGACCGACGCGGTGCGGAAGTCACCCGAGAGCCCGGTCGCCCACAACAACCTGGCGACCCAGCTCATCCTGGACCGGCGGTACAACGAGGCGCTCGACCACCTCGCCGAGGCGCTGCGCCTGCGCCCGGAGTACGCTCACGCCTACCAGAACCTCGGTGTCGCCCACCTCATGCGGAACGAGTTCGCAGACGCGCTCGAGCCGTTGCAGAAGGCGGTTCGTCTCTCCCCTCGTCGTCCGGACGCCCGGTTCCTCCTCGCGTCGACGCTCACCCGTCTCGGCCAGCACCGCACGGCGATCGAGCGTTACCGGGAATCGCTCGCCCTCGGCCCCAAAGACCCCGCCGCGCTCTCGGGGCTGGCCGAGAGCCTAGCCGACACCGGGGAGCTCGGGGAAGCCGAGCGCCTCCTGGGCGAGGTGTTTCGGCGGCGCGCCGGCACCGCGCTGGATCACCGGCGCCTGGGGGACGTGCTGGCCCGCACCGGCCGCGCCGACCTCGCGATCGCCGAGTACCGCGAAGCCTTGCGTCTCGAGCCCGGCATGGCTCCGGTCCACGAGCTGCTCGGCCGCCTGCTCCTGGAGAAGGGCGACACCGACGAGGGCCTGCGCCACTACCTGACCGCGGTGGCGGCGGTGCCCGCCGCGGCGGGTCTGCCCCCACCGATGAAGGACCGTCTCGCCGCCGTCTCGCCCGAGGTGTGGACCACGATCGCGGCCCTGGGCGCCGGAGGAAGCGCGGACGACCCGGTGGCCCGCGGCGCGCGGCGTGCCCTTCGCGAGATCGGGGCCACGGGGGAGCTCGCGGTGCCGTCTCCGTGACCCGCCCCTCGTGCGCGCCCGGCGGCTTCCGGGGGCGGGCTACTAGGGCTCGTAGAGCGATCGCAGGCGGAACGAACGATAGGCGAGCGCGCTCCACTCCGCGAGATAGGTCGCAGTGCCGTCGGGCAGCACCTCGATCGAATGGCTGAACGACGGAGGCCCGTCCGGGGGGCTGAGACCGCCGCTGAGAAAGTGATAGCTGCCGTTCGGGAGCTTCTCGGCCGAGCCCAGGAAAGGCGAGTAGCCGCCGAGGTCCACGTTCAAGACCAGCTCGGCCTCGAGAGTCGATTCGTCTAGCCGCCAGACCTGCCCCCGGCTGCTGCCCCATCCCAGAGCCACCCGGCGGGTGTTCCCGTTGTCGAAGAGGACGAGGAGCCCGTCCTCGAGCTCCGCGTCGTGGGCGTGGGAGAACCAGGGCCACGGGTCGCTCGAGTCGACGCTGAAGTCTCCGCCCTCCCCGAGCCGCCAGAGGACGTCTCCCGTGCCCTGACCGTCCCGGTAGTCGATCTTGACCACCCAGTCCAGGTGGCGAATCGAGAGGAGGAGATTGCCTTCGCCCTCCACGTAGTCGATCGAGTTGCTGTGGGTCCAGTCGTTGCCCTCCGGCGCCGTCCTCGTGAAGCACGCCGGGCCGTCGAAGTCGCACTTCTCGTCGAGCACGGCCATCATGCTCGGGTCGAGGTGGTCGAATGCGTTCCAGGTCCACACCGGACGCAGGTCGCGATCGAGGTCGATGATGATGTCGCCGACCACGGCGACCGTGCCCGGCCCCTGGACGTCGGTGAGGAAGCGCTCGACGTAGCCGAGGACGAGGGTGTGTCCGTTGGGAAGCCGGAGCGCCTCGTGATGGAACTCCCGGATGAGGTCGTCGCCCCTCCCCAGCAGGCGCCAGTTGACGGCGACGGGCGAGGTCTCCCACAGCGCGTTGCCGGCGAGATCGACCTCGCGCAGCACCCGGAACGGGTTGTCGGGATCCACGTCGAGAACGAGCATGGTGCCCCCCGGCAGCGGACGAAGCAGCATCGTGCCCCGACCTTCAGGAAGGTTCGGAGTCCGGTAGTACCAGATCACGTTGCCGTCCAGGTCGGTGGCCACGACCGCGGCCTCGGACTCCAGGTCGAGGAGGAGGGAGGTGAGGAGGACGGGGGCGCCGGAGCCGAGGGTCACCGGATCGGGGGGCGTGGTCGCGTGGTCGGGGAGCACGATGTCCGGGACGCCGGTCGTGAAGTCCAGGGGAGGGCCGAGGACGGTCTCCGTCCCGAAGTTGCTGACGAGCTCGCTCAGAAGGACATACGCCGTGCTCGGCTTCAGGCCCGCGACGTAGACGTTCAGGCTCTTGCCGGGTCGACACGGCGTCCACGAGGTGTGCCGCCAGACGACACCGGACGCCTCACGGAAGTGCACGCGCAGGTCTCCGCCTTGACAGGGCGGCGCGCTGTAGAGCGCCACGAGAGGGTGGGGCGTGGACACGACGACCGGATCGCTCAGGGCGAGAGGGTGCACGGTGAACGGCTTCGCGGCGAAGGCAAACGACAGCCTCTGGGGATTCCCGGCCACGACGCCGATCGCGTACTCGCCCTCCTCGGTCGGCGTCCAGCGGAGCTGGCTGCTCCAGCTGAAGTCCTTGACGATGCGCCAGGGGCCGCCGTCGACGCGCACGAGGAACCGGTAGACAGGGGCCGCCGGTCCTCCCATGACCGTGGCCTGCCAGCTGACGGGCGTCCCCACGCTCTGTCCCGACGGCAGCGAAGGCACGAGGTCGACGCTCATCGCTCCGCTGGCACCCGCCGGGACGAGGAGCCCGAGCCCCGCGGACAGGACGATCGGAGCCGACGCACGGAGAACGCTCATATGACCCCCTGATCGACCGACGACACGTCGATGCGAAGGCACTCGCCGTTGACGTAGGACGCCTCCGCCGATGCGAGGTAGAGCACGGCCTCCGGGAGGCCGGCGGCTCCCGCGCCCGGGAGGCCCGTTCGGGGGAGAACGACGTTGCAGGCGATCCCGCGGCCTCCGTACTCCTTGGCGACGCTCCGGCCCAGCGCGGCCAGCGCGGAGGAGGCGGCGGCGCTGCCGGCCTGCCCGGGGGCGCCATCGGTGACCGGCGGAGCGACGAGCACGATCCGTCCCCCCTCTCCCGTCGAGAGGAACTCGCTCACCGCCAGCCGACAGACGTGCCCGGCCTCCCGCAGCGGCGCGCTCACCGTGCCTTCCCAGTCCTCGAGGCTGGTTTCGGCGAACCCGGCCCCGCGCCGGCTTCCCTCCGCGATCCACACGACGACGTCGAGCCCCGGCAGGCGGGCGACGGCGGTCTCGAAGAGCCGCTCGGCCTCCTCCTCCCGCGCCACGTCCGCCGACACGAGGTCCGTCCGCGATTCCGTCGCCCCCGGAGCCGTGGGCGGCGCGTCGGCGGCTCCGGGGCAGGCCGCGCCGACGCCACGGTGCCCGCCAGCGGAGAACGCCTCGAGCACGGACCGGCCAAAGACGCCCGCCGCTCCCACGACCAGGACTCCGCGCGGACGGGAGCCGGTCACGGCGCCCGGCCCACGACGACACAGGAGTTGAGTCCCCCGAAGCCGAAGGCGTTCGACATTCCGAGGTCGAAGCGCCAGACCCTCGACTCGTTGGGCACAAAATCGAGGTCCAGCTCGGGATCCTGGGTCTCCTGGTTGATCGTCGGATGAACGGCCCCGGCCTTCATCTGCAGGATGGTCGCCACGAGCTCGACGACCCCGGCCGCGGAGAGGCAGTGCCCGAGCATCGACTTGGTGGCGTTCACCGGGATCCGGTAGGCATGGCTCCCGAAGACCTCCTTCAGCGCCGCCACCTCGACCGCGTCCCCCAGGGGCGTCGAGGTCGCGTGGGCATTGACGTAGCCGATGCCCTCGGCGTCGACCCCGGCGTCGGCGAGCGCTCCACGCATCGCCCGCGCCTGCCCCTCGCGGTCGGGCTTGGTGAGGCGCGAGGCGTCGGCGGCCGACGAGGCGCCGAGGATCTCGGCATGGATGTGGGCGCCGCGAGCCCGCGCCCCCGCGAGCGTCTCGAGCACCACGGCGCCGGAGCCCTCGCTCGGCACGAAGCCCTCGCGGCGAGCGTCGAAGGGCCGGCTCGCCCGCTCCGGGTCGTCGTTGAAGGAGCGGTAGGAGACGGCGTCGATGAGGGTCCAGGCGTGGAGAGCCGGGGGGTCGACCTCCACTCCCCCTCCGGTCACGAGCACGGCGTCGGCGCGCCCGGCACGGAGCAGGTCGAGGCCGGCCATCACCCCGAGGTTGCCGCTCGCACAGGCGCCTCCCACCGTGAAGCTCGGACCCTTCAGGCCCAGCAGCTGGGACACCACCGACAGCACGTCGGTGTCGATGCTGAGCATCCCGAAGAGCCCGTCGATGTAGTCGGGCTCATCGAGGAACGTCACGTGCCCCTCGAAGGTATAGTTCGAGTTCAGGTTGTGGCCGGCCATGATGTGCCCGAACCGCTCCGGGGGAATCCGGGAGTCGGTCAGGCCGGCTTCGACGAAAGCCTGCAGCGCCGCCGGCAGCGTCAGACGGCCCGACATTGGCGTCGGCCGCAGGAGCTTCCGCGCGGCGCTCACCAGGTTCGGGGGGTAGCCCAGGTCCGCCCGTCCCAGGTGAGCCTCGAGGTCGAACTGCGACATGTCCCCGCCGATCTTGCAGTACAGACGCGCGTCCATCGGCTTCTTCCATCGCGTGATGCCGCTGCGGCCGGCGAGCAGCGAGGCGAGCAGGTCCCTCGTCGACTGCCCGAGGACGGTCACGACCCCCATGCCCGTGACCACGACCCGCTGCCGCTCTTCCCTCACGCCCGCCTCCGCGCCCGGCATCCCCTGGCGAGGAGATCGGGCGAGCGAAAACCCTTCACCGCTCGTCGCGCCGCCAGTCGATCCGTGTCGAAGCGCCGGCGACGCCCGGGGGGCATCGCGCGCGAGCGCCTGTCCCCGCGGGCGAGACCCCCGAGCAGGCGATCGAGGGGCTCGTCTCGGTCCCAAGCAAAAGCGACCCGGGGCCCGTGCGCCATGCCAACTAGCGGTCCGGAGGGGTGGGGATGGAGGCGGCGGATCTCTCGAACAGGTCGAGGAGGTCCTTCAGGTTCTCCGCCTTGGTCAGCTCCGTGCGGGGCACCTTGATCCGGAGCTGCTTCATGGACCGGGACACGACCTCGACGATCTCGAGGGAGTCGGCCCCGATGTCCCGCATGCTGTCGGTCTCCAGGATGTCCCGTCCCTTCGCCGCCTCGACGATCTCCTGCATGTTGGCCTTGACCACGGCGAACATCTCCTCTCGCGTCATCGATTCCCCTCCTTCGAGCTAGACCCCGCTCAGCACCGCCACCGAAGACACCCGACCCTCCTTGAGACACTGGCCGACGACGAGGTGGAAGAGCCCGTCCTCCACGACGGCCGCCCCGATCACGAGCCGACCCCCGGGCTCCACCGGCCGGACGAATCGGGCCCAAAGGACGTGGGTCAGGGCATGCGCGAAGGGCTCATCGGCCGCGTCGTCCGGGTCCGGCAAGGCCTCCCGCCGCCCGCGACGGGACTCCAGCATCAGGAGCAGACCGGCCTGCCCGATGGCCTCGACCTGCAGGAGCCCCGGCCAGACCGGCCGGCCGGGGAAATGCTCGGCGAAGACCGCGCGCCCGGGGTCGAGATCGTAGCCGGCGGAAATCAGCCCCCGGGCGGGCTCGATCGCCAGCACCTCGTCGAGGAGCAGGGACCGGCCGCGATGGGGGAGCAGCGCCTCGATGGCAGCACGGTCCAGCCGCGGCCTCGTGGCCGCGACCTCGTCGGGCAGAAGGGGGCCCCTCTCTGCCGCCCTCAGAAGGGCGTTGGCCTCCTCGGAGAGCGGCGCCCCGGGCCAACGACTCACGGGCTCTCCTCCGGGTCTCGTCCCGGGACGGCGTCGTCCGCGAGGAGAGCAAGAGGGCTGGTGAGCGACCACCCTTCGTCGACCACGACGACCTGGCCGCTCATCCCGTCGAGAAGGCCCGAGCACAGGGCGAGGCAGGCCCGGGCGACGGTCGCCGGCTCGAGCCCGCGATCCCCCTGGCGCCGCCGGATCTCCTCGACGACCGCGTTTCCCAGAGTGGCCCGGGAGCTCGCGGTGTCGAGGAAGCCGGGGCGCAGGACGTTGACCCTGACCCCGCGCGGCCGCAGCCGATGCGCGAGGTAGCGGCAGAGAGTCTCGAGGACGGCCTTCGACGCGCCGGCCAGGTCATAGCCGTCGTGGCAGAGCTCCGCACCGTCGCTCGAGATGCCGATCACGTATTGGGGGAGCCGGCCCAGCACCTCCTGCGCGGCCTGGACGAGGTCGACGACCGGCCAAGCCGAGTAGCCGACGGACAGATCGAAGCTGGTGCGCTTGAGATCCTCGAGATCGTGGACGACCTTGGCGAAGGCCACGTTGCTGACGACGACGTCGAGGGATCCCCCCTCGTCGCGGACCAGGGTCATCAGGGCGCGGGTCGCCGCCGGGTCGCTGACGTCGCTCTCCACCACCCGGGGCGCCGGCAGCTCGCGGGCGCGAAACTCGTCCACCAGGGCCTGCTCGTCGACGCTTCCCCAGCGGTGGGTGAGGAAGACCGTGGCGCCGGCCCGCGAGAATTCCATGCCGATCGCCTTCCCGAGGCCGCGAGTGCCCCCCGTGACCACGACCGTCCGGCCGCTGAAGTCCAGGGTGATCATTCTCGTTTGGATCCGCTCTCGGCCAGGAAGGCGTAGCGCTCCCCTACGAGACGGCGCGTTTCGGCACGGGCCAGCAGGGCGGCCTGGGCGGGGCCCTCGCGGGCGAGGGCTCTCTCGAGCGACTCCCGGCGCTCGGAAGCGAACATCGCCTTCAGGGCGAGGAGCGCGTCGCGCGGCGCCTGCGCCATCTCCCGGGCGAGCTCGAAGGCACGCTCACGGACGTCGCGCCGCGGCCGGACGGCGTGGGAGAGCACTGGCTTGAGCTCGCGGCCCTTGACGAGTCGACCGGTGAACAGCAGCTCGCGGGCCAGGGGTGGGCCGAGCCAATGCTCGAGGGCCGTGGTCGCGCCCATCCCGGGCGTGAAGCCGAGAGCCATGAAGTTCGCGCCGTACAGGCTCTCGTCGGCGAGGACCACGGTGTCGCACCACAGGCCCACGACGAGCCCGCCCCCGACGGCATGCCCGGCCATCGCGGCCACCGTGGGTACCGGGATCGAGAGCACGAGGCGGGGGAGCTCGGCAACGTAACGGGGCACGTCGGTACCGGCCGTGGATCGCAGGAGGCTGTCGCGGCTCGCGCCGGCGCAAAAGCACTGCTCTCCGCCGACGAGGACCACCGCTCGGATCGCTGCGTCGGCGGCGACGCGCTCCACGATGGCGGTCATGGCCTCCAGGCTGCCGGGGCTCAGGTAGGGCTGTGCGTCGGAGGCGATCTCGAGGGCGGCGACGCCGTCGTCGGCGGGAACGAGACGGGGCAGGGGGCCGGTCACAGCGAGATCTCCATCATCCCCCCCGAGGCATAGACGGTCTCGCCGTTGACGCCGCGCGAGCGCTCCGAGGCCAGAAACAGCAGGACCGACGCGATCTCTTCCGGCGTGGCGAGCCGTCTCTGCGGGCAGCGTTCCGCGAAGAGCCGACGCGCGGTCTCGGGGAGGTGGCTCGTCATCGCGGTGTCCACGTACCCCGTCACGACCTGGTTGGCGCGGATGCCCCGCGTGCGGTATTCCCAGGCGATCGCCCGGGTCAGCCCGCCCAGTCCGCCCTTGCTCGTGGCGTAGGCGGCCGCACCCCGGGGCGCGCCGTTTTGCTGGAGCGAGCCCATGAACACGATCCGCCCTCCCCGGCCGCGCTCGACGAACGCGCGCACCGCGCGCCGGGCGACCAGGAACGACCCGGTGAGGTTCGTGGCCAGAACCTCGTCCCACTCCCGGGTGGTGAGCGACACGAGCAGAGCTTCACGGCTGAAGCCGGCGTTGCTCACCACGGCGTCGACCTCCCCGAAGGCACTGAGGGCGGCGTCGAACAGCCGCTCCACGTCGCCCTCCCGCGACACGTCCGCCCGGACGGCAAGCACACGTTCGGACGCGGAGAGGGCGACGGCAGCCTCCACGACCTCGGCCTGGCCGTCCTCGTCCCGGCTGCAGAAGGCCACCCGGGCCCCGCGGGCGGCGGCGGCGAGAACGGTGGCGCGGCCGATGCCCCTCGATCCGCCGGTGACGACGAGGACCTCGTCCTTCAGGTCGTCGCCCGTCAATCGTCCTCCCCGTCCCGCCACGGCGCCTCGCCGCTCATGAACCGCGCCATGCGGGAGCGAGCCTCCTCGCCGCCGAGCAACTCCCGGAAGCGAGGCTCCGCGTCGGCCAGATACCCCGCAGGGGCACCGTAGTGGTCCGCCACGAGGGCCTTGAGGGTGGCCAGGGCCCGGGGTCCCATCCGCGAGAAGCGACGCCGGTGGCGCCGCAGCGCCGCCTCGAGCTCGTCCGTGACCTCGTCGACGAGCCCCCAGTCGAGGGCGGTGGCCGCCGGAAGCGGAGGGTGTCCCATCCCCAGCAGCCGCGCCCGCGCCGGCCCGACCCGTCGTGCAAGGGCGGGGAAGACGACCGCGGGGACGAGACCGAGGAGGGTCTCGGGAAGCCCGAAGCGAGCCCGTGGCGACGCGAGGACGAGGTCGGAGGACGCGGCGAGCCCGACCCCGGCGCCGAGAGCTTCACCGTCCACGACGGCGACGACGGGTCGCGGGGAGCGCTCGATCGCCGCCAGCAGCGCGCCGAACCGGGCGGGGGCGTCGGTGCCCCCGGCCTCCTCCGGCGGCAGCGTCCCTCCGAGACAGAACGTCCCTCCCGATCCCTCGAGGACGACAATCTCGTCCCCGGAGACTCGGACGACCTCGTCGCGCAGACGACCCAGGTCCTCCCCGCTCAGGCGTTCGGGCAGCCGGACTCGACGGCAGCCCTGCTGCTCCGTCAGCTCCATGAGTAGTGGCGGTAGTGGTTCTCGACGCGGGCAAGCACCAGCCGGTCCCTGCCTTCGTAGGCCTGCGCGTAGAGCCCGGCCGGCAGGTCGCAGCCGGGTCGGAACTCGGCACGGCCGACGCTGGCTTCGTGGTCGAGAACCGTCCTCTCGTACTCCTCGAGGGTGAGCGGGCGGCGCTCCGCGATGTGGGCGGCGATGCCGTGGCGAGAGACGGTCTCGCGCGCGGCGGGGCCGACCACTCCGCTGTAGAACTCGGCGCAGGACCCCGACCCGTAGGAGTACAGGCCGATCCGGGCTCCGGCCGGAGGGCAGGCCGCCGAGTCCAGCAGCGCGGCGAGGCCGGCGTAGAGGGTCCCGGAGAAGATGTTCCCCACCTCCTCGCAGTAGGCCAGAGAGGGCCGGACCATCCGCTCGAAGCTCGAGGCGAGCCTCTCCTCGCTCCACTCCTCGCCTTCCGACTCCTCGAGGATCCGGTGCGCCTCCCGAACGAGGCGCACGAGGGGCATGTGGTAGACCACGTGGGTGAGCTCCTCGCCGCCGCCACGGTCTCTCCGAGCGCGTCGATACTCCTCCCACGCCATCTCGAACAGGTCGAGGTAGGCCCCGAGGGAGAGGGCCTCGTCCACCCAGTGCGTGGTCGGCGTCGGGCGAGCGGTGTCGTATATCTCCCTGGACGCGTAGCCGCTCCAGGGGTCCAGCGCCAGCACACGGGGCTCGGCTCCCACGCTCAGGGCGACCGCTCCCGTGCCCGGGGTGAACTCCGCCGGCTCGCCGAACTGCCTGCCCGGCAAGTCGGTCGTGATCACGAGCGCTCGCTTCCCCGGCCTCTCGCCCGAGCGCACCCACGCGGTCGCGAGCTGGAGCGCGGCGGTGCCCGCGTAGCAGGCGTGCTTCGCCTCGAGGTTGCGGCAGCGACTGGGGAGGCCGAGGTGACGGTGCACGTAGGAGCTGATGGGCTTGCCGAGGTCCACCCCGGACTCGGTGGCGACGATGAGCAGCTCGAACGCGTCGGGACCCGCCTCCTCCACCAGGGGTCGAGCGGCGTTCACGGCGAGGGTGATCGGATCCTCGACGAGCGGCGCGATCGAGCGCCGGCGGATCTGGACGAGGTCCAAGTAGCGCTCGAGCCCGCGCGCCACCGCGACCATCGCATTGTCGACGGCGAGGGTGCTCCCGTAGAGGTTCAAGGAGTCGATGCCGACGGGAGCGTTCATGAGGGTGCCCGGGGCCGCACCCGAGCGGGGCAACGTACCACAGGCCGGAGGGGTCGTCCACGAGGGTGGTCGTGCGGGCTCGCCTCGAGGCTTCGCGGCCGGGGGCGGGAGTGCCCCCCGGGGCGCCTCGTGTAGGACCTCGCCGCAACCCCGGGCGGCTCCGGCACATGGGGCGATCGGGCGGAGCCCAATGACAAGCATCACATGACGAGAGGCAAGGGTCCGGCTACGCTCGAGCCCATGAGGTCCACGCTCTCTGGGGCAGCGCTCGTGGGGGCCTTTGTCGTGGCCACGGCCACCGCCGAAGCCGCCGGCGGCTTCGCCCTCCGCTTCTACGGCAACGGAATCAACGACATCGACCGGGTCAAGATCCGGGTCGACGACCCCGCCAACAGCCTGCCCGGACCTCCCGCCGACGTGGGCGCCGCCGATTTCACCCTCGAGTTCTGGATGAAGGCGAGCGCCGCCGAGAACACGGCGGCGAGCGCGACCTGCGGGGCGAACGTCGACTGGATCTACGGCAACATCGTCTTCGATCGCGACCGGTACAACCAGGACCGCAAGTTCGGGCTGTCGCTCGCCGGCGGCCGGTTCGTGTTCGGAGTCAGCGGCGACGGGACCGGGGACCGGACGATCTGCGGCACGACGAGCGCCCTCGACGGCCAGTGGCACCACGTGGCGGTCCAGCGCCGCCGATCGGACGGATGGATGTGGCTCTTCGTGGACGGGGCGCTCGAGGCCCAGGCCGACGGCCCCGATGGGGACGTCTCCTATCCTGACGACGGCGTTCCCGGGAGCTTCTGCGGCGGGCCCTGCACCGGCAGCGACCCGTTCCTCGTGATCGGCGCCGAGAAGCACGACGCAGGACCGGCCTTCCCCTCGTACAGCGGCTTCATCGACGAGGTGCGCCTCTCGAGCGTCCTCCGCTATGCCGGGGTATTCACGCGCCCAGCCCGGCCCTTCGTCCCCGACGCCGCGACCGCCGCTCTTTACCACCTCGACGAAGGCAGCGGAGACACGGTGGGCGACAGCTCGGGGGCCGCCGGCGGTCCCAGTCCGGGGACGCGCCTCTTCGGCGGCTCGCCGGCGGGACCCTCCTGGACGACCGACACCGCCCCCCTCGCGCCGATCACCCTTTCGCCGCTGGCCACCGGCATCCCGCTGGTCGTCAGCCTCGCCCCCGCCGGCGACGGCAGTGGGCGACTCTTCTTCGCGCGCCAGACCGGCCAGATCCTCGTCCACGACGGGACCCAGGTGCTTCCCACGCCGTTCCTCGACCTCTCGTCGGCCATCTCCTGCTGCGGCGAGCGAGGCCTGCTGGGTCTGGCCTTCCACCCGCAGTACGCGTCGAACGGCTCCTTCTTCGTCCACTACACCAACCCCGCGGGAAACACCGTGGTGGCCCGCTACCAGGTGTCGGGCGATCCGAACGTCGCCGACCCCGCCTCCGGCGTCACCGTGCTCACCCAGAACCAGCCGTTCTCGAACCACAACGGGGGACAGATCGCGTTCGGACCCGACGGCCACCTCTACGTCGCGCTCGGGGACGGAGGCTCGGGGGGCGACCCCGGCAACCGGGCGCAGAACCTCGGCACCCTCCTCGGGAAGATCCTCCGGATCGACGTCGATGCCCTGCCCTACACGATCCCGCTCGACAACCCGTTCCGGTCGGATCCGGGAGCACGCGACGAGATCTGGGCCTGGGGGCTGCGCAACCCCTGGCGCTTCAGCTTCGATCGCGCGACGGGCGACCTGTTCATCGCCGACGTGGGCCAGAGCGCTCGCGAGGAGATCGACTTTCAACCGTCCTCGAGCCCCGGGGGGGAGAACTACGGCTGGCGGCGCATGGAAGGCAGCCTCTGCTACGACCCACCTACTGGCTGCAACACCGGAGGGCTGACGCTTCCGATCCTCGAGTATTCCCACACCCTCGGGTGCTCGGTGACGGGCGGATTCCGTTACCGGGGGACGGGGATCCCCGGTCTGCTCGGCGTCTATTTCTATGGCGACTACTGCACGGGACGCATCTGGGGGGGCTCGCGGGCCCTGGGCGGTGCCTGGAGTGCCGTCGAGCTGCTCGACACCGCCTACCGGATCACCGCGTTCGGCGAGGACGAGTCGGGGGAGCTGCTCGTGGTCGACTACGACTCGGGCGTGTACCGGATCGTGCCCGACGGACCTCCCGCGCTGAGCGTGAACGACGTTTCGGTGGCGGAGGGGGACGGGGGGAGCACGGACGC
>Ga0326597_10010646_pt1 | contig 12233 bp, 10 predicted proteins | sample RVTome_12_FD_203789 | JGI IMG/M metagenome (GOLD analysis project Ga0326597, IMG submission 203789) | Soil microbial communities from uranium-contaminated site in the Upper Colorado River Basin, Wyoming, United States - RVT100D185 | ecosystem: Environmental > Terrestrial > Soil > Contaminated >... | reverse complement strand
GTTTGTAATGCGATAGCGGCGAAGCTTACCTAAGTCCGGGGCGTAGAACGCGGGAGACTCCGGGGCCTTCGAAGATGACCACACTTCATTCCGACCCACACTAAGCGCAAGTCGATAATCCACGTTCTCGAAAGCGATCTCGCAGGATTTGCCGGGGACGAAGGGTTCAAATGTCGTGGAGGCCATGGCGACGTCACTAGCGACCGGCGGCTCGTTCGATTCGCGCAGCGTGACCGTACCGTTCATACTTAGTGAAGCCCAGAAAACACGACCGTGCTTTTCCAATCGCAGGTGTATTGTGCCCGAACCTGCGTGCGGCGTTACGACGAAGCTGAGACGCATGTCGGCGACGGCATGGGCCCGGCTTCTTTGAATGTTATAAGCGCACCGCGCATCGATCTCTTTCCCTGCCATGGTAATATAATCGTCAACCAAGTTTCGGTCGGCAAATCGAATCCGGCGGCTCGAAACATCCCAGCCCGAAGAGGATTGATGCTCGGCTACCCATCGCGGTTGATCTGTACCCAGCGTGCGCGGCGGAAAATCGTGATCATACACGGTGGTCCAAAGTGCCATTTGGGCGGCGGATGTCTTGCGTGCGATGTTCAACTTACCGTCGAGTTCATCAAGCACCGATTGGGGGACCGCGCTCAACCGGCCACCTCGTTCTTTTTCATACAACTCGTGCTTGGCGAGGACGATGCCCTCAAGTGCCTCTCGGGCCTCGGCGGAAATCTCTTCGACGGGAACGGTATAAACATCACCGTCGATGATGGTGAGCACTTCATGGGGCAATCCGATGAGCCGCTTGATGAAGTTCGTCGTTCCGTCCGCGGGATCCTTGAAGACGGTAACATCCCAGCGCGCGGGTTGGAACCAATCGGCGCCGAGATCCAGCGGCCACTTGAGCACCAAGATGCGATCGCCTCTTTCGCGATTTCGTCGTTCGTCGTTGATTTTGAGCTGTGTATTGGCGTGATTGCAGTTCGGGCAGAGGGCCCGAGAGTCCGTACGGACACGGCTCGCACGGCGTGGGTCCGAAAGATCACGTACCCCGTATGCAAACTCCATACCACAATCTTCGCAAACGATTGTTCCATGTGCGCCGTACAACGTGGGCGCCATCGAGCCCGTCGGAATGACGAACGCTTCGACAATGAACGCCCGAAAGACAAACGCCAGGATCAACGCGACGACAAGAGACTCAAGCGTTTCCTTGAGACCTTCCTGATCGTACGCGTTGACAACTCCGGTTTCGGAGACTTGAGCCATAACGTAACTCTCAGCCGGCCACACCTTGGCGCCAAGCCGGCTAGGCTTCCGATCAAGGCGTGACCTGGTGCACCTTCGACGCTAAAGATGCGAGTCTAATTCGCTCTTTCCGCGCCGCGACCGCAAGGGAGCGGACAGAGCGAACCCGCACAATTAATAGTGAGCATGTATTAGCTCAATCCCAGGAACGCGCCGATTTGCGGGGCGTATTTCACGACCAACCCGGCGAACACCACGCTGACCATACTCATGAGCTTAATCAGAATGTTCAAGCTCGGTCCCGACGTATCTTTGAAGGGATCGCCCACGGTATCGCCGACGATGGAGGCTTTGTGGGCATCGCTGCCCTTACCGCCGTGGTGACCTTTTTCGATGTATTTTTTGGCGTTATCCCAGGCGCCACCGGCATTGGCCATGAAGATGGCTACTGCGAATCCGCTGGTCAAGCCCCCGGCCAACAACCCCATAACACCGGGGACGCCGAATAGCAGGCCCACAAAGACCGGAATGACGATGGCCAATAACGAGGGAGCGATCATTTCGCGCTGCGCACCGAGTGTGGAAATGTCCACGCATCGGGCGTAATCGGGAATTTTTTGGCCATTGTGAATGACTTGCTCACGTGGCCAATTCTCGGATTTCTTGGCGTCCTCCTCGGACATATTCTTCTCGGCCATGAGATACGCAGCTATTTTGGTGAACTGGTCGCGGCACTCCAACATCATTTGATAGGCCGCCCGACCTACCGCTTGCATGGTTAATGCGCAGAACAAAAACGCCAAGAGCACGCCGGCAAACATGCCACATAGCACCTTGGGATTCATCAGAGTGACGTTATAAAAATCCATGAACTGTTGCAGGGAAGCTTTTCGCGCAGCTACCACTTGAACAGGATAAGACGCCCCACTGCCGTCCGTTACCGAAGTCGTCTGGACAAAATCTTGTCCTCGCTGAGCGGGTGACAATCCCGCAAGCTTAAAAATCGTACCCGTCTCGCCCGCAATTTTTTCGTTGAGTGCATTTTGGGCTTTGCCCGTGAGTAGCATATAGGCGTCGTAACTGGATTCGGCCGTTCCTTCTTGGAACTTCGAAGCGAATTTTCCATAACCCATGTAGAACACATCGCCAACCCCTGCGCCGGCATCCTTGCCGGACTCTTCATCCACGACCTGAACGTAGGCCATCGCCTCACGAACTTGACCAATGCGAACCTCTTCGACGTAAGCCGCGAGTAGCGCTAGTGCCGTAAGTGCGGCAGAGCCGATGGCAAAGCCCTTTCCTGTTGCGGCCGTGGTATTGCCCAGAGAGTCCAACGCATCGGTACGCTCTCTAACCTCGGGCGCTTGAGAGGTCATCTCAGCGTTTCCGCCGGCGTTGTCGGCGATGGGTCCGTAAGCATCCGTAGCCAACGTAAAGCCAAGAGTGGCCAACATACCGACAGCCGCCAAGCCCACGCCGTACAATCCGAGGATGAATTCATTGCCACCACCCGAGGCAATAAACGAACCGAGAATGGCAAATATGATGATTGCCAACGATGCCCATGTACTCTTCATACCCTCCGCCACCCCGCCAATGATAACCGTCGCAGCACCCGTGATGCCCTGTTCGGCGATGCGCCGCGTCGGCGCGAAATCGTAACTGGTGTAGTATTCCGTGGATTTACCGATCAAAAAGCCGGAAACCAAACCGATGCCAACGGCGGACGCAACGCCATTTGCCGATACGCCCGCGATACCCCCGAGCAGCAGATGACATATCGCATACGTGGCGACTAGGATCACGACACTCGACACGAGCAAGCCTTTGGTGAGTGCACTCATGAGCTGAGCCATGCTCGCACCTTCTTCGGTCTTAACCAGGTTAATCCCGAACCAAATGCTGGCGATAATGCCGAGTCCGGCGATGACCATGGGAACCGACAGAAAACGTATCGCGTCGGCGGCAACGTCATTGTTGCCCAGCGCATGAGCCGAAGCCACACCCAGTGCCGCGGTTGCCAAGATCGAACCGGCATACGATTCATAAAGGTCGGCACCCATGCCGGCAACGTCGCCGACATTGTCACCTACGTTATCAGCGATGGCGGCCGGGTTACGCGGATCGTCTTCAGGAATTTCAGCTTCAACTTTGCCGACCAGGTCGGCCCCAACGTCGGCCGCTTTGGTATAAATGCCGCCACCGACGCGGGCGAAAAGTGCTTGCGTACTGGCACCCATGCCAAACGTAAGCATGACAACGGTGATTTCGTGGAGCGACATATTCGTGAACCACTTGAGGCACATGAACCACACCGTGATGTCAATGACCGCGAAGCCGACGACCACCAGACCCATGACCGCCCCCGCACGGAATGCGACGCGCAGCCCTTCATTCAAGCTCTTCCGCGCCCCGGCCGTCGTACGGTGTGCGGCGATGGTCGCCGTGCGCATGCCGATGTAGCCGCAAAGACCGCTGAAGAAACCGCCGGTGAGGAAAGCGAAGGGCACGAGCCCATGCTGGACGTGCAATCCATACGCCATCCACGCCAACACACCCATCAATAGAACGAAGACTACGGCCACGACTCGATATTGACGAAACAGATAAGCCATCGCCCCTTCACGAACGTACCCGGCGATCTTGATCATGTCCGGATCGCCCTCGTCGGAGTCAATCACCTCCTGGTAGTACTTCTTCGCCATGACCAAGGCGACGACGCCGCAAATCGGCGCGAGGTACCAAAGCAGGGGAATCGCCGGCGAACCTGAGTGTTCGATGGCCGCCTCGTCTTGTCCCAATGCTGGCGTTGAGCCCATGATTAACGTGCTGATCACAACGATCAGGGGGAAAACTGCCGATAACCGTTTCGCGTTCAACGTAGATTCTCCTATACGGGCCGGGTATAAGCGGACCGGGGATTCCTCGGATGTCAATTCTGCCGACCAGGCCACCCGGCCGAACAATATCATAAATGCGTGTCAATAAAACACTTAACGTCCGGTGCGCCAGCCCGCGCCTGCCGCGCTCACCGGAACGGGGAATATAGCAAGAAAGAACCGATCCTGCCAACCTGTTTATTTGCATCATAGATCCAAGGCAAATACGACGTGGCCGGATGGGCCGAACCGTAGGGACAAACGGAAGGTGATGATCATCGCGACTCTCAGTCGCTCGATTCCTTCACCGCCAGGTTACAATCAAGCCGAAAAAGATGGCGTTGGACGTATCCATGTTGATTCAAAGTGGGCGATTGATCACCCGTGTGGCGTCATGCCCGGTGCGAACACCGGCGGGATGCCGTTGCCACACTTTTTCAACGGGCTGTTAAGACCAAAGTGCAAAGGCACGAGAATTGACCTCGGAAAAACGACAGACCATCAATATCCTGATCGTCGGGTCGGCCATGACGTTAGCCGCGTGGCTAGTCTTCACCGCGCCGATTATTTGTCCGGATGACCTTCCCAAAAATATGCATCCCGACGCACCGCAACGTTGCGTGGCCGTATTCGTCATCTGCATGGCGCTTTGGTTTACAAACATCATTCCGCTAGCCGCAACCGGGCTTCTGGCTATCGCGCTGCTTCCGATACTGAATATATTGCCCAAAGATCAAGCGTTCAGCCTCTTCGGTAATAGTGCCGTGTTTTTCATGCTGGGGGTGTTCTTGCTCGCGGCGGCCATGATTTCAACGGGTTTATCGAAGCGCATCACGCTGATCGTGTTGCAACGGTTTGATAAGAGCCCCACCAATCTGGTCGTGGGTGTGACGATGTCTGCGGCGTTTCTAGCTCTTTGGATGCCTGAGCACGCGGTTGCGGCCATGATTTACCCGATCATCGTCGAAATCGTCGCGACGTTGGATCTCAAGCGCGGACACCATTACGCAAAGAAATTGTTTCTCGGTCTGGCTTGGGGCTCGGTCATCGGTGGCATTGGAACATTCCTGGGTGGCGCGCGGGCCCCCCTGGCCCTGAGCATCCTTCACGAAACGCATCCAGAGGTAAGGATTCGATTCCTGGATTGGATGTTGGCCGCCATGCCTTTGGTGCTGATAATGACGACGGTGGGTATTGGCGTTTTATGTTGGCGCATTCCTAATGACATTTCGGATATCAAGCCCGCGACACGAATGCTTCGACAACGAGTCCGCCGTCTCGGGCCGTTGTCCACGCGCGAACGCCGCTTGGCAGTCCTCGGGGTGCTTACGATCGCTGCGTGGATATTTGCGGGCCATACGATCGGGCTAGCCGTAATCGCCATGCTGTCGGCCAGCGCGTTGTTTTTGTTGGGGATCGTCGGCTGGCAACCGGTCCAGGATTATGTGAACTGGGGTGTGCTGATCATGTATGGTGGAGCGGTGGCCCTGGGTGCGGCGCTAACCGAAACGAAGGCCATGGAATGGCTGGCGCACCAAGTGATCAATCCAAGCGTGGCGCCGCTGGTAATCGTGCTAATTATGGCTACCGTTTCGATTGTTTTGACGGAGGGTATCAGCAACGCGGCTGCGGTGGCCATCCTTCTTCCGATCGGGTATTCCTTGGGCGACATGGCGGGCGTGGAACCCGTAATGATGACGTTGTGCGTGACGATACCGGCTGGGCTGGCGTTCTTGCTACCGATCAGCTCTCCGCCCAATGCGATTAGTTTTTCGGCGGGGCATTACAGCGTTCGCGAGGCCATGCAGCTCGGCTGGCCGATGACGATCGCCGCGCTGCTGTCGCTGTATGTCGTGATCTTCTTCTGGTGGGATTGGATACTAGAGCTCAATAGAGTGGTAATCGAGTGAGCGAAGCGTTTACGATATGGTTTACAGGGCTTTCGGGGTCGGGAAAATCGACCGTTGGGCAAGGCGTTGGAGAAGAATTGCGGGAACGTGGTATAAACGTCGAAGTGCTTGACTCCGGTCGGATCCGGCAGCGACTCAACCGCACAATGGGGTTTACGCGCAAAGAGGTGGAGACCAATCTGCTTAGACTGGGGTATGAATGTGGATTACTAAACCGCAACGGCGTGACGGTAATTGTCACTGCGGTGTCGCCCTACCGCGATGTTCGCGACAAGATTCGAGGGCAGATCGGCGCGTTCGTCGAGGTCTACTGCCGCTGCTCGATGGAAGTGTTGATGCGCCGCGGGGCAGGTGGGCTTATCGAGAAGGCGCAGCGAGGTGAGATCGCACACGTGGCCGGGGTCAACGCACCGTATGAAGAGCCGCTCAAACCGGAGGTCTTGTTGAACACCGATCAGCTCAAGGTCAACCAGGCTGTGAGTCGGGTCATGGCGACTTTGGAGGTGCTCGGGCGGATTGACAAGTTGGAGTCCGCCTCCTACACGCCGGATGAAGAGGAAATGATCCGGCGTCGCCTGAGGGACTTGGGATATTTGTAGCCAAGCGTGCTCGCGCATCAGAATCAACGGATTCTCAGGAGACCCGGCAGGTCAAGCGCCAGCCGCAGCGGCCATCGCCTTCGTAGCCGATACCGATGTCTTCATCTGCGACCTTCGCAAAAACGGCGGCAGTTCCCACCCCGTCACCGACTTTACCATCAACAAGTATTTCGAGGTGTCGGTGCCCTATGCCCAAACGGTCAATCCCATTACAAAGACCAATTGGGAAGGCGTGGGCGTCATATCCCGCGTGAAAGTTCCAGCCGACCAAGCCTTGGACAAAGCCCACCAACTGGCCTTGGAAGGTAGCGACCAGAACCCATAGGCACCGATGGCGCGGACGAGATTTGATGCGTGAACACACATTCAGCCGGCTCAGGATTGGCGCTCCCAATCAGCTCAAGGCCAAAGTCCTTGTCGCGTCATTTTGTGCGGTCGTGCTCTCACCGGTGCTGTTGAACGCCCAACCTGGATCCGGAAATCAACATCGCACGGAATCAAAGGATGCGACCGTAATTGAGCATGTAGAACCGACACGTGGTGATTCACTGTCCGCATGGATGCCAAATGTATTCCGAATCGGGAGGGATGTAGCGTATCTAGTCGTTCCTGCCATGCGATTGCCGGCCTCTCTGGGTGTGGTTGGTGCCTTTTCAATGGCAGTCTACTACGACAACCAGCGTCCCTATCCGACGACATGCCATCCGCCGGAACGAGACAAATGGCAACATTGCTACGTCGGATGCCGGATCGCCAACTGGTGCCCGGTTGGGTCGTTTTCTGCCTCAATTCTGGCCATAATGAAAGAAGTCCGTGACAATATGAGTCGTGGAGAATTCTCTTGGGCCGATGCATTTGCCACGCTACGAGGCGCATGGGCTTGTACAAACTGCGAATCCTGCGATGCATGCTGTTGCCGGCAAGTCGGCGGCTAACCCGTGGTCGCGCATTCGCCATGTCCGCGTGCTTCTTCATTGTCTGCCTCGCTCGGGTCCGTGACAGAAACGGCGGCTGTTTACGTACCGTGGTGGTGTGGGAGGGCGAGGCTCCTGCCGAGCCACGCTCGCAATTGACACTCCCGGGAACCGATCAACAGGCGAGAAAACCGGGTCAACTGGGGCAGGAACGAGTGGGTTCGCAATGCTCGCCATCGAACGGGTGCCATACCGGTTCGCCCACATGGTCCTAGAATGTCGAGCGGAGCGGCGTCCTGTTGCCTTTCTTGGTCTCGCAAAGAGGAGTAAAGTCGCTCTGGCCCACTGGGGCGCTCTCTAGCGGGCTTAGATAATCCGCCCCAAGACTAGTCTCGGCCTTGACAAATATGCCAAATCTAGTATAATCATTATGGTAAGTGTTGGGAAAGCGAAAGACCTCTTCTGGATGGGCGACTCCCGGAAGAAGCTGAAAGGTTTCCCCGAGGACGTGCGTGAAGTGATGGGTTATGGCCTCTTTCTCGCAGAGAAGGGGCGCAAGCACCCAAACGCCAAACCGCTGAAAGGTTTCAGCGGAGCAGGAGTGTTGGAGATTGTCGAAGACCACGACGGAAACACGTTCCGGGCTGTGTACACGGTCAAGCTTGCGAACGCCGTTTATGTCCTTCATGCGTTTCAGAAGAAATCGAAGAAGGGGATCGCCACTCCGAAGGCCGATCTCGATCTTATCAAGGACCGGTTGAAGCAAGCACGTCAGCATCATGCTGAACGGATCAAGCAGCAAAAACGAGAAGGATAAACGCAATGCCTGAGAAGATCAAGGTCGAAACAAGTAGTGGGAACGTCTTTGCCGACATTGGCGTTGCAGAACCCGACCTGGCACTTGCAAAGGCTGAACTCGCGAGCCAGATTGACCGGGTCATAAGGGCACGGCGTTTGAAGCAGGTGCAAGTAGCCGAGATTCTGGGCGTAGATCAAGGAAAGGTGTCGGCTCTTGTGCGTGGTCGCTTAGCTGGCTTCTCAACCGAAAGACTGTTTCGATTTCTCAACGCACTGGGACGGGACGTCAAGATCGTTGTCACAGAAACGCCCCGCTCTCGGAAGCGGTCGCGCCTAACGGTGGTGACGTCTAGCTAGCAGCGTGAATTGTCGTGCCGGCCCAGGCTGTTGTGCCAAGCATTCGGCATGACCCGCCCGTTACCGAGGTTTCGCAACCGATCTCTCTTCGCCTCGAACTGTCCAAGCTCCTTGCGGCGCTCGAGACGAATCGAGCCGAGTTTGCCTCATCGGAGCGTGTAGCATAACGTGATCGTCAGTACGAAGGAGAACCCCTCAAACTTCTACTACAAACGGTACAATCTCCCCATCGGTGCTCCGGGCAAAGTTCTTCTCGACGTCATGGGGGCTAGTTAGGCAGACCCACAATCTGAAAACCAGTTGTTCCAGCGCCTCTGCCTCCTCGGTCAATAACTCAAGGTCCTCAACTCGCATATCGAGCCGTTTCCGCCGTGCTACGTTTTTCTTTTTGCAGATCTCTTCTAAAGATGCCGTCGAGAAATCTGTTTGGGTAGCAGAACCCCATCCGATGAACCATGTACCGTGAATAACCTCGTTTCGCTTCGAAATTAGATCCCGAACTCTAGCCAAGATTTCTTTAACGATCACTTCCGCACCCGGGCTCAACTGTTGCGTGTGAGCGACAAGCGATACGAAGCGATCAGTCAACGGTGCCGCGGTCAACCCTTCTACCATGAGGTCTGCAATGCGCTGATCTGCCAGTCCCTTTTCGTAAAGCATCCACATTATGCCATCACGTAGCTCGCGACATATGTGTTCGAATTTCACAACGAACTTGCCGATCGCGAGGTATTGTTCGTCAGTTTGCTGGCGCAACTTCTCTTGTCGTTCTGCTTCGTACATTTTGAGTCAAGTCCTGATATCCAAGCAGCCGTGCCGTCACGTCTCTGAAACCGTCAATCGACTTCAAGCGTACACGTTAGCCGCCCGCTCTTCGACCTTTACCCTGACTTAAACTAAGTTTTGGCTTGTCGTAAGTCATTGTCAAATAATGATTTACACTGGGCGATACAGGACTCGAACCTGTGACCTCTCGGGTGTGATCCGAACGCTCTAGCCAACTGAGCTAATCGCCCCCTTCAATTGAACATGGTATCGTAGCTTTCGCATACGGCAACCGCCCCGCACCCGGACCATTGGAGCGTGACAGAAACGGCGGGCTGTTTACGTACCGTGGTGGTGTGAGGGGGGACGAGGCTCCTGCCGAGCCAGGGTGCCATTCCCCACCCTTGCTGTGTACAGCAAGAATGGGGCACCCGCGCAAGAATGGGGCACCCGCGCTCTTCAAACTCGGTAATGGTGGGCAGTGCCCACCCTACGCAGTGCCCACCCTACGCTGTGCCCACCCCACGCTATGCCCACCCTAGGCTGTGCCCACCCCACGCAGCCCACCCTACGCAGCCCACCCTACGCAGCTGCGCAAAAATGGGGCCCCGGCAATCGACACTCCGTACGGCTCGCCAGGAGGCTCGCCCTCCCGAAGACCCCGTCGAAAGTGTCACGCACCCGCATACCGAATTCGAGGATTGAAGACCTTGACGATCAAAGCGTCTGACCTGATCATTTCCCTGAATTCGTCCTATTAGAGAGGCAGATCGCTATGAAATCGACGTTCAACAAAATCGTTGTCATTGCCTTCTCTGCGTTACCGGTATGGGGTGCTTGTTCTCCTACCAAAGTTGAGCCGTCGTCACTGCCGGTTGAAGGCAGCGGCGACGTTCCTGTTGACGATCGACCGGGCACCACCCGTAAATCATCGGGGCACGCAGCCCGGTCTAACCGTTCGGCCACTACAAACGTGAAAGGTAAAATCGTGAAATCCGACGATGAGTGGAAAGAGCAACTCACGCCTGAACAATTCCGCGTAGCGCGGCGGGCCGGCACCGAGCCGGCGTTTACCGGAAAATATTGGGACCATAAAGAGAAGGGCGTCTACAAATGTGCCTGTTGCGGGCAAGAGCTTTTCACATCAGACGCGAAGTTTGATTCCGGATCGGGCTGGCCGAGTTTCACCGCCCCGGCGGACGAAGACCGTGTGGCCACCCAAATCGATGATTCGCTCGGCATGCGCCGCGAGGAGATCACCTGCAACAGGTGCGATGCCCATCTGGGCCATGTGTTTAACGACGGCCCGAAACCTACAGGCCTGCGATACTGCATCAATTCCGCCTCGCTGCAGTTTTCCAAAGAATAGAGCCGGCGTCCCTGCCGGAAGATTTCGCACGCGAATGTCGTTCCAACACCGGCGCGGAGGCCCGTTCTGCTACGAATCACCCTTTCGTTCATGGCCTAAAACCTATATCTTGCCGTACGCGGTGTGAAACGCCCTTTTGGTCCGCACGGCGGACCCTACGACTCTTGGTGGGCTATGCCCACCCTACTGCATGCCCACCCTACTGTGGAACGGAATGCAGCAACTAAAAGTGCGCTAGTAGCCATGGCGAAGAAAAACAAACCTAAGAGAACCAAGCCTCGGCGATTGAAGGGCTTTCGCGATATCGCGGCCGCCGACGTGAGCGCACGCGACCGGATGATTGCGCAGATCCGCGCGGTGTACGAGTGTTATGGCTTCACGCCGCTCGAAACGCCGGGAATGGAATACGTTGACGTGCTGGGGAAGTTTCTGCCGGAGGTGGACCAACCCGACGCCGGCATATTCGCCATGCGAAACGAAGACGAGGAATGGATCGGCCTGCGGTACGACCTGACGGCCCCCCTTTCGCGGTATGTCGCGATGAACTTGCAAGACTTGCCGCTACCGTTTCGCCGCTATCAGGTCGGTCCGGTCTATCGAGTGGAAAAGCCGGGCCCCGGCCGTTTTCGCGAGTTCTACCAGTTCGATTTCGACTCCGTGGGAGCGGCGTCGATGTTGGCCGACGCCGAGTGTTGCATGGTGATGTGTGACACGTTGGAAGCACTGGGTATCACGCGCGGTGATTACGTCGTTCGGGTGAATGACCGCAAGGTGCTCGACGGTGTTCTGGAGCGCGTGGCTTCGCTCCGCGCGTTGGAAGCAACAACTGCCCCCGATATCCTGCGTTCAATCGACAAACTTGATCGCGTCGGTCTCGACGGCGTTAAGCTTCTGCTGGGGGCGGGACGCAAAGATGAATCCGGCGACTTCGCGAAGGGCGTGGGGCTTTCGCCCGAACAGATTGACGTGGTCACTCAATTCCTTGAGGTCAAGGGCGATTCCAGGAAAGCAATGTGCGACTCATTAGCGACGATCGTGGGTCATAGCGACGTGGGTTTAGAAGGGATTGATGAGCTACGCCAGATTGACGACGCCCTCGCGGGCGCCGGATACGCTGAAGATCGGGTGGTAATCGATCCGACCGTCGTGCGCGGGTTGGCCTATTACACCGGTCCGGTTTTCGAGGGGGTGCTCACGTTTGACACCGTAGGTGATGACGGCGTGACACGACAGTTTGGCAGCGTATTCGGCGGCGGTCGATACGACGACCTGGTTTCGCGATTCACCGGGCAGAAAGTACCGGCCACGGGGGCATCGATTGGCGTGGATCGGTTGCTTTCGGCGCTGCGGGCGTTGGGCAAAATTGATGATGATGCCACCGGCGCGGCGGT
>Ga0326597_10010645_pt1 | contig 12233 bp, 10 predicted proteins | sample RVTome_12_FD_203789 | JGI IMG/M metagenome (GOLD analysis project Ga0326597, IMG submission 203789) | Soil microbial communities from uranium-contaminated site in the Upper Colorado River Basin, Wyoming, United States - RVT100D185 | ecosystem: Environmental > Terrestrial > Soil > Contaminated >... | reverse complement strand
AACACGTAGGTGAGAATGCCGGCGGCGGCCGTGAGCGCCAAGGCGATGAGCGACCGCCGATGCTCGGTGGCGATGCGCGACACCAGTCCTAGCCGGTGGGTGGACGCCATCAGAACCGCGACCCCGTACTGGCCGGTGCGGACGTGCCGGCGGCCTCGGCCGGCCTCTCTCCGCTTGCCGGGGAGTACGTGGCTTCAATCACCGCCGCGATGAAGCCGTCATCGTCAGTCTGCTCCTGGGTTGCCAGCACTTCGCTGAAGGCGACCTCGGCGTCGAGCGCTTCGACGAACGCGTCGAGATCTTCGGCGAGTCGAGCTTCGACGGAAACGATGACCAGCATGCCGGCCTGGTCGACACGAGGCTGGACGGCGGTAATGCGGACGTCGGCGGGCAGCGTCGCCTCGAATCGTTCGAAGAGTTCCGTCCACGAAAACGCGCGGCGATCGATGATGTCGTTCGCCTCCCGTGCGGCGTCGGCCACCGTCTGCAACTCCCGAGGGTCGATCTGCCTTCGAGTCTCGTCGGCTTCGGCGAGCAAGCGCTGCGCCAGTTGTTCGGCGTCGATGGCGCGCGCGCCCAGGGCCCGCTGACTGATCGTCAGGTTGACCAACTGTACCGCGTCGAAGATCACGAGGCCCAGCACAGCGACGGTGGCGGTCGTGAGGACGACTCGGACGGCCCGAGTGTTGTAAAACGGCCGTGTCGCGAGGTTCGTGCGCAACATCAGGGGGTCACCGCGGCCAGTTGAGCCCGAAGCAGGATGCCCGTGAGCGGCGCGAGTACATCCATCTGCTCGGCGCTGACGCCATTCCGATCGGAGCCGACGGTGATATTCACGGCGTCGATGGGCTCCACGGTCGAATCCAGACGCTCATCGAGACTTCGACGCGCCAGGGCGACGGCATCGGGAGTGCGGCCGCTGCCACCGAGGAACACACGCGCGAATCGCTGGCCCTCGAGGCGATCCTGATAGTACATCGCGGTCTGATGCACGAGGTCCGCCAATGAGTCCTCTCCGCCTTCAGGTCGGTTTCGAAAGAAGATGACGTGCCCGTCTCGGACGATGGCGACGGTCGTGTACTCAGGACGCATATACACGGCGAGCCAGTCCTTGGCCGGTGTGCCAGACGAGATCAAGATCAGATTCAGCACCGACAGGCTCGTCAAGTCGATCAGTCCGGCATACGCGCCAGCGGCCGCGCACACCCCTTCGTATTCCTCCACGATCTTGCGCTTCGCCATGACCACGACGAAGTCCCCTCCTCCTTCGGTACTCCGGGCGCCCGGCGTGTAACTCACGGCCGCGTCCTCGATGGCGAATGGTGTCGACTTGCGAAGCTGCCAGCGCACGAGCTGGTCGAGATCGTCACGCCTGGTCGGGATTCGATCGAAGTGAAGGAGGGATACCTTGGCCGCCGAGTCCGGTAGGACCAGCGCCAGGCGTGTCGGTCGCGTACCCAGCCGGCCCAGTACCGTCCGGACGGCGGCGGTGACGACGTCGGGGTCGATGATATTCGGCTCACTGAGCGAGGCGATCACGGCGCCGGCTGGAAGGATCTCGACTGCGTAGGCCTCCACCGTCGGATCGGCGCCTCGAGAGCTGAGGGTTGCCGCCGATACGCGGTCCGGAGCGATCTCAATGGCTGCGTCGGGCGGCGGACTGGCGAGCCACGAGGTGAGGAGACTCATTCGACGAACGTCACCTTGTTGATCTCTCTCAAAGTCGTCTGGCCGAGGAGTACCTTCTCGACCGCCGACTCGCGAAGGAAGCGCATGCCCTCGTCGCGCGCCACGTTCCTGATCTCGGAGTTCGGACGCCGCTCAAGGATCATCTCACGAATGCGATCCGAAAGGTCCAGCAGCTCGCAGATGGCCGTCCGTCCCTTGAAACCCGTGCCGCCGCAGTCGAGGCAGCCGGCTCCCTCGAAGAACTGATGCGTGTCGGCGAGCGCTGGATCGAGCACTGACTCCTCGAGTTGCTGACGTTCCACCCGCACCGGCCGTTTGCATTTCGAGCAGATGAGCCGGACCAGCCTTTGAGCCATCACGCAGTTGAGCGCCGACACGAACTGATAGGGCTCGACGCCCATGTTCAGAAAACGCCCGAGAACATCGACGACGTTGTTCGCGTGCACGGTCGTGAAGACAAGGTGGCCCGTCAGCGCCGACTGAATGGCAATCTGCGCGGTCTCCGGGTCTCTGATCTCCCCCACCATGATCTTGTCGGGGTCGTGGCGCAAAATCGATCGGAGTCCGCGCGCGAAGGTGAGTCCCTTCTTCTCGTTGATCGGAATCTGGGTGATACCGTTCAGCTGGTACTCGACGGGGTCCTCGATTGTGATGATCTTGTCTTCGACCGAGCGAATCTCTGACAGGGCCGCGTACAGGGTCGTTGTCTTACCGGAACCGGTCGGCCCGGTGACGAGCACCATGCCGTACGGCTCGCGAATGTATTTCCGAAACCGCCGAAGTTCGACGTCGGGCAGGCCGAGAATCTCGAGCTTCAGTTCGGTGAACTGTTCGCTGATGGATTCCTTGTCGAGGATACGAATGACGACATCCTCACCGTGGGCGCTCGGCATGACCGACACGCGGAAGTCGATGGTCTTGCCGGGCATCGACACTTTGAATCGCCCGTCCTGGGGGACGCGCTTCTCGGCGATGTCCAGCTCCGCCATGACTTTGACACGCGAAACGATCGCGCTGTGAAACTGCTTGGCGATGGGTCGCATCGCCGGCTGGAGGACGCCATCGATGCGGTACTTCACGTGGACTGCGTCCTGGCCGGTCTCGATATGGATATCGCTCGCCCGCCGCTGGATACCGGTGTAGATCGTCGAGTCGACGAGCTTGATGATCGGGCTGATGTCGCTCGTCAGCCGCTCGACCGTGAGGTGCTCGTCGCCGGAATCGTCTTCCTTCAGGATGGTCAGCTGAAACCCTTCCGTGGCCTCCTCCAGGACCCGTTGGGAGCTCTCGCTCTTCTTCAGGATCGCCTGGATGGCCGATGGACTACCGACGGTCACTTTCACGGGCATACCGAGGATGACGCTCAGTTCGTCGATCATCGGCAGGTCGGTGGGATCGGACACGACGATGACAAGGGACTGGCCCTCGCGGCGGTGCGGCACAAAACCGTACCGCAACATCAGGTCGGCTGGAATGGTGCGGAAGAGTTCCTGGTCGATCCGGAAGTCGCCCATGTCGACGAACTCCCGGCGATATCGGGCAGCGAGCGTGCGCGCGTGCTCCGCTTCCGCCGACGAATCCTCCGGGGCCTGCGCAATCAGCTGGTTAGGGTCGTTGGTTGTCATGATGTCGCTTTCTACGCGCCGAACGCCGAACCCAGCTCGAACATCGGCATGTACAGCGCCAGAACCACCGCCGCGATGATCACCCCCATCGCGACCAGCACGACCGGTTCTATCAGGGTAATGAACCGCGCCACCTCCGTCTCGATCTCGTCGTCGTAGAAGTCGGCGAGACTGTTCAGCATCTCTTGTAGTGCCCCCGTGGATTCACCGACCTCGACCATCTTGATCGCGACGTCGGTGAATACGCCTCGAGAGGCGAGAGCCGACGCAAAACTTTCGCCTTCGCGCACGCGGCGTGTCACTTCCTGCAGTTCGACGGTCAAATGTCGGTTGCTCAGAGCGCCACCCGCGATGTCGAGCGCATTCACCAGTGGGATGCCACCTCCAAGAAGCGTTGCGAGGGTTCGCGCCAGCTGCGACGTCGAGAACTTTTGAATGGTCGCGCCACCAATGGGTAGCCGCAATAGCAGCCGATCGATATGCGCACGGTGGCTGGGGCGCTGCACCCAGCGCCAGCAGGCGATGGCGACAATCGCCCCCGCGGGCACGACAATCCAGATACTCCCGACGATCGCGTCGGAGACGGCGACGATGATGCGGGTCGAGAGCGGGAGTTCGCGGTCGAAGCTCGCGTAGAAGTCCGAGAACGCCGGGACGACTCGGATCACGATGATGCCGACGAGCACGCACATCATCGCCACCAGGATCGCCGGATAGATCAACGCCGAGATCGTGCGCCGCTTGACCGCGCCGATGATCTTCTCGTAGGCCACGTACCGGCGAAGCACACCATCGAGGCTGCCGCTGCGCTCGCCGGCCATCAGCGATGCCGAGTACACCGGGGGAAAGAGCCCGGAGTGCTCGTTGAACGCGTCGGAAAGCGCGGCGCCAGACTTGACTCTCTCGTGGACGCCGTCGAGGACCGCCTTGAACGTCTGGTGCGTGACCCGGCGCCCGAGAATCTCGAGGGACTGCACGAGCGGCATGCCGGCCTTCAGGAGCGTCGCCAGTTCCTGGTTGAAGACGATGAACTCTCGACGCGGAATCCGCTGGCGTCTGCCGCCGCCGATCGCCAGGCCGCGAAGGCCCCCTCGGGGCCGGAGGGAGAGGACGTACAAACCCTTTTCCTCGAACTCGTGGCGGAGGCGTGCCTCGCTGTCGGACACGTACACACCCTCGACGATCTCCCCTCCGGGAGTGCCCAGCCTACAACGGAATTCCATCGTCGCTCTGTTGCATATCGCCGCCCGTGCCCCCGGGGAGACCTTCGGCCGGATGAAGGAGTTCGGTCCAGCGCGGAGTTGCCGGCTACAGCGGCTGGACGAAGGCCCTGAACACGCGGATTCCGAGTTCGCGCCTGTCGGAGCTCCCAAGCGTAGGAATCGAGGCCGGCACGAAGGTCTTATCGACCGAAAGCGTCATTTCGACCATCTCGGCGGTGCCCAGTTGGCTGCTGGTCACCCGGACGCGCCTGAGGTCGCTTTGGCCAGCCCCCAGCGTGAAGCTGTCGATGACTGTCGGCCCGATCCGCAGTTCGACCAACTGAGGTTCGGGCAGTGCTGTGGACGGCTGGTCTACCGACAGATAGATCAGCACGTCTCGCTGGGGGTTGGCGAACGTCAAGACCGCGTCCCGCCTGGTCCACTGCCATTCCACCCGGTCGCCCCCCTCCGAGGCCTCCGCCGGGTGCCAGCCGTTTCGGAAGACGACGAAGAGGTTGTCGCTCTGGAGCGCCATCTCGAACGTCGCGACCGTATACGCGCGCTGGCCGCGGGTCTCGCCCTCCATCGGTACGCGCTCTCCGGTCGTACGTGAGTACAGTCCAACCTCAACCCGCGTCTCGCCCACATAAGGGAACCTGGGAACCCACACCGTGCGCTGGTACTCGATGGTCGAGCCCGGTGTCCATTGGCTGGCCGGTGTTGCGGGTGAATGGTCGTCAGTCCACATCAACTCGCCATCGGTGTCGAGGAAGTGCACGAAGACCCAGTAGTCATCCGACAGCGGCGGCACGTCGGCCGCGACCACGAAGCGGTACGACATTTCAATCGGGCTGCCGATGGCCGCCACTGACGTGTTCAACGTGACGGCAGGCGTTGCGATCGGGGTAATGGAGTCGTCTGCTCCAGTGCACCCCGCCGCCGCGAGCATGACCAGCATCGACAAAGGTCGCAGCGTTCCTCGCATAGATGCTGGAATGATACTCCGCAATTCTGGTAGAGTGCGCTCGTGGCAGGAGACGCGCTCGGCATGGTGGAAACCAAAGGTCTCATCGGAGCGGTCGAGGCCGCGGATGCGATGGTGAAGGCCGCCAATGTCGTCCTTGTCGGCAAGGAGTACATCGGCGCCGGCTACGTCACCGTGCTCGTGCGAGGGGATGTTGGCGCGGTCAAGGCGGCGACCGATGCCGGCGCGGCTGCCGCACGACGCGTGGGAGAACTCATCTCGGTTCACGTCATTCCTCGTCCTCACGCCGAAGTCGAGAGAGTCCTTCCAAGGTCCTGAGGTGGCGGTCGAAGGGGCCCCCCATCGGTCCGACAGAGATCTGGCGTCCATCGCCGAAGCCCGCTCGCTGGCGCGCGCGGCTCGACAGGCCCAGGCGCAGCTCGCCGAACTCTCCCAGGAACAGATCGATGCGCTCGTGGCCGCCATGGCCGAGGCGGTCACGCCCCATGCAGAGACCTTGGCGCGTCTGGCGGTCGACGAGACCGGCTACGGCGTCGTCGCCGACAAGGTACAGAAGAATCTCTTCGCGTCTCGCCGTGTCTACGAGTTCATTCGACCCATCCGCAGCGTAGGCGTTGTCAATCGGCTTCAGGACAGGAAGATCGTCGAAATCGCCGAACCCTTCGGCGTCGTAGCCGCCATCGTGCCCTCGACCAACCCGACGTCGACGGCAATCTACAAAGTGCTGATCGCGCTCAAGGCCCGTTGCGCAATCGTCATCAGCCCGCACCCGTCCGCCGTGGGCTGCATCACGCGGTCCGTCGAGATCATGGCGGAGGCGGCGATGCGGGCGGGCGCCCCGACGGACGCGATCGGCTGGATGAAGACCGTCACGCTCGAGGGGACGCAAGAACTGATGAGGCATCGGGACATCGCCGTGATTCTGGCGACCGGGGGCATGGGGCTCGTGCGCGCCGCGTACAGCGCTGGCAAGCCGGCCTACGGTGTTGGGCCTGGCAATGCGCCGTGCTATGTCGAGCGGAGTGCCGACCTCCGGAAGGCGGCGGCCGACATCGTGGTCGGCAAGACGTTCGATAACGGCGTACTCTGCTCGTCTCCCAACTCGGTCGTCGTGGATGACGCGGTCGGTGAGGAGTTGCGTCGCGAATGCCAGGCCCGGGGCGCCTACTTCATGAACCAGACCGAAATGGAGACGCTGGCAAAGGGGCTGGTCACCCCCCAGCGTCTGCCCAACCCGGCGTTGGTCGGAAAGGCGGCGTCGTACATCGCTGCCACACTGGACATTCACGTGCCGGACGGCACCAGGGTCCTGGTCGCGCCTCTGGCGGGGGTGGGACGTGACTACCCGTTATCCATCGAGAAGCTCTCGCCGATACTGTCTTGGTACGGGGTGAAGGACTGGCGGGAGGGCTGCGAACGCTGCATGCAGATTCTCCGCTACGGGGGCATGGGACACACCATGTCGATTCATTCGCAGAACGACGACGTGATTCTGCAGTTCGGGCTGAAAAAGCCTGCGTTTCGGATATGCGTCAACACCCCGACGACCCATGGATCGATTGGACTGACCACCGGGCTCGACCCGGCGATGACCCTCGGATGCGGCGGCTGGGGCGGTAACATCACGTCCGACAACATCACCCCCCGCCATCTGTTGAATATCAAGCGTTTGGCTTACGAGGTCCGTCCGGTCGTGGCCTCGACAGCTTCGGAGGTCCGTATGGGTAGCAACCACGCTTCCGGGAAGACGGATTCAGGGCCGGAGCTGGCGTCTGAGCGGTCAGAGAAGCGTCCGGGTTCAGGAATCCCGGCAGAGGCGCTGGAAGCCCGAATCGACCGATTTCTTGCCGGCCGGGGGCTGCCAGCCGCACCCGCGGCCCCAGCCGACCCCACGGGGGTGGGTGTTCCCGCTGATTTTGTCTGCGAAGGCGACGTGCGGGACGCCATCCGGGCTGGGCGAAAGGTGCTGGTTGGCGAAAGGACCATCCTCACGCCGTCGGCCAGGGACCTGGGCGAGTCGGAGAAGGTGTTCGTCTATGCTGGGTGAATCTCGACCTCGCTGCACCACACTGGCACTTGTTGATCCGGAGAGGCCGATGGCGTGCCAGACTCGGCCCTCGGATGCTAGAATTGAGCGCTTGTTGACCAGGGGCCGCGTCCTTCGCTTCGGCGTGCTCTGCGCTCTCACGGCCCTGGTGGCGGGTTGCGCGGCTCGCGGGACCGCATCCTTCCCAGGAGCCCCTTCCGAGGCGCCTGCACCGAAGCCCCCACCGCAACTCGCTCCAGATCCCGCGCTGGACCCAACTCAGCAGGCACCGGCTCCCTTCGACGTCAGTCGGACACTGGATGGGGACTGGGATGGCGAGCAGATTTTCGAACCGCCGATCCCGCTGATCGAGGCTGAGGCGGCGCCCGACATCGGGCCACTGCCCCCCGATATCGCAGTCCCGATGAACGAGCGCGTGGAGTCGTCGGTTGAGGTTCTGTCCGGCCGTCTCAAGACTTTTCTCGAGGAAGGGCTGGGCCGTAGTGCGCAGTTCCTGCCGATGGTGCGGGACGTATTCCGGTCCGAAGGACTGCCGCTGGACCTGGCGTACGTGCCGCTCATTGAAAGCGCGTTCAAGCCGACGGCGCTCTCACGGGCCAGCGCCCGCGGCATCTGGCAGTTCATGCGCGCCACTGGACTGGAAAACGGGCTGAAGCACGATTGGTATGTCGACGAGCGAGCCGATCCCGAAAAGGCTACGCGCGCGGCAGCGAGATACCTCAAGACGCTGAACGCCGCGTTCGAAGGCGATTGGCAGCTTACCCTCGCCTCGTACAACGGCGGCCCAGGCCGGGTGCAACGCGCGGTCCGTCGCTCTGGCGGAACAGACTTCTGGCAGATCAGCTCGTCAACGAAATACCTGCCGCGAGAGACCAGAAACTACGTGCCCCTGGTCCTGGCGGCCATCGTCATTGCCAGGAACCCGGCAGAGTACGGCCTCGACGTGCAGCCGTTCGAGTCGCCACGCGTGGAAACGGTCGTGCTGCCGTCGGCGTTGGACCTTCGACGCCTCTCTGCATGGATTGGCACCCCGATCGAGACGATCCGCTCGCTCAATCCCGAACTGCGGCAGTGGACGACTCCGCTCTGGGTTACGGGTTACGAACTGAAGGTCCCTCACGGCACGGGAGACATCCTGCGCGCACACCTCGCCCAGACAGATCCCGCTGATATGACCACGGTCGACTGGCATACCGTGACGAAGGGCGAGACGCTGACGTCGGTTGCCAAGAAGCTGAAGGTCACCCGCACCGCACTCGCCGAGGCGAACTATCTGTCGACGAGTGCTCGGCTCCAGACGGGGGCCCGCCTCATCGTCCCTCGTGCTCCGGCGCTGACCGACGTGGTCCCGGTCAGCCTGAAGGACGTGGAGACTGCGTCCACCCACTCGGCCACCGCAGTCGTCGCCGCCCGCGAGGCGCCGGCCGCCGACCCGGTACCCGCCACACAGGTGCACAGGGTCAAGCGGGGCGATACCCTGTTTTCGATTGCGCGGCTGTATCGGACAACCGTCGCGGCGATCAAGGACTGGAATCGGCTCCGAAGCAACTTGATTCTGGTGGGGCAACGCCTGACGATCTTCAACGAGGCCGCGACGACGGCTACGCACTGAGTTCGTTTTTCAAGAACACACCACGCGAACGCCCATCGTGTTCGCAGTTCTTGCCTGCCCCTGGCGCCGTTCCGTCCCACGCCGGCGCGTGCCCGACGTTCTCCCGTTGAATTCGAGCGCGGGTCGTCGCGATGTCGTGTGGCGCGGCACCTTGCATACTGGGAAGCCGTGCTCGCAAGTCTCTGCAGCGCCGCAGTTCTCGGCGTGGAGGCGTATCCCGTCCAGATCGAGGTCGACGTCTCGTTCGGGCTGCCCCACTTCACGATGGTCGGCCTACCGGATGCGACGGTTCGAGAAAGCCGCGATCGGGTTCGTTCGGCAATCAAGAACTCGGGATTTGAGTTTCCACCCCACCGCATCACGGTCAACCTTGCACCGGCTGATGTCCGGAAGGCCGGCTCTTCGTTTGATCTTCCGATCGCCCTGGGGCTGATCGCGGCTTCGGGTCGGCTCAGCCGGCGGTCGATCGACGACACGGTCGTGCTCGGGGAACTCTCGCTTGACGGCGCGATCAACGGCATTCGCGGCGTGTTGCCGATTGCGATCGCGGTCCGCCAGCTCGGTCTGCGGCGGCTCCTGCTTCCCCCGCACAACGCGGTCGAAGCCTCGGTCGTTGAGGGCCTCGATGTGTGCGTGGCGCGCTCGCTTCCCGAGGCGGTCGACGCGCTCAATCATCCAGAAGCTGCCGAGCGGATCACTCAATCGGCCAGCGATACCGATCGGCGGCCGCAAGCCGACGGCGATCTCTCTGACGTTCGAGGCCAGCTCATGCCTCGTCGTGCGCTGGAGATCGCGGCGGCAGGTGGGCACAACCTGCTGCTCTGTGGTCCGCCGGGCGCGGGCAAGACCATGCTGGCCAGGCGTCTGGGCGGGATCATGCCACCGCTCACGTTTGACGAGGCCCTGGAGTGCACCGCGATTCATTCGGTGGCAGGGTTGCTCCCGCCAGGGACCGGGCTGTTGAACTCGCGGCCGTTTCGGGCGCCCCATCACACCATTTCGAACGTTGCCCTTGTCGGCGGAGGCGCCATTCCCCGTCCCGGTGAAATCTCTCTCGCCCACAACGGTGTGCTCTTTCTCGACGAGATACCTGAGTTCGATCGGCGGGTGCTCGAGGTGCTCCGCCAACCACTCGAGGATGGTCGGGTCACCATTGCCCGCGCGGCGCGCACCGTCGTGTTCCCCGCGCACTTTGTACTCGCGGCCGCCATGAATCCCTGTCCGTGCGGCTTTCTGGGTGACGAGCGTCGGGAGTGCCGCTGTACTCCCCTTCAGCTCGCCAGGTACCGGTCGCGGTTGTCTGGTCCCCTGCGCGACCGCATCGACCTCACCGTCCACGTGGCGGCGGTACCGGTGAAGACCATCGTTGATCCCGGACCAGGGGAGGCGACCGAAGCCGTGAGATCGCGTGTGTGCGTCGCACGCGCCGTTCAGCACGCGAGATACGCCGAGCACGGTCAACGGACCACAGCCGACCTGCGTGGCGTGGCCGTCCAAAGGTTCTGCATGCCGGACCGGAGAGGACGCGCGCTGCTGCTGGCGGCTGTCGAGCGCTTGGGGCTCAGTGCCCGCGGGTACGACCGGGTCCTGAAGGTGGCGCGCACGGTCGCCGACCTGGCCGGTTCAGAACGCGTCGGCGCCGACCACGTGGCCGAAGCGCTGCAGTACCGGCCCGTGGAGTAACCCACCAGAGACGGCAATCCAACGGCGCCGCCTCTCTCCTCCGCGACGGTCGACGCGCGCAGTTCTTGAATGGAAGTCAACATGGTCCATATTCGAAATGGTCGAGTGTCGAAACCAGACCGTTGCCCAGACTTGCGCCAAACCGCACTTACGGTTGACCGGGACGCAATTCCGGCGCCTCACCCCTTCGGCTAGCCGGGCGCCCGGGGGTGCGACTCCTACCGTCTTCGCCTGATGATCGCCCCATTGCGCCCGCGCCACTTCTCCCTTCAATACCCGAGCGTCCGTGTGGTAACCTCCTGTTGCCCTACCGACAGGTTCCGGCGACGACACTACCTAACAACTTTCAAGTCAGACGATGAAACCCTCACGGCGTTACACGATCCTTGTGGCCGATCGCAGCTCAGGCGCTGTGCGCCGGGCAACGGTGTCGCTGCGTCCGGTTGCCGTTGTGATTGGCGTCATTGCGATAACGCCGGTGCTCATCGGCATGGGGGCGGCCTGGCAGGCGTACCACAGCGTTGCCGATCTGCGCGTCAGCCATCAGGCGCTCGAGCTGGAGAACGCCAACTACCGCGAAGCTACCGACGCGCTCGCCGGGCAGATCGAATCGCTCCAGGCGGCGATCGGCGATCTGGGTGAACGTGCCGCTCTGGACCCTGAGCTCGCCCAGGCGATGAACCGCTTGCCGGCTATCGTCAAGTCGCGTGCGATGGGGGGCAGCGCCGCGCCTGGGACGAGCCGCAAGGAACAGGACACACGCTACGCACAGACGCTGGCCGCCCTCGCGTCTCCTGACGACACGTTCGGCCTCATTCGCTCCGTGCTCTCGGGGCTGGAGAGCCGCTTGCAGCTGGTGTCTCGAAACGTGGAGCGGCTCAATGCACTTGCCGCCGCCACGCCCTCGATGTGGCCCGCCTACGGCTGGATCTCTTCGACGATGGGTGCGCGGAAGGACCCGATCACGGGCGGCCCTGACTACCACAAGGGGCTCGACATTGCCGGCGAGCGAGGTGAACCTGTCTACGCAACCGCTGCTGGAACAGTCAGGGAGGCGAGTCGGCAGGGCGCCTATGGCAACCTCATCGTTATTGATCACGGTTTCGGCCTCGAGACCCGGTACGGCCACCTGCTGAAGTTCCTCGTCGAGCCTGGCACCAAGGTCCAGCGCGGCGACGTGATCGGCCAACTCGGCAGCACCGGCCGCGCAACCGGCACCCACCTGCATTACGAGGTGATCGCCGGCGGGCGGCTCATCAATCCGCTCGGTCTTCTCACACAGAAACCCCGCGACCGCTAGGCCTCGCGCGTCCAACCGGACGATCGACTTTCCCTGGGTGCCTGCCACCGGCGTGCGCGCACCGTCGTGCGCGGTCGAAGCATGCGCTCT
>Ga0326597_10010644_pt1 | contig 12234 bp, 10 predicted proteins | sample RVTome_12_FD_203789 | JGI IMG/M metagenome (GOLD analysis project Ga0326597, IMG submission 203789) | Soil microbial communities from uranium-contaminated site in the Upper Colorado River Basin, Wyoming, United States - RVT100D185 | ecosystem: Environmental > Terrestrial > Soil > Contaminated >... | reverse complement strand
GCGCGGTTGATCTGGGCGAGTTCGGCTGCGGTCGCTTCGCCGATCCCGGCAAGCACCGCGTCGTTCTCCATCTGCACGACCTGCTCGGCGAAGTCCTTGTCCAGGGGACCGGATGAACGGGTGATGTCGGCGCGCACCTTCGCGGCCCGCGTCAGCAGCTCCTGCTTGTGCTGGAGCAGCTTTCGGCGGATCTCCTCGAACCCCGTCGCCATGGGACCTCCTGGCTATGGCCAGTGGGCGGCGACGCGCATCGCGCCGCCGCCCGGTCCGCTCAGTTTACCTGTACTTCGACGGTTCTTGGGCGCGCGGCCGCATGTTTCGGCACCCGGACCTTCAGGACGCCATTGCCGCTTTCGGCCTGGATAGCGTCGATGTCGGCATCCTCCGGGAGTCGAAAACTGCGCGAAAAGCTGCCGTAGAGGCTTTCGATTCGATGCTGCTTCTCGTCCTTGTGCTCGAGCTCGTTGCGCCGCTCGCCGCTGATGGTGATCACGCCGTCGTCGACGGTGACCTTGACATCGTCCTTGCTGACCTCTGGCAGCTCGGCCTTGATCAGGTATCCGGCGTCGGTCTCGGAAATGTTCGCGGCCGGAGTCCAGACCGTCGTAGCGCGCTGCTCCGCGCTGCCGGCGGTCAGTCCGCCGGTGGGCAAGTTTCCGAACAATGGGCTGCAACGTGCAAACAGGTCATCCAGATCCCTGAATGGTTCCCAGCGAATCAGTGTCATGTCCATCTCTCCTTCCGCTAGTGGCGGGTTGGGTCAATGGATGGGGGCGGAGCGTGCCCATCTCAAGGCGCCGGCGCAGCGGGCTGCGGGCGGTGGATTCCGGCGTTGCTTCAGGATGGTCCGCGCCCGTAATATCAGGCGGGTTCAAGCACGCCGCCGGCACCGTCATGGCAGCGAGGACGTTAATGGGCCGTGATCACAACCCCGTACCCGGCCAGTGGTACGAGAGTCTTGAGGACGAGGAGACGTTTCAGGTCCTTTCGGTCGACGAGGACTCGGAGCTGATCGAACTGCAGTATGAGGACGGAGACGTCGAGGAAATCGACTACGAGACCTGGCAGGAGCTCGATCTGGACCTCACGGAAGAACCGGAGGGCTGGTCCAGTTCCGATGATGAGGACGACGAAGACGATAACCTGGACGATGACGACGACTGGGACGAGGATGACGACGAGGATGACGAGGACGACGATGAGGACTTTGGCGACCGGGACGACTACTGAGCGCGGCTGAGCTCCCGGATTACTTCCTCAACTGGGGCCGGGCGCGAATGAGGCCCAGGATGGCAGGGTCGGCTGCCAGTTGCCGGGCGGGCCACACGGACCAGAATTTTCGGCGGTAGGCAAATGCGGACTCCGGTGGCGTGCCGGCTGCGATCAGGGGATTGCGCCGCGAGACAACCAGCACATGCGCAGCCGGTTCCCGGGCCACCAGTGAACGCAAGCCGTCGATGTCGCGGATTTCCGGCATCTCCTCCGTCAGGCGGCCGGTGAATCCGAGCTGGCCGTGGTACTCACCCCAGTAGGCGATCACGACGCCGCTTTGCTGCAACCGCGCGATCTCGCGGCCCGCACCCCGCGTGTCGTAGCTGCGGCCGGCTTCCGAGCCATGTAGCGCCGTCACGATGAGGGCGATGCTGACGACCGTCGCGACGTGAATTCGCAGAATCGCGCCCGCGAGCGTCATTCGATCGGGAAGCGCAGCCCAGGCGACCGCCGCGAGCACCGCGATCCCCCAGCCCGGATGCACGTCCTGGATCCATCCGCCGTGCCATCGTTCCGGAGCCAGACTGCCGCCCGCGAGCAGCGCACCCAGCAGGGCCAGCGGCATGAGCGCCAACCAGCGGCCGGCTGTGTAAGACATTCGGGTGGTGGTCGCGACGCCACGCGCAACCAGCAGTGCGACTGGGGGGATCAGTGGCAGGAGATAGTGCGGTTGCTTCGCGCTGACGATGCAGAGCGGCAGGAACGCCAGCAGCCACGACACGCAGAACCGCACACCAGACTCCCGCAGTCCGAGCGTGCCCCGCAGCTGCCGCCACCAATCCGGCCAGGCGGCCCACGGCAGCAGGAGCAGCGGCAGGAGCGGCAGGTACCACCACCAGGGACGCTGGTGCGCCAGACTTTGGATCGCATGCCTTGCCAGCTGCTGCCAGTTGATTTCGACACCCAGGCGCTCGCCCGCGACCGCAGCTGCTGGCAGCGCCCAGGCGAGGGCAAGCGCGATGCCGAGCACGAGCGCGATAGCCAGGCCTGCATACCAGCGCCCGGGTGCGACGCGCACATCACGACTCCACCACGGACCTGCCAGCGCGAGCGGCAGCAGTTGCAGCAGGACCACGGGCCCCTTGCAGAGCATGCCGAGACCAATGGCGACGCCGAATGCGGTCCACGCGGTCTTGCCCACCGCTCCGCCGCCAGCCGCACAGTGCAAGGCGAGAGCGGCCCCGACCACGCAAGCGGCGAGCAATACGTCGAACATGATCGCGGCGCTCCACAGCGCCCAGATGAGCGTGCCACCGGTCAAGAGCGCCGCCGGACGCGCCGCACCTTCCACATGCGGCCAGAGCCGCCGGGCCAGCACGGCGACCATGGCCATCGTGAGAAGGCTCGCAACAATGGACACGAGCCTGGCCCAGGCCACGCTTGGACCGAAAATGTCCCAACCCGCCCCGAATATCCACAACAGGAGTGGCGGCTTTTGCGTGTACCAGTCGCCATTCAGTTGCGGCACCAGCCATGCTCCCGGCGCGTGCATTTCCCATGCGACCGTCAGGTAGCGGGTTTCATCGACGGCCGTGGCTGGCCAGGCGCAGGCCGCGGCGACGGCCAGCAGCAGCCAGGCAAGCAACCATGTTTCGCGGCGGATCAACGGCTGAAGTCGCGGCAACCGGCGACGTTCCCAGGCTGGAGCGCGGGAGGCAACTGCGGGAACCCCCTGATTTGAGTGGATTTTTCGCGGAACGGAGACAGAAAATATAATCGATGCGGGTGGACATCGCCACTTGAATCGGGACGCCTCTGCATCCATCTGGGCCAGTCATGAAGAGAATCCTCCTGTTCGTCGTCACGAACTTCGCGATCCTGATCGTTGCGAGCGTCACGCTGCGCCTGCTCGGCTTCGAGCCCTGGCTCGATCAGCAGGGGATCAATTTCAATTCGCTACTCGCGTTTGGCGCGTTGCTCGGTTTTGGCGGCGCCTTTTTCTCACTCGCCATTTCCAAGTGGACGGCGAAGAAGATGATGGGCGTGCAACTCATCGACCAGCCGCGCAACGAAGCCGAGACGTGGTTGCTCGAGGCGGTGCGCCGCCAGGCGCAACAGGCCGGCATTGGCATGCCGGAAGTCGGCTACTTCAATTCGCCGGAGCCGAATGCCTTCGCGACCGGCGCCAACCGCAACAAGGCGCTGGTCGCGGTCAGCACCGGGCTCCTCAACCGCATGGACAGGCAGGCGGTCGAGGCAGTGCTGGGCCACGAGGTCAGCCACGTGGCGAATGGCGACATGGTCACGCTGACGCTGATTCAGGGTGTCGTGAATACCTTTGTCTTCGTTGCCTCACGCCTGATCGGCAACGTCGTGGACAAGGTCGTGTTCCGCAATGAACGCGGCCACGGCCCCGCATTCTGGATCACGACGATGGTGGCCGAACTGATGCTCGCCTTCCTGGCGACGATGATCGTCATGTGGTTCTCGCGGCAACGGGAGTTCCGCGCCGACGCTGGTGGTGCCCGGCTCGCCGGCCGGAACAACATGATCGGCGCGCTCGAGGCGCTGAAGCGCAGCGACCCCCATGCGCTGCCGGATCGCATGGCCGCATTCGGCATCGCCGGCGGCATGGGCCAGGGCCTGAGGAAGCTCTTCACGAGCCATCCGCCGCTCGATGAACGCATTGCGGCGCTGCGCGCGGCACCACTCGCCTGAAGACGCGCATCCCGCGGCGATTCGCCCGCCCCTCGCGGCGGGCCTAAGATGCCGGTCATGAACGGCAGCGATAATCCGATCCCCAGCTCGTGCCTGCTGGCGCTCAAGGAGCTGTTGGGCGCGGGCGGCTTTCTCGAGTCCGCGGCGGACCGCGCCCCCTTTGAAGTCGATTTCCGCGGAATCCATCGCGGTCGCACACCGTTGGTGGCCCTGCCCCGGTCCACCGCGCAGGTATCCGAGCTGCTGCATTTTTGCGCCGATCGGAATATCGCCGTCGTGCCACAGGGCGGCAACACCAGTTACTGCGGCGGGGCGACGCCACGCGCAGGCAATGACGAGATCGTCCTGTCGCTGCGGCACATGAACCGCATCCGCTCGCTGGACGCCTCAGGCGACTCGATCACGGCAGAGGCGGGCTGCGTGCTGGCGACGCTGCAGGATGCCGCCACGGACGCGGGCCGGCTGCTGCCGATGTCGCTGGGATCGGAAGGCTCCTGCACGCTCGGCGGCATCGTCTCCACGAACGCGGGTGGCACGGCGGTCCTGCGCTACGGAATGATGCGCGAACTCGTGCTCGGACTCGAGGTCGTGCTGGCTGACGGAAGGGTGCTCGACCAGCTGAGCGGGCTTCGCAAGGACAACAGCGGTTACGACGTCAAGCAGCTTTTCATCGGCGCGGAGGGAACGCTCGGCGTCGTCACCGCGGCCTGCCTCAGGCTGTTTCCGCGCCCCGCCGGCGTGGTCACCGCGATGGTTGCGCTCGCTTCGCCTGCTGCGGCGCTCGCATTGCTCGGCGAGCTCCGGCAGGAGCTCGGTGCCTGCGTAACGACCTTTGAACTGATTCCGAGAATCGCGCTTGAATTCGTCTGTCGCCATGTGCCGGGCAGTCGCGATCCCTTCACGCAGGCACAGCCCTGGTATGTGCTGGTCGAGATCGAGCTGCCGCGGGCGGATTCCACGCTCACCGGCCGGTTCGAGTCGGCGCTCGCTGCTGCAATCGACGCCGGTCGCGCAATCGACGCCGTGACGGCGTCCTCGGATTCGCAACGCGATGCCCTGTGGCGCCTGCGCGAGTCGATACCCGAAGCGCAGCGCCACGAGGGTGCGGGCCTCAAGCACGATATTTCAGTCGAACCATGGCGGCTGCCGCAGTTCATCGATGAGGGGCGCTCATTGCTCTCGCGGCTCGCGCCCGACGCGCGCCTCGTCGCGTATGGACACCTCGGCGATGGCAACCTGCATTTCAATGTGAGTCCCGCCGGGGCAAGCGATACAACATTCGCGGTGACAGGCGGGTTGATCAGCCGCGCAGTTCACGATCTTGTCGCCGGGCACCACGGCAGCATCAGCGCCGAACACGGAATCGGCCAGCTGAAGGTCGCTGAACTCGAGCGCTACGAAGATCCGGTGGCACTGCAGTTGATGCGGAGCATCAAGCAGGCAGTCGATCCGCGGGGCATCATGAATCCCGGCAAGGTGCTGAAGGCGGGGCGGTAAGGCGCGGCAGCGACGCTACTTCTGCTTTCCGGCCGGACTCTTCCAGTTGTTGTGCCGCCGGATCAGTCCTTCCTGGGCGACGCTCGCGACCAGTATTCCATCGCGCGAGTAGATCGCGCCGCGTCCGAAGCCGCGTGCACCGGAAGCACTCGGGCTGTCAATCACATAGAGCAGCCAGTCATCCACCCGCACATCCCGGTGAAACCAGATCGCGTGATCGATGCTTGCCATCTGCAGCTCCAGGAACGAGACGCCGTGCGGCAGTGTCGCCGTGTCGAGCAGATGGTAGTCCGAGACATAGGTCAGCAGGCAACGGTGCAGCGGCTGATCGTCCGGCAGGCGATCCAGCGTCCGGAACCACACCTGCTTGGCAGGAGCCGACCGGGCGGGGTTCGCATAGTCGGGCGGATCGACCGGCCGGAATTCGAAGGGGCGCTGATGCTGGAAGAAGCAGCGCACTTTTTCCGGTACGTGATCCAGCATCTGTGCATTGATCTCTCCCAGGTCGCGCAGCCCCTCGGGCGGCGGCGCCTCGGGCATCGGTGCCTGATGGTCCAGACCGGGCTCGATCTGCTGGAACGACGCTGACATCGTCAGGATCGGCTGCCCGTGCTGGATCGCGACGACGCGCCGACTCGTGAAGCTGCCGCCATCACGGCTGCGGTCCACCTCGAACACGATCGGCGCGTTGACGTCGCCGCGGCGCAGGAAATACGCGTGCAGCGAGTGCACGAGGCGTTTGTCGACGGTCCGCGAGGCCGCGACCAGGGCCTGGCCCAGCACCTGTCCACCGAAGACCTGGGGCGCGCCGATGTCGCGGCTCTGGCCGCGGTACAGGTTGTCCTCCAGGCCCTCCAGGTCCAGCAGCTTCAGCAGTTCAGCGAGGCGTTGATCCATGGCTGATGCGTGTCAGTCGGGCGGCGCGACGCCGAGTCTTTGCCGCATGATCGGACTCGTGGTCGTGTATTGCAGGAACTGGCGCTTGTCGGGATAGAGATGGTGCTGGACGCCGAAGGCAGCGAGCGCAGCCTCGTGAAAGCCCGACAGGATCAGCTTCTTCTTGCCGGGGTAGCTGTTGATGTCGCCGATCGCAAAGATGCCCGGCACGCTGGTTTCAAATTTCTCCGTGTCGACCCGGATCGCCTTTTTTTCGAGCGCCAGGCCCCACTCCGCGACTGGCCCGAGTTTCGGATGCAGGCCGAAGAATGCCAGCACCTGCTGGCAACGGACTTCGGTGAGCGATTTGTCCAGGCCCAGCACCGTGGCGCCCGTCAGCCGGTCGCCGTCAACCGCGAGCGCATTGATCGTACCCACGAGGTGGCGCAGGCGGCCGGCCGTCGCGAGTTCCTTCATGCGCGCGACATTCGCGGGCTGCGCCCGGAACTCGGCACGCCGGTGCACCAGCGTGACCGAACGGGCCTTGCCGCAGAAATCCAGCGTCCAGTCGAGCGCGCTGTCGCCGCCCCCGGCGATCAGCAGGTCCTGGTCGTGAAAGTCCAGGGCATTGCGCACACGGTAATGGAGTTGACGGCCCTCGTAGGCGTCGGCACCCGGAACCATCAGCCGGCGCGGCTGGAAGGACCCGAGTCCCGCCGCGATGATCACCGCGCCCGCATCAAAGTTCGTGCCTGCTGCGGTCGCGATGTCGAATCGACGGTCCGCGCGCGGCGTGAGACCGGAAACTTCCTGGCCCAGGTGCATGCCGGCACCGAAGGGCTTGATCTGCTCGAGCAGCCGATCGACGAGTTCCTGGGCGCCGCACACCAGCAGCGCCGGAATGTCAAAGATCGGCTTGTCGGGATAGAGCTCGGTGCACTGCCCGCCAGGATGCACGAGCGTGTCCACGAGCTGGCACTTGATGCCGAGCAGCCCGAGTTCGAAGACTGCAAACAGACCCGCCGGACCCGCACCGATGATCACGCATTCGGTGCTGATGGCATCGCTGCGGGCGACTTCGGTCACGGTGGAAACCTCGGTTTGTGACCTGCCGCGCGCAGGCCCTGGCGGCCGGCATTCTAGCCGAAGAGCGACCGTGATCTGCTACTCGTAGTCGCGGACCACGCGGAAGCCAAGATCGGACTGGCGGAGCGCCGTCAATTCGGCGCCGCGCGCCGGGGCTCGCGCATCACGCGGGCGGCTCGCCCAGGAACCGCCGCGCACGCCCTTGCGTTCGCAACCGCCCTGCCACGTCCAGGCGCGCCCATCCTCTGGACGGCCGGCGTAACCTGCGGTGTAGCAATCCATCACCCATTCGCGGACATTGCCAATGATGTCGTACACGCCAAAAGCGTTTGACCGATATTGCGCGACCGGCGCCAGCGCGACCGCCCGGTCGACGCAGCGCGCATTGGGCCACGGAAATCGATACGCATCCACCGCTGATGAGTCGTAGACATTCGCATGGTCGCAGGCAAGCGCCATCGGCGCGTCCTCCTGCGAATCGTGTTCGCCCCAGAATCGCGGAAACGAGGTGCCGCCCCGCGCGAGATATTCCCATTCGGCCTCGGACGGGAGCCGGTAGCGCTTGCCGCTCTCCTTCGCAAGCCATTCGGCATAGCCGCGGGCATCATCCCAGTTGACGCAGACCACTGGTTCGTCCTCACGTGGCGGCAGCGAGAATCCGGGGTCGCGCCAGCTCCGGTCGCGCTCGAGGACCCACTGGCCGCCGAGCCAGACCCGGCAACCGGGCGGCGGCTCCGCGCCTGTGGCCTCGACGTAGCGACGAAATTCACCGACCGTGATCTCGCGGCTAGACGCGTAGAACGGACGGCTGAGGGAAATCGCAACCGGCGGCGACTCACCGCTCGCGGGATCGAGTTCGCTGGCGCCGGGCGCGGATCCCATCAGGAAATTACCCGGGGGGACCAGAGCGAGCTCCGGGCACGACTGGCAGTCCGGGGAGTCGACCGGCGGCACAGGCGCATTCTGTTGCGCCGAAGATGGCCACGCGAATGCAAGCATCACAATAGGCGGCAAGCGACGCATCAGTGGTCCTCGGTGCGCGAGTCGCGCTGATCAAGACTCACTGCGACCCGGAATCCGGTATCGTCGGAATGATCGTTTTCGGAGGCGCTCGCGCGAAATGCGCTGCGGCTGCGGTCCGGCGGGGCGAGCCAGCTGCCGCCGCGCTGGACGCGGCGCTTGCAACCGCCAAGCCATTCCCACGCGCGTGCGTCGCGTGGCCGGCCAACATAGCTTCCGGTCGCGCAGTCCTGCACCCATTCCTGGACATTGCCGATCATGTCGTGCAGTCCGAAGGGGTTCGCAGCGAAGCTGCCTGCCGGCGCGAGATCCGCATGGCCGTCGCGGCAGCCGGCATGCGGCCAGCCGAGGCGATACAGGGTATCGGCAGTCACGTCGTAGGTGTTCGCGTATTCGCAGCCTTCATCTGCCGCGTCTCCCCAGTGACGCAGCGCCGTCGTGCCTCCACGCGCCGCATATTCCCATTCCGCCTCGGACGGCAGGCGGTAGGGCTCGCCAGTCTCGCGCGCCAGCCACTGGACAAAAGCCCGGGCGTCCGCGAATGACACACAGGTCACCGGGTGATCATCCATCAATTCAACGGGTGTCGCGGGATTCTGCCAGGTGCGGCGCGCATCTTCGCTGAATCGCGACAGCGTCGGGTCCCAGCTGCGGCAGCCCGGCCGAGGCTCATGGCCGCTGTCGGCGACGAAGCGGGCGAATTCGCGGCGCGTCACTTCATGGCGCCCGAGCGCAAAGGCCTGTGGGATCTTGATGACGAGCGCCCCAGCTTCCGCGCCGGCCTCGCCCTGCGGTAACGCGGCAGCCGGCGTGCCCATGACAAATGTGCCGCCCGGAATGACGACCATCTCTGGACAGTGCTCGCAGTCACGGTACACGGAGCCCGCAACGCGCGGCACATCCGCCGCCTCGCTCGTGACCCAGGTCGCGAGGCACGTCAGCAGCAGCATGGCGGCAGCCGTCCGACGGCTCATGAGGCGACTCTCACCGGAATGTAGATCTGCGCGTTTCCACGCTGAACCAGTAGCGCCACGGCGTTGCCTGCCTCGCTGACGGAATTCCTGAACTCGGCGACCGACCCGACCGCCACTCCGTTTACCGCGAGCAGCACGTCACCGGGCTCGACGCCGGCGTCGGCAGCCGGCCCTTCCGACACCTCGACGACGAGGCGCCCCTGTGTGCGCAATTGCAGGCGCTCGCCGCCGGAAAGCGGCCGGACGACGAGCCCCAGCTTGCCGGTATCGGCGTCGCCCGCTGGCAGGCGTGCCGCTACTTCCGGTTCGTCCTCGAGCGCTCCGGTCCTGATGCGGATCCTGCGTTTGCTCTTGTCGCGCCAGATCTCGAGCGTGGCGTCGGTACCCGGCTTGATGCCGGCGATGATCGCCGGCAATTCGCCCGATCGTTCGATCTCCCGACCATCCACGGCCAGAATGACATCGCCGGCCTTCAGCCCGGCCTTGTCCGCCGGCCCCCCGCGTTCGACCTGGCTGACTAGCGCGCCGCGCGGGCGTGACAGGCCGAACGAGTCGGCGAGGGGCTGGTTGACGTCCTGGATCGTCACGCCAATGCGACCCCGCTCGACCTTGCCGCCTGCGACCAGTTGATTCTTGACATTGATGGCGACGTCGATCGGGATCGCAAAGGACACGCCCTGGTACCCGCCCGTGCGGCTGTAGATCTGCGAATTGATTCCGACCACGTCGCCTCGCAGGTTGAACAGCGGTCCGCCGGAGTTGCCTGGATTGACCGCGACGTCGGTCTGTATGAACGGCGTGTAGGCGTCGCCCTCCAGCGAACGCGCGGTGGCGCTGACGATTCCCGCCGTAACCGAATTTTCGAAGCCGAAAGGCGAGCCGATGGCGATGACCCATTCGCCGGCTTTCAGCGCGCCCGGGTCGCCGATGCGGACGGACGGCAGCTTGTCGGCATCGATCTTCAGCACCGCGACGTCGGTGCGCAGGTCCACGCCGACCACCCTGGCGCGGTATTCGCGCCGGTCCGTCATCCGCACGGTCACTTCGCGGGCCCGGTCGACGACGTGCGCATTGGTCAGGATGTAGCCGTCGGCGCTGATCAGGAAACCCGAGCCTTCGCCACGCACCGGCGGCACCGGGCCGCGCGGCGCTCCGAACCCGAAGCGCTGGAAGAAGTCATACAAGGGGTCGCCGGGAGACAGGCCCGGTGCGCCGTTTGAAGGCGACTCACGCCGCGCGATGGTCGTGACATTAACGACAGCGGGCCCGTAAGCCTCGACCAGCGGGCTGAAATCCGGCAGGCCACTGACGACGGCTGCCGCCGGGCCATGCGCCGCCGATGGCTCACCAGCGGTCGCCGCGGGGGTTCCCGCGCCGGGCGAGGCAGGTTGTTCTTTCGCCCCACAGCCGGCGATCGCCAGCAGCAGGAGGCAAGGCCAAGGAAATCGCGTGAATCTCGTCATGAAGCCTCTGGGAACGCCATCGGATGCAGCGCTCTGACTACGGCGATCCCTGCAAGTTGCAATCACGCACATTAGTATTGCATCAAATGATCCACCATACGTCGGGCCTGCTGTTGTGCGCGGCATTGGTCACGCAGGCCTACGCTGCCGCCGATCTTCCCGCGCGGCCACGTGCGGTGCTGAAGCAGCAGCTCGTGCCGGATTCCGCGGTCACGGTCATCGTGCACGACGTCGCAAGTGGTGAAGTTCTCGTGGAGCTGAATGCGGCCGTGCCGCGCCCGCCCGCCTCGACGATGAAGCTGCTGCCTACGTCGGCCGCGCTCGAATTGCTCGGACCGGCCTACGCCTGGAAGACGCGCGCCTGGGCCGATGCGCCGGTCGTCAAGGGCGTGCTCAGCGGCAACCTCTACCTGCAGGGCGGTGGCGACCCCCTGCTCACCATCGAGCGCTGGTGGCGCTTCGTGGCCGACCTGCGGCAGACGGGCCTCAGGGTCATCGATGGCGACATCGTCATCGACCAGACGCGCTTCGCGGACCTGAACGAGCGCCCTGAGGATTTCGACGGCAGGCATTGGCGCACCTACAACGTGCTGCCGGATGCGCTGCTGGTCAACTGGCAGTCCGCGGACTTCGTGATCCGGCCGGCCGACGACGATAGCGGCGTCGAGGTCGCGGTTCAGCCTTACCCGGAAGGACTGATCGTCGAAAATCGTGCGGTGTTGGCCAGCGGACGCTGCTCGGGCCGCAACCGCAGGGTCGCCATCACGAGCCCGCCGGACAGACCGGAGCGTATTATCGTTTCGGGCCGGATGGCATCCAGCTGCGGGCCGCAGACGCAGCGCCGGGCAGTGATGCAGCCGGCGGAATTTGCGTACGGCACCTTCGTAACCCTGTGGCGCCAGCAGGGCGGCGAATTCCGTGGCGGCATGCTGCGCGCGCCGACGCCGCCGCTGGCCCGGCTCCTGCTGACGCAGGAGTCAATGCCGCTAGCCGAGATCATCCGCGTCACCAACAAATACTCCAGCAACATGATGGCTCGCACGCTGTTGCTCACCCTGGCTGCCGAACTGACGGGCACCCCGGCCACGACCGCTGGCGGGGATACGGCGATCCGCAACTGGCTGGCTGGCCGCGGGCTTGAATTTCCGGAACTCGTAATCGGCAACGGGTCGGGATTGTCGCGGGATGCGCAAATCTCGGGCGCAAGCCTGGAGCGGCTCCTGATCGATGCCTGGACCAGTCACTACGCGCCCGAGTTCCTCGCCTCGCTCGCCCTCGGCGGCCTCGACGGCACGCTGCGGGAACGATTCGAGGACATCGACAATCCGAGCCGGATCCGGATGAAAACCGGCTCGCTCAAGGACGTCAGCAACATTGCCGGTTATGTC
>Ga0326597_10010643_pt1 | contig 12236 bp, 9 predicted proteins | sample RVTome_12_FD_203789 | JGI IMG/M metagenome (GOLD analysis project Ga0326597, IMG submission 203789) | Soil microbial communities from uranium-contaminated site in the Upper Colorado River Basin, Wyoming, United States - RVT100D185 | ecosystem: Environmental > Terrestrial > Soil > Contaminated >... | reverse complement strand
GTTGTGTGCCCCCGGTGCAAACATTGTTCCCCGTGCAACCGTGTCGCCCCTGTCACGTGCGTCCGGTCACCGGGTGGTTCGGCGTCGCGATGCGTCGGACCGGCCATCGCCGTGACGGTACGGCGCCCCCAAGCGACCTATCGTGGGACCGTGCACGACCGATGGACGACCCCCGGGCCCAGGTGCGGCGACCTGCTGTCCCATCCGCTGGCCGTCGCCGCGGTCATCGTCCTCGCGCTCAACGACCACCTGTTGAAGGCGGTCGCTCCCGGGTTCGTGACCGGCAAGCTCTCGGATGTCGCGGGGCTCGTGTTCGCCCCACTGCTCGTAACATCGATCGTCGAGATCGTCGCACTCGGTCTGGACCGACAGCCGCCGGACCGTCGACGCCTGGTCATCGTCTCGATCATCGCGACCGGGCTGGCCTTCGCACTCGTCAAGACGACGCCGCCCGGGACCGCGATCTTCGCCTGGTCGCTGGGGATCGCCCAGTGGCTGGCGGGCGCTGGCCCGATCTTCGGGACCGCACCCCACGCCACGGCGGTCCTGACCGATCCGTCGGACCTCATCGCGCTGCCGGCGCTCGCCGCCGCATCATGGGTCGCTGCTCGGACGGTTTCCCGGGCAGGGGAGGGACCACGACGGTCAACGGTGGCGGCCGGTCGTCCGTCGACGCCCGCCGTGGGGCTGCTCGTCGTCGCGGGCCTCGCCACGATGGCGACCTCGCAGACGTCGATGCGTCAGTCGGAGTCGCACCTCGAGGAGACCGTCCATCTCGGCGCGAGCCGATCCGCGGCGGTCCGCCACGTCTCGTTCGAGGTCGTCAATCGCGATCCGGGCCTTGAGACGGTCCTGCTGGCCGTGTCGACATCGTCGAAGGAGACCCAGGACGGCATGACCGTGCTTGGCCCGATTCCCGGGGTTGTGCTCACCCTCATCCCTGACGAGCCGTCCGACCGGATCACGCCCGAGGAGAGCGGGATGGGGCTGACAGGCGAGCCGGCGCTCGATCTCACGGACCTCTGTCGCACCTCATGCCGGCACGGGGCGACCCTCGTCGCCCGGCTGATCGGAGAGGCTCCCGTGGGGGCGATCGACGTCACGCTCGGCGCGAGTCTCTTCGCGTTCGGCGAACTCGGCGACGGTGGCGAGCTCGACACCGATCTCGCCCTTCACAACGACGCCGACCGCTCGTTCGACGGCAACCCGACGACGATCATGGCGAATGCCGAGCGATCGTTCCGGGTCGGTTCGACGTCGGAGCGCGCCGTCGAAGGCCTGGTGATGCTGCTGGACGCCGACGTGCTCAAGGCGCCGCTCGCCTACCCGATGGTCGGGACCGTGACGATGTCGATCGAGACGACCGACGCGAGCGACCACCCGAACGCGCATCTGACATCCGCCACGGTGGGCGACGAGGAGATCTACCTCATGGGGCAAGAGCCACCACGAACCATCGACCTGCTCGCGCAGTGCGAGGCCGGACGGCCGTGTGAGATCCCGGTCACGCTCACGTCCGACTATGACGCGTCGCTCAACTCCCCCGACTTCGACCCCGCGAAAGCCCCGCCCGGGTTCGTCGCCCTGACGTGGCGCGTGGACGTCCGGATCGAGGCGTTCGACGGGCGAGCGCTCCCGGTGGACGCGATCGAGGTGAGCGGTTCGTGACCGTGGGCGGGTTCGAGACCCGGCGACTCAGGACGCGGCGCGCAGCGTGAGCCCGGCGCGCCCGGTCGTGAGCGTGAGGATGTCCGCCTCGATCGAGTAGCCGACCTTCCCCGACAGGACGGACGTGACCGCCTGCTGGACGGACGTCTCGGCTGGCCCACAGGCTTTCTTGGTCAGGCCAAGCGGTCCGATCGTCAGGATCGTGTCGGTCATCTCGACTGTGGCGTTGCCCGTGTTGCAGCCGGTTGCCACCTGCATCTGGCCGTTGGAGATGGTCAGGGCCGCGGTCACGCCGGCCGGCACGCTCGACACGGCGTCCCCGCTGACGATCCCGTCGAGGACCCAGCGGGTCCCCTCGAGCGGCCGGTCCGGATCGGCGACCTCGCGGTCGGTCAACGTCAGCGTGACGTCGCCGTTCTTGAGCGTGAGCGTGTCGCCGGCGAGGGTGACGGCGGCGCCGCCGACGAAGGCCCCGACCCACGTGTCCTGCGCCATGCGGGGCTCGTCGCAGGCCATCTCGGTCATCGCCATCTGGCCGGTCGTGAGACGGCCATCGACGATCGTGTACTTCCCGCTCATCTGGTTGCAGCCGGCGCTGATCCCGAGCTGGCCGTCCTGGAACCGCATCCGGACCGTGGAGCCGGGCACGAGGTCGTGGCCCTGTACGTTCGTCGAGAGGAACGTGCGGCCGTCCAGCGAGGCGGGGGACGGGCTCGCGGCACCGCCGCCGGAGCAGCCGACGAAGAACATGGCAGCAAGCAGGACGAACGATGCGGTGATCCTCACAGCCCCCGGGACGGTATTCGGCGGCCCATGGTTCCGCCTCGGCCGACGCCCGGACCAGGTCAGGACCGGGATGACCTGTCCGCGATGACGGCTTGCGCGTCGCACGAGGGGGCCTCCGTCGTGCCACTATTCGCGACGCACTCCACGCAGCTGATCCGCGCGCCTGACGGAGAGCCAAGGAAGGGGACACGATGGGGTATACCGAGAGTCTTCTGGCGACGAATGAGAAGATCCTCTACCGGACCAAGCAGCACTGGGTGGCGCCGATCTTCGGCACCATCGTCGGCGTCGTCCTCCTGGTCGTTGGTGTCGCGTTGTTCGGGCTGCAGCTGACGTTCGACACGGAAGGGTTCATGGGCTTCGTGCGAGCGCTCGCGTTCTGGGCGTCGCTCATCCTCATCGTCGTCGGCCTGGCCAGGGTCGGCTTCTCCTACATCGAATGGTGGGTCGAAGACTATGCGGTCACGAATCAGAAGGTGGTCAAGGTCGCCGGGCTGCTGAGCAAGCGCACGAGCGGCGCCGCGCTGGAGAAGATCAACGACGTCGTGATGGAGCAGGGTCCGCTCGGCCGCGTGCTCGGCTATGGGACGCTCAAGGTGGCGACCGCTTCCGACACCACCGATCTGGTCTACGAGACGATGCGAGCGCCGGCGGACTTCCGGCGGGCGATGCTCGACCAGAAGATGGAGTTCGAGCAGGCCGACGCCCGGCATATCGCGGAGGCGGTCCGCGCGGCGGCGCCGGCCGCCATGGCCGCCGCGCCGCAGGACACGGCACCGGCCCCGGCCCCGGCACCTGTCGTCGCGCCGGCGCCGCCCGAGGCGACCGCCGAGGACAAGCTGCGCAGCCTGGCCAAGATGCGTGACGACGGGCTCATCACGCCGCAGGACTACGAGGCCAAGAAGGCCGAGCTGCTCGAGGAACTGTAGCGACCCCTCGCGCGGGTCCGTCGGCGTCATTCCGGGATGGATCGGGATCCCATCTCGCGCCGCAACGCCTCGGCTCCCTCGCTGACGGACCGGTAGAAGTGGCCTTCCTCGATGGTCTCGAGGAGCCCGTACTTCACGATCGTATCCCGGACATCCGACTGGAGCTCCGCGAACGCGAGGTGGATCCCGGCCGAGTTCAGTTCGAGGTCGAGGTCCGCCAGCATCGCGCCGGCGGTCGTGTCGATGTCCGTGATCGGCTCGGCGGCGACGAGGACCCACTGCGGCGCCGGCGTCGTGGCCTTCACGAGCTCACGGATCCGATCGCGGAACTGGTTCGCGTTGGCGAAGAAGAGCGGCGCGGACCAGCGCACGATCAGCAGGCCCCGGCGCGCGGCGTGGCCGGATCCACCTGGAGGCGACTCGCGACCTCCGCCGGTGCAAGCGCGTACAACGTGACATCCGACGCGGGCTGGCTGGATGCGGCCGGCTGGCCTGTCGTCGTGGTCATCGCTCGGTTCCTTTCTTCGCCTTCTTGGTCTTCGACTTCGCCGCCGTCCTGGCCGCCTTCTCCGCGAGCTCCACCTCGATCGGGTCGGGAGCGGCGCCGGGAGGCGCCTCCGCTTCGAGCTCGAGTTTGACCGCCTGAAGCGCGTCGCGCCCCTCCGTCGAGACCGTCGGAAAGCGGGGGTCGATCTGGATGAGGGTGTGGGCCAGAACGCCGGCCGCGGCAACGCGAGCGAACGGCTTGTCGTCGGCCGGAATGACGTACCACGGCGCCCACGGCGTGCTCGTGTTGAACAGGACGTCGCTGAACGCCTTCTGGTAGTCGTCCCAGTAGCTCCGCTCCCTGGCGTCGCCGGCGCTGAACGGCGCGCCTCCGCCCGGATGGAGGAGGCGAGACCATTCTGACTTGTCATCATCACGCAGGATCAGAAGGCCATGACCCCGGATCCGAGGCGAGAGGAGGACCCGATGAAGCGGAAGTGGCCGCTGATGGCCCTGGCGGGCGCCCAGTTCATCATGGTCCTGGACCAGTCCGTCATGAACGTCTCGATCAGCGCGCTGGTCGAGGAGTTCGACACGACGGTCACGACCATCCAGGCGGTCATCACCCTCTACTGCCTCGTCATGGCCATGCTCATGCTCACCGGCGGCAAGATCGGCGACATCATCGGCCGCCGCCGGGCCTTCGTCATCGGCCTCATCATCTACGCCTGCGGGTCGTCCCTGACCGCGGTCTCGCAGACGGTCCTGCAGCTCACCCTCGGGTGGTCCATCCTCGAGGGCATCGGCGCAGCCCTGGTGCTGCCGGCGATGGCCGCCCTGATCGCTGGCAACTTCGAGGGGAAGGAGCGCAAGGCCGCCTATGCGGTCATCGGCGGCGTCGCGGGCGCGGGCATCGCCATCGGGCCCATCCTCGGTGGCTGGGCCACGACTGAGCTGTCCTGGCGCGTCGTGTTCGTGGGCGAGGTCGTCATCGTGATCGGCATCCTCGCCGTGACCAAGTACGTCGGTGACGCGGTGCGCACCGGCCCGAAGCCCCGTCTCGACGTGGTGGGCTCGATCCTGGCAGCCACCGGTCTCGGGGCGGTCGTCCTGGGCATCCTGCAGTCGAGCACGTGGGGCCTGGTCCAGCCGAAGGACTCGCCCATCGAGCCATTCGGCTTCTCTCTGACCCTCTTCGTGATCGCCGCCGGCGCGGTGCTGCTGTGGGCCTTCGTGGCCTGGCAACGACGTCGGGAAGCCACTGGGAACGACCCGCTGGTCCACCTGGACCTGCTGAAGATCCCGCCGTTGCGATCCGGGCTGGTGGGCCTGTTCACGCAGAACCTCGTCCTCATGGGCATCTTCTTCACCATCCCGCTGTACCTGCAGCTCGTGCTCGGCCTGGACGCTCTCGAGACGGGCCTCAAGATGCTGCCGACATCCGTCGCCATGTTCGTCGCGGCGGCGGCCGGCTCGCGCCTGGCGACCCGGTTCCCCGTCCGGACGATCACGCGGGCCGGCCTTGCTATCACCGCCCTGGCGTGCTTCGCCCTCCTCGCTACCATCCAGCCGGACCTGGCAGACCTCGCGTTCGCCGTGGCGATGGGCATCCTGGGCGTCGGGATGGGGCTCATCGCGTCGCAGCTCGGTCTCGTGGTCCAGTCCTCGGTCGACGCGTCGGGACGGGGCGAGGCGGGCGGCCTCCAGTACACCGGGCAGCAACTCGGCTCGTCGCTCGGCGTCGCCCTCATCGGGGCGCTCGTCCTGGTCGGCCTGACCAGCACGTTCGTGTCGAAGGTCGAGGCGGACGAACGCATCAGCGCCGAGGTCGCCGCCCAGGTGAGCGTCGCCGTGGAGGGCGGCGGGGATTTCGTCCCCTCTGCCGATGTCGAGAAAGCCGCCCAGGCGGCCGGGCTCGACGAGGCGACCACAGCGGCGATCGTCGACGACTACGAGCAGGCCCAGCTCCGGTCGCTCAAGGCCGGCCTGCTGGCCGCCGCGTTCATCGCCCTCGCCTCCCTGGCGTTCACCAGGGATCTGCCCCACGGGCCGCTGTCCCCCGAGGAGAAGCCGGCTGAAGAGGCCGCGGCTGCGTGACGAAGCTCGGGGAAGTGCCGGGATGCGGGCTACGACCTCCACGGGACCACGATGACCGACCGCCCTCGATCTCATCCGGGACATCGTCCCCGACCTTCGCGAGACGGACCTGCTGACCCTCGCGGTCGGCGCCGCGGGCATCGCCGGGCTGATCCTGCTGGAGTGGAGGCTGCCGCGCGTGCCGGCCGCCCTCGTCGTGCTGCTTGCCTCCATCGGGCTGTCGGTCACCTTCGGCCTGGAGTCATTGGACGTCAACGTGGTGGGCGACCTCCCCGCGGGGCTCCGGGGACCGACCTTGCCGGGCGTGGGACTGACCATCGACTCGGCACGTCACGGCTCCGCGATACTCCCATAGGGTATTGACAAGACCATTGACAGATCGCGTCTCCGCGGTCGATAATCTGGTCTATCGGGCTTGTCAAGACTTGACAGGCCCACAGCCATGTCCAGGTCCGGGAGGCGCCGTTTGGCGGTCGGTGTCGCAGCCGAAGTGAAGAACAAGTTGTCGGTCGTCGAGGTCGTCGGCGAGTCGGTCAGCTTGAAGAAGGCGGGCAGCACCTACAAGGGGCTCTGTCCGTTCCACGGCGAGAAGACACCGTCGTTCGTCGTCACCCCGGCTCGTGACAGCTGGCACTGCTTCGGTTGCGGCCTCGGAGGCGACGTCTTCAGCTTCGTGATGCAGCGCGACAGCGTGACGTTCCCCGAGGCGCTCCGGACGCTCGCCCAGCGGGCCGGTGTCGAGATCGACGAGCGGACGAAGCGCGAGGACGCTCACCAGGCGCGCCTGCGCCAGGTCCTCGACAGCGCCATCGCCTTCTACCACGCCGTGCTCACGTCCTCGAATGCCGGAAAGACCGCCCTCGACTACCTCCACGGTCGCGACTTCACCGACGAGACGATCGCCACGTACCAACTCGGCTGGGCCCCGAGTGGCTGGGATCAGATGACCCGGGCGCTCGGCACGAAGCGCGACGTCCGTCCCGACGAACTCGTGGAGGTCGGTCTCGCCTCGCCCCGCCAGGGCGGGCGCGGAGGCGTCTACGACAAGTTCCGGGCGCGCGTCGTCTTCCCGATCCGCGACCAGAACGGCCACGCCGTCGGACTCGGCGGGCGGTTGCTCGAGGGCGACGGACCGAAGTACCTCAACTCGCCGGCCACGCCGCTCTTCGACAAGAGCCGGACGCTCTACCTCATCGACAAGGCGAAGGGCTCGATCCGCAAGTCGGGCCAGGCGGTCATCGTCGAGGGCTACACGGACGCCCTGATGGCCCACCAGGCCGGCTTCGACAACGTCGTCGCGAGCCTCGGGACGGCGCTGACACCCGGCCAGGTCGCGCTGCTCACCCGGTACGCCTCGCGCATCGTCCTGGCGTACGACGTCGACGCCGCGGGCGAGAAGGCGGGCACGCTCGGGGTGACCGCGCTGGCCGGACTCATCGGGCAGCTCCAGGCGGACACCTCCGGCGTCAAGCTCGAGGACGTCCGTGTCGCGCGACTCCCCGACGGCAAGGACCCCGACGAGGTCGTGCGCGCGTCACCGGCCGACTGGGAGGCCGCGGTCGCGAAGGCGAAGCCCCTCGTCGAATACCTCATCGACCATCACGCGGGCCGGTTCGACCTGAAGACCTCGTCGGGCCGGATCGGCTTCGTCGAGGCCGTGATGCCGGCCATCCGCGACATCGCCGATCCGCTCCGCCGCGACGAGGCGCTCGGGGAGGTGCGGCGCGTCTCCGGCGTCGAGGAGCGGGTGCTCAGGCAGGTCCTCGAGCGGCCAGCCCGCAACCCGATCGCGCACGGGCGCACGGACAGGGGCGCCCACGATGGGGAGTCGAGGATCAGCGCCGACGCGGTCCTGTCGTCGCCCGACGCCCTGCCGATCCACGACATCCTGCGCGCGATCACGCCGGTCGAATCGGAGCTGCTCCGGCTTCTCCTTCTCGTGCCCGACCAGCAGCTTCGGGTCGTCGATGAGCTCGGCCCGGACCAGCTGCCGAGCACGGTCGCGCGCGAGCTCTTCCGGGCGATCGTCTTCCAGCGGGCGCCGGACGACCACGGTGTTCACCCGCCGTTCGACAGCGCGGCGCTCCTGCTCGGGCTCGACGACGAAACGGCAGCCCTCGCCCGGGCGTTATACGCAAAGCCGGGTCCCGACGCGCGAGGGCTCGATCCGGCGCACCTGGACTACGAGATCACGCGCCTCCTGCTCGAGCTGGAGGACGACCAGCTGCGCGAGCGCAGCGACTACAACGAGGCCGCCCAGGGGGAGGCCGAGCGGGCCGGCGATCGCGAGGCGATCGGCCGGTTGCTGCTCGAACGACGTCAGATCAATGAAGCGCGCCTGTCCCTCGACCGGCGCCGAGACCAGACCCGGCTGCTCGCCAGCCACCGGAGGTAACCCATGTCCGCCGATCCCCTCGACAAGCAACTCGTGGAGGCCGTCCTGTCGCGGCCCCGTCGCGCCAAGGCGGACCTCGAGGAAGCCAAGCTGGCCGGCCTGCGTCCGTCGCGCCCCAAGGCGGGCGTCGCCGTGGCCGGTGACGACGACGACGACGACCTCGACCTCGGGCCGGAGGTGATCGGCGAGGACGGTGCGGACGTCGGGATCATCGTCGTCGCCGAGGACGGTCCGACGGAGACATCAGCCAAGCTGCCGTCGGACGCGCCCGCGAAGCTCGATGCCAAGGAGGTCGAGGAGCCCACCGCGGAGGAGCTCGAGGCGATCTCGGCGGACATGATCGGGATCGACGACCCGGTCCGGATGTACCTCAAGGAGATCGGCAAGGTCGCCCTGCTGACGGCCGAGGAGGAGGTCGTCCTGGCCAAGGCGATCGAGCTCGGCGAGCAGCTGGTCGAGGCGCCCTGGAAGGGGATCGTCTCCCTCCACGAATGGACCCTCCACGACACCGAGCGCAAGACGCGCACGACGAAGCCCCAGCATCGACTGCCGTTCGGCGAGGAGGCGCACGACCTCGTCCGGCGCGCGATCTCCGATGAGAGCACCGCGGACCTGCTCGTCCCGTCCCCCGACTTCCACCTTGTCAAGGCCGGCCGCGACGCCCAGTCGGAGGGCACCAAGGAACGGCTCAGGGAGGCCAAGAAGCTCGTCCACGCATACAACGAGGCGCTCACGCCGGAGGCCTTCCTGCCGCTGCTCGACTGGGCGTTCCTGGCCGTCCACAACGGCGACCTCGACTCGCGCGACAACATCGGGCTGCGCGCGATCTGGGACTGGACCCGCGAGGACGTCGCGTTCCCGGCGCTCGAGCGCTGGATCCTGGCCGGCAACGATGCGGACTTCCTCAAGCGAATCGGCTACGACCCGGAGGTGCCACTCAACACGAAGCTGCGCGACCGCAAGGGCACCATCGTCGTCATCGGGCGCGATGCGCGCGAGCAGTTGACCTCGGCGAACCTCCGCCTCGTCGTGTCGATCGCGAAGAAGTACATCGGCCGCGGCATGTCGTTCCTGGACCTCATCCAGGAGGGCAACATCGGCCTCATCCGCGCGGTCGAGAAGTTCGACTACGAGAAGGGCTTCAAGTTCTCCACCTATGCCACGTGGTGGATCCGGCAGGCCATCACGCGCGCCATCGCCGACCAGGCCCGCACCATCCGCATCCCCGTGCACATGGTGGAGACCATCAACCGGCTCATCCGCGTCTCCCGTGGCCTGCTCCAGGAGCTCGGTCGCGAGCCGACGGTGGAGGAGATCGCCGAGGCGATGTCGAAGGGCCAGGAGGTCCAGGTCACGCCGGAGAAGGTCCGCGAGATCATCAAGGTCTCGCAGGAACCGGTGTCGCTGGAGACGCCGATCGGCGAGGAGGAGGACTCGCACCTCGGTGACTTCATCGAGGACCGCGGGGCGCTCGCCCCGGCCGAGGCCGCCTCGCACCAGCTGCTCAAGGAGCAGGTGGAGGCAGTCCTGGACTCGCTCACCGGTCGCGAACGGCGCGTGCTGCAGCTCCGGTTCGGCCTCGAGGACGGTCGGGCGCGGACCCTCGAGGAGGTCGGCAAGGAGTTCAACGTCACCCGCGAACGCATCCGCCAGATCGAGGCGAAGGCGCTGCGCAAGCTCCGCCACCCGTCGCGCAGCCGCAAGCTCAAGGACTACCTGGAGTAGGGGACACGCCGGGGAGCAAGGCCGTCCACGTTGCACCGGGAGCAAGAGTTGCGCCCGGAGCACACAACGCGGCATTCCGGGCTGATCCAGGCGCCCGCGTTGCGCCCGGAGAAACGACCAGCGTCGCCGGGCCGCCGGACCACGGTGCCGGCGTGCCCCGTTGCTCCCGGTGCACATCCGGAGGCGATTCCGACGCCGCTGAGCCCCGAACCGCCGGGTATGTGCTGGGGGTGCAACTCTTGCACCGGGAGAAACGGTTCAGGCGAGTGGCGAGCCCGAACGCCGAGGCAGGACGATGATCGCGTTGCCACCCAGGTCTGCCCCTACGCCGAGCAATTCGAGCGCGCGCGCCCCCCTGACGGGGAACGCGGAACCGATGACACCCTCGACCTGGCGCAAGAATGCGAGCGCCTGGCGGGTATCGCGCAGGACGAGCAGGACACCATCGACCTGCCCGTCGCGCTGCTTGAGGGCAAGTCGTCGCAAGGTGGCCTGCCCGTCATGCGGCGCTGTCTCGGCTTCGACGCCGTAGCGCCAGGCACCACTTCGCGCGAACCCGTCCCACGCACGCGCGTCACCGGTGATCGGCAGCGGGACCTCCGTCGCCCAATCCACTGACGGGTGCAGAAGCGCCCGGAAGTCCCCAAGCAGGCCAAGATGCGCCCCGTCGCGGATCGGCTCGCCGCCGGGATACGCCCGCATCGACAGCTCGAGGCCGACCACGGCGCACATCCGGGCCAGCAGCATGACGTCGACGTGCTCCAGGACGCCTCGCTCGACGCGGCTGCCGGTGGAGGCGGACACCCCGACCGCCCGGCAGACCTCGCGCAGGGTCAGGCTCCGATCGACCCGTGCCGCCCGGATCTCACCTCCGATCAAGACGCGCATGCGCCGTCCGCGTTCTGTGCCGCGATCCACCGGTCGGCAGCGTGTACCCACCGTTCAAGCATGCACGCCGAGCCTTATCTGGCACGCATCTGACGGTCTCGTCGCCCCGCCGTGGTGCGCCCGCGCCTACACCCTTGGTACCACGCGGATTGGGACTCGGCCCGATCTCGGCGGTGTCGCGTCGCTGGTGCACGCTCGCACATAGGCCGCCATGGGACGAAGGATCGATGGCTCCGTGACCCCGATCCCGCGTACAACTCTGGCGTCTCGATCCAAGCCTCGGGGGCGCGGAGACCGGGACCGAACCCGGGGGCTCGATGTTGATGTTGGCGCGCCGTCGAGTGCGACACCGTCGCCGACGACAGTCGGTGGCGGCTGTCTGGCTGACCGCGATGCTGTGCGCCACCGTTGCATCCCCGTTGTGGGCCGTCGCCCCACGGGTCCTCGCGGCCGGTCTCACTCTCGAGGTGAGCCCTGAGACGGCATCTGCCCGGACGGCGACCCTCGCCACCCTGACGGCGTCCGTCACCGACCCCGCCGGCGACGGTGCGAACGGGGTCGAGATCGACTTCGAGATCACCGCCGGCCCCGGCGACGATGACATCGGGTCAGCCGGGGACACCCCGACCTCGCCCGACCTGTCCTGCATCACCAGCGGCGGTGGCCCGAGTGTCCCGGCCACCTGTTCCGTGACTTACTCCGAGTCGGGCAACACGGCCGGGACGGACGGGATCCGAGCCTGGATCGACGCCGACGGGTCCGACGCGACGGTCGAGGCGGATCTCGGCGAAGGCCGGGACGAGTCGACCGCCGGCCTATCGGCATGCGATGGCGGGACGTCGGGTGCGGGGGACGTGGCCGAGCCTGACGACACCGATTGCGCTTCGCGCCAATGGACCGAGCGCACCTCCACCTATCTCGACCTGTCCCCGGAAAGCGCGACGTATGGGCCCGGGGCGACCGTCACGGTCCACGCCAGCGTCCGCGACCAGGACGGCAACCTGCTGACCGGTGCTGGGACATCGACCCACGTCCGGTTCTTCTTCTCCGCTGCGAGCCCCAACAACCCCGGAAGCCCCGGCGCCAGCTCCGACATGGACTGCATGACTGGAACGGCCGGGGAGTGCGAGGTCACGTACGTGGCAACGCTGGTCGGCACGGACACCATCTGTGCGCGGTCTTCCGGCCCGCCCTCCCTGTGCGATGAGCCGGTCGGCGATCCCGAGATGGACGACAACGTCGACGTCGTGGATCGGGTCATC
>Ga0326597_10010642_pt1 | contig 12236 bp, 6 predicted proteins | sample RVTome_12_FD_203789 | JGI IMG/M metagenome (GOLD analysis project Ga0326597, IMG submission 203789) | Soil microbial communities from uranium-contaminated site in the Upper Colorado River Basin, Wyoming, United States - RVT100D185 | ecosystem: Environmental > Terrestrial > Soil > Contaminated >... | reverse complement strand
CTTCGGGAAGGTCGGCGATCAGATTTGCATCGATCGCACGACCCGCAAACGACTCTCCGAGTTTGCCTTCGACACAACTGAGATAGGCCTTGAAGCCAGAGCGGATGAACGTCCGGATCAACTGCGCGGTGTCGCGTTTCCAGAGTGGAAAGACTCCGCGCATCCCCATCCGAGCCAGGTTCACTTCTCGATAAGCCCGAAGGTCTTCGAGAAAGAGATCACCGTGTGCGACCAGCATCACCCCCGCATCGCAGTACGGCTGCAAGGCGCCGCGCATCAACTCCTCGTAATAATCGTTCGTGCACAAGTGTCCTGAATTCGACGGCAGGTACAGCTTATCGAGCGGGAGCCCGATCGATTCTGCCTGGGCGTCGAGCAGCTCTTCCCTCACGCCGTGGTGGCTGACCCGCTTGTACTGCTCGGCCACCGACGTCAGCAGCCCGACGACTTCGTGGCGGTCGTCACCGAGCAACTCCTGGAGTGCCATCGCGCTGTCCTTTCCGCCGCTCCACGAAAGAAGCACCTTTTCTCGCATCGCAAAATCCCTTTCGAGCGCGCTTTCAGTACTCGAGGCGAACGCCCCCATAGGCCGAAGCGCCTGCAGTCTTGAAACCGTACACATCCTCGTAATTCTCGTCCCAAACGTTGTCGACGCGCCCAAATATCGTGAGCCAATCGTTGATCTGGTAGCGGGCGGTGAGGTTCAGTGTCACATAGTCGCCGATGGTGTCCGTTCCGGACGGGGTCAGATCCTTGCGATCTCCGACGTAGAGGATGTTCGCCGCGAACTGGCCGCGCTTGCCGAGGAAGCCCCAGATCAGATCGATCGACGCCTTGTGAGTGGGTCGCCGCAACAACCGGGAGCCGTCCACGATCCCGAACCCCTCGGGGTTTCCCTTGGCCTCGGTGTGCGTGTAAGTGTAGTTTCCCGCAAGGCGTAGATTCTTGATCACTTCGATTTCGACGGAAGTCTCGACTCCGTACGCTTGGGATTCATCGATGTTGAAATTCTCGAACAAACCTGACATTTCGTCGAATACCGCGATGATCAGATCATCGACGTCGTTGTAGAAAAACGTAGCGGTGGTCATGAACCGATCTTCGAAAAGCGACGTCTCGAATCCTGCGTCGAATCCCTCGGATTTCTCTGGTTTGAGACTCTGAACTCCCGCAAAGACGTTCGGGTTGAGTTCCGACAGTGACGGCGCCTTGAAGCCGGTCCCGTAACTGCCGCGAAAAACCGTGTGGATTTCATCCACCGTGATTCCGGCTGTGAAGCGATAGGTGAGCTCGGATTCGAAATCACTCGAATCGTCGTAGCGAAAGCCAGCGGTACCGAAGAAGCGTTCTCCACACGTGACCTGATCCTGCAGGTAGATCGCGAAGTTGTCCCGACTGTCGTCCAAACCGGTAAACTCCGCTTCCTCCCACTGTTGTTCGAGGCCCAGCGTCACGAGGTGACCTTTGATCACGCGCACTTCGTTCTGCCAGTCGAGCGCGTAGAGGTCGCCTTCGACCCGGGACGGAAAGTCGCCAGCGGTGTCGCGTTCGTTCTGGCTGAACTGGCCCGAGAGCGTCTGAACCCAACGACCGTCGAACAGGTTCAGTTTCGGCGCGAAACGGGCAAGCAGCTGCTCGCTGTCGATATGGTGGCCTTTCTCGCGGGAAAACCCGTCGAAATCGGCTTTTGCGTCGCTGTAGCGGAACATGCTGTCGAGTGAAAAACGCTCATTCGGCTTCCATCCAAGGCGAGCCGAAGCCGTGCCATTCTGGTAGCCGTCCCGCTCGTCGCCTGCCGTGGTCGCTGAAAATCCGTCCGTCGACCAATAGGAACCAGAAATCGCGTAATTCGCGCCGCCCGTAGCTCCGGACAAGGAGGCGACGCCGCGCGCAGTCGAATACGACCCTCCCTCGCCCGAGCCCACTACCCTGGGCTTCCCGCTGCCGCGCTTGGTGAAGATCTGGATCACGCCGCTCATCGCGTCCCCGCCGTAGAGGACGCTCTGCGGGCCGCGTACCACTTCGATCCGCTCGATGTCTTCGGTCGTCAGATCGTTGAGAATCGGCGCGCGACTCGGGCTCGAGGGGTCGTTGAGTTCGACACCGTCAAGCAGCACCAGCACGTGATCCGAATCGCCCCCTCGGATGAAGATGGACGTGGTCGTTCCGGGGCCGCCGGTGCGCCGCACATCGACTCCGGGAACTCGCCGCAGCACATCCGTCACGAGGCGCAGTTGCCGGCGTTCGATCTCCTCGGAGGTCACGACCGTAACGGAGCTCGCGACCTGCGCGGCGGGTGTGTCGGTACGCGTGGCGGTGACGATGACATCGCCTACGTGATGGGTGGCAGGCGCTTGGTCCGCAGACACTTCGACGGCAGGCTCTTCAGCCGCGGCCGTGGGATCTTCGGGTTCGGCCGCGGCGAGGCTCGCGTCCGCGGGATGGTCGGCCGGGGTTTCGTCGGCAAAGCCATTCGTGGCAATCAGAGCGCACAAGAGCGCGCTGAGGTAGAGGGTGGCGGGAAACACGCCGCTCTGCGCGGCGACGTGTGATGCAAATCGATCCGACAGCGACACAGTGAAACCTCCATCGCCCCGATTCGCGCGGGGCATACACGAACATCGGCCCTCGTGTGCTTCAGGAGGTCTCGAGGCGGAGGATGAAGATCCGGGAACGCCGATGCGTTCCGACCCGAGCGCCCCGACTGCGAGGGCACATCATTTCGGCAGTTGGCAGGTCTTCCGGCTCAGGGTTGCTCGACCGATCGCCTTCCCACCCGGCCCATTGCAGGTCGGACAGTGGCTCTGCTTTCGATCGACGGTCCCGGGATCTGGGACCAACCCATTACGGCGGCGCGCCCGCGGAGGAATTGGAGAGAACCCCTCTCCGCACCTCACTTCCCTTTTCACCCGGCCCGTGTTCTGGACCGGAGCACCCACTGCACTACCGGCGCTAGATACACGAAGTTCGATGCAGTGACAAGCTCACCGGATCCAAATCGGATTTTTTGGCACCGGGGGCCCTTCTGGAGCGCTCAATCCAATCGCACCGCAACGCGTCGAGGTGCTTCGAGCGTCGATCCATTGATTCGCAGATGCCGGTCCCAGATAGATCGGGATGGTTCGAGCCCGCGGCCGCGCGCGATTCAATCCTTTTCGTAGATGCCGCGCGCGAGCCAGCGCAGGCTGGATTCGAGCAACTCGACTCCGGTCAGCACGCCGACTGTGAGAAAGGCGAGCACCAATGCACCCGGATACAAACCCAATCCGATCGCAGCTCCGATCGCAGCGAGCACCCAGATGACCGCGGCGGTCGTGACACCCGTGACGGTGCCTTCGCGCGCCATGATGACACCCGCGCCGAGAAAACCGACGCCGGTGACGAGCTGACCGAGGACGCGAACGGGATCGCCGCTCGCACCGGCCGCCACATCACCGAGGTGAATGAAGACGGCGGTACTGACGCAGATCAGGATGCTCGTTCGGACGCCGGCTGGCTTTCCGCGCAATTGCCGCTCGACACCGACGATGGCGCCGCAGAGCAGTGCCATCCCGATCATGTCCCAGAATGGGCGAGCCAGCGGATCAAATTGTTCCAAGCGACCACCCTCCTGTTTCGGATTGACAGTCCCGGATTGACAGCCCCGGATTGACAGCCCCGGATTGACAGCCTCGGATTGACAGCCTCGGATTGAAAGCCTCGGATTGAAAGCTTCCGATTGACAGCCTCGAGCGGACAGCCGCGCACCGACAGGTCGTGAACCCGAGCTTGAAACCCGGCCTACCCGATCTGCAGACGACTCGCGCCAACCGGGCGGGATCGTAACAAATCCAGCGGACAGAACGCTGAAAACTTTTTCGACCGCCTACCCCGGAAGCGGGTCATCGCGATCGGATGAACGCGCTTTCCGGCAGCTCATGGGAGCGAATCAATCGCTGCGCGCAATCTGCACTCGAACTGCGGTGGCTGCGGTCACAGCCGCGGCGGCCGACAACCCCTATTCATTGGCGCTGACAGACACCGACCGTTCGCGCCGACGGAGAATCGCCGGCGCCAGCCGAAACAAAGGGGGATCCAGGTGTTCAGATCGCTAAGCGTTGCCATGCTGCCGCTCTTGATGGGGTTGGCACTTCCAGCAGCAGCCTTCGAAGAGGCTGCCATCTCGCTCAAACAGCTCTCCGATGGTTCGATCATCGAATTCGAGTCGTCGTTCTGCGAAGTCGCAGTCGGAGACGTCATGTCCGTGATGCTGATGGGCGATGGCGGAGACGCAGCTGAAGCAAGGGTCGTCGCGGCAACCGCAAAGACCCACAACGCATCGACACCAAACAGGGGCAAGGCAAAGGGCAGCGCACGCACCGCCTACATCGCGGCGGTGATCGGAATGGACGGGCGGATCGTCGAGATCGCACTCGACGAAGCCGATCCAGGTTGGAAGACCGTGCACGTTCAGGTCGAAATCTCGACCGGTGAAAAACTCGGCGTCAACCTTCACTCGACACCCTGCGAGTCGGACGCGCCCACCCTCTAGTGCGCAGCGCCGAGGCGCCCCGCCAGGAGGGGGTGCGGGCGCCCTCAACCCAATTTGGAGCACCCTCGTGAATCGGGGCACCCCGAGATAGGGGTCGGGGTGCCTCTCTTGCGCTGCGCCTAGTCGACTTCGATGGATCCTTCGGCAATGGAAACGCAAGACCCACCAATCCAGGCCGCGACGACCACTCCATCGCGCTTCTCGGCGCGGGCGTCGAGAACGCTGGGCCTTCCCATTTCCACGCCCTGGGCAATCCGAAACTGAAACTTGCCGCTGGAATTTCCGCCGTAGTGGCTCAGAAGTGCTGCGAGTGCACAGTTCGCGCTGCCGGTCGCGGGATCTTCGGGGACGCCGTCCAACGGCGCGAACATCCGCGCGCGGACATCGAATTCATCGGCGCTGTGGATATACAGATGAATGTCGGGAGTCACACCCAACGCCGCGATCGCTTCCAGACCATCCCACTGGATCCTCGCGCGTTCGAGTGCGGACCGGTCCTTTAATTCCGCCATCAGAAACGGCAAGCCGACAGAGGCGAACTGCGGCGCGTGCGTACCGGTGACGATGTCGCGCTCGGTCAGCGAAACAGCGGATGCGACGAGCTCGCGGGATACCGTCTTTCCGAGTGAGAGCGTCTCGGGTGCCGCCAGTTCGCACCAGATCACCTGCCCCTCCCTTTGTTGAATCGAGATCGGAACCGGACCGGCGATCTCTTCGAATGTCACATCGATCGATGTTTCGATCTCACCGAATTCACCCGCAGTCGCGAGCGAGAAGGCGGTTCCGATGTTGGGGTGGCCGGCAAACGGCATTTCGGAGGCAGGCGTGAAGATGCGGACCTTTCGCGTATGCCCGAGTTCGGGAGGAAAGACGAACGCGGTCTCCGAAAAATTGAATTCCCGGGCAACCTGCTGCATCTGCCGGTCCGAAAGGCCCTCGGCCTCGGGCAACACGGCCAGTTGATTGCCGCCGAAACGCGTGTCGGTGAAGACATCGCAGATGTAATAGCGATACCTCATGGGCGTTTGATCTCCTGCAACAGGCGAGTGATCGATCCGTCGACCGTCAGGTTCCGGAAGAGGCAACCGACAGCAGCAGCAGGATCCACATCCCGGCCAGGATCAGCCCGCTCACCACGAAGGCGATGACGCGGTGGGTGACGTCGTTGCTGCCGAGGTGAATGAAAGAGTGAACACAGCGCGAACCGAAATAGAGCCAAGCGAGCGCAACCGCCGAGGAGCCAGTATGCGGCCCATCCTACCAGATCGCGATGCGAGGAATTCGCACAGCGGGCGGGTAGCAACACAGGGTCAGTTCGCGTCATCGAGCACGATCTTGAGCAGCCCCATTCCGTAGCGCTTGGCTTTTGCGGGGCCGATACCGTGGACGAGCAGCAGCTCGTCGATCGTGCGGGGGCGTTCGGCGACGATTTCGCGCAGAGAGCGATCGCTCGCGATCACGTAGGGGGGCACCCTCTCGGCGGACGCGCGTTTCAAGCGGTAACTGCGAAGCGCCTCGAAGAGCGCCTGATCGCGATCACCGAGAATCGCCGCTCTCTCACGCGGCGCTGCCTTGCGAGGCGCAGCGCTGCGCGGAACGAGCGGATCGCGGGTTTTCGATTTCGCAATCGGAGCGGTTTTGAGCGGCGGGAGCAGCAGGCGCACGGGTCGCTCGCCGCGCATCGTCGAGATGCCTTCCTCGGTGAGTAACACCACCGGGCGATCGAGGCCCAGGAAGTCGACCCAACCCGCGGTCACACAACGCCGCAGCAAGCGCGTCAACCAGTCTTCGCGATACCCGCGCAGCACGCCAAACGTCGATGTCCGATCCGCACCCATGCGCTCCAGGCGCGGATCTTTGACACCCCGCAGCAACGCCACCGCCGCACTCAAGCCGAAACGACCGTGGACCCGCGCGACGCCACTGAGCGCTTTTCGGACCAGCAGCGTCACCTGTTCCGGATCGGCCGTCTCTCCGTCACCCGCGCCCGTCGCCAGCGCCGCGCAGACATCGCAGCGGCCGCAACCCGCGAGCGTTTCGGCCTCGTCGCCGAAGTAGCGCAACACGGCGTCGTGACGACAACTGCCGCCTTCTGCGAAGCGCATCAGCTCGAGGAACATCCCCCACTTGTGCTCCATCGCGTGCTGGGCAGATCCATTGGCTGCCATGTCCATCTCGAGCAGCGCGCGGCGGCGCGGCATGTCGCCTGGCGAGACGATCATCAAGCCCAGCGCGTCGGCGCCGTCGCGTCCCGCGCGACCGACTTCCTGGTAGTAGGCCTCGATCGATCCGGGAGGTGAGACGTGGATCACCGCGCGCACGTCGGCGCGGTCGATCCCCATCCCGAACGCGTTGGTGGCGGCGACGACTTCGAGTTCACCGCTCGAAAACGCCCGGTGGACCTGCTCGCGCCGCACACCGCTCTTGCCCGCGTGGTAGGCCATGCACTTCCAGCCGTTGGCGCGAACGCGGTCGGCCTGAACCTCGGCGATCTTGCGCGTCGGGCAGTAGAGGATCGCCGCACCGCGATCCGAACCGGGCCTGCCAAGCGCCTCGTCGAGCGCCGCATCGATGAAGCGCTCGCGCTCGCGTTTCTGCTGGACCTCGCGAACCCGAAGCGAAAGATTGGGACGCGCAAAGCCATAGATGAGCTGCGGGGTCTCGGCGGGGAGCCCCAGCCTCTCGAGAATCTCGTCGCGCACGACGGGCGTCGCGGTCGCCGTACAGGCGAGCACCCGGGACTCCGGAAAATCGCCGAGCAACTTGCCGATTTCGAGGTACTCGGGCCGGAAATCGTGCCCCCACTCGCTGATGCAGTGCGCCTCGTCGATCGCAATCAGCGGACAGTCGAGCCCTTTGAGCATCGCGCGGAAGCCCGCAAAGGCCAGCCGCTCCGGGGCCGCGTAGACCAGATCGAATTCGCCGCGCGCAATCGCCGACATGCGGGCGCGCAGCTCATTGGGATCGAGCGTAGCCGCGAGATAGGTCGCGGCGATGCCGCGCTCATGAAGCGCTTCGACCTGATCGGCCATCAACGAGATCAGCGGAGAAATCACGAGCGCGGTGCCCGGCAGAACCAGCGCCGGGAGTTGATAGATCAGGCTCTTGCCGCCGCCGGTCGGCGCGACGAGCAAGAGGCGATCTCGCGTCAACAGCGTTTCGATGGCCTGCCGCTGTCCGGCCCGAAACGCCCGATGGCCGAGGCGCTCGAGCGCCGCCTCGAGGTCCGTTGCGGACGCGAGCGGGTGCGGCACCTCGGTCGAAGGATCGGTCATCCACTACCCATGCGGGATCTTGCGAGGTGCCGGAATCAGGCGGCCTCGAAGAGCGACGCGAAGCCCTGACCGCCGCCGACGCACATCGTCACGATGCCAAAACGCTTGCCCTGGCGCCTGAGTTCGCGCAATAGCTGGCCGGTCATCCGCGAACCCGTCATCCCGAAGGGGTGACCGATCGAGATCGACCCCCCCATCGGATTGAGCTTCCCATCCGGGATCCGGAGTTCGCGTTTGCAGTAGAGAAGCTGTGACGCGAAGGCCTCGTTGAGTTCGATGATGTCGATATCGTCGATGGTCAATCCGTGTCGCTTCAGCAGCCTGGGCACGGCGAACACCGGGCCGATGCCCATTTCCTCGGGCCCACAGCCCGCGACCGCGCTGCCGCGATAGATGCCGAGCGGTTCGATGCCGAGTTGTTTCGCGCGCTCCGAACTCATCAGAAGCGTCGCGGAAGCGCCGTCGGAGAGCTGCGAGGCATTTCCCGCCGTCACCGTGCCGCCCTCTTCCTCGGGTTTGAAGACGGGCTTGAGGGCCGCGAGTCCCTCGAGGGTCGTCGACGGGCGGTTGCACTCGTCGCGTTCGACCACGAACTCCTCATCGTAGGGTTCCGCGTCCTTCTGCATCACCTTGCGCGTGACCTTCATCGGCGCGATGTCTTCGCGGATGTGGCCGGCGTTTGCGGCAGCCGCGTAGCGCTGCTGGCTCACGAGCGCGTACTTGTCCTGATCCTCGCGGCTGATCTTGTAGCGCTCGGCGACGACCTCGGCCGTCACACCCATCGGAAAGTACAGACCGGGAAAGCGCTTCTGTGCGCCCTGATTGACCATCCGCGACGTGTTCATGCTGCCGTCCTGCATCATCGTGATCGTCTCGACTCCGGCGCCGATCGCGACCTCGGCACCCTCGTGGATGATCGCGTGCGCGGCCATCATGACCGCCTGCGAACCCGACGAGCAGAATCGATTGACGGTGGTGCCGGCCACGGTCTTGGGGAACCCCGCGGCGAGCGCGGCGATTCTCCCCATGTTCATGCCCTGACACCCCTCCGGAAATCCGCAGCCGAGAATCACGTCCTCGATTTCTGCGGCGTCGAGATTGGGCTGGCGGGACACGACCTCTCGCAGGACGTGAGCGGTGTACTCGACGGGCTCCGTGATGTTGAACGAGCCTCGATGGGCCTTGGTGAGCCCCGTGCGGACGTTATCGACGATGACGGCTTCGCGGGCCATGGGGAAACCTCTCGGCTGAGGGGAACGAAAACCTCATTGCGCAGCCAAACTAGCACGCACAACTGCCGCTGGGCTGCACCAGAGCCACTTCAACGCCCGCGCCCGAACTCGAGCGCCAGAGGCCACTGGTCATCCGTGATATCCTGATGACTGCGGTGATCGCTGATCGGTCGGTCAGTCGAGCGGATGGTGATGGACAGCATGAAAGGCTCCCTCCAAGCAGCGAGACTCGCCACTTCGCTGGGCGTTTGCCTCCTGGCACTCGCCGCCCTCGCCCAGGCCGGCTCGGCCGCGCCAGCCTCCGAGAAGCCGAAATCGCGCGCGGGCGAGGTCTTTCGCTCCGATCAACTCCTCCTGAAGCTATCCGGGGACCGCGCGAATTCACTGGACCTCGGGGATGGCAGCGCGCTGAGTGCGCTGCTCGTGAAGCACGGCGCCGTCGGTCAGCGCAGAGCCTTCGTCGCACCCGAGAGCTCCCAGAGCGCGACTTCGACTGCAGCACAGGGCGCCGAACGCGCGCGGCGGCGCTTCCCAGAGCGGGCCGCCCGAGCGCTGCGCGGCCGCGAGACTCCCGATCTCGAAAACATCTTCGTCGTCCAGCTGGCGGAGTCCACAGACATCTTGCAGGCAATCGCGGAACTGGCCGCACGACCGGAGGTGGCCTTCGCCGAACCCAATTTCCTGTATCGCGCGATGGCCATCCCGCTGCCCCAAGAGCCGTTCATCCCGGACGACCGCTATCTCTCCGAGGACGGGATCCACTTCTCCGAGGGCGCTTGGGGCCAGGCGCATCCTGACCTCTGGGGGATCGAAAAAATTCGAGCCATCGAGGGCTGGAACGAATTCGACCTCGACGGCAGCGGCGATTTCGACGCCTCCGAAATCCGGCCCGGCGAGAACGTGGTGGTGGCGGTCATCGACTCGGGCCTCGATGTCGACCACCCCGACATCACCGCCAATCTCTGGCGCAACTCCGCCGAGATTCCCGCCAACGAAATCGACGACGATGGAAACGGGTTCGTGGACGACATCATCGGTTGGGACTTCGTGGATGGCGATGCGATCCCCGAAGACCGCGCCGGCCACGGCACGCACGTGTCGGGCACCATCGCCGCGCGCGGCAACAATCGAATCGGTGTCATCGGAGTCGCACCGTGGGCAAACCTCATGACGCTCAAAGCGCTCTCTGATTCGGGTGCGGGAGACGCGATCGCACTCGCCAACGCCGTCCGCTACGCGGCCGATACGGGTGCCGACATCATCTCTGCATCCTGGGGCGGGCTCGCCACGTCGCAGACCCTGACCGCGGCATTCCGCTACGCGAACGGTCTCGGTGTCCTGTCGGTCGCCGCAGCCGGAAATTCCGACGCCAACGTGATGAGTTTCTCGCCGGCAAATCTCGACGAAGTACTCGCGGTCGCCGCCACCGACCCGGACGATGTCCGAGCGCCCTTCTCGAACTTTGGAATCGGAATCGACGTTTCGGCACCCGGTGTGGCGATTCTGTCACTCAATGCGAACGCAGGAGCGAATGCGATCGCGGCGGAAGATCCCGAGCGCAGCGTCGCGGGCGATTACCTCCAGATCAGCGGCACGAGCATGGCGTGCCCCCACGTATCCGGCGCCGCAGCCGTCTTGCTGAGCCGGGATCCGGAGCGGTCTGTCGACGATCTGCGAGGTCGCCTGTTGGCGGGCGCCGAATCGATCGCGGCTTCGAATCCCGGGTTCGAATCCCGGCTCGGCCATGGGCGGATCGACCTGCTGGCGTCACTCGCCGCCGAGCCGCGGCCCCTCGTCAAGTTGATCGGAGTCGACCAGGGCGGAGCGGCCGCGGGTCGGGACACGGCGATCGCGGTCTTTCTCCAGAACCAGTGGATCGGCACCTCGGAGATCACCGCGACCCTCGCAACCGAAAACCCGCATGTGGTGATCCGAAAGGATCGGACACAATTCGCGGTTCTCGCGACGGGTCAAACCGTCGACAACCTCGGCGACCCCTTCGAGGTGGCCTTCGATGCCTCGACGCCGATCGGAGCGGAAATCCTGTTCGACCTCACGCTCGAGGCCAACGACGGCTACCGGGAAACGCTGCGCCTTGCGGTTCAGATCACACATTTCGCGGACGCCACGCGTCGCACGGGGCTTCCGGTCTTCGACATTCTGCCCTGGAGAGTCACGCTGCACGACTACGACGGCGATGGAGATGCCGACGCACAGCTGATCGGACTGTTCAGCAATAGCCTCTACGAAAATTCGGGCGGAACCTTCGTCGCGCGAGGTGGTTCGGGGGGAATCGGTACTTCCCAGGGCCTGTTCTTCGACATCGACGACGACGACGATCAGGATCTGCTGATGGCTGGCTTCAACGCCATCGCCGGCAGCCAATTCCTGCTGAATACGGGCGGCGGAAACTTCGCGAACATCACCGACTCCAGCGGCATCCGCGGCTTGCGCGCGTTTACGGTCGCCGCCCTCGATTATGATGGCGACGGTCGGGTCGACTTCGTGTCCGGCTCGGATCCGCGACCTTTCGCAGATCGCCAGTCGGGCGTTTCGCTGATGCGGAACAACGGCGACCACAGTTTCACGGACGTCACCGCAAGAACCTGCCTGGATCCCGCATCCGAGCTCATCAATGGCCAGATCCTCGCATTCGATTTCGACAACGACGCGGATCCGGATCTGCTGTTCGCTTCGAGCTCCGGCATCAGCCTCTACCAGAACAACCGCGATGGCACATTCTCCGACATCACGGTCAAGGCCGGCCTCACGCCGTTCCAGCGCAACAAGGAGGGATGCGCGGCGGCAACTGGGCGCGCCAGAAGGCCGGAGTGCGATTCGACGGCCTCGATGGGAGGCGCGGTGGGCGATTACGACAACGACGGAGACATCGACGTCTTCCTCACGGGCCGACGCAGCGAAGATCGCGCGCCCGTGAGCACCCTGTACCGAAACGACGGACTCGGGGGTTTCGTCGACGTCACCGCAGAATCCGGAGACCTCGTGGCAGGGGACATCAGCGGAATCCACTGGGGCAATGCGTTCTTCGATTACGACAATGACGGCGACCTCGATCTCTACGTGACCAGCGAAGCCCTCACCGAGATCTCCACCAACTCGCTCTTCGAAAACGATGGCGACGGAACCTTCACCCGGGTGACGGACCTCGCATTTCCGAGGAACACAGGTCCGTCCGGC
>Ga0326597_10010641_pt1 | contig 12236 bp, 12 predicted proteins | sample RVTome_12_FD_203789 | JGI IMG/M metagenome (GOLD analysis project Ga0326597, IMG submission 203789) | Soil microbial communities from uranium-contaminated site in the Upper Colorado River Basin, Wyoming, United States - RVT100D185 | ecosystem: Environmental > Terrestrial > Soil > Contaminated >... | reverse complement strand
AGGGCGGAGCGTCGGCCAGCTTCGGGCCGGCCGGCATGACCGCGCCCGACCTCCAGTCCGAGTTCCTGGCCGGGGTCTATCCGCGCTTCTTCGGGGAGGGCCTGAGCCTCGGCGAGGCGATACGGCGCGCCAAGGCCGAGGCCATGCAGAACGCTCCCGGGCGGCTCTCCCCCGTGGTCCACGGCTGGAACCTGCTCGGCGACCCGAGCCTTCGGCTCTCGCGGTAGGGCATTCCAGTAGCCCCTCTTCCGACTTGACTCCGGGTGGGGGAGGGCAGATATTCCCCCTCGGTCCCTCCTCAGAACAAGCAGTCGGCCAGAGGTCCACGGGGAATGGTCCGCATGTCCACGCGCTACGCCGTCGTGTTCGCGGTGACGCTTCTCGCTTCTCTTTCGACCTCCGCCTTCGGCCAGGGCATCGCCATCGACCACAAGCCGGTGGCTTGCCTGGTGGCCGGCAAGTACCCCCGCCTCAACGCCTGCCTCTCGCCGGCCGGTCAGGTCGCGAGGGCCCGTGTGTACTTCCGGCCCGAAGACGCGGTGGGCTGGTACTACGTGGTGATGAAGCCGGAGGCCCCCTGCTTCGCCGGGGTGCTGCCCAAGCCCACGAAGAAGCTCGTCGGCAAGCGGTTTCTGTACTACCTGGACGCCGCCGACCGGCAGTTCAACGAGAACCGCACGCCGGACATGGCCGTGGAGATCGTAGGGGATCCGAGCGGCTGCCAGAAGGGCATGCCCGTCGCCCCCACCGTGGCCAACGCTTCCGTGACCGTCTTCCCGGGGATGCCGGCCGGCATGGTGGCGGGCGGCCTCTCCACGGGGACCATCGTGGCCATCGGGGCGGGAACCGTCGCCGCGGTGGGCGGAGGCATCGCCGTCGCCAACGGCGGGTCCTCGGCTCCGACCCCGCCGGCTCCCGGGCCGCCACCCCCGCCGCCAGCCCCGATTCCCCCGCCTCCGCCACCCGAGCCCCCGACTCCACCGGTGCCCCCACCGCCGATCGAGAACCGGCCGCCCATAGCGGCCTTCCGGGTGAGCCCCGACCCGCCGGAGGGACGGTCGCCCCTCAACGTGACCTTCAACATGTGTTTCAGCACCGACCCCGACGGCGACGAGCTCAAGTTCACCTTCGACTACGGCGACGGGACGACCTTCCGCGGGAACTGCCGCGTCACCCACAGCTACGTCACGCCCCCCGGACCGGCGAGCGCGCTCGCCACCATATGCGTGACGGACGGACTCCCCCGGCACGAGCAGTGCCAGAGCTACACGGTCAAGGCAGCCTCCACGGACCCGTGTGCGGGCGACCGAAAGCCCCCGAGCGTGTCCCTCGACCCGATCGATGACGACGAGCCACTTCCGATTTCCGTGAGCGCCAAGGTGTCGGACAACGTGGGCATCAAGCGGGTCGACTTCTTCGCCAAACCCCGGTTCGGCGGTCCCGAAGAACTGATCGGCTCGGTGACCGCCGCGCCCTACACCGTCCCGTGGAACCCGGAGGAGGACTGCGAGGGATCCTACACGGTTCGGGCCGTGGCCTATGACGTCTGCGGGAACACGGCCGAGGACAGTGCGGACGTGGACGTGTTTGGCGGCTGCGGCGTCGGAGTCGTGGGCGCCTCCCGAACGCTCGCGCTCACGAGCGACCTCCGGCTCCCGGGCGGTCGCGGACACGTCTCGATCAACGGCCGGGGCTCCCTGGCGGCCGGCGCCGGTCCCGTCGGAACCTCGCTGGGCGTCGAAGCCGACCTGAACCTGGTCGAGGGCTTGGTCCTCGAAGGCCAGGGGCAGGCCGGGACGTGGCGCTTCGAGCTCGCCGGCGCCCTCGAGCCCGGAAGCCTGCGGGTCGAAGTGGGCGACGTCCTGCTCGTCACCGAGACGGCTCTCGTCTTCCGGGTCGGCGGCCGAGCCGGCGAGCGCGTGGCCTTCCAGTTCCGCGCCCGGCCAGGCGAGAGCCCGGCTCCCACGCCCCGCGCCGCGCCTCGGCCATGAACCGGGTATTGCGCAGTGTCACGACGTGTCCCGAGGCGTCGAGGGCGATGAGACCGGCCTGGCTCTTCAGGCCCTCGATCTCCTGGAGGACGGTGCGCGCGGCCGCCTCGATGCCGTGGCCCTCCGCGACGAGGTCGCTCAGGCGCTTGGCGGAGAGCAGGACCATGATCCGCTCGCCCACGCCGGTCATGGACACGCCCACCCTCGGCGTGCAGTAGGTGCCCGCGCCGATGATCGGGCTGTCCCCGACGCGGCCGGGGTAGCACTGGCCGGTGCCTCCCGTTGAGGTGGCGGCGCAGAGCCGTCCCTGCGCGTCGAGGGCGACGCACCCCACGGTGCCGAGGTGCTTGTTCTCGGCCTTCCACGCCGCGGCCATGCGCGCGTAGTCGAGGCTGCGGCAGGCCTCGTCGAGGTGGTTGCGCCAGTAGTCGACCTTCGCGGGCGTCGCCACCACGGCCGGCTCGTGGCCGAGGCGGAGGCCGAGGTGGAGCGCGGCCTCGCCCGCCAGCATCAGGTGGGCGTCCTGCTCGAGCAGATAGCGCGCGAGACGGATGGGGTTCTTGAGCCCCGGCACCTGCGCCACCGCCCCCGCCCGGCCGTCGCCCGCCATGACGCTCGCGTCGAGCCGCGCCACCCCGTCCGCCTGGAGGTAGCTGCCCGCGCCCGCGTTCAAGAGAGGCTCGTCCTCGAGGACGCGGACCGCCTCGCAGGCGGCCTCGAGGGCGGTGCCGCCCCCGCCCAGGACCGCGAAGCCCGCGTCCGCCGCCCGGGCGCAGGCCGCTTGGCGCGGAGCCTCCTCGGCGGGGGCCACGTCTCCGCAGCCGCCGTGGACGACGATCGCGGGCTTTGTTGACATGACGAGACGCGCCCTCCTAGGGTGCGCTGACCGGAGGGCCCGGCGGCCGGCCGCTACTTCCTCTTGAGGTTCTTCAGCGCTTCCTTCGCGGCCCGCTTCACGCCCTCGTTCGTATCCTTCTTCGCCGCCTCGAGGAAGGGTTTCGCCGCGGGGTCCTTGATGCGCCCAAGCGCGAAGGCTGACGCCTGGCGGACCTGGGCGTCCGGGTCCTTCAACGTCTTGCCCAGCGAGGCGACCGCGGGCTTCGAGGCCGGCCCGATGTCGCCGAGGGAGCGGGCTGCGCAGCGGCGCACGTCCTTGTCGCCGTCGCCGAGCGCGGCCTGAAGACCGGGGACCGCGTCCTTCGCCACCGCCCCCATCTCGCCCAGGATGCGGGCCGCGGCGGCCCGCTCGGAAGCCTTCTCGCTCTTGAGCGTCACGAGCAGCTCCTGCACGTCCTTGGGTATCTCCTGGCGCGCCAGAGCGGGCGCGGCCAGCCCCAGCAACGCGCTGAGCCCGAGCCGGACGACGGTCTTGATCATCGGTTCCCTCCCGGTCTGACTGATGGAGGGTAAACCCCGGCTCTCGTCGGGGCAATGCCGGGCGTCACATTCCGCCTCCAAATGGGCCTTTGACACTCCGGCCCCCGGCTCTTAGCCTTTGCAGCAAGCACCATGTCCCTCGACCTGGCCAACCGCCTCCTGAGCGAGGAGATCCGAACCCTCCACGCGCTCGCCAAGACCGGCATCCTCGAGGTCTCCTCCCGGCAGGCGGGAAAGGGAATCTACTTCCGCGCGGGCCAGGTCGTGTTCGCCTCGTCCAGCCTGGAAGAGGACCGGCTGGGCGAGAGCCTCATCCGGCTCGGACGCATCAGCCGCGCCGACTTCGGCGCCGCCTACAAGCTGGAGATGGGCAAGCACAAGCGTCGCATCGGCCAGGCTCTGGTGGGCGCCGGGCTCATCTCGGAAGACGAGCTCGGCAAGCTCGTCTCCCACCAGGTGGAGTCGGTGATCCTGTCGCTCTTCCAGTGGACCTCCGGGGAGATGCGTTTCCACGAGACGAACGACCCGGTGCCCTCCGATCTGACCCTCGACCTCTCGACGCACCGGCTGCTGCTCGAGGGCATCCGGGTGTATCCCGACGAGACCCACCTGCTCGAGGCGCTGGGCGACCGCCGCCGCAAGCTCCGGGCCGCGCGGCAGGCGCCGTTCGATTACTCCCGCGTTCCCCTCTCCATGGTGGAGCGGACGGTGCTCGACGAGGCCGGCCGCGGCGTGCGCATCGCGGACATCCTGGCGGGGTCGACTCCCAAGCCCCGCCTGGCGCGCGCCCTCTATGCCCTGATCGCGAGCGGGCTCGTGGAGGACGCGGAGTCGGAGCTGCTGCTGCGCCCGGTCGTGCCCGAGCCGGACGGGCGCACTTTCCGGGTGGCCATGCCCGAGCCGCCCGCCGTCCCACCCGCGGGGGCGGCCTCGCCGGTGTTCGGCCCGACTCCCGTGTCGGGAACGCCCGCGGCGGCGCGGAAGGAACCCCCGACCAGGTCGGAAGCGGGAAAGGCAGCGGGTCCTCCCCCCGCCGCCCCCGCGAGCTCGACAAGGGCCCCGGTGGCCCCGGCCGCGCCCGGGGGCGCTCCCGCGGCCGCATCGCCACCCGGCGAGCCGCCGCTCAGCGCCATGGACCCCGAACTGGCGGAAGCGCGCGCCGATCTGCTGCGCCTCTACGAGGCGCTTCCCCGCGCCACCCACTACGCGGTGCTGGGCCTCCGGCCCGACGTCACGGCCGAGGACGTGGCGGCTGCGTACGCGCGCCTGACCGAGGACCAGGACCGGCGCTGGAGGGGCCTCGAGAAGGACCCGCGCCTCGCCTCGGCCATCTTCACCCTCAAGCTGCGACGGCGGGAGGCGCACGAGGCCCTCTCCGACGCGCAACGGCGCGCGGCCTACGATCACTCCCTCGGGCAGATGCGGCCCATAGCACCCTCGACGGTGCCCGTGCATCCGGAGCCGGGACCGGACGCGAGCGCGGGCGATCTCGTCCTGGAGGCGCGCCGCATGCAGGACCGGGGGGAGGGCGACCGCGCCTTGCCCCTGCTGCTCAAGGCCGTGGAGAAGGACCCACGCGATCGGATGGCGCGGCGCGAGCTGGCCATCGCCCTCGCCGCCGACGCGGCCTTGGCACCCAAGGCCGAGCGCCACTTCCTGGCCGCCCTGGAGCAGGACCCCCTCGACACCGAGCTGCGCTACCGGCTGGCCGTCTTCTACAAGAAGGCCGGCCTCAAGGCCCGCGCCCTACTCCACCTGCGCGTGGTGGTGGGGCGCGACCCCAACCACGCCGCGGCCTGGCGCGACCTCAACGAGCTGCAAGGGGAGTAGCCCTCCCGCCCCATGCGCCTCGTCACCCGTGGGGACCTGGACGGGCTGACCTGCGCCCTCCTGATCCGCGCCTGCGAGAGGGTCGACGCGATCGAGCTCGTCCACCCCCAGGAGATGACGGATCGCCGCTTCCCCATCTCCGCCAACGACATCATCGCCAACCTGCCCTATCACCCGTCCTGCGGGAAGTGGTTCGACAACCACCTCCTCACCGACGCCGGGCTCATGCCGAAGAAGGGCTTCGACGGCAAGTACGGCATCGCGCCGAGCGCGGCCCGGATGGTCTACGAGTACTACCTGCCCCGCCACCCCTCGCTCCAGAAGCGCGAGCCGTTCCTGCGGGAGGTCGATCGCTTCGACTCCGGCCAGCTCACGCGGGAGGACGTGCTCAACCCCGCGGGGGTCGTCCTCCTCGGCTACACCCTCGACCCCCGCACGGGCCTGGGTGCTTTCAAGGACTACTTCGCGCTGCTCCTCGAGGCCCTCACCGCGAGGACCGTCCTTGAGGTGCTGGCCCTCCCGGAGCCCCAGGCGCGGATCAAGCGCATGCGCGAGCAGGACCGCGCGTTTCGCGAGACGACACTCGCGCATTCGAAGGCGCAGGGCAACGTCGTGGTCACCGACTTCCGGCCCCTGAAGGAGCAGCCCGTCGGCAACCGGTTCCTCGTCTACACGCTCTTCCCGGACGCCAACATCTCCGTGCGCCTGGCCTGGGGACCGAAGCGCGAGCGGATGGTGGTGAACGTGGGCTGGTCGATCTTCAACCGCACCTGCAAGACCAACGTGGGCGTCCTCATGTCCCTCTACGGCGGGGGCGGCCACAAGGGCGCGGGCTCGTGCATGCTGCCGCCGGAGACGGCGGACGCCCAGGTGCGGCAGATGATCGACACGTTGCGCGCGAACGGCTAGCGTCATCCCCCCCTCGACCCCGTGGTGGAACCGCTTCGCGTTCCCCCTGCGTGACGGACTCTCACAACCTTTGACGCCTTCGTGACGCGCTCTCCCCGTGGACTTGCGTAGAGTCAAGAGCGGGGGTGGAATAGTTCCCCTCGCCGGTCGATTGCCGTGCTGGAGGATGTCCTTGCGAATGCCTGCTGTCGTCACGGCTCTTGGCCTGACCCTGATCGCGGCCCCGGGCGGCGCGGCCGAGCGGAAGACGGCCACCTTCGCGGGTGGCTGCTTCTGGTGCATGGAAGGGCCGTTCGAGAAGCTTTCCGGCGTGCAGTCCGCGGTCTCCGGCTACCTCGGCGGGCACAAGAAGAACCCCACTTACGAAGAGGTCTCCTCGGGGGGCACCGGACACGCGGAGGCCGTCCAGGTCGTCTACGACCCCGCGAAGGTCAGCTACGAGAAGCTGCTCGAGGTCTTCTGGCACAACATCGATCCCCTGCAGGCGAACGCCCAGTTCTGCGACCGCGGAAGCCAGTACCGGTCGGCGATCTTCTATCACGACGACGCGCAGAAGACCGCGGCCCTCGAGTCGAAGAGTGCTTTCGAGTCAAAGGGGCGGTTCCCAAGGCCCATCGTGACCGAGATCGTGGCGGCCTCGACCTTCTACCCGGCCGAGGAGTACCACCAGGACTTCTATAAGCGGAACCCCCTGCGTTACAACAGCTATCGCGTGGGCTGCGGCCGCGACCGGAGGCTCAAGGAGCTCTGGGGCGACCTGGCCGGAGGTGGAAAGTGAAGGACCTCGCCCTGCGGACCCTGGGCCTGGCCGGGGGCCTCATGGCCCTGGGCGGGCTCGCGTTCCTGTTCATCGCGGCGTCGCCGGCGGAACCCCAAGGCGACGAGAAGGTCACCTCGAAAGCGAAAGGATGGCCCGTGAAGTTCGAAAAGCCCAGCGACGCCGAGCTGAAGAAGACCCTGAGCCCGATCCAGTATCAGGTGACGCAGCACGAGGGGACAGAGCCCCCCTTCCGCAACGAGTACGCCGACAACAAGAAGCCGGGGATCTACGTGGACGTGATCTCGGGCGAGCCGCTCTTCAGCTCCCTGGACAAGTACGACTCCGGGACCGGGTGGCCGAGCTTCAGCCGGCCCCTGGAGAAGGACAACGTCAAGACGAGGACCGACCACAAGCTGGGGATGCCCCGCACCGAGGTGCGCTCCGCGCACGCGGACTCGCACCTCGGCCACGTCTTCGACGACGGCCCCCGGCCCACCGGCCTGCGCTACTGCATGAACTCGGCCGCCATGAGGTTCATTCCCGCGGAGAAGCTCGAGGAAGAGGGTTACGGACAGTACGTGAAGCTCTTCGAGAAGACAGCGGGCCGCCGCTAAGGCGCGGGCGCGTCAAAGGCAAGTGCTGACCCCTCTGGCCCGCCAGGGCGGGCCGCGCGAGCACGCGGCCGAGGGCCTTCGTGGACTGCTGGTTCGTGACCGGCTCCGGGCCTATGCCAGAATGGAGTGTTTCGACAAGGAGACACTCGCCCCCATGCCCCAGTTCATCTACACCATGAAGGACCTGCGCAAGGTCACGCCCCAGGGCAAGGAGATCCTGAAGGGCATCTGGCTGAGCTTCTACGGCGACGCCAAGATCGGGGTGCTGGGCCACAACGGCGCGGGCAAGTCCACCCTGCTCCGCATCATGGCCGGCCTCGACAAGGACTTCGCGGGGGAGGCCTTCCCCGCCGAGGGCACCCGCCTTGGCCATCTCTCCCAGGAGCCCGTCCTCGACCCGAAGAAGAACGTCCAGCAGCACGTCGAGGAGGCGGTGGCGGCCAAAAAGGCCCTGGTGACCCGCTTCGAGGAGCTCTCCATGAAGATGGGCGAGGACCTCCCCGAGGCGGAGATGGACAAGGTCATCGCCGAGCAGGCGAAGGTCCAGGACCAGATCGACGCCGCGAACGCGTGGGACGTGGACCGGGAGGTCGCGATCGCCATGGACGCGCTGCGCCTGCCCCCCGGCGACGCCGACGTGACCAGACTCTCGGGCGGGGAGAAGCGCCGGGTGGCCCTCTGCCGGCTCCTCCTGCAGCCCTCGGACATGCTGCTCCTCGACGAGCCCACGAACCACCTCGACGCGGAGTCGGTGGCCTGGCTGGAACGCTTCCTCAAGGAGTACAAGGGTTGCGTGGTGGCGGTGACCCACGACCGCTACTTCCTCGACAACGTGGCGGGCTGGATCCTGGAGCTCGACCGGGGCGCGGGCATCCCCTGGGAGGGCAACTACTCCTCCTGGCTGGACCAGAAGAAGAACCGCCTGGCCCAGGAGGAAAAGGAGGAGTCCGCGCGCCAGCGCACGCTGCAGCGCGAGCTCGAGTGGGTGCGCATGGCCCCGCGCGCACGGCAGGCCAAGGGCAAGGCCCGCCTCACCCACTACGAGGAGCTCCTGGCCGAAGAGCAGGCCCAGGAGAGGCGCGAGGGAGCGCGCGAGATCTCGATCCCGCCTGGGCCGCGCTTGGGGGACCTCGTCATCGAGGCCAAGGACCTGACCAAGGGTTACGGCGACAACCTCCTCATGGACGACGTGAACTTCATCCTGCCCCGCGGCGGGATCGTAGGGGTCATCGGGCCGAACGGCGCGGGCAAGACGACCCTCTTCCGCATGATCGTGGGCCAGGAGAAGCCCGACGCGGGCACCCTGCGCGTGGGCGAGACGGTCAAGCTCTCCTACGTGGACCAGAGCCGCGAGAGCCTGAAAGGCGACCGCAACGTCTGGGAGGAGATCTCCGACGGGGGCAAGGACATCGTGATGGTGGGCAAGCGTGAAGTGAACTCGCGCGCCTACGCCGCGGGCTTCGGCTTCAAGGGCCCCGATCAGCAGAAGAGGGTGAAGGACCTGTCCGGCGGCGAGCGCAACCGGTTGCACCTCGCCACCCTCCTGAAGTCGGGCGGCAACCTGCTCCTGCTCGACGAGCCCACGAACGACCTCGACGTGGATACCCTGCGCGCGCTCGAAGAGGCGCTTCTCTCCTTCGCGGGTTGCGCGGTCATCATCAGCCACGACCGTTGGTTCCTCGACCGGATCGCCACCCACCTGCTGGCCTTCGAGGGCGACAGCCAGGTCGTGTGGTTCGAGGGCAACTACCAGGACTACGAGGCCGACCGGAAGCGGCGTCTCGGCGTAGAGGCCGACCAGCCCCACCGGATCAAGTACCGCAAGCTCACCACGTGACGACCGCGGCCCTTGGGGTGGCGTCGCTCTTCCTCCTGGGCGCCGCACCCGTCCTCGAGAAGCCCGAGAAGTACGCCACCGACCGCGCCGGCGTCATCCCTGCGGAGCGCCTCGCCGCCCTCAACGACTCCCTGGCGGCCTTCGAGCGCGAGACCTCGAACCAGCTCGTGGTCTACGTCGACCGCCGCCTGCCCGAGGACACGACCCTCGAGGATCTGGCGACCGACACCTTCCGGCACTGGGCCATCGGCCAGAAGGACAAGGCCAACGGCGTCCTCTTCCTGGTGTTCGTGGACGACCGGGCCATGCGGGTCGAGGTCGGCTACGGCCTCGAAGGGGCCATCCCGGACGCGCGGGCCAAGCGCATCACGGGCGAGGTCGTGAAGCCGTTCTTCAAGAAGGGCGACTTCGCGGGGGGCATCGAGGCGGGGGCGCGGGCGCTCATGGCCGCGGCCCGGGTCGAGGGTCACGCGGGGACGGGGCGGACGGTTGCCGAGACCGCTCCGCCCACGCCGCCCCTGGCTCCCTGGGCGCTCGGCACCACCTTCGTGACGGGACTCGTGCCGTTGGTGATCGGGCTCGCGCGTCGGCGCAGGACTGGCCGGCGCCTGCCCGGCATCCTCGCCATGGCTTGCGCCGCCGCCGCGATCGCCGCCTTCGGGGCCGCCGCCGTGACCGGCCATCCCGTCCTGTGGGTCCTGGGCGCCGCCCTTCTCGCGGCCACCGTGGTTCTCGGGATCGTCAACGCGATCGTGAAGGCCGGCGCGGGCACGGGAGGGAGGTCGACCGGCTCCACGAGCTCCCCGCGGTCCAGCGCTTCGAGCTCCAGGAACGACTCGAGCCACGGCTCGAGCTCGTCGAGCGACGGCTCGTCGTCATCGAGCGACTCGTCCTCCTCGTCGTCGGACTTCTCGGGAGGCGGCGGGGACAGCGGCGGGGGCGGGTCCAGCGACAAGTGGTGAGCCCGGCCACGCCCCTTTCAGGCGTCGGGGTCGCCGTCGTTGCGCCGCCGGAAGGCCCCGAAGTCCACGACCTTGGGCCCCGCGCTCGCGGGGGCGGCCGAGGAAGCAGCCTCGCCGACGTTCCCCGCGGCCTCTCCTGCCTCCGCGGGCGCCGCCTCCTTCAGCCGCACGCCGAAGCCGACCGAGGGATCGGCGAAGGCACGTAGCGCCTCCCAGGGAACGGTCAGGCGCTCGGGGCTGCCCCCGAAGCGCAGGGTCACCGAGAAGCCCTTCTCCTCCACCGCCAGGTTCCAGAACTGGTGCTGGAGGACGATCGTCATCTCCTCGGGGGACTGCTTCGTGAGCCGGGGCGGGAGGACGACTCCAGGCTCCGTGGTGCCGAAGGTCAGGTAGAAGTGATTGCCGGCGGGAAGGCCCTCGGCGGCGGTCCGCGCCAGGAGACCGCGAACCATACCGACGAGCGCAGATCGAACGAGGGCGGCGTAGTCGAACCCGGGGAGGGTGTCGTCGTTCAGGAGGCCTGCTCCTTGCGGCTCTTGGGCCGGCGGAGGCGGCGGCCGCGGACAGCGTACATCGTGCGGTCGGCCCGTGCGAGCACGCTCTCCAGCGTCTCGCCGGGTCGGCGGTAGGCCAGGCCGAGGCTGAAACCCGCAGGGCTGTCGAGGTCCGCCGCCTCGACCAGGCGCCGGGAAACCGCCTGGGCTTCAGCCACCGAGCCGGCCCGTACGACGAGCGCGAACTCGTCGCCCCCCGTGCGCACGAGCAGGTCGTCGGGGCGGTGGTGCCGGGACAGGAAGTGGGCGAAGCCCCGGAAGCAGGCCCAGCGCGCGGTGGGGCGCTCCAGCTCGGCCCGCTGGTTCTCGAGGTGCCGCCAGCCTGCCGGCCGCTGCGCTCGTAGGGAACCCCGGTCGAGAGGCTCGCACCGTCGGTCTTCACCGGGAGCCGAGACGACGTGTCGTCGGGCACGCCGCCAGTATAGGCTTTGGTCCATGCACGAGACGCCAGGCGGCGTACTCTGGGACCTCGACGGAACCCTCATCGACTCGGGAGAGCTGCACTACGATGCCTGGCGGGAAGTGCTGGCCGGGCTCGGGCGTCTCTTCGACCGTTCGGCCTTCGCCACCTCCTTCGGCAAACGCAACGACACGATCCTGAGGGAGCTCCTGCAGGTCGACGGCAGCGACGAGGAGATCTGGCGCATCAGCGACGACAAGGAAGAGCGCTACCGCGCGCTGGTCCGCCGCCACGGCGCGCCCCTTCTTCCGGGGGCCCTGGCCTGGCTCCGGCGCCTCAAGAGAGACGGCTGGCGGCAGGCCGTGGCCACCTCTGCGCCCCTGGCCAATGTGGACGCCACCCTCGAACCCCTGGGCCTCCGGGACTACTTCGACGCCGTCGTGTCGGCCGAAGAGGTGGGACGAGGCAAGCCCGACCCGCTCGTTTTCCTGACCGCGGCCGAACGTGTCGGCGTGGCCCCGTCGCGGTGCGTGGTCGTGGAGGACGCGCCGGCCGGCCTCGAAGGAGCGCGCCGAGGGGGCATGGCCGCGATCGGCGTCCTCTCGGGCCATTTCGCGGCCCTCGAGGCCGATCTCGTGGTGCCCAGCCTCGAGGCGCTACCGGAGGACGCGTTCATGCGGCTGATCGGCCGGGGTCAGGTCTCGAACTGACGCCTCCATTCAAGACCTGACCCGCGACGACAGCTACGCGACCATCCCCGCGTCGAGCATGGTCGCGACCGTCTTGTAGATCGCGTACGAGCAGCGCGGGATGTCGCGGTGGAGGTCGTTCACGGAGGCCCCCTTCTTGAGCCGCGCCCACACCGCCGCCGCCAGCTCCACCGTCTCGGGCTCCTCCCACGAGAGCTCGGCGGCCTTCTGCTTGAAGACGCGCTCGGGGTCCTTGATCTTGTCCTTGAGCACGGGCAGCTCGTCCTGCAGCCGCACCGACTCCATGAGCAGC
>Ga0326597_10010640_pt1 | contig 12238 bp, 11 predicted proteins | sample RVTome_12_FD_203789 | JGI IMG/M metagenome (GOLD analysis project Ga0326597, IMG submission 203789) | Soil microbial communities from uranium-contaminated site in the Upper Colorado River Basin, Wyoming, United States - RVT100D185 | ecosystem: Environmental > Terrestrial > Soil > Contaminated >... | reverse complement strand
TGGGCCGCTCTGTTCATGGCGTTCTTCCCTCAGATGCTTTTTTGGTCCGCCGGGATGTACAAGGACCCCTCCGTTCTGCTGTGCATCGCCCTGGCCATGTTCGCGGTCTTGCGCCTGCGGGAATCGTTCTCGCCCGGAATGGCCGTCGTGCTCGGGGTTGCCTTCATGGGCCTGCTGGCGCTCCGTTTCTACATCTTCTATTTCGTCGCGCTTGCCGCGTTGGCGGCCTTCGTGTTCGGCATGCGGGGCCGAATCGGCCAGCGCCTGCTTTCCTACGGCCTGGTGATCTTGGCGCTGGTGGGTGCCTTCTCCATCGCGGTGAAGAAAGAAACCCTGGAGGTCCAGAGCGCGTTCATGACGCTGGAGCAGATGCAGGTGTAGCGGATGGACCAGGCGATGTGGGGCAAGTCGGCCTTCGGCACCCAGTACGACGTGTCGACTCCAGCGGGTGCAATCCAGGCCTTGCCGGTTGGCCTGGTCTACTTGCTGTTCGCGCCGTTCCCATGGGCCATCAGTGGCTTTCGGCAGCTGTTGACGCTTCCCGAAACGCTTGGTGTGGTACGCACTGATGCCGGCGTTCGCACGAGGTCTGGCCTATTCGATCCGGCAACGCTTCCGAGACGTGCTGCCGATCCTCGTGTTCGCTGTAACACTGACGATCGCCTACGCCCTGATGCAGCGGAACGTGGGTACCGCTTACCGCAAGCGGACCCAGGTCACGATGTTCTTCTTCGTTTTCATGGCGGTGGGAATCGTCCAGCGGAGTCGACAGGCGACGCAGCAACCGTTCGAGCCGGTGCTGGCCACCGCGAAAGCTGGAATCGGAACAGCCGCGATCGTGGACTACGACTTCGTGTGTGACGAACTGGTGGGCGTCAGCCAGAGAGGCTTGCAAGCGAGCGTGAAGGTCGATCGAGGGGCCCTCCCCCCGGACAAGGGGGAGTCGACGAGAGCGCCCCTCGTGAGATCGAACTTCGCAGCCACGCTGCGCTGTGCGGCGTGCGGCGAGGCCCTCGCCATCGCCGGCCACGCGGGCTCAGGCGCGGTGTTCGAGGGAGCCCTGACATGCCCTTGCGGGGCGGGTTTTCCCGTCATCGCCGGAGTCCCCCGCATCCTGCCGATCGCGACAGCGGCGACGCTCGTCGACCAGCATCCCGTTTTCTTCCAAAGGTTCCCAGCACTGCGCCCGCCGAGCGCGAACGGCGCCCGGACGGACTCGCTACATACACTTCGGGCTTTTGGTGACGAGTGGCAGCGGTTCCCCGAGCTGCTCGAGGTCCACCAGGGGATCTTTGACTGGTACTTCGAGGGGCCGGAACCCTTGCGGTGGAGGGGCCTCAAGGTACTCGATGCCGGCTGCGGCATGGGCCGGTGGCTCCACTTCGCACGTAAAGCCGGGGCCGAGATCGTCGGGATGGATGTGAGCGTCGCGATCGACGTAGCGGCGGCCCGGGCAAGCGATGGCGCCGACTTCGTGCAGGCGGACCTGCGCTACCCGCCGTTCGCTCCGGAGAGCTTCGATCTCGTGTACAGCCTGGGGGTCGTCCACCACCTCGAAGAGCCGATGGCGGGCGTGCGGGCGCTCGCAAAGCTGGTTCGTCCCGGCGGCGAGCTGAGGCTCTATGTCTACCGGACTCTCGACGACGAGCCGCGCTGGAAGCGACTTCTCTTCGTCGCCGTGACGCTTCTGCGGCACGTCACGACCCGGCTGCCCTACCCAGCGGTCCATGCCGTCTCGTGGTTCGTCGCGGCCACGGCGACGGCGCTGTTCCTCTGGCCGCGCCGCCTCCTGAGGAGGTGGGCGTGGGGCGATCGCCTGACGCGCGGTCTCCCGCTCGTCCACTACGCCGACGTGCCCTTTCGCATGGTCGTTTCCGAGCAGTTCGACCGTCTCGTCGCGCCGATCGAGGGGCGCTTCCGCAGGGATGAGGTCGAGCGCTGGCTGCGCGATGTCGGGTTCGAGGTGGTCGCAGTTCTGCCCGGGCTCGGCTGGCGGGCGATCGGCCGACGACCGGTCGTGACGGCCACGCCCGCCGCCTGAGGAGGGGCTCTTGTCGGCGCGCCAGCCAGACAACAACAATCAGTATTTAGATTAGCAGTCGTTCCGAACCACAGGCTTCGCATCGAAGTCTTGCGAAGCCCGCTTCGACGGTGCCGCAGTCTAGGTAGCGAGCCACCACGGAATCGACGAATCCTCGCCAGAAGCCGTACTTTTTTTCGAAGCGGTCTTCCCACAGAGCTTTGACCTGCTCGTAGTAGCTCTCGAGGAGCTGATAGAGGGCGGTGGCACGTACGTTTCGAGGACGGTAGAGGGAGGGGTAGCCACCCTCGGAAGCCAACGGAGGAGAAGCCGCAAGACTGCCCACGGCTCTTCCGAACGAGATCCGCCGACGAAATCCTCCCTGTCACTGCCCCACACCCGGACCGCCGCTATCCACTCGAGCCTACCGAACCACTCTCCGGAACACCGGTTCTCTCCGCTTTGCCTCGTCACGCCCCGCGTCGTTCGCGTAGATGGCCACCTCGACGCGGCGGTTCTGGCGCCGGCCCTCTTCCTTCCCGTTGGATGCGATCGGTTCGGCCTCACCGCGGCTGCGGCTGACGAGGCGCGAGGACGCCATGCCAAGCGACGTGAGGTAGTCCTCGGCGGAGCGCCCGCGCCGCTCCGAGAGGCTGCTGGTTGGCGTGTGGGGCGGCCGAAAACTGGAACGGCCAAGCAATTGATCGCCTGTCGCCGCAGCTACTGGTCCGCCTCCGACGCATGGTATCCAGGCAGGGCAAGCCCTACCAGACGCTGATTCACGAGTTACTGCGATCGGCTTCGTAGGTGTCGGGGAGTGGCTCCCGTCGCTTCCGGTACGACGCGTTGAGCGAGTTCACGAACTGGAGCTGGTAGACGACCCCTGACCCAGGGTCGCCCGTCTGAGCCAGCAGGTCGGCGCCCGTCGCTGCGATGACCAGTACGAGCCCGACCAGGCCGCGTCTCACGCGCTTGAGGATAGCCGGTCGTCAGGAACGTTCGTAGAAGTCGTCGGGTATGTCGCCGCGCGTCTTGCGGCGGATCTTCGCGAGGTCCTTCTCGTCGAGAGGACGCACGACTCTTGCGGGCACCCCGGCCACGAGCGACCGTTGCTCCTTGATCTCACCGGTCAAGACCGCGCCGATGCCCAGGATGCACTCGTTCGGGAGCTTCGCGCCGGGTGCCAGCCGCACCTCGCTGCCCAGGTAGCAGAAGTCGCCGATCTCGATCGGAGCCGTCTCCTGCCGGTTGTGGGTCCAGAGCGACGAGTTCCGGCCGCCGATGATGACGTTCTTGCCAAGCGTGACCCGGTCCGTGAAATCGATGCGGTGACCCGAGGTGATCACGGTCCCAGACCCCACCTCGAGCACGGATTCGGGCGCCGTCGTGCAGTCGTGGTCCGGAATCGCGTTGAGCACGTTGAGTCGCATGACCTCGGAATAGTCGCCAAGGCTCACGCGCTCGCCGCCACGGACGACGTTCAGTGTGCCGATTCGCACGTGTCGGCCCGTCCGGAAATGACCCACGCGCGTGATCATGTTGAAGTGACCGATATAGGTCTTCGCCCCAAGATCAACATCAAAGGCGTCAAGCAAGACGATGCCGATGCGAGTCCCCACGCCGATTCGATACCCGAACAAGAGTCGGTAGGCCGGTCTCTTGAGCACGGCGGGCAGCAACGCGACCAGCGCCAGTTCAGCAAGGCGAACCCAGCGTCGCCACCTGGCTGCGGCGCGGTTCAACGCTGCTGGAACCACGCCGCTAGCTTAGCACGCGGGCCGCGTGTGAAGATGCGATCGTCAGTCCGATCACCGCTGTATAATTGCTGACGTGTACTCGGTGACTCTTCCACCGCTCCCGACACTGCTTGTACTCCTTGCGAGGCCCGGGCTGCGCGCGCTCGTCAGGAGAAGTCGCCGCGCTGGCCTGGAGACGCTTCTTGACTTTCCGAGGCTGGCAGTACTCGCTGCGGCCGTCCACGCTACGAGACACGTGCCTGGCGATGTGATCGAGTGCGGCAGCTACCGCGGCGGCAGTGGTGGGTTGATAGGTCAATGCCTCTTGGGATCGGGAAAGACTCTTCACGTGTGTGATTCATTCATCGGGTTGCCCCCACCGGGCGATAAGGACAACTTCCACAGAACGGGCGATTTCAACGATACGTCGTCGCACGCAGTCGCGTCGGGTTTGGCAGCGCTGGCCGTGCCTTATCAGGTCCACGTCGGTTTCTTCCAGCACACCTTGCCCAGCTTGGAGCACACGACCTTCTCGCTTGTCCACATTGATGTCGACCTCTACGACAGCGTGCTCGAGTGCCTCCGCTTCACGTACCCACGCCTGGCCGCGGGCGGGGCGCTCGTTCTCGACGACCTTGGTTCACCGACGTGCCTGGGCGCGAAGGCGGCCGCCGACGCAAGGTCGAGAGCCCGGTACGTCTGGCCAACACCGCGCATGGGATTCTCAAAGGGCGCAATGACTCCGGAGTGCCTTCCGCGATTCAGCGTCATGCTGGCTGGCTGTTCGCGTCTGCTCGGGCAAGACAGCTTGCATTCGCTTGAAGTCCACTGCGATGACGCTCCGCGCGTGCTTCGGCACCACTGGTCGACAAGTGGAACGACACGCCTATTTCGCAACCAGCTCGGCCACGCGAGGCATCAGCCATTTGGGCACAAACAACCCATTGGACACTCCGGGCCCGAAAACTGGCGGAAGTAGGCTTCCACTTACGGGATGGATCTTCCATGCCGAGTAGTCTTCGTGCCACAGCTCGTCGAAGTGACCTATGAGCGTGGCCGGCACGAGCCCGTAGTAGGGGTTGACCTCGATGAAGCAAGCCGGGGGCGCAGGACTGGAGAGAAGACGTCTCGCCCCCTTCAGCACTCGAACCTCACTGCCCTCGGTGTCCGACTTCACGAAAGTAATGTGCGGGCTGCCGACGGTCCCGAGAAACCCGTCGAGCGTCACAACCGGGCAGACTTGGCTTCCAATCTGCTCCGGCGTGGAATCCTCCAGCGACGAGTTCCCCAACAAGCGCGATATCCGCAGGATGCCGTTCCCCGAGGCTTCCCCGACCGCCGCAGCGATAACTCGCAGAGATGGGTATTCCAGGGCCGTCAGCGTGAGACTCCGGACCAGATCCGTGTTTGGCTCGAACGCGTAAACCCGTCCATTCAACCCCACCAGCTCCGCAAGCATGGTGCTGTACCAGCCCACGTTCGCCCCGACGTCGACTACGTGCTCTCCAGCCCTGACAAGCGCTCGGACCACTCGCTCCTCCCCCAATTCGTACGGAACGCGACCGTAGAAGAGGTACGGGAGGTTCTGGGGCTCGCTGAGATCGAGAACCAGCGACCGACCGTTGTCCATCGTTAGGCAGAGTCCTCTCAGAACGCGGAGGTGCCGGGCCAAGGGCACCACCATTGCTCCTAGGCCGAACCGAAGGCCGCTCCCATAAAGCAGACGCAGCAGCCGTACCAAGAGCCTCAGTGCCCGGCCGGGCTTGGCGACACCGGTTAGAGTCAAAACATCCCTCTGCACCAATCCGACCTCCGGCTCTGATTATCTCCCGCAACATGTTACTGCCGCACTCCTAGGCCGGGTCCGACGCGTGATCGTCGGTGGACACCTCAAAACCGGCCACGAGGCGGCCCGAGACTGGCGAATGCTTACCTCGTGACCTCTTCCTGGCGCAAGTCGGAGTGGACCTTGGTGCGCCAGCTTCGTGGCCCGCACTTCAGGACGTGCGCGTGATGTAGGAGGCGGTCCAGGAGCGCGTGACCGCCGCGGTGTCTCCGAGGAGCTTGCCCCAGTCGTCGACCGGACGATTTGAGGTGATCATCGTCGCGGCACGCTCGTAGCGGCGGATGACCAGTTCGAGGAGGTCCTTGAGCTGCTGCGCGACGGGACGTTCATGCTCACTTACGGCGACGGCGTCTCCGATCTGGATCTCGACGCGCTACTGGCCTTTCACCGCACCCACGGGAAACTGGCCACGATAACGGCGGTGCGCCCGCCCGCGCGCTTCGGTGAGCTCGAGTTCGACGGCAATCTCGTCAAACGCTTCTCCGAGAAGCCCCAGCTCGGCGAAGGCTGGATCAACGGGGGCTTCTTCGTTCTCGAGCCGGAGGTTCTGGATCTCATCCCCGGCGACGTGCACTGGGAGAGCAACTTGCCCGCCTCTCACACCACACGCGGCTCGGGAATGGACACGATGAACTTGCCCGCCCTCGCGATACTCGGCTCGCTGGGCAACGATCTCGTCGGCGAAGTTCCAGGTCAAGAGCAGCACGTAGTCCGGACGATCCGCGAGGAGCTTCTCCGGGGCGTAAATGGGAAGATGGTTACCCGGCATGAAGCGCCCTTGCTTGTGCGGGCTGCGATCGACCACGAAGTCGATGAGGCTTCTGTCGATCCCCATGGAGTGCAGGAGCGTGCTCCCCTTGGCGGCGGCGCCGTAGGCGGCGATGCGCTTGCCTTGCGCCTTGAGCCCGCGAAGGAGCTCGAGCAGCTCTAACCGCAGCTCGGCTACACGCTCCTCGAGGCGGCGATACGGCTCCGGTGTCGCGACGCCCCAGGCGGCCTCCTCATCGAGGAGTGCCCGCACGCTCGGAGCATAGCCTCCCTGGCTCTGGTGGACCACAGTGACGCGAACCGAGCCGCCATGGATTGGGATGCGCTCGACACGCTCGACGAGAAGGTCGTGGCGGCGGAAGAGAGCCTCGAGCGCTGTGAGCGAGTAATAGAACAGGTGCTCGTGATAGATGGTGTCGAACTCGAGATTGGCCAGCAGATCCTCGACGTACGGCGTCTCCATCACGAACGCCCCATCGGGCGAGAGGAGGAGGCCGATGCCCTCGATCACACCATGGATGTCGGGAATATGGGCCATCACGTCGTTCGCAAGGATGACGTCGGCCCGAATGCCCTCGTCGACGAGGCGCCGGGCGAGCTCGGCGCCAAAGAACTTGCACCGCGTGGGAATCCCCCGCTCCTCGGCGACTTTCGCGATGTTGCGCGCCGGCTCGATACCGAGCACGGGAATGCCCGCCTCCTGAAAGTGCTGCAGAAGGTATCCGTCGTTGCTCGCGATCTCGACGACCAGGCTGCCGGGGCTGAGCCCCCGAGCCGAGATGATCGCTCGCGCGCTGGCCTCGGCGTGCCGGAGCATCGTCTCCGAGAACGACGAAAGGTAGACGTAGTTCCGGAACATCTCTTCGGGCGGAACGGTTTCCAGGAGCTGGACCAGAGAGCAGCCGGTGCAGATCCCGACCTCGAGGGGGAACGTCTCGGGCTCATCGAGCCGGGCATCGGTGCGAGGGCGTTCGCAAGAGGCGTGGTTCCGAGATCGAGCACGGATTCGAGCGACGCTTTGCCGCAGGAACGGCAGCCGACCATCAGCGGAACCCCAGGAAGTCGCGGTACCAGGGAAGCGTCGTTGCGAGCCCTCGCTCGAGGTCGTATTGGGCCTTCCATCCCAACGCCGTTCGGGCCTGGGCCGCGCTCAGATGCTGGTTCGGGATCTCGTTCCGCGCCTGGTTCAGGATCTTCGGCTCGAGCGTAGTCTTGGTCAGCGCCTGGATCTGGGCCACGACGTCGAGGACGCTCCGCGGCGACTCGGTCGAGAAGTTGAAGGCCTTACCGGCGACTACGGGGCGCGTGACTTCTTCCGCCAGCGTCAGGTACGCGCTGACGGTGTCGCTGACGTGGAGATAGTCGCGCAAGAACTTGCCGTGGCTGCGGATGATCGGCCGCTCGCCGCGGAGCACCGAGCGAATGGTGCCCGGCACGATGCGGCTCCAGTTGAGATCGCCTCCGCCGTAGATGTTGCCGCAATGCACGATGGCGACGGGCACGTCGTAGGTGTGGTGGTAGCACTGGGCGATCGCCTCCCCGCAGCTTTTCGAGACGTCGTAGGGGTGGCGCGCCAGAAGCGGCATGTCTTCGGTGTAAGGAAGCCGTTCGTGCTCACCATAAGCCTTGTCCGACGAGGCGAAGACGACCCGTTTGACGAGCGCTCGATGTTGGCGGCACGCGTCCAGCAAAAAGTAACTGCCTCGCACGTTGGCCTTCGAACGTCGGAAGGGGACTGCGCACGGCCCTCCCCACGATCGTCTGCGCACCCAGGTGGAAGACGGTGGCGACCTCGTGCTCGTTGATCGCGCGCTCGACGCAACCGGGCTCCTCGAGCGCGCCGTTGACCACGCTCACCCGCGTCGCGTCCCCGCTCCGGAACAGCTCCGAATGCGAATCGGCATCGTGGATCAGGGCCACCACCCGTGCGCCTTTGGCCAGAAGCTCGCGGACCAGCCAGGAGCCGACCATCCCCGTGGCTCCGGTGACCAGGGCCGCCGAGTCGGCCCAGGACCGCGACTCGCTCATCGCGCAGTCACTTCCTCTAGCCCAGCGCTTTTTCGTGGAATCAACCTGGATTCAGTTTCGCACACTTTCCACCGCATGCGAACCCCGGCGCCGGTGGATTCCATCGGCCACGAACAGGAAATAGAACATCATCACCTGGGTGCGCTGCCGATAGGCCGTCCCGGCGTTGCCGAGAAAGGCGCCGTAGGCGAGCGTCAAAGCGGTCGTGAAAACCAGGATGGGCATCGTCTCGCGAAGCCTACGGTGAGCGTAGAGGATGCCTCGGATGAGCGCCGGGACCAGCGCATACCACATCAGCACGTCGGGAAGGGCGAGGGCTTGGCGCAGGTTCACGATGCTCCAGGGGAATGGGGCGAAGAGGAGGTAGGCCACCCCGAGGGGCAGGACGGTGAGAATACCGGAGACGGTGGACACATCCGCCGGCGCGGCGAAACCGCTTCCCGCGCGCGCCAGGTCCATCCTCGATAGGTTCAGGAGCTGCAGGTCGAGGAATCGGCTGTTCATGAGCATCTCTTGACCCACGGGTGTGTACAAGAACAGGCTGATCAAGCCGGCGATGAGCACGATCTGAGTCGCGAGACCGAGCACCATTCCGCGTCGATGACGCATCAGCATCCCCGCGAGCGTAGCCGCGCCGATCGCATAGAAGATGTAGAACCGGAGAAAGACCAACGCCGCGGCGGTCGCGAGGTAAACGGCCACCCAATAGGCGCTCATGCGAAGCCTGAGACGAAACACGGCGAGAATGTTGGCGGCGATGGCGAGCATGACCGCCGGGTCCTTGTAGAGAGCCGCGGACCAGAAGATCATCTGGGGGAAGAAGGCGGTCAACAGCATCGCGGTCGTTGCGACGCGACGATTGTAGAGCAAGAGCCCCAGCTCCAGGATCACGATGGGCGTCAGGGCTCCGATGATGCCGTTCAGGAATTGAACAAGAATGACGTTCCTTCCGAAGAGGTAGTAGACGCCGGCGACGAAGTAGATGAACCCGCGATTCACCTTGCCCTCGACCGTAGAGGTCCAGGAGTGTATCGACGTTCCGTGGGACCAGCTGTCGGCGATCGCCGCGCCGAAGAAGTCGTAGGTTTCCGAGTCGCCCCAGAGAGCGAGGCTGAAATGACCCTCCGAATGGTTCATCCACATGTACGTCGCGAGCGCGTAACGAAGCAGCACCGTCCCGGTGTAAGTCAAGGCCACGACACGATAGAGCTCCGGGTCATAGCGCTTCTGAAGGAAGAGGAGGATCAGCAGGTTCAGGATAATTGCGACCGCGATGGCGACGATCAGCTGCATGTGGATCGGTCGCTAACAGGAGGGTGCGGTCTCATTCTCGGAAATGCCGGTAACGGTGACAGCAATGTTCGTGCCCAGCGTCTGCGCAATCCTATCTCGCAGTCATTTCAGGATTTTCCAAGATCGAGCGCGACGAGCACGTCTACCGACGGTGAGTTGTTTTCGACACATCCCCGTGGGCGTTTCCCATCGCTAGAGTCGCCCCTTCCCAACGGAGGACGTCGACGGTCGCGGCAAATCGTTGTCGCGACTGGCCAGCATGCTTGGCACGACGGTTGCTGTCGCAGAATCCGATGCACGGCGTTCGTCCCGAGCGGATCCCTGTGCTCCACGTGACTTACGACGGACTCCTGGAGCCGCTCGGCCGCTCGCAGGTGGTGAGCTACCTTTTGGAGTTGGCGCGAGGGGATCTGGACGTCAGCGTGATCTCGTTCGAGAATCGCGAGGACCTCAGAGACGAACGAAAGACGAGCGCGCTCCATGCGGAGCTCGGCCAGAGCGGAGTTTCTTGGGTTCCGCTGATCCGTCATCGCACGCCCCGCATCGCCGCTCTCGCCTGGGACCTGTTGTGCGGCATGCGTGCAGGCATCTCCCTCGCGCACGGACGGCAAACCAGCATCGTGCACGCAAGGAGCTACGCCGCCGGACTCATGGGGCTAGCCGTCAAGACGCTCACCGGAGCCCGATTGGTCTTCGACATGCGCGGATTCTGGCCGGAGGAGCGCGTGGAGCTGGGACGCTTCCGGCCGCAGGGTCTTTCCTATCGCGCGGCGAAGCTCCTGGAAAAACGCCTCCTCGCTGCCGCCGATCACGTGGTGGTGCTGACCGAGAGCGCCAAGGCCCTACTTCGCGAGCGGGAGGCGAAAGCCCGGCTCGACTCCTCCAACACCCGCGAGGCTTCGATCAGCGTCGTCCCCTGTTGCGTCGACCTCGAACGCTACCGTCCGCTCCCCCGCGACCTCGAGCTCGCGCGAAGCCACGATCTCGAATCCTCGGTGGTCATCGGCAACATCGGCGCCTTCAATCGTCGCTACCTCACGCTCGAGATGTTCCGCTTCGCCTTCCATGTGAAAGCCCATCGGCCCGACGTGCGGTTCGTCTACCTCACGGCGGAGAATCCAGCCGACGTGCGGAGAGTCGCCGGCGACGCCGGGTTCGACCACCATGACGTTCTCATCCTTCGCGCCGAGCCGTCGGACGTTCCTCGGTGGCTCTCGCTCTTTCGCCTTGGGGTCTTCTTTCTCCGACCGAGCTACGCGGCGAAAGCCTCGAGCTTCGCCAAGCTCGGGGAGTTCCTCGCCGCCGGGGTTCCCGTGATCACCAATACCGGTGTCGGTGACGTCGATCGCATCCTTGCCTCCGACCGCTGCGGGCTCGTGCTTCCGGGGCTCACCGATCGCGATCTCACGGCTTTCGCCCACAAAACGCTGCCCCTCCTCGAGGGTGACGGGGTACCGGAACAGATCCGCCGCCAATGTCGCGCCGCCGCGGCGGAGCACTTCGCGCTCACGGAAGGGGTGCGGCGTTACCGCGCGATCTACGATTCGCTCGCCTCTAGCCCCCGGCCCGCGGAAGAGGCGGAGATCGCCGCCGAGGTGGGATAGGCGCGATGTGCGGCTTCGTGGGGGCGCTCGACTTCGGCGGCGCGGCGACCGACCGCGAGACCCTCCAGTCGATGACCAGCGCCCTTTCTCATCGAGGCCCCGACGGCGAGGGAATCGCGGTCTCGGGAGAAATGGGGTTGGGACACCGAAGACTTCGCATCATCGACCTGTCGCCGAGAGCGGATCAGCCGCTTTGGAACGCGAGCCGGGATCTGGCCATCGTCTTCAACGGTGAGATCTACAACTTCCGCGAGCTGCGCCACGATCTCGTTGCCGAAGGCGCCAAGTTCCGCACCTGGAGCGATACCGAGGTCGTCCTGGAGCTCTACGCCCGTGAAGGCGAGGCCGCCGTTCGCCGCCTCGACGGCATGTTCGCGTTCGCGATATGGGACAGGCGCCGCAGGCGACTGTTCCTCGCCCGTGACCGGAGTGGAAAGAAGCCGCTCTACTTTTACGACGACGGTCGCCGCTTCCTTTTCTCCTCCGAGATCAAAGCCATCCTTCGGCATCCGGGCGTCTCTCGCGAGCCGAACTTCGAGGCGCTTCCGTTCTACCTCACGTACGGCTACTTCCCTCAGCCGCTCACCGCCTACAAGAACGTGACCGCTCTCGCTCCCGCTTCGTGGATGGTCATCGACTCCTCGGGGGGCAGAAGTGCGGCGCGGCGGTACTGGACGCCGCCGTCGGAAGTCGACGGCATCCGGCGCCTTCCCGAGGCGGTAGAGCGGCTTTCGCCCCTTGTCCGGGACGCGGTTCGGAAGCGGCTGGTCTCCGACGTCCCTTTGGGCGCCTTCCTGAGCGGAGGGCTGGACTCGACGGTGGTGGTCGGGCTCATGAGCGAGCTGACGTCACGGCCGGTGAAAACCTTCAGCGTCGGATTCGAGGGCGAGCCCGCGTACGACGAGCTCGGTTACGCCGAAGAAGCGGCACAACGGTTCGACTG